>Ga0114998_10000116_pt1 | contig 47355 bp, 45 predicted proteins | sample ArcticOcean_MG_C_5_FD_87044 | JGI IMG/M metagenome (GOLD analysis project Ga0114998, IMG submission 87044) | Marine microbial communities from western Arctic Ocean - ArcticOcean_MG_CB4_138 | ecosystem: Environmental > Aquatic > Marine > Oceanic | place: Arctic Ocean: Canada Basin | collected... | reverse complement strand
TGCGCGGTTGGTCGCTTTTCAGGTAATCAAAAAACTCGCTGTTGGGCGACATGACCATCGTAGAGTTGCCACTTTTGAGCGACACGCGATAGGCCGCCAGTGACCGGTAGAATTCAAAGAACTCTGGATCGGCCCCAAACGCCTCGGCAAATATCGCATTGCGCTTGGCATCAGCTTCACCGCGAATGATCTCTGACTGACGCTTGGCGTCCGAGACGATCTCAAGCTGGGTCCGATCAGCCGAAGCCCGCACCTCTTGTGCCGCCTCGTTCCCGCGCGCAATCTCGTCCGCGGCTTCGCGTTCACGCTCGGCCCGCATCCGCGCAAAGGTCGCTGCCAGGTTGTTGTCGGGTAAGTCTGTTCTTTTGAGACGTACATCGATGATTTCAACCCCCAAAGCAGCGGAATCCTCAATCGCACCGTTCCGGATACGCAGCATAAGCGCCGCGCGGTCTTCACTTAGGATGTCATTGGATGAAACAGAGCCGAGAATTTGACGTATCTGTGCCTTCAGGATCGAATCCAGGCGGTTTTCCGCAACGGGAATACCCCCGACGCCCACCGCTTGACGGAACTGGTTCACATCGATGATCCGATAGCGCGCAAACGCATCTACCATCAGACGACGATCATCCAGTGGTGTGACCTCTAACGGGTCGATATCGCGGCTAAGGATGCGCGAATCATAGCGCACGACTTCTTGTATCAGCGGAATTTTAAACGCTAGTCCGGGTTCGGTTTTGACCGACACAATCCGACCGAACTGTAATACAAGTGCAGTTTCGCGCTCGTCTACAATAAAAACCGACGATAGTATGCCGATCAGAGCAACTGCAATAACTGGCAGTGTTAAGGCTGCTTTACCCATTACTTTTTCCCTCCTGCGGCACGGTTCAGTTCATTCAGCGGCAGATATGGCACTATGCCCTGTCCCCCGATTTGATCATCAACGATAATTTTATCAACACGTCCCAAGACTTCTTCCATCGTTTCCAGATACAGCCGCTTGCGGGTGACGTCTGGCGCTTTTGCATATTCGGTCAATACCGCCAAGAAACGGCTGGCCTCACCTTCGGCTTGGTTGATGACCTGAGCGCGATAACCCTCTGCTTCTTCCAGAACTTGGAATTTTTCACCACGAGCTTGTGCCAAAATTCGGTTGGCGTATGCATCTGCCTGCTTTTTCAAACGGTCGCGTTCTTGTTCGGCATCCTGCACGTCTCGGAAGGCGTCGATCACTTCTTTGGGTGGATCCGCTTTGTCGAAATTGACCCGCACCACATTGACGCCGCTGTTATAGCTGTCCAGCGTGTCTTGGATCAAATCTTTCAAACGACCGGCAATCGAAGCCCGGTCACGGTTCAAAATCGGTGCCAGTTCGGACTGGGCGATAATCTCACGCATGGCCGATTCGGAAACTGCGCGGATCGTTACGCGAGCATCGCGCAAATTAAACAGGAATTTCGCCGGATCATTAATGTTCCAGACCACTTGAAAGTCGATGTCGACGATATTTTCGTCTCCAGTCAGCATTAGACCCGCATCACTGCCGCTGCCGCCCACACCAATATCTTCGGACTGTTCGCGACGGACGGGCAAGACTTCGGCCGTAACCAACGGCCAAGGCGCAAAGTTAAGTCCCGGGTTGCCGGTCGCCGAATATTTACCCAAGAACAATTCAACCGATTGCTCTTCGGGTTTGACAGTATAGAAACTGGCCATAGCCCACAGAGCGAAAGCGACCAATGCCGCAAGGCCAACAGTGCCTTTGGTAAAGGCCGGCCCAACCGGCCCGCCTTGATCTGAGCCACCGCCCGTTCCGCCACCGCGCCCCCCCAGCATCACACGAAGCTGTTCTTGGCCCTTTTTGACCAACTCGTCGATTTCGGGGATCTGCGGCGTCTCACCCGCAGGGCGTTTGCCATTGCCGCTGTTGCCCCGATTGCCGCCGCCCCAAGGGCCGCCGTTGTTACCCGTCATAAATACTATCCTTTTGCTCACCGCGTGGTTGCCTTCACTCTAATTGGTTAGATTTGCAGAAATTTCAACCCATCCTGACAGGTCCACCCATTGTTACCAATTCTTCTGACAAAGTGGGATGAACCGCCATGGTTCGGTCAAAATCAGCTTTGGTCGCACCCATTTTGATAGCAACACCAATGAGTTGGATCATTTCGCCCGCCGCAGGAGCGACAATATGACACCCGATAACCTTGTCAGTGGCAGCCTCAGTGATCAATTTCAGCAAAGATTTTTCTTGCCCGCCACCAAAACTTTCCCGCATGGAGCGGAAAGTTGTGGCATATACCTTGATTGGGCAGGTCGCCTGCGCCGCCTCTTCGGACAGCCCAATCGTGCCAAACTCTGGTTGGGTGAAAATCGCGGTCGGGATCAGATCGTGATCAGGTTTTGTCGGCACGCCCTGAAAGACTGTTTTCACAAACGCCATGCCTTCTTGTATCGCCACAGGGGTCAGGTTCACCCGGTCTGTGACATCGCCAACCGCATAGATTGAGGGGATAGCAGTCTGAGAATAGTCATCCACGATCACCGCGCCGTTCGCGCTCAGTGGAAGCTCAAGCCCTGCAAGTCCAAGCGTGTCAGTATTTGGCCGCCGGCCGGTGGCGAACATCACCTGATCATAAACCGCTTCGGTGCCGTCTGTGGCCACAACACGAATCCCATCGCCCTCACGTCTGAGCGAAGTCGCATTGGTGGCCAACCGCAGATCCACCCCACGCACGCGCATGCCATCGGTCACCAGACCGCGGGCCTCATCGTCAAACCCGCGCAAAATCTGTTCACCTCGGTAAAATTGCGTTGTCGCAACACCGAGACCAGTCATGATACCCGCAAATTCGCTGGCAATATATCCGCCACCGATGATCAACATCGACTTTGGCAGCTGCTGCAGACTGAAAATTTCGTTAGATGTGATCGCAAGTTCAGCCCCCGGAATGTCGGGTCTTACCGGCCGCCCGCCGACTGCCAAGAGGATGTGTTTGGCGGTTTTTCGGGTTCCATCGGCCAATTCCACAACATGCGGCTCGACCAGTTTGGCAGCCATATCGAACGTTTCAACGCCAGCTTTTGCAAGGATAGAACGGTAAACCCCCTCGAGGCGGTCCAATTCGGCATCGAGTTTGGTTTGAAAGGACGCCCAGTTGAACGGACCGCTCTGAACCGGCCAACCGTAAGCCTGTGCCTGTTCGGTCATCACCGAAAACTCGCTGGCAAAGACCATTAATTTCTTAGGCACGCAGCCGCGAATAACGCAAGTTCCGCCATAACGGCTCTGTTCGGCCAAACCCACTTTTGCACCGGTTTCTCCCGCCGCAACCCGCGCCGAACGCACGCCACCAGAGCCACCGCCAATCACAAAAAGATCATAATCAAAAGTCATCGTCGTCCTTCCTAATGCCAATCCAGACCAATACCAATCCAGAAATTATTTAAATACTTATGGTCCAGAAATCGCCACACCAGAGCCAGCTCAGCCATCTGAGTGGCCCCGTTCCGATGTAGTGCCATCCGGATACCCTATAATCACCTGTGCACAAATACCGATAAACAAACCATTCTCGACAACGCCGGGGATCTGATTCAGCCGCAGCGCCAACTCCGGTGCATCGCCGATGTGCCCCAATTGCAGATCAAGGATGTAATTGCCTTCATCTGTGACATATGGGGTCTCTCCAGACATCCGTCTCGCAATCTGTCTGTCGCCAAAGCCCAGCGCGTCAAGTCGGTTTTTGATCAGCTCATGGCTTGTCTGCCAGCCAAATTTCAGCACTTCGACCGGCAGGGCAAACGCTCCAAGCGTATCAACGCTTTTGCTGGCATCAGTGATGACAACCATTTTATCACTGGCCATAGCAACAATTTTTTCCTGCAACAGCGCACCCCCGCCGCCCTTGATCAGGTTGAGATCGGGATCAAACTCATCTGCGCCATCAATTGTCAAATCAAGCTGCGGCAACTGTTCAAGTGTCAACACTTCAATGCCGACTTCACGCGCCAGTTGCGCCGTGCGGCTCGACGTTGGCACACCTTTGATATTCAGCCCCTCGTCACGCACCCTGTCACCAAGACAACGCACCAGAAAGGCCGCTGTGCTGCCTGTGCCAAGACCGACCCGCATACCGGGTTCAATCAACTCCGAGGCCCGCTTGGCGGCCGCGAATTTCGCGCAGTCATCCGGTGATAAAGGTTCAGTCATAAAACGTCTCCGTTACTGTTGAGCAGCTTATATGTAACTTATGCTCTGGGTGCGAGGGGCAATCGCCCGATCGTCAGATGGTAACGTGCCATCAGCACCACGCCTCACCAGCCGATCAAGCAAACAAAAGCATCCACACCCAAACAGCCATCAAGAACCAGCCACAAACCCGGACTGGAAAAAAATGATTGCACCGATAATCCAAGGCCTATTGTGGGCAAAATAGTCGCCATTAGGTCGTTTTTTACCCATCAAAATCCACCAGACCTGTCATTTGAACACTGACAGGTCAAACACGCCAATCAACCCTTGCCTGCAACGCCAGAACATCTGATCTGATAATCACGCCCGCAACGGTGGGCAAAACAACAAAAGGCACCCTGTAAACAGCACACAAGCCCCCTGCTTTGTACGCTTTTTCGCTTTACGCAGGCGTGTCAAAATTTTAACCAGACATGCGTGGGCAATCAACAGCCCTAAAATCGCAAGAAAGCACTCTGTGATGTTTCTGTCAGTTTTTGATATGTTCAAGGTCGGCATCGGCCCCTCTTCGTCGCATACGATGGGGCCAATGACGGCTGCGGCGCGATTTTTAGACACAATGCGCTCGGCGCCCTTTGCATTTCACGGGCTCAATGCCTCGATACACGGATCTCTGGCCTTTACTGGGATCGGTCACGCCACTGATCGCGCCATCGTCTTGGGCTTGGCAGGGTTCGAGCCAGATCGCTATGATCACGCGCGGGCCGAAGTCGCCTACAACGAAATCCGAGATAACAAAACAGTCACTCCCCCGGGCCTGCCGGTGTTGCAGTTCAACCCGAAAAACGATCTTGTATTTGATTTTGGCCCCAGCCTGCCCGGCCATGCCAATGGCATGATCCTGACCGCAACCGACAAACAGGGCGATACCCTGCTGCAGGAAACCTATTACTCTGTTGGTGGTGGTTTTGTGCTGACGGCCGCAGAATTGGCCGCAGATCTTGCCGGTGATAAAACCAGCAATACCACAGAAGTCGTCACACCCTATCCTTTCAAATCGGCCAACGAGATGCTGCAAATGGCCAAAACATCCGGAAAATCCATTGCCGTGATGAAACGGGCAAACGAGCTTTGCCATACAGACAATGGCACTATGAGCGGTGGTATCCACCGCATTTGGCAGGTCATGTCCGATTGCATCGACCGCGGCATGGATCAACAGGGCATTCTGCCAGGGGGGTTGAATGTGAAACGCCGTGCCAAGGGCCTGCATGAGGCTCTGTGCGCCGAGCGCGGCATGAACCTAACTCCGCCACATACCACCAATGACTGGATGAGCCTGTATGCCATGGCCGTAAATGAGGAGAACGCTGCCGGTGGCCAGGTTGTGACAGCACCCACAAATGGCGCGGCCGGTGTTGTCCCAGCGGTACTACGCTATTACTTGGATCACGTGCCCGGCGCGACAACCACTAAAATAGAAGAGTTCCTGCTGACCGCCGCCGCCATTGGCGGCTTGGTGAAATATAACGCCAGCATCAGCGGCGCCGAGGCAGGATGTCAGGCTGAGGTCGGCAGCGCCGCCGCAATGGCTGCTGCCGGATTTTGCGCGGTCTTGGGCGGCAGTCCGGAGCAGATCGAAAACGCAGCTGAAATTGCGCTTGAGCACCATCTCGGAATGAGTTGCGATCCGGTCAAAGGACTGGTGCAAATTCCATGTATTGAGCGGAATGGGCTGGGGGCAATCAAAGCAGTCTCGGCGGCCAGCTTAGCGCTGCGCGGTGATGGCACTCATATCGTGCCGCTGGATGCCTGTATTGAGACGATGCGGCAAACGGGGCTGGATATGAGCGAAAAGTACAAAGAGACCTCATTGGGCGGATTGGCCGTCAATGTGCCAAATTGCTAAGCGTTAGATCACACAAGTCAGCACACAGATGGCCTCGCAGAATTCTGACATAAATCAGCCCGATGACCGCGTAACGCTGGGCATCACGCTGATGTTGGGGTTTTGCGCGGTGGCACCTCTTTTGGATGTGGCGGCTAAGCTGGCATCGCCAACAATTCCAGTCAGTCAAATTACCACTGCCCGCTTTTTGTTGCAGGGCGTCATTATGCTGCCGATCTGTCTGTGGATGCGGCACCCGATCACCATTGAGCGCCCCCTTCTCGGCCTGCTGGCACTACGCGGTTTTTTCCTTATCCTCGCAACCTATTGCTTTGTAGCCGCAATTGCGGTGATGCCGATCGCCGACGCATTAGCGATCGTCTTTGTCGAACCGTTCATCCTGCTCGTTATGGGGAAGTGGCTGTTCAACGAACAGGTGGGACGGCGGCGGATCAGCGCAAGCGTTATCGGGTTTTCCGGCGTGTTGCTGGTGATTCAACCCAGCTTTAGCGTCTTCGGTTTGGTGGCGCTGTTTCCTTTGGGCACCGCACTGGCTTTTGCGTTTTATATGCTGGTGACCCGCCGTCTATCGCGCCAGATGGAGCCGGTCCCCATGCAGCTACACACTGCGACACTGGCGACAGCGATGTGCCTGCCTGTGCTGCTTTGGGGGCATCTCAGCGATCACCCGACACTGAGCCCGCTGCTTGCGCCAGTAATGCCACAGGGGATCGCTTGGCTTTGGCTGCTTGGCGTTGGTATCTTTGCCAGCCTGTCGCATATGCTGATCACCTGTGCGCTGCGATTTGCGCCCTCTGCCACGCTGGCTCCACTGCATTATCTGGAAATGGTTAGCGCTGTTGGCTTTGGCTATCTGGTGTTTGGCGATCTGCCAAATCTGCTGACATTGACCGGAGTTGTGATCGTTGTTGGCTCGGGGCTGTATATTTTTCACCGCGAACGTCTCACCGAGGTAGCCCAAGCCTCAGGCAAATAACCCGAATGGGCGAATAGAACAATTGCAGTGCCCATCCGGGGCATGCACACAGCACGGATTTCTGACAACATCATGCCCAGATAATATTTTATCGCCAAAACATCAGCAAAACACCCGCACAGCAAAACGGCCCCACAGCAAAACGCCCCTGCAGCGCAGACCTGCACCGCACCTTTAAAGGCAGGCCTTTATGCCGTCGTGTTCCGGCCATGAAAACTCTGTCGCCAGCAACGCCTCAAGCGCAACGCCAAAACAGCTGCGCGGCAGAATGACCAGCATTTGAGCTGCCGAAACCCTAAGATGTACCGGCCCCTTTGCCAGATTAGAGGTGCCGATAGTTTGACCCGGTTCAAACCTCAACCCATCAATCGGCCAAAACAACCCGTCCGAAGTCCCTTGCACAGCCCCCATGGGAAACAGCGACACCCGCGTCTGTTCTGGCAGCTCAAGCGAGATCTCTGGCGGCGCGAGAAACACCACATCTTCCGCGCCCAGAAGCATGCAGCGCTGGTGGCAATACCGCAAAAGGCCGTGAAATACCGCCATCTGATGATCTATTCGCCCACCGGCAAAGCCCAGTCCCAAGATCAAAGGCGCCGAAATATGACTCAGACATTTTTCGAAATCTGTGCTGTTCTGCTCAGCGATCAAATGCAGGCAGTCGGGCGAAATCTGGCTGCGCGCCCACGGGCTGATCGAATCTAGATCACCAATCACCGCCTCAGGTTTGATATCATGCGCCAAAAGCGCATCTGCGCCCCCATCAGCCGCAACAAAACAATCACTTTGCGCCTTGGCCAAAGCCAAATCTGCTGCACCGCAGGGGCCCCCTCCGATAAGCACCAGCAGTCTGTCGGTGTGAACCAGATGATTAAATTTGTCCAAATTATTTTTCCCGCACAAAATCGCCATAATATCGCCATGAACTCATAAGCAGACTACAGCCATCAAGACCAAACATTCTCGGAGCAACGATGCTAAACCTTTTCAAGAAAGGGAAGCGCAAAGAACAATTCGTTTTGCGATTAGCTCGCTTAGTGAAACAGAATGTGCATGAGAAAAAGCGAGACCCGACCGGTCTGGCAGGGGGGGTACTGCGCGGTACTGCAGGCCAGAAACCGATGCGGTCCAAGCCCTCATCGCAACGGATCTGACGGACGGGAGCAAGAGTTGAAAGGTGTAAGATGCCAAATATTCCATTAGACTTGCCGCACAAAGGGCCATTACAAAACGGACCCTCACAACATCCCAAAAACAGCGACACCGCTCGCCTTTCATCTGCCACCAACAAAGCAAAAATAGATGCACAGCGCCTGCCGTCGATGGATGATACGGAACACAGCGATCAAAAAGGACAAGACATCCCTCAAAACGTGGACGACTGTCAAAACATTACGGCCATGTCGCGCCTATTGGATAAGACCAACAGCCAGATGGAAGCGCTGGAGACCAAAACCCAACGCAACATGATGGCTCAGCTGCGATCGGCTTTTGCAATGATTCTCGCAGATCAGAAAAACCCAGAGGTTGTTTTGAGGGCACCAGCCCCAAAAGAAGCAGAGACGGCAAACGATCAAACAATGGATGCGCAAACACCGATGACGGCGTCTTCTCACGCTATTTTGAAGTTACCGCCTGAACTCAGGGTGGAGCCTCAAGCGCCAAGCACCGCACATGCAACCGCACCAACAGCACCAACAGCACAGCCAAGCGACCAGACAGCCCGACAGACCATTAAAATACCCACTGATAAAACAATCGACGCAGCACCCAGCGAGACAGTCACGGAAGTCACCACAGACATCAGTTTCGCAGAATTTGCTTTAAAAATGGATGTACGCACCATAAAAGACCTGTTGGAAATTGCGGTGGTCTATCTATCCGTTATGAAAGGCCAAGCCTATTTTTCGGGCCCCGACATCATGCAATTGCTCCGAAAGCAGCTCGCAGAAAGGTTTGACAAAGATACCAGTTGGAAGTGTTTCCACGCAATGCGCCACGATGGGAAGATTGAAAAACTAGGACCGGCGAAATTTCGTATCACCGCCAAAATCGGCTATTACATAGAAGAAGAGGCCCTCCCCTAACAGGTTAAACCCAAATCTAACTTGAGATGGGGCCGCAGACGCTTGCAGCGGCAAGTAAACCCCAGAGTTAGAAACTCAACCTCACCCCCGCGGTCTGCAGCCGCGCACTCCAAAAATCTCAGATATTATGGTTCGTCCTGATCGGGATCGGCTTGCCCGATGCCTTTGAATATATATTTAAACGGCAGCGCCCATATCACGCCAAGGCCGATGTATATCCCCAACTCAACCAGCATCGGCGGCCGGCCCAGCAAGTTTGAAATCGTCACCGCGGCAACGACATAAACAGGCAACCCTAAAAGAAGGATCACCAGTGACCAACGGCGGCGGGCTTTATAAGATAAGGGCATCAATCTTCAAACGGGTCCGTGACTAGGATGGTATCATCGCGCTCTGGAGACGTAGACATTAGCGCGACCGAACAATCAATCAACTCTTCCACACGGCGCACGTATTTGATCGCATTTGCCGGCAACTCCGCCCAGCTACGCGCGCCTTCAGTCGATTCGCTCCAACCAGGCATTTCCTCGTATATCGGCGTACAACGCGCCTGTTGGTCTGCCGCGGTCGGCAAATAATCCAGTCTGGCGCCATCCAGCTCATAAGCCACACAGATTTTAAGCGTCTCAAACCCGTCAAGAACATCCAGCTTGGTGAAAGCGATACCATTGACCCCGGATGTGGCGCAGGTCTGGCGCACCAGCACCGCGTCAAACCAGCCACAGCGCCGTTTGCGCCCGGTCACAGTGCCAAATTCATGCCCGCGCTCGCCAAGACGCTGCCCGTCGGCATCATCCAACTCGACCGGAAACGGCCCCTCGCCAACGCGGGTGGTATAGGCTTTGACGATGCCCAGAACAAAATCGATCGATCCCGGCCCAATGCCGGTGCCAGTGGCGGCCTGACCGGCAATCACATTCGAAGAGGTGACAAAAGGATAGGTCCCAAAATCAATATCCAACAGGGCGCCCTGAGCACCTTCGAACAGAATGCGTTTGCCGGCTTTGCGCTTTTCGTTCAACACCTTCCAGACCGGCGCCGCATACGGCAGTACCGCACCGGCGATGTCGTGCAATTGTGCCAACAGTGCTGCGCGGTCCACCGGCGGCAAGCCCAGCCCGCGGCGCAGCGCATCATGATGCACCAAGGCGCGATCAACGCGGGTCTCCAGCGTGGCTGAATCAGCCAGATCCGCAACGCGCACCGAGCGCCGGCCAACTTTATCTTCGTAGGCCGGTCCAATACCGCGTCCTGTGGTGCCGATTTTAGCCACTGAATTTTGCGCTTCTCGGGCGCGATCCAGTTCCCCGTGGATCGGAAGAATCAGTGGCGTGTTTTCAGCCACCAACAAAGTGTCGGGATTGATGGTCACGCCTTGTCCACGCAGCTGGTCAATTTCTTTGATAAGATGCCAGGGATCAAGCACCACGCCATTGCCGATAACCGACAGTTTTCCACCGCGCACAATCCCTGAGGGCAGCAGCGACAATTTGAAAACTTCTCCATCAATTACAAGGGTATGGCCGGCATTGTGACCGCCCTGAAACCGGGCGATCACATCCGCCCGCTCGCTGAGCCAATCCACGATTTTGCCTTTTCCCTCATCGCCCCACTGGGCGCCGACTACGACGACATTTGCCATGATGACCCTTTGTTAATTCCGCCAAACCCGCGCTGTATAGCGGTCTGTCTTGCGAGAGGAAACCGTTAATCCATCTCATAAGACAGACTGCAACATCAGCAAAGCCGCGCCGGCAAGTCCGCTGCCAGTATGAGCTGCCAATCAGGAATTGCCATTTCAAGCCCGCTTTACAGCGTGGCGTTGACCGCACCGCCATCAAGCAAAATATTCTGACCAACGATGAAGCCCGCATGCTGCGAGCATAAAAATGCACAGGCTGCCCCAAATTCAGCAGCAGTGCCATAGCGCCCGGCAGGGATCATGGCACAACGTTGCGCCTGCGCCTCTTGCAAAGAAATGCCCTGCGCTTTGCACACGCCGGCATCCAGAGACGCGGCCCGGTCGGTGGCGTGAATTCCCGGCAACAGATTGTTAATCGTCACACCCGTGCCGGCAACTTGCCGTGCCGTTCCCGCGACATATCCCGTCAGGCCAGTACGCGCCGCATTCGACAGACCCAAAACGCCAATCGGTGCTTTGACCGACTGACTGGTGATGTTGACCACCCGGCCCCAGCTACGGGCAGACATCTGTGGCAAAAGCGCTTTCATCAGCGCAATCGGGGTCAGCATATTTGCATCCAGCGCACGGATAAAATCATCGCGGTCCCAATCGCTCCACAGACCCGGAGGCGGACCTCCGGCATTGGTCACAAGAATATCAACCTGTCCTGCAGCCTCAAGCAAGGCGCTCTGACCTTGCTGGGTGGTTACATCTGTCGCAAGCGTGATTACCTCGACGCCATGCGCATCGCGGATCGCCTGCGCCGAGGCCTCAAGCGCATCTGTGCCGCGGGCATTCATCACAAGATTCACCCCCGCTGCGGCCAAGGCCTGCGCGCATCCCAATCCCAAGCCCTTGCTTGAGGCACAGACCAGTGCCCGTTTGCCGTTGATTCCAAGATCCATTTGCTTTTCCTTACTGTCAAATATGTATCGCCGTCCGATTGGCAAACTGCTGTGTATTGGCTGCGCCATCCCGCGCCTTGGCCCTTAGGCACCAAACCGCGCGCCCCGACCCCTCTGCAGGGTTGATCGTCAACTATTTGGTATCAGAAAAAAAAGCAAACAGTCGATACAACTGATCGTAAAAATCAACTTTATAATCAAGCCGGCCCGCAACGCGCCGCACCCTTTATCAAATGCGGCGCCTTGCTAAACCGCCAGTGCGCCCGTATATCGCCTGCTATGCAAAACACGCCTTCAAACCGCCCTGAGTTACCGGTCGAAATCGCCCGGCGCCGGACGTTTGCGATTATCTCGCACCCCGATGCTGGCAAAACCACGCTCACCGAAAAATTTCTACTTTATGGCGGCGCGATCCAGATGGCTGGCCAGGTGCGTGCTAAAGGTGAGGCGCGGCGGACCCGGTCAGATTTCATGCAGATGGAAAAAGACCGCGGCATTTCTGTTTCGGCCTCTGCCATGTCGTTCGACTTTCAACGCTTTCGCTTTAATCTGGTCGACACGCCCGGCCACTCAGATTTTTCTGAAGACACGTATCGCACGCTCACCGCCGTAGATGCGGCCGTGATGGTGATCGATGGCGCAAAAGGCGTGGAAAGCCAGACCCGCAAATTGTTCGAAGTTTGCCGTTTGCGCGATCTGCCGATCCTAACCTTTTGTAATAAGATGGACCGCGAAAGCCGCGATACATTTGAAATAATAGATGAAATTCAAGAGAACCTTGCGATTGACGTGACCCCAGCAAGTTGGCCAATCGGCACTGGCGCCGATTTTATGGGCTGTTATGATTTGCTGAGGGACCGGTTGGAACTAATGGACCGAGCTGACCGCAATAAGGTGGCCGCATCCTTAGAAATTAACGGATTAGACGACCCGCAACTCGACCAGCACGTGCCAGCGCATCTGTTAGAAAAACTGCGCGAAGAGGTCGAGATGGCCCGCGAATTGATGCCGCCTTTAGACCCGCAAGCCCTGCTTGAGGGTAATCTTTCCCCGATCTGGTTTGGCTCGGCAATCAACTCGTTTGGCGTCAAAGAACTGATGGACGGAATTGGAAAGTTCGGGCCCGAGCCACAAATTCAGGAAGCAGACCCACGTCAGATTGCCCCCGAAGAAACCAAGGTGGCGGGCTTTGTGTTCAAAGTGCAGGCCAATATGGACCCCAAACACCGCGATAGGGTGGCTTTTGTGCGCATGGCATCGGGTCACTTCAAACGCGGCATGAAACTGACCCATGTGCGCAGTAAAAAACTGATGACCATCACCAATCCAGTGCTGTTTCTCGCCTCGGACCGGGAATTGGCGGACGAGGCGTGGGCCGGAGACATCATCGGCATCCCGAACCATGGCCAGTTGCGCATCGGAGACACGCTGACCGAGGGCGAAATGATCAAGGTCAACGGTATTCCCAGCTTTGCCCCCGAACTGCTACAGAGCTGTCGCGCCGGCGATCCGATGAAGGCCAAACATTTAGAAAAAGCCCTGATGCAATTCGCCGAAGAAGGCGCCGCAAAAGTGTTCAAACCGGCTTTTGGGTCAGGCTTTATCGTCGGGGTTGTGGGCGCGCTGCAATTCGAGGTTCTGGCCAGCCGGATCGAGTTGGAATACGGCCTGCCCGTGCGCTTTGAAGTCAGCCAGTTCACCTCGGCGCGCTGGGTCAGCGGCGCCAAGCTTGCGATGGATAAATTTGTGACCGCCAACAAAGCCCATATCAGCCACGACCATGACGGCGACGTGGTTTATCTGACACGGCTGAAATGGGATATTGATCGGGTGGAACGGGATTATCCAGACGTAAGCCTAACGGCTACAAAAGAAATGATGGTGTGAGGCGTTTGGACCTCAGACCCCTAATCAGCACACGACATCTATCAATGGTGGCAAGGGATTCGGCATCGCGTGCAAGCCCAAAAATACCCAAAAAACTTGGCGTTTGACTATAAGATGTCTTTTTTTACGCAACTTTGAACGAAAAAAACCCACAATGCCGCTCCACTAACGCCCAAAATAGCCACAGCGATTGACCCCGACCTTATTCCTAGGTTAGAAGCTAAGCCAAAGACGGGTCAGTCGACCCAACGCCAGCTACACGCAACGGGCGACATATGTCCGTTAATAAACGGATATATATGACCAAATTTTCTGAATTGAACCTGAATCCAAAGGTTCTCAAAGCGGTTGAAGAAGCCGGTTATGAGACCCCCACACCGATTCAGGAAGGCGCGATCCCTCCAGCCCTAGAGGGTCGTGATGTTCTTGGTATCGCTCAAACCGGGACAGGCAAAACCGCAAGCTTTACCCTGCCGATGATTACCATGCTGGCCCGCGGCCGCGCCCGCGCCCGCATGCCAAGGTCATTGGTATTGTGCCCAACGCGCGAGCTTGCAGCTCAGGTTGCAGAAAACTTTGAAACCTATGCGAAAAATGTCAAACTGACAAAAGCGCTGTTAATCGGGGGTGTCAGCTTTAAAGAGCAGGACATGCTGATCGACAAGGGCGTTGATGTGTTGATCGCCACGCCGGGACGGTTGCTAGACCATTTTGAGCGCGGCAAACTATTGCTGACCGGGGTGCAGATCATGGTGGTCGCCGAGGCTGACAGCATGCTGGACATGGGATTTATTCCCGATATTGAGCGCATTTTCAGCCTGACGCCTTTCACCCGGCAAACGCTGTTTTTCAGTGCAACGATGGCCCCTGAAATTGAGCGCATCACCAATACGTTTCTGTCTGCGCCCGCGCGGATCGAAGTGGCCCGTCAAGCCAGCGCATCGGAAACAATCGAACAGGCCGTTGTAAAATTTAAAGCATCACGCCGCGAGCGAGAAGGCACTGAAAAACGCGCTGTTTTACGGGCCTTGATCGATAGTGAAGGCGATAAATGCACCAACGCGATTATCTTTTGTAACCGCAAAACAGACGTCGACATCTGCGCAACATCCTTGAAAAAATACGGCTATGATTCAGCGCCGATCCACGGTGATCTTGAACAATCCCAACGCACTCGCACTTTAGACGGGTTTCGCGAGGGCAACATTCGATTTTTGGTCGCGTCTGACGTTGCGGCGCGCGGTCTTGACGTTCCATCGGTCAGCCATGTGTTTAACTATGATGTGCCCAGCCACGCCGAGGATTATATCCACCGCATTGGCCGGACTGGCCGCGCCGGTCGCGCGGGTAAAGCCATGATGATCTGTGTACCACGCGATGAGAAAAACTTGGATGCCATCCAAAAACTGTTGCAAAAAGATATTCCTCTGATCGATGGCCCGGTACCCACGAACGCAGCCTCTGAACAAGAGACGAAATCCGACGAGAAAAGACCTTCGCGGTCGCGCAACCGACGGTCGGAACGGCGTGTGGCCCCTGATACAGAGGCCGAAAAATCAGAACCAGATCAAGCAGGCACCTCGGAAAGTGATGCAATTGCGCCAAGTGCTGCATCAGTCCCACGGGCACCAGACACCGACCCACAGCAATCCCAAGAGCCCGGCAAAGCCAGAGAGCCAAAGCGCCCCCAACGTGAGCGTGGGGCCCGGAATGACGGTCGCAACGACCCTAAAGTCGTAGGTCTGGGCAATCATATGCCCAGCTTTATCGCGCTGAGCTTTAAAGAACGCTAGCGAGACACGGCTGCGCATGTGCACCCGTGTCCGCGTTTGCGTAAGCACTGTAATAGGGCTTTATTGCAGGCGACTAATGATGACGGTCACTTCGGGCTTTTTCCCTATTTCCTGCTGACAGCTTTGCCGCGCCGCGCGCCGCAAACCCTCTTCGAGCTTATCATCATTAGCCAGTATTTTCGCACCTGCGCGACCGACATACTGGCTCAGATCTTCTTCCAAGATATCCACCAGCGGCGCCTTTGAACGGCCCATTTCAGCAAGACCCATAGTTTCGCACCAAGGATCCCCAAGCGCTGCGCCATCTTCGTCTATCAACACAGTCACGAACAGATGACCGTTAAGCGACATGCGAATACGTTCGCGCACCACACCGTCCAGCGCGCCAACCTGAACAGAGCCATCCAGATAGGTGCGCCCGGTTTCGATATATTCGACCACCGTCGGTGCATTTCCCGATAAGTTCAGCATCATTCCATTGACACAGACAATCCCTGCGATGTTCTTTGCCTTTGCCAGTTTGACATGTTCGCGCAGGTGGCGGTGTTCACCGTGCATCGGGATCAGCATTTGCGGCCGCACGAGGTCATGCATGGTTTCCAAGTCCGGACGGTTGGCATGGCCTGACACATGATACAAGCCGCTGTCGTCATCAACGACATCCACGCCCTTTTCAGACAACTGGTTCATGATGCCAATCACCCCGCGCTCATTACCCGGAATAGTTTTAGAGGAAAATAAGAATGTATCGCCCTCAGCCAGAGTAATACCCTGATATTTGCCCCGCGCCAATTGGGCACTGGCGGCGCGACGCTCGCCCTGCGAGCCTGTCACCAGCAGCATCAAATTTTCACGTGGAATATTTTTTGCATCTTCAGAATTAACCACCGTGGGAAAGTCATCCAACACGCCGCTTTCAACGGCGGCCTCAACCATGCGGCGCATGGCCCGACCCAGTAAACAGATCGAACGCCCGGCCTTTTCGCCCGCCAATGCCAGTGTTTTCACTCTGGCAACATTGCTGGCAAAAGTGGTCGCAACAACCATGCCTTTGGCCTCGCTCACCAGCTTTTCAATCTCTGGCCCAACCGTGACCTCAGAGCGCCCGGCATGGCGCGAAAATACGTTGGTACTGTCGCAGATCAAAGCTTTAACACCCGGTGCTGAGACCTCTTTCCAAAGCACAGGATCAAAAGCTTCCCCGACGATTGGCGTCTCATCCAGTTTGAAATCTCCAGTGTGGATTAATCTGCCTTCTGGGCAATCCAGCACCAGACCACTGCTTTCTGGTATCGAGTGCGAAATCGGCAAGAAACCGACAGAAAACGGACCAGCCTCGGTTTTGGCAGGCCAGGCAGACACAGTTTGCACCACGCGGCCGGGATGGCCCATTTCCTCCATCTTGCGTCGGGCAATGTTGGCGGTAAAGGCCCGTGCATAGACCGGCGCACCGAGATCTTGCCAGAAATGCGCCACTGCGCCGACGTGATCTTCGTGCGCATGGGTGATGAAAATCGCTTCAAGCTGATTTTTACGGTCTTTCAGCCAGCTTATATCGGGCAAGATCAGATCGACGCCGGGGCTGCTGTCCATATCCGGAAAGGTCACCCCCAAATCGACCAAAATCAGCCGTTCTTTACCGGGTTTCCCATAGCCATAGACATAGGCATTCATGCCAATTTCACCGGCGCCGCCAAGGGGCAGATAGATCAGTCGTTCACTGCTCATTCTTCAGGTTTTTCCTATATTATATTTATGAATCACGGTCAGCCCGTGCATGGTTAAAGTTTCTTCGATTGCGTCAAAGAGCGCGTCTGTCTGTTGAAATAACGGTGCGAGGCCACCGGTGGCTATGACCTGCATGGGTCGCGCCCGCTCAGCCTTGATGCGGTCGCAAATCTCGCGCACAAGCCCGACATAGCCCCAAAAAACGCCCGATTGCATACAAGCCACCGTGTTGGTGCCAACCACCCGCTGCGGTTTGGCAATATCGACATGCGGCAGCGCGGCAGCCGCCTCGTGCAGCGCTTGCAGCGACAGGTTCACTCCCGGTGCAATCGCGCCGCCAACATAGGCACCATCGGCATCAACCACGTCAAAAGTTGTCGCCGTGCCAAAATCCACAAGAATCAGATCGCCACCAAACAGGTCATACCCCGCGACCGTGTTTACCAAACGGTCAGGCCCCACGCCAGTGCCCTCATCCACCCGCACATCGACCGGAAGCGCGCAATCAGGTTTACCCACGACAAAAGGGCGGGTGTTGAAATATCGATCCGCCAATATACGCAGGTTAAACACCACCCGGGGCACCGTCGACGAGATAATCACATCGGTGATATCCGCCTCAATCTTTCTGAGGGTCATCAACGATGATAGCCAGACGTAATACTGATCAGCTGTGCGTTGCTGATCGGTCGCAATGCGCCACGTGCCGATAAACTCTGATCCTGTCCAGATCGAAAAAACCGTATTGGTGTTGCCGCAATCTATTGCGAGTAACATATGCAGCCTCCATCAAAAGAAAACATCCGCCGCAGCGATTGCCTGCCGACCTTGTGCAGTGGTTAGGATCAAATGCCCTGTCTCGTCGATGGTGTCAAATCGGCCCGTAATCTCGTTGGATCCGATACGCGCCGTAATTATCTCACCCAAGCGCGCGGCACGGGCCAGCCAAGCCTGGCGGATCGATGAGAACCCATAGGCGCAAAACTGCGTTTCATGGTGGGCGTAGGCAATGGCCAGCTCTGCCAAAAACTCTTCCGCCTCAAGTGCAGTGCCAGTTTCGCTCAGCACGCAAACTGGCGGTGTTGCACGCGTCTCAAGCCGGCTTGACTGCGGGATATGTACTAGGTTCACCCCAAAACCGATAGTCAGCGCAAACCCACCACCCGAAAGCGCTGTGGTCTCGAGCAAAATACCCGCCACTTTACCGCCATTTAACAACACATCATTCGGCCATTTAAGCGCAAGAGCGTCCGAACGCCCTGTTGTGGCAACAAACGCATCATAAAGCGCCAGTGCAGCAACAAAGGAACGCAGCGCAATCTGTTCGGGCGATTGTTTTGGAAATAACACCAAAGAGGGCGCAAAATTTCCAACCGGATCAGACCATGCCCGCCCGCGCCGCCCCCGACCATTTGTTTGGCGCCGGGCCAAAATCCATTCAGGACCAGCCAATTGCCCCACAAGACGCGCCGCCTCGGTATTGGTGCTATCCACTTCGTCTAGAACACGCAGGCCATAGCCGTCAGGTACTTTAATTGACAAGGGCTGCCGCCGCACTGGCCGCGGACCCATTGATGCCGAACAAGTTAACAATCCCAAACACCATGATTGCCGCAGCCGCCATCAGCACCCCCCAAAGCACCGGCGAGCCGCCGCCGTTGAGCGCCTCATCGACTTCCTCCCCAAAATACATTAGATGGACGATGCGCAGATAATAATACGCGCCAATGGCGCTGGCGATTGCACTGGCAAACACCAGCCAAATCATCCCGGCATCAATCGCGGCACTCCACACACCAAACTTGGCAAAAAACCCAAGAAACGGCGGTACGCCTGCCAGGCTGAACAACAAAACCAACATTGCAATCGCTTTGGTCGGCGCACGGTTGGCATACAGATTCAGGGAGGCGATCTTGGTCACCGGCCGACCATCTTTTTCCATCGACAAGATGAAGGCAAAGGTGCCAAGGTTCATCGTGACATAGACCGCCATATAGACCAGCATGGCCTGTACCCCCTGCGCGGTGCCCGCCGCAAGTCCGATCAGCGCGTATCCCATATGTGCAATCGAAGAATAGGCCATCAGGCGTTTGATATCGCTCTGACCGATGGCGGCGACCGCACCGAGAAACATCGACAACACCGACAGCAGGGCAAGGATCTGCTGCCAGTCACCAATCACCCCGCCAAACGCATCATACAGAACCCGGGCAAACAGCCCCATCGCCGCCATTTTTGGGGCGGTGGCAAAAAATGCAGTAATCGGCGTCGGCGCCCCCTCGTACACGTCCGGCGTCCACATATGAAATGGCACCACCGACACTTTGAACGCCAACCCGGCGATCACGAATACCAGACCGAAAAGGAGGCCCATCGACGCCTGTCCTCCGCTGGTGCTTTCGATAATACCATTGAACCCCGTGGTGCCCGCATAGCCATAAGTCAAGGACGCCCCATACAGCAGCAAACCTGATGACAGCGCTCCCAGAACGAAATACTTCAATCCCGCCTCAGTCGATTTCACGCTGTCGCGACGCAATGCAGCGACCACGTAAAGCGCCAGAGACTGTAGCTCAAGGCCCATATAAAGCGCCATTAAATCGCCTGCTGAGACCATAACCATCATACCCACCACTGAAAATGCGATCAGCAATGGGTATTCAAATCGCAATAGGCCCGTGCGCAGCATATAATCGCGCCCCATCACTAAGACGGCAGCGGCAGACAGCAAGATAACCACTTTGCAGAACCGCGCATAAGCATCATCTTGGAACATCCCGCCAAAGGCGCTTTGGCTCTCGCCACCGGAATTGCCAATCCACAGCGCCATGACCACGAACAGTGCCGAGGTTAACAGCACCAACCGGGAGGCCAGCGCGTCCTTGCCCGAGTAGACAGACACAACAAGGGCCAGCATAGCGCAAACCGAAATGATGATCTCCGGCAGAATAATGATCAGATCAGTCTGGATCATGTGATGCTCCTGTCACTGCGAGGCGGCCAGCGTACCGGACCCATGGGCCGCGGCAATCGCCGTTTCATATTGTGTAACCAGCGCCTCTACCGAGGGGCCGATAAGATCAAGCACCAGCGCCGGATAGACGCCCAGCAAGAGTGTCATGACCACTAGGGGGGCAAAAATGGCCTTTTCACGCCGGTCCATATCCGTGATCATTTTAAGGCTCTCCTTGATCAACTGACCCATCATCACGCGCCTGTACAGCCAAAGCGCATAAGAGGCCGATAGGATCACGCCAAAAGTGGCCACCACCGCCACCCAAGTATTGACCTGAAAAATGCCCACCAAGGTCAGAAACTCTCCGACAAAGCCCGAGGTGCCGGGCAATCCGACATTGGCCATGGTGAACAGCATAAAGATAAGCGCATAGGCGGGCATCCGGTTCACCAGCCCGCCATAATCGGCAATCTTGCGGCTGTGGATACGGTCATAGACGACCCCGACGCAGAGAAATAACGCGCCCGAGATAAAGCCGTGGCTGATCATCTGAAAGATCGCGCCGTCGATGCCCTGTTGATTGGCGGCAAAAATACCCATGGTGACATAGCCCATATGTGCCACCGATGAATAGGCGATCAGCTTTTTCATATCTTCTTGGACCAAGGCCACAAGCGAAGTATACACAATTGCAATTGCTGACAACCACAGCACAAAGTCGGTCATTACGGATGCACCGATGGGAAACATCGGCAGACTAAAGCGTAAAAATCCGTAACCACCCATTTTCAACAAAATCGCAGCCAATACGACCGAGCCGGCAGTCGGGGCCTGCACATGCGCATCTGGCAACCAAGTATGTACCGGCCACATTGGCATCTTAACGGCAAAACTGGCAAAAAACGCCACGAACATTAATGTCTGCATCCCGCCAACCACCGGAATTCCAAGCACGTGAAGAGTGTCGAAGGCAAAGCCATGCGAAATCAATGCAATCCCGTCTGAACACGCCCCGATACAGGTTGTTCCCGCCTCGGCATACATCGCCACCATCGCGACCAGCATCAGAACCGAACCAAGAAACGTATACAAAAAGAACTTGAACGAAGCATAGATTCTGTTGGCGCCACCCCAGATGCCAATGATCAAAAACATCGGGATCAGGCCAGCCTCAAAGAACAGATAGAACAACACCAGATCCAGCGCCATAAAGACACCCAGCATCAGCGTCTCGAGGATCAGAAACGCAATCATATATTCCTTGACCCTATTGGTGACGTTCCAACTGGCGGCAATCACCAAGGGCATCATAAATGTCGTCAGCATCACGAATAAAACGCTGATCCCGTCCACGCCCATGCGGTATTTCAACCCCATAAGCCAATTGCTTTCTTCCACCATCTGAAAGCCGGTCTCGGCTGGATCAAACTGTACCAAGATGATCAACGACACCAAAAATGTGGCGCTGGTTGCAATCATCGCGGTCCATTTGGCATTGCTTTGCGCCGCTGCATCCTCGCCACGTAAAAACATCAACAGGATTAGCGCAGCCATTGCCGGCAACAGGGTCACGATTGACAGCAGGTTTTCCACTTTAAAAGCCCCCGCCACTTAGGGTCATCCAAGTTATCAACCCAACAATGCCTAGCACCATTGCAAGCGCATAGGTGAAGATATAGCCCGATTGGGCCATCCCCAGCACCCGCGTGAAAAACGGAATAAGTCCCATAGCCACCCCGTTCAATGTGCCATCGATGACATCTCCATCCCCGCGTTTCCACAGGAACCGACCCAGTTTTTTCGCCGGCGAGATCAAAATGATCTCAAAGATTTCATCAAAATACCACTTGTTGAGCAGGAATAAATATAATGGCCGCTGATGTTTGACTAGATATTTCGGCATCTGTGGATCCCACAGATAAAACCAGCACGCGGTGACAAAGCCTAAAAGCATCGCGATAAACGGGCTAAGTTTGACCCAAGTGGGCGCGTGATGCGCCCTATCCATGACATGATTGTCCACCGCCTTAAACAACGCGCCTTGTGGTGCGGGCCCAAACGCAAGAGCCGCCGACGTCTGGGCAGAATCGGTAGTGGCATCATCACTGCTGTTATCTTTACTTTCACCTTTACTGTGGCTGTTTTGTTCACCAAAACCAGCACCCGCCGCCTCAACATGAGGCTCGGCCATCCCGAAAAATCGGTTGACCTGAGCGTGATCTCCAAAAAAGCTGCCGTACCAGACCATGCCGCTGAACACCGCGCCAACCGCCAATACCCCAAGCGGAAATAACATCACGCCCGGACTTTCATGGGCGTGAGCGTGGGTGTCTTGATTGCCGCGCGCCGTGCCATAAAATGTCATGAACATCAAACGCCAACTATAAAAAGAGGTAAACAGAGCCGCGACCACCAACAGCCAAAAGCCATAGCCGCCCTGCGTGCCGGCCCAAGCGCTTTCAATCACCGCGTCTTTCGACAAAAATCCGGCAAACCCAATATGCGTCAAGGGAATACCGACCCCGGTAATTGCTAATGTACCGATCATCATCGCCCAGAACGTATAAGGAATTTTTTTGCGCAAACCGCCGTAATTGCGCATATCCTGCTCATGGTGCATCGCATGAATCACACTGCCCGCGCCCAGAAACAGCATCGCTTTGAAAAACGCATGGGTTAGCAGATGGAACATCGCCACCGAATAGACCCCAACACCTGCGGCGACAAACATATAGCCCAGCTGCGAGCAGGTCGAATAAGCAATCACCCGCTTAATATCGGTCTGCACCAGCCCCACACTGGCCGCAAACAGCGCCGTCGAAGCGCCTATGAACGTTATAAGGGTTTTGGCCTCTGGGGCATATTCAATCAGCGGCGACATTCGACAGACCAGAAACACACCCGCGGTCACCATGGTGGCTGCGTGGATCAGCGCCGAAACCGGGGTTGGGCCCTCCATCGCGTCAGGCAGCCATGTGTGTAAAAACAATTGCGCCGATTTACCCATGGCACCAATGAACAGCAAAATCGCAATCAGGTTGGCGGCATTCCAATCCGACCACAAAAAATGCAGTTGCATATTCGCCAGCGCCGGCGCAGCTCCAAACACATCGTCAAAGCGGATACTGTCCACCGTCATATACAATGCAAAAATACCCAGCGCAAAGCCCACGTCACCAACACGATTGACCACAAACGCCTTAATCGCCGCAGCGTTCGCAGTCGGTTTACGATAGTAAAAGCCGATCAAAAGGTAAGAGGCGACGCCAACACCTTCCCAACCAAAAAACATCTGAATCAGGTTATCTGAAGTCACCAGCATCAACATCGTAAAGGTGAAAAACGACAGATAGGCGAAAAAGCGTGGTTTATAACTTTCGCCCGCCTCCCAAGCCGGATCATCCGCCATATACCCAAAGCTGTAAAGATGCACCAAAGCTGACACTGTGGTCACAACAATCAGCATAATCGCCGTTAACCGGTCCAGCCGGATTGACCAATCGGTCGCCAAGGTGCCGCTTTCGATCCAGCGCATTAATTGTATCTGCTCGGTGACGCCATCGTGCGATATAAAGACGATCCAACTTAGCAAACAGGCGAAGAACAAAAACCCCGTACTCACCCAAAGCGCGGCCTGTTCACCGATAATCCGCCAGCCAAAACCTGCAATCAGCGCCCCCATGAGAGGGGAGAAAAGGATCAGGGTTTCCATGATAAGTTACCCTTTCATCACGTTGACATCTTCAACATCGATCGTGCCACGATTGCGAAAGAAGCACACTAAGATGGCCAGACCAATCGCCGCTTCTGCGGCGGCAACCGTCAATACGAACAAGGTAAAGACCTGCCCGACCAGATCGCCCAAAAAGCTTGAGAAGGCGACGAGATTGATATTGACCGCAAGCAGCATCAACTCGATCGACATCAATAAGATAATGACGTTTTTCCGGTTCAGGAACAGCCCGAAAACCCCGATGATAAACAACGTCGCAGCAACCGCCAAGTAATGTTCTAAACCAATCATACTCTTCCTCGGTTTCCCTTGCCTCAGTGCCGGTCTATTGCGGCGATTATGCCCCGATCAGGCTTTGATGATACAATTGCCGCTTTACAGCCCCTCGCCGGGTTTTACATCTTTCAATTCCATTGCCACCGCCGGATCCCGCCACATTTGGGCATGCACATCTTGGCGCTTTACATCGACGCGGTGCCGCAATGTCAGCACAATTGCGCCGATCATCGCCACCAAAAGAATCAACCCGGCCAGTTGAAACAACAAGAAATACTGGTCATAAATCAACAACCCCAGTGCCGCAGTATTATGCGTTGCCGCAGGCGGCACCGCCGCACGCGCAGACAATGCCTGATCGCTGAATACCCAAACCCCGATAGCCACTGAGAATTGCATCAACAAAACCACACCAATCAAAAGCGCCAAGGGCAGATATTTTGCCATCTCTGCCCTGAGTTCGGAAAAATCCACGTCAAGCATCATCACCACGAATAAAAACAACACCGCGACCGCCCCCACATAGACGATGATCAGCAACATGGCGACGAATTCGGCACCCAATAACACAAATAACCCCGCCGAACTGAGAAACGACAGGATCAACCAAAGCACCGAATGCACAGGATTGCGGCTGATCACGGTAAACAAGCCCCCCGCCAAGGCACTTACGGCAAACAGATAAAATGCAAAAACCGTCACACTCATGTCGTCTCTCCCGCCTCGGGCTTGGGCTCCAGCACCTGCTGTGCCACTTCCATTGCGCGGGTCATGGCCGGCACGCCGGCAAATACCGACATCATTGCAATCGCCTCTTTTATTTCTTGCTTTTGGGCCCCGGCCTCAAGCAAGCTGCGCACCGTCAACCGCAGCGGCGCCTCGGCCTGCACGCCTTGCATAGTCAGCCCCGCCAAAGTCAGCAGCAGACGGCTCTTGGCCGACAGCCCGTCCTTGTTGCTCGCATTGCCGAAGGTCAATTCCATCAACTCTTTTGGCATCTGCGGGATAAACGCTTCAAATTCCTTTGACGACAGCGACGCCAAAGATGGGTTCAGCGCCTGCGCCATTTTTTGCGCAGCGTTCACCATATCGTCAAAGGGGTTGTTGTCATCACTCATCTATACGGCGCGTCCAATTCGAGGTTGCGGGCTATTTCAGCCTCCCAGCGATCGCCATTTTCCAACAGCTTGCTTTTATCGTAATACAGCTCTTCGCGGGTTTCCGTCGCGAATTCAAAATTTGGTCCCTCAACAATCGCATCAACCGGGCAGGCCTCCTGACAAAAACCACAATAAATACACTTCGTCATGTCGATATCATAGCGCGTGGTACGGCGGCTTCCGTCATCCCGTGGTTCGGCATCAATGGTGATCGCTTGCGCCGGGCAGACCGCTTCACAGAGCTTGCACGCGATGCAACGCTCTGCGCCATTGGCATAGCGGCGCAGTGCATGTTCGCCGCGAAACCGCGGGCTGAGGGGGCCTTTTTCATGCGGATAGTTAATCGTCACCTTGGGGGCGAAAAAATACTTTAAACCCAGTTTAAATCCTTGGAAAAAATCCATAAGCAAGAAATATTTCGCAGCGCGGGTATAGTCAATCTGAGCCATTCTAACCTCCTACAGCCCAGCGGGCATAGGCGCCGCCAAAGGCCTCAAATTTCGCAAAAAACGCCACAAGAACCACCCAGAACAGACTAAACGGTAAAAAGACCTTCCAGCCCAAACGCATTAACTGATCATAGCGATAACGCGGTGTAATCGCCTTTACCATCGCAAAGATAAAGAAGAAAAACGCCATTTTCCCGACCATCCAAAGCGCCCCGTCGGGCAGGCCTGGGATCGGCGACAGCCAACCGCCAAAAAACAACAGCGAGGTCAGCGCGCACATCAAGAAAATCGCAATATATTCACCGGCCATAAACAACAAAAACGGGGTCGAGCTATATTCCACCTGATAGCCTGCAACCAGTTCTGATTCTGCCTCAGGCAAATCAAACGGCGGCCGGTTGGTTTCGGCCAGCGCCGAGATGAAAAATAAAAACACCATCGGAAAATGTGGCAACCAATACCAGCTGAAAAATCCGTAAGCCCCATCCTGAGCACGAACGATATCCCCAAAATTCATCGAGCCCGTGGACAGGATCACACCGATGATAATCAGCCCAATTGACACCTCATAAGAAATCATCTGCGCGGCCGAACGCAATGACCCCAAGAAGGCATATTTGGAATTAGAGGCCCAGCCCCCCATGATCACCCCGTAGACTTCCAGCGACGAGACCGCAAAAACATATAAAATCGCCACGTTTATGTTGGACAGAACCCAAGTGTCATTGAACGGGATCACCGCCCAAGCGATCACCGCCAGCACGAATGACATCAGCGGTGCGAGTAAAAATACCGTCTTGTCGACGCCTGCGGGAATAACCACCTCTTTGACCACATATTTCAAAGCATCGGCAACCGATTGCAACAGGCCAAAAGCGCCGACCACATTTGGTCCGCGGCGCATTTGCACAGCCGCCCATATTTTGCGGTCGCCATAGACCAAAAACAGCAAGCTGATCATCACAAAGCCCAACATCGCAAGACATTGCGCAAATATCAGCAGCCCTATTCCGGCTGGCGTTGCTAAGAAATCAGCCATGCAGCCGCTCCCCCTTGGCTTTTGCGCATATAGCGACAGCGCAGTCCATTTCTTTGGGTTTGAGCCTCAACATGGATGAGGATTGCAGCCCGATCATTCCGCGGCCACGTCTTGCACAAGCCGCGCTTTGGCAGCAGCCGACAGTTCTGCCATCACCAAACTGGCACGGGCAAGCGGATTGGTCATGTAAAAATCGCCAAGAGCATTGCGCAGCACCCCGTCTGAGGGTTGTGACAAAGCCAGCGGCATCCAGGAATTTTTGGGGACCTGATCAACCTGACCCAGATGTGGCACCTCAGCGATCAGCTGCCGGCGCAATGCCGCAAGCGTGTCATACGGCAAAGTCGTGCCAGTTTCAGCCGATAAGGCCCTTAAAATAGCCCAGTTTTCTTTGGCCTCGCCCGGTGCAAAGCCAGCCCTTAGCGCCAGTTGCGGCCGGCCTTCGGTGTTGACGAACAAACCAGATTCTTCGGTATATGCGGCCCCCGGCAGGATAATATCAGCGCGGTGTGCGCCCCGGTCGCCATGGCTGCCTTGATAAATCACAAACGGACCAAGCGCGATATCCATTTCATCGGCACCCAGATTATACACCACATCTGCACCGTCCAGTGCTGCGTCTATCCCGCCCTCGGTCACCGCACCCACATCCATTGCACCGACACGAGCGGCAGCCGTGTGCAGCACCATGAATTTCGATCCTGTGTCCTCGGCCAGTTTCATCGCCTGCGCTAAAACTTCTAATCCATCCGGTGTGCAGAGCACACCCTGCCCCACGATCACCAAGGATGCTGCATCCTTTACAGCCCCATAGTCTTTTCCGACAAGGCTCTGCAGGGCGGCGCGGTCGGTGCCCGCATGCGCATAGTCATAGGTGAGGTCGGCGGCCTCTCCGACCAGCCCGATCTGCGCACCCATCAGCCACGCTTTGCGAATCCGCGCATTTAAAACCGGGGCCTCAAGGCGCGGGTTGGTGCCGATAAGCTGGATAAACTTGGCCGCATCTATATCATCAATCGTCGCGGTACCAACATAGGCCGAGCGGTTGTTTGGTGGCAACTTAGCCCCGTCAGTCCGGCATTCAACCGATCCGCCTTGCGCCTCGATAAACTGCTTGAGCGCAAAAGCGGGTTCCACCGGAACCAGATCGCCCACAAGACCAATCACTTTTTTACCCTTCATTGCAGTTGCTGCCGCGGTGAGCGCCTCAGGCCAAGTGGCTTTACGCAGCTTTCCATTTTCACGAATATAGGGCGTATCAAGCCTCTGACGGCGCAGACCATCCCAGATGAAACGGGTTTTATCCGAGATCCATTCCTCGTTTACCCCATCATGATTGCGCGGCAGAATCCGCATCACTTCGCGGCCTTTGGTATCGACACGGATGTTCGATCCCAGCGCATCCATCACATCGATGGTCTCGGTTTTAGTCAGCTCCCATGGCCGCGCGGTAAAGGCATATGGCTTTGACGTCAGCGCCCCAACCGGGCACAGATCAATAATATTTCCCTGCAGATTGCTGTCCAATGTTTCGCCAAGATAAGACGTAATCTCAGCATCTTCGCCGCGCCCGGTCTGGCCCATCTGGCTGATGCCGGCCACCTCAGTGGTGAAGCGCACGCAGCGGGTGCAGGAGATACACCGCGTCATATGGGTTTCAACCAGCGGCCCTAAGTCCAAATCATCAGTGGCACGTTTGGGTTCGCGAAAGCGGCTGAAATCAACGCCATACGCCATCGCCTGATCCTGCAAGTCACATTCACCACCCTGATCGCAGATCGGGCAATCAAGCGGATGGTTGATCAGTAAAAACTCCATCACACCTTCGCGGGCTTTTTTAACCATCGGGCTGTTGGTCTTGATCACGGGCGGCGCCCCCTCGGGGCCGGGGCGCAAATCGCGCACCTGCATCGCGCAAGACGCTGCCGGTTTTGGCGGTCCGCCCACCACCTCGACCAGACACATCCGGCAATTGCCGGCAATTGACAGGCGTTCGTGATAACAAAACCGCGGCACTTCTATGCCCGCAACTTCGCAGGCCTGAATAAGCGTCATCGCGCTGTCCACCTCGACCTCGGCGCCATCGATAATGATTTTGCGTAGATTTGTCATCGCTGTCATATCACTCCGCCGCCACGGCACGGGCCCGGCCCGCGCGCTTATGTTTGATCCGGTCTTCGATCTCGTCGCGGAAATGCCGGATGAGCCCTTGAATGGGCCAAGCAGCCGCATCGCCAAGCGCGCAAATTGTGTGCCCCTCGACTTGTTTGGTGACATCCAGCAGCATGTCGATCTCATGGGGTTCGGCCTCGCCAGTGACCAAACGTTCCATCACCCGCATCATCCAGCCAGTGCCCTCGCGGCACGGCGTGCACTGCCCGCAACTTTCGTGCTTGTAAAATTTAGACAAGCGCCAGATGGCCTTGATCACATCCGTCGACTGATCCATCACAATCACAGCTGCAGTTCCCAAACCCGACCGCTGCTCACGCAGCCAGTCGAAATCCATAATCGCCTCTTTTGCCACGGGCGCTGGCAGGCAAGGTACCGAAGCGCCCCCCGGTATGACGGCCTTAAGATTGCTCCAGCCACCACGGATACCGCCACAATGACGGTCTATCAATTCTTCAAACGACAGTGACATCGCCTCTTCAACAACACAAGGATTGTTCACGTGACCCGAGATCGCAAACAATTTAGTGCCGGCATTATTGGGCCGCCCAAAGCTTGAAAACCACTCAGACCCACGGCGCAGAATGGTCGGTACAACCGCAATCGATTCGACATTGTTCACAGTGGTTGGGCACCCGTACAGCCCAGCACCCGCTGGGAAAGGCGGCTTCATCCGCGGCATGCCCTTCTTACCCTCGAGGCTTTCTAAAAGAGCTGTTTCCTCGCCACAAATGTAGGCCCCTGCGCCATGGTGCAGATAAAGATCAAAGTCCCAGCCTGACCCGGCGGCATTCGCCCCAAGCAGGCCCGCATCATAAGCCTCGTCTATGGCGATCTGCAGCGCCTCGCGCTCTCGGATATATTCGCCGCGAATATAAATATAACAGGCGTGGGAATTCATTGCGTAGCTGGCAATCAAACAACCCTCAATCAACGTATGAGGATCGTGGCGCATGATCTCGCGATCTTTACAGGTCCCGGGCTCGGACTCGTCTGCATTGATCACCAGGTAAGCAGGGCGGCCGTCGCTTTCTTTAGGCATAAACGACCATTTCAATCCGGTTGGAAACCCGGCCCCGCCACGCCCGCGCAGCCCCGAAGCCTTCATTTCGTCGATTATCCAGTCACGGCCGTTTTGCAACAATTTCGCGGTGCCGTCCCAATGGCCGCGTTGTTGTGCACCGCGCAAACTGCGGTCGTTCATACCGTAAATATTGGTAAAGATCCGATCTTGATCCTGCAGCATGGTTACTTCACCCTTTATCCATCATCTGTTTGGCGCTTGCGCCACATCTGAAACGAGACCAAGAGCGCCCAGAAAAACGCCGCTAAAACGCCCAGATCAATCAACACAGCATACCGCGTGGTCAAGCCGATTTCCGGGCCCAGCCATTGCATTGCAATCCAGAACATCATAGCGCCCGCGATCACCAACGATACAACGCGCCCCTGACGGGCTATTTTACGATCTTGTTCTTCGTCCATCTTTGTCTTGCCTCACTTCGGGGCGGTCAGGTCCAAAACCACCGCACTCATTATCCCGTCTTATTCCACACCGCCTACGTTTAACCCGCTTAAGCTGCAAGCTTGTGCCACCCAATCATCGCGGCTGGCACGCCCTTTAAAGCCATCAAGGTTCTCATCTACCCATGCGACTTGTGACGCATCCCAAGACGCAATTTGATCAAAATGGAAAAATCCCATTGAGAACAACAGCTCCTGCAGCTTGGGGCCAATGCCTTTGACCTTGGTTAATTTATCCGGCCCACCATCTCGGGCCTTGGCCAACGAGGCAGGGCCCATAGTGGCTGCTGGATTTGACGCAGGCATTTGAGAAGCAGATATCAACCAAGGCGTGGTTAGCGGAAGCTCAGATCCATCAATACGCTTGAGCGTATCGCCCTGTACGCTGGCCAGACCGACACTGGCATTCAACGCTTCACGGCCCACCGCATGTGCGGTCAATGACGTCAAACCCGCCAGAGGTTCAGCGGCAAACCGCCCGTTTTGTGGCCCCGGCTCTGGAATTTGACCCGCCGCTATTTCATCAATGATCTCGCCCAGTCGGGCCGCGGTCAAATCTTCATAATAATCTTTGCCAACCTGCGCCATCGGCGCATTGGCACAAGCGCCAAGACATTCCACTTCTTCCCAGCTGAACTTGCCATCAGGCGATATTTCGTGGGGTTTTGCCGCAATTTTTTCGCGGCACACCGCCACCAGATCTTCGGCACCGCAAATCATACAGGTCGTGGTGCCACAAATCTGAAAATGCGCCATACTGCCAACCGGTTGTAATTGAAACATAAAATAAAAACTGGCTACTTCCAGCGCCCGCATATAGGCCATGTCCAACATCTCTGCGACCCGCTCAATCGCTGGACGCGTCAGCCAACCCTCTTGTTCTTGGGCCCGCCATAAAAGAGGGATAATCGCCGATGCCTGACGGCCCTCGGGAAATTTTGTCATCTGCGCTTCCGCCCATGCCTGATTGGCGGCAGTAAAGGAAAAGCAAAGCGGTTGTTGTGGATGAAGGCGTCGAAGCATTAGCGGTCAATCTCTCCAAATACGACATCCATCGTGCCAATAATTGCAGCCACATCGGCCAATTGATGCCCTTTGGCGAGGTAATCCATCGCCTGCAGATGCAAAAATCCAGGGGCGCGCAGCTTGGCGCGGTACGGCGTGTTGCTTCCATCGGCCACCAGATAGACACCAAACTCGCCTTTTGGCGCCTCGACAGCGGCATAAACTTCGCCAGCAGGCACATGAAACCCTTCGGTATAGAGTTTGAAATGATGGATAAGGCTTTCCATATCGCGTTTCATATCGTTTCGTTTGGGTGGCGAATGTTTACCGCGGGCCATCACGTCCCCGGGGCAATTGCGCAATTTTTCAATGGCCTGTAGCATAATACCTAACGACTGCCGCATCTCTTCCATCCGGACAAGATAGCGGTCATAGCAGTCACCGTTCTTGCCAACGGGGATCTGAAAGGTGAATTCGTTATAGCATTCATAGGGTTGCGCACGCCGCAAATCCCACGCCAACCCAGAGCCTCGCACCATTACACCAGAAAAGCCCCATTGCTGGATATCCTCTTCGGTCACCACACCAATATCACAATTACGCTGCTTAAAAATACGGTTTTCTGTCAGCAACCCATCGATATCAGCCATCACTTGGGGAAATGTTTGTGCCCATGTTTCGATGTCATCCAAAAGGTCATCCGGCAGGTCTTGGTGCACCCCGCCCGGACGGAAATAGGCTGCGTGTAACCTGGCGCCGCTGGCTCTCTCGTAAAAAACCATGAGTTTTTCACGTTCTTCAAATCCCCACAGTGGCGGCGTCAACGCCCCCACATCCATCGCCTGCGTTGTCACGTTCAGCAAATGGCTCAGAATCCGCCCAATCTCACAATACAGAACCCGGATCAGCGACGCACGGCGGGGCACTTCGATACCGCAAAGCCTTTCAATCGCCAGACACCACGCATGTTCTTGGTTCATCGGTGCTACATAATCGAGCCGGTCCAGATAGGGCAGGTTTTGCAGATAGGTGCGGCTTTCCATCAGCTTTTCGGTGCCACGGTGCAGCAGCCCGATATGTGGATCGCAGCGCTCAACGATCTCACCGTCCAACTCAAGCACGAGACGCAACACTCCGTGGGCCGCCGGGTGCTGAGGGCCAAAATTAATATTGAAATTGCGAATTTTCTGTTCGCCAGTCAGAGCATCAGAAAATCCTTTTGAACCATCCATCATGGCGCGTCCTCCTGTTTTTCATCCCCAGGAAGAATGTAGTCAGCCCCTTCCCAAGGGCTCATGAAATCAAACTGGCGGTATTCCTGCACCAGTGATACGGGCTCATAGACCACCCGTTTTTGCGCCTCATCATAGCGCACCTCGGTATAGCCAGTGGTGGGAAAATCCTTACGGAGAGGATGGCCGCGAAAACCGTAATCAGTCAGCAGGCGGCGCAAATCGGGATGGCCCGAAAACAGCAGGCCAAACATATCAAACACTTCGCGCTCGAACCAATTGGCACAAGGGTGCAGCGACACAATGGACGGCAACATCTCATGTTCGCGCCGCGCCACATGTAATCTAAGCCGATGATTTTGGTACATCGACAGAAAATGATAAACCACATCAAAGCGCTTGATCCGCTCAGGGTAATCCACTGCAGTAATATCCACCAAAGTGGTAAATTTACAATCTACATCAAGCTTGAGATATTCGACCAAGGACAAAAGATGTGCAGGGGCCACTTCAATTGATAACTCGCCGTGACTGATCGACCATGACAAGACACAATCACTGCGTTTCAGCGCGATCCGATCGCCCAATTCGGTCAGCGCTTCGGTCATCTTGCAATTGTCCCCGTACGTCGAATTTTGCGCTGTAGGGCCAAAATCCCGTACAGAAGCGCCTCGGCCGTTGGCGGGCAGCCGGGCACATAAATATCCACCGGAACAATCCGGTCACACCCCCGCACAACCGAATAGCTGTAATGATAATATCCGCCCCCGTTGGCACACGATCCCATTGAAATCACATAGCGTGGCTCTGGCATTTGATCATAGACCTTGCGCAGGGCCGGCGCCATTTTATTGGTCAGTGTACCCGCCACAATCATCACATCGGACTGGCGCGGGCTGGCACGCGGCGCAATGCCAAACCGTTCGGCATCATAGCGTGGCATCGAAGTATGCATCATTTCCACTGCGCAGCAGGCCAAACCAAACGTCATCCAATGCAAGCTGCCAGCGCGCGCCCAGTTGACAAGATCTTCGGCAGAGGTCAGCAAAAAGCCCTTATCCTGTAACTGGCTGTTCAGTGCCCGAGCTGACACATCCATATCTGCGCCAGCCTTACTAGCCACGGTTTTCGCGTCCCCGGTCATCACTCCCATTCCAAAGCCCCTTTTTTCCACTCATAGGCGAACCCGATGGTCAGTACTGCCAAGAAAACAATCATCGACCAAAAGCCCAGCATGCTGATATCTCTGAGGGCCACTGCCCAAGGGAATAAAAATGCTATTTCGAGGTCAAATATGATAAAGAGAATAGCCACCAGATAGAACCGCACATCAAACTTCATGCGTGCGTCATCAAAGGCATTGAACCCACATTCATATGCCGATAATTTTTCAGGATCGGGGTGACGAACCGCCAGAATAAAGGCGGCCAATATCAAAAGTACACCAAGGCCTACAGCAACCGCTATAAACATCAAGATGGGAAGATATTCCCTTAATAAATCATCCACGGGTGGCTCCTTTCATATGCCGTAGAGCACATTCAGATTGCTGTCATGGTCACGGCAAGCTAGTCGGGCCACGACACATGGTCAACCAGACCAAGCGGAAAAACCCGAACAAAGCAGAATATAGCGCCTTCAATCGATGCGGCTAATCACACTAAACTAGATCAGTTTTCACAATGAATGGTTGATTTTCCGTACCTTATGAAAATAATATTGGCGGTTAGAAAAATTTATTTCCAGATGAAATTGCGGCATTTGAACAACGGTTGGCGAGTCAATTAGACAAGGACATAATGATATTTTGTGGTTTTCTCCAGCCCGAATCCGCCTGATATATAGCCGTTTCAAACCTAGATTAGTGACAGCAAGTACCCCTTTTGATGCGTGTTTAAAGCAAAGTGACCGACAGCAGAAACGCAGTAGAACCCGCAGCAAGCTCATGCTTTTCAGCAGTGGGCTTTTGCAACAAAAAGCCGCCCCCTAGAGAGCGGCTTTTGCAAACAAAGGACGGGCAATATTTAGCCGCCGAAATCGTCCAGCATGATGTCCTCACGGTCGACACCAAGGTCAAGCAACATGTTGATTACGGACTGGTTCATAATGGGGGGGCCACACATGTAATATTCACAATCCTCCGGTGCCGGATGGTTCTTCAAATATTCGTCGAACAACACGTTATGAATAAACCCGGTATGGCCGGTCCATTCATCTTCTGGCATCGAGTCTGAAAGCGCAACATGCCACGTAAAGTTGTCATTGCCCGCTTGCAGGCGATCGAAGTCGTCTACGTAAAACATCTCACGCTTAGAGCGCGCACCGTACCAAAACGTCACTTTGCGATCAGTGTTCAAGCGGTCCATCTGATCAAAAATGTGGCTGCGCATTGGCGCCATACCGGCCCCGCCGCCGACAAAGACCATCTCTTTCTTGGTTTCGCGGGCAAAGAACTCGCCAAACGGACCAGAGATTGTGACCTCGTCACCAGCCTTGAGGTTGAAAATATAAGAAGACATTTTACCAGCTGGGATCCCGCTCGATCCTGGGGGCGGTGATGCGATCCGTACGTTCAACATCACAATGCCCTTCTCACCAGGATAATTGGCCATCGAATAGGCCCGCTCGAGTGCTTCTGGCACGTCTGATGTAAAATCCCAGATTTTAAACCGGTCCCAATCTGGGTGGTACTCTTCATCCACATCGAAATCTTTGTACGACAGGGAATAAGCCGGAGCCTCAATCTGAATATAGCCGCCAGCGCGGAATTTTACGTCTTCGCCTTCCGGTAACTCCAGAACAAGCTCCTTAATAAAGGTCGCAACATTGTCGTTGCTACGCACTTTGCAACGCCATTTTTGCACCCCAAACACCTCTTCGGGAACTTCGATCTGCATATCCTGTTTGACCGCGACCTGACACGACAGGCGATCTCCACAAGACGCCTCACGCTTGTTGATATGCCCCTCTTCCGTGGGCAGGATAGACCCACCACCAGAGTGGATTTTTACCCGACACTGGGCACAGGTTCCGCCGCCGCCGCACGCCGAAGGTACGAAGAGTTTTTCTGCCGCCAAGGTCTGTAGCAACTTGCCACCCGCCGGCACCGTTATGGTTTTCTCACCATTGATGGTAATATTGACATCACCGGTCGCAACCAATTTGCTTTTCGCAAAAATAATAAAAGTTACCAGTGAGATAACAATTAATGTGAAGAGCGCAACACCAAGCGTGAAGGTTTCCATACTATGTAACTCCTTACAGTTTCACACCAGAAAAGCACATAAAGCCCATGGCCATTAACCCTGCAGTAATGAAGGTAATACCAAGACCCTGAAGCCCGTCCGGAATATCGCTATATTTTAGTTTTTCGCGCACGCCCGCCATAGCGGTAATAGCCAGCGCCCAGCCAAAGCCCGATGACAGGCCATATGTGGTGGCCTCTGCAAAATTGTAATCGCGCTCCACCATAAACAGTGACCCACCCAAAATCGCACAGTTGACCGTGATCAGCGGCAGGAAAATACCCAGCGCATTGTAAAGTGGCGGAAAATACTTATCGAGAACCATTTCAAGAACCTGCACAATCGCGGCAATCACCCCGATATAAGAGATAAGGCCAAGAAAAGTCAGGTCAACCTCGGGAAATCCGGCCCAGGCCAACGCACCGGGCTTTAAAAGATAGGTCAGGATCAGATTGTTGGCCGGCACGGTGATCAGTTGCACCACCATCACCGAGATGCCCAACCCGATGGCGGTTGCAATCTTTTTGGACACCGCAATGAAAGTACACATGCCAAGAAAGAACGACAGTGCCAGGTTTTCGACAAAAATTGCCTTAACGGCCAGAGAAATTAGCTCTTCCATTAGTGCGCCTCCGCCGTTTGTATCTTATACTCGCGGGCCTCGACCTGTGCAGGTTTCCAGGTGCGCGCGCCCCAGATCAGCAGACCGATGATGAAAAACGCTGAGGGCGGCAGCAGTAGCAAGCCGTTGGGCACATACCAGCCACCGTTGTTCACGGTCTCTAGAACCGTAAAGCCAAACAGCGAACCTGCGCCGAATAACTCGCGGATAAAGCCAACCAGAAGCAAGATTAACCCATAGCCCAACCCATTGCCCACCCCATCAAGAAACGAATCTAAGGGGGGGTTTTTCATCGCGAAGGCCTCAGCGCGGCCCATCACGATACAATTTGTAATGATCAGGCCGACAAAAACCGACAGTGTTTTGGAAATCTGAAACGCATAGGCTTTCAATACCTGATCAACCAAAATCACCAGCGAAGCGATAATCACCATCTGCACAATAATCCGGATTGAACCCGGGATATAATTGCGCAGCATCGAGATGAACATCGACGCAAACGCCGTCACGACGGTAACCGCCAAAGCCATAACCACAGCGACTTGTAAAGATGATGTGACCGCAAGCGCCGAGCAGATACCCAAGACCTGCAAGGTGATCGGGTTGTTATCGACCAAAGGGTCGATCAGAAGGTCCTTCTTGGTCTGTCCCATTATGCCTCTCCTGCCGTTAGGTTTCTCAAGAAGGGCGCAAAACCGGCCTCTCCCATCCAGAATTTCACTAGATTATCGACGCCGTTTGATGTCAGAGTTGCCCCCGCCAGCGCATCGACGTGATGCTTCTCTGGGCCCGTGCCCTTGGCGACCTGAATAAGCAGGCTGCCATCTCCGTCACGCAGGCTTTTGCCGCTCCACTGGGCTTTCCAGCGCGGGTTATCGACCTCTGCGCCAAGACCTGGTGTCTCGGCATGTTCATAAAATTGCAGACCAAAAATATCATTGCCGTTCTCTTCCAGAGCGATAAAGCCGTACAATGTCGACCACAGTCCGTAACCATAGATTGGCAAAATAACCTTATCGAGCGATCCATCGCTATTTTTCAACAGATATACCGTGGTGAAATTTGATTGGCGTCCGATCATGGCCGGGTCGTCTTTCAATTCAGTACTAAGTTCTGGATCCGAAGACGCTGCTCGATCATCAAAGGTCGCGGCGTCGAACATATCGGTAAACATGCCCGTTTTCATGTCGACGATGCGTGGCTCAAACGAGGCAAAAACCGTACCAACATCTACGCCTTGTGCATACAGGCCAGCAACTTGCAGGATGTTAACCTGCTTGTCACGCAGCTTGTTGGCGCCTTGGGTCGGGCGCAGGCTGACGGCCGCGGCGGCCACAATCATTGAACAAAACAGGCACAGCACCACGGCCACAAAGATCGTTTTCGGAGTGCTATCAACCGGCAGTGCCTTAAAGCGGCCAAACCAGCTTAGGGGGGCGGTAATTGTGTCTTGCTCAGGCATGACGAAGCGCCCTCCGTTTGATGTTGGCTTGCACAACGAAATAATCAATCAGTGGCGCAAAGATATTCGCAAACAGGATCGCCAGCATCATGCCCTCGGGGAATGCTGGATTGAGCACGCGGATCATCACCGCCATAAAACCGATCAGCGCCCCGTAAAAATAACGTCCCAAATTGGTATGGCTGGCAGACACCGGTTCGGTGACCATAAAACAAAGCCCAAACATGTAGCTGCCCACAACCAAGTGCCAATACCATGGCATCGCAAACATTGGGTTGCTGTCAGATCCAATCCAATTCAGCAGCAGTGAAAATCCGACCATTCCCGCCAAACAGCCCACCACCATACGGTAATTTGCAATCCTGGTCGCCAAAAGAAACGCCAGACCGATCAAACAAGCAAAGGTCGAAGTTTCCCCAAGTGAGCCCTGCATATTGCCAAAAAACGCATCCCACCAAGTAATCCCATTCGCCGCGAGCGCCTGAACACCCTCTGAGGCCGAAATGCCCAGCGCAGTTGCGCCTGAAAATCCGTCAACTGGTGTCCAGATCGTATCGCCCGACATGTAAGCCGGATAGGCAAAGTACAAAAATGCCCGCCCGGTCAGGGCCGGATTGAGAAAGTTCTTGCCAGTGCCGCCAAACACTTCTTTGCCCAGCACAACACCAAACGAAATGCCCAACGCCACCTGCCAAAGTGGAATAGAGGCCGGCAAGGTCAGAACGAACAGCATTGAGGTGACCAGAAAGCCTTCGTTGACCTCGTGTCCGCGCACGGTTGCAAAGAACACTTCCCAGATACCGCCTGCGACCAGAGTGGTTATATATATCGGCAAGAAATACATCAGGCCGTGGGTCATGTTGGCAAACACACTATTGGCGTTCAAACCAATGCCCATCGCCTGTAAAAGCCAGATGCGCCAGCCGTCATAACTTGTCTCGCCCAACGCCGCCAAAGCGGTATTGGCCTGATAGCCCGTGTTATACAGTGCCCAAAGAATGCAGGGGATGGTCGAAATGACCACATACGTCATGATACGCTTCATATCGACAAAACTGCGCGCATGTGGCGCGGCTTTTGTCACCTGCTTACCCGTGTAAAGAATCGTCTCGATCATTTCATAAACAGGGAAGTACTTCTCGTATCTTCCACCATTTACAAAGTTTGGCTCGATACGGTCAAAAAAATTACGCAACCCCATGTCTACCCTTCCTTCTCAATCTTTTGAAGGCTGTCCCGCAACGCTTCGCCATATTCATATTTTGCCGGACAGGCAAAGGTGCATAACGCAACATCTTCCTCGTCCAACTCCAAAGCGCCCAAAGACTGAGCCGCGTCGGTATCCATCACAATTAACGATCGAAGCAATTGCGTCGGCAAAAAATCTTGTGGCATCAGCGTCTCAAACACACCCGTTGGCACCATCGCCCGGCGCCCACCATTCAAATTCGACGTCAGGTTGAATTTTTTTGTCACCCCAAAAGCCGAAGCCAGCACCGGCATCACAGAAAACTTGCTCGGCTGAGGCTTGATCCAGCCAAAAACCAACTGCTCGCGATCTTCCTTGATCAACGTCACCTGACGCGCATAGCGGCCCAGATAAGCAAACGGCCCGTCGGCGTGACGACCGGTCAACACCGAGCCTGAAATCATTCGCACGGGTTCAGACCCAGACACTTCACCTTCGGTCAACTGCTCAAGTGAAGCCCCCATCAGGGTGCGTAAAAGGCGCGGGTTTGCCGCCAACGGTCCACCCAGCGCGACCACACGGCTAAGGTCCAGATGGCCCGTTAGAAACAAGGTCCCGATTGCGATCACATCCTGATAACCAATGGACCAAACGGTTCTGGTCGCGCTTGGTGCGTCGAGAAAATGCATATGCGTCCCAGCCAGTCCGGCCGGGTGTGGGCCACTAAAGCTGTGACTTTCGGCACCCGCCACATCCGCCACCGAACTGCCAAGCTTTTTGCAGAGATAGGTTTTACCTTCTGTGAGCGCGCACACAACCTTCACACCGGCCTCAAAGGCGGTTGGGTTTTGCGCAATGACCACCGCAGCGTCTGGCGCCAGCGGCTCACTTTCCATTGCAGTGACAAAAATCGCATCAGCCACGGCGTCGGGGGCAGGAATTTGGGAATAGGGCCGCGTCAAAAACGACGTCCAAAGACCCGAAGCACACAGGCAGCGTCGGACATGATCTTGGTCGAGTGCGGCGAGATCGGTGGTCCCAAAATCAATGCCCGTATCCTCAGCGTCGCTCACATCAATAACCACGCTTTGTAGCACGCGGCGCGCCCCCCGCATGATCGCGCGCACCCGACCCTTGCAGGGCGACACGTATATCACATCCGGCATATCTTTGTGGCAAAACAGTGCGGTCCCACGTTCGACTGCCTCTCCTTCCGTGACTAGCATCTTGGGTTTCAGGCCAACATAATCTGGCCCAACGATGGCCACACTGTTCGGACTGGGACCGTCGTATATATGTTGCTCCGGCGCACCGGATATTGGAAGGTCAAGACCCTGCTTGAGCGAGAAATCTGGCATAAGGCTCCGCATTTCGTTGCCTCGGATACCCGAGGCGATGGTTGATTCAGACAGTTTGCCGTAAGGATCGGCAGGACCCATCCAACCCCAAAGCGGGCAGATGGGCGCTTTGACGGCTTTCTAGTAAATATCTGTCGTATTAGCAACGCTCTACACCGTGAAATGTCGCAGTTTTACCCTATAAAAAACAGTCAGATTGTCGCGGCACTTGCTCGTTGACAGTGTCGTTTTTTAGTGACAGGCAGTGAGTTTTTGGTGAATCTCTAAGCACAGCGAGGCCCATTATGCACAAGTTCGCAGTTCTATTGATGATTTTCGTCGTAAGTGGCTGCTTTTGGTCCAGTCGAGCCCCGGAAACGATTCGTATTTTGGGCGAAACAATGGGCACCACCTATCGGGTGACCGTCGTGGATGCCCCCGATACCCTTACACAAGAAAATTTATCCGAAGGAATCACCGCCACGCTTGCAACGGTGAACGCGAAAATGTCAAACTGGGACCCGGCGTCCGAGGTAAGCCGGTTTAACAAGAGCCAAAGCACGTCTCCGACAATCATCTCTGACGCCTTCTCTTTTGTGTTGACCTCAGCGCAAGATATACACCTTAAAACCGACGGCAAGTTTGATGTCACATTGGCTCCGTTGATCAATCTTTGGGGCTTTGGCCCCAAAACTCCAGACGCCGACGTGCCCGCAGATACCGATATCAGACTGGCCCGCGATCTGGTCGGCCAAGACCGCTTTCTAACGCTCAATGCAGCGGCAAGAACATTGCAAAAACACCAAGCCGGCGTTTCGGTCAACCTTTCGGCAATCGCCAAAGGGTACGGAGTTGATGCGGTCGCTGACTATTTGCGCGACAACGACATCGAGCGTTATTTGGTGGAAATCGGCGGCGATCTGATCACAGCAGGCTTGAACCCCGAAGGTAAGGCGTGGGCGATTGGCATCGAAAAACCTGATGTGGCGCAAAGCACCGTGCAGACCATTTTAAACCTCAGCGATCAGGCAATGGCGACCTCGGGAGATTATCGCAATTTCAACGAATATGACGGGGTGCGCTATTCTCATATCATCGATCCCACCACTGGCCGCCCTATCCGCCACCGCACCGCATCAGTAACGGTTTTGGCTGATACCGCGATGGCCGCCGACGGTTGGGCAACTGCGATGCTCGTGTTGGGCGATCAAGCTGGTATGCCACTGGCCGAAAAACATGGCATAGCCGTGCTGTTTATCACCAAGGGCGAAAATTTATTTACCACAAGCGCCAGTTCGCTCTTTGAACTTCGGACCAAAAAAGTTAAATAACCACAAAGCCTTTAGCAACCCCAAGGGAGCCATCAGTTTGGAAACGTTTGTGTTGGCATTTGTATTACTGCTTCTGATTGTGCTGGGCATGTCTTTAGGTGTGATACTCATGGGCAAGAATATCAAGGGCAGTTGCGGCGGGTTGAATGCAATAGCTGGGGCCGACAAGTGCCTTGTTTGCAAAAAAGACATCGACCCCAACAGCCCGCTTCGCGACAAACTGGCCTGCAAGCGGGCCCAGCAGATGGTAGAAAATTTCTGAACCTTCATGGCGAGACATAAGGTCATCGCGTTTAAACCAGCCCCCTTACCCGCCGTTCAACGGGATCAGCGCCAAAGCAAAGAATGCCAGCGTTGCGGGTAGCCCGTACAACCAAGCGCGACTGGTCCAACCCTGCGCCTGAGCCTTCCAGTTTTCACGAAAGGCCCGACCGGCAAATATCATCACTAACAGCAGGGCTATCGCGCTTGCAGAGGTTAAGGCAAGGCCATCAAACATGTTAAATAATCTTTCCACCAAGATGGCATTGGGGTTTAGAAAAGTGGCTTAGGACTGGTTGTTAGAAATCTGCTGGATCGCACTAAAGCCCTCGAATACCGGGTGACCCTCATGCAGCTTAAGCGTCTGCCCAGCATTGGCGTGCGCGGCTCGAAACGCATCGCTGCGCGTCCAGGCCCGAAAACTGGCCTCGTCTGCCCACACTGTGTGAGACGCGTACAAGGTCACGCCCTCGGCCTCTGGGCCTTTCAACAGCTGGAATTCGACAAACCCGTCCGCATCTTTGAGGTAACTGTCGCGCCCAAGCCACAGAGCCTCAAACGCTGCGGCGTTCTGCGCCGTAACTGTAAAGCGGTTCATCGCAACATACATCAGTCGTTCCTTTTTGCCATTCCCCCGAATACCTCCTAGGGCGACAGGCAATAAGGTTCAAGACCTGACCATCCAAAAAGACTGTATCTGCTAGCCCCAGCTTGGCGGGCGCTTGTCAAAGAAGGCTGCGATGCCCTCAGGCGCTTCATCACCAGCCCAGCAGGCCGCAAGCTCTGCAATGCTGTGTTGGATCACCGTCTCGTCGATCACTGGCCCAAGATGGCGCAGAAACGCTTTGGCCCGCGCCACCGCCGCTGGCGCACAGCTTAAATACGGCTCGATTTCATTCCAAACCGCCGCGTCCAGATTTTCTGTAGGAACCGCTTGCGCCAACAATCCCAAATCCACCGCCTCAGCAGCCGCAAACCGCCGCCCCGACATAAACACCCGACGCGCCCGCGCCTCACCCATGCGCGCGCTTACATAAGGGCCAATAGTGGCCGGGATCAGACCAAGACGGGTCTCAGTCAGCCCCAACACTGCGCTGTCGGCGCCAATCGCCACATCACAGACACTGAGCAAACCCACACCACCGCCAAACGCATTGCCATGGGCCCGCGCAATCAGTGGTTTCGGCAGTGTATTGAGCGCGTGAAGCATCCGCGCCAATGCTGTCGCCTCGCGCGCACGGGTCTGTGGGTCTGCGTCCATCTGCGACCGCATCCAGCCCAGATCGCCCCCAGCACAAAAACTCTTGCCCCGTGCCGCAAGCACCACAACCCGCACCAATTCGTTCTGGGCCAGTGCCGCTGCGGCTTGCGAAAGCTCAGCAATCATCTGCGCCGACATCGCGTTGTGTTTGTCTGCTCGATCAAGCCAGAGCGTAGCAACCCCCTGCTTGTCGGTCTTGATTTCAAGCGTTTCAGACATTGTTCTGCGCTCCCCGCATCGCATGTGCCATCACCGCCGCCCGTGCCAGCTGAGTGGCCTCAAGCCCAGTGTCATAGCCCCTCTGTGTCAAGTTGTGATGCAGGCTCTCGGTGTCAATATTGCCCGCAGCCCCCGGCGCATAGGGACAGCCCCCCAGTCCCCCTACAGACGCATCAAACACCCGCAGGCCATAATCTAGCGACACCTGTACATTCTCCCAGGCGAGCCCGCGCGTGTCGTGATAATGCCCGGCCAGAAGATGTGGCGGGACATGCGGCACCACAACATCTAACAAGGCCGCAATTCGCGCCGGACTGGCATGCCCGATAGTGTCGCCAAGACTGATCTCATAGCACCCCATTTCCAGCAGGATCTCAGCCACCCGACGCACCTGATTGGGATCGACCGCACCCTCATAAGGACAATCGGTAACACAAGAGATATAGCCGCGAACTGGCAGCTCTGCCTCTTTGGCTGCCACAGCGACCTCGCCAAAGCGCTGCAGGCTGCCAGCAATATCAGTGTTTAGATTAGCCTGCGAAAACCCTTCAGAGGCGGCAGCAAAAATCGCCACCTCATCGGCCTTAGACTGCAAGGCATCATCAAAGCCACGACGGTTTGGGGTCAGCGCGGCATATGACACCCCCGACACGCGCAGAATGCCAGCCAAAACCTCGGCTGATTGGGCCATTTGCGGCACCCACTTGGGGCTGACAAAACTGGCAATTTCGATCCGTTTAAAACCCGCTTGGCTAAGACAATCCACCAGCGCTATTTTTTCCGACAAAGGGATTGGCCGCGCCTCATTTTGCAAGCCGTCACGCGGCCCCACTTCAAAAATTTCAACTGTCTCAGCCATTGCGGCCTCTCTCCTTTTTACTGGCGGCCTCGGTATTTTATTTGCGGCCCTAAATTCTGTAACCTTGCCAACCGAAGCGGCCCGCTGCGTGCCCTACCCTGCCTCTTCGTCCAAGCGGATCAACGCATCTCCGGCAGCGACCTGTTGACCCTGCTCAATCAATACCTCTGCCACCACCCCAGTACGGCTGGCTTTGAGACTATGCTCCATCTTCATCGCCTCTAAGATCATCAAACAATCGCCCTGCACCACTGATTGACCTGCGCTCACCATAACGCTGCGCACCAGCCCCGGCATCGGTGCAGCAACCACCGGCCCACCCGCATCTTCATCGCTCATGCGGGCCAGCGGGTCGATCAAATAAAAAGCTAATCCATACCTTACAAACAACGTCACGTCTGTCGCAGTCTGACTGCTGCTCACCGCAGCATGGCCATCAAACGACCACCGCGCATTTTGCCAACGCGCCACAACCACATGGCCGTCCACCTCAAGGTGGTGATGGTCCGGCGCCTGTGACCGCAATATAATCGGTCTCATATCGGACCCGTGCTGGAGATCAATCCGGCGCTGCAGCGGCGCCCAAAGGGTGAAACCATCATCCCAATTTGGCGCAGCGTCCAAACCCGCCGCCATCAAAGCCGCCTGCGCCCAGAGCCAAGGCTCTGGCGGGGCGCCTGCAAGCGTGGTCAGCAAAGTCTGATTGCGGGCGATCAAACCGGTATCCACATCCCCCGCGACGAATTCAGGATGGGCACCCAGCCCGCCGAGAAAAGCCAGATTGGTCACGGTGCCGGCCACCTCGCAATCGCTAAGCGCATGCGACATTCGCTTTAGCGCCGCCGCACGGGTCGGCGCATGGGTGACCAACTTGGCAATCATCGGATCATAATAAGGGGAAATGACATCGCCACTGCGCACCGCGCTGTCACTGCGCGCCAGCGTCGACAAGCGCAGATGGCTCAAACGCCCCGTCGCGGGCAAAAAGTCATTGGCCGGATCCTCAGCATACAGCCGCGCTTCGATCGCGTGACCGTTTATGCGCAGCGCGTCTTGCGTCAATGGCAAGGGCGCGCCAAAGGCTACATGCAGCTGCCATGCCACCAGATCAACGCCGGTGATCGCCTCGGTGACCGGATGCTCGACCTGCAATCTGGTGTTCATCTCCATAAACCAGAACCGGTCAGGGCGCAGCCCGTCCGAGGCATCAACGATAAATTCGACCGTTCCTGCGCCCTTATAGCCAATCATCTCAGCTGCGGTGACCGCTGCGTGACCCATTGCCGCCCGCATCTCAAGGGTCATACCCGGCGCGGGCGCCTCTTCGATGACTTTTTGATGACGCCGCTGCAACGAGCAGTCACGTTCAAAAAGATGCACAGCATGGGTGCCGTCACCAAAGACCTGTATTTCTATATGGCGCGGTGTGGTGATGTATTTTTCGATCAGCACCGCACCATTGCCAAACCCTAACAATGCCTCGGCCTGCGCACTGGCCAAGGCCGCAGAAAAATCACTGCACTGCGTGACCAACCGCATCCCCTTGCCACCACCGCCCGCAACCGCCTTGATCAAAACTGGAAAGCCGATCTTTGCCGCCTGCTGAGACAGAAAGGCCGGGTCTTGATTATCACCATGATAGCCCGGCACCACGGGCACGCCCCCCGCCTGCATCAGCCGCTTGGCCTGATCTTTTAGCCCCATAGCGCGCATGGCACTGGCAGAGGGCCCGATAAAGACCAATCCGGCCGCCTCGACCGCCTCAACAAAGTCAGGATTCTCGGAAAGAAACCCGTAACCGGGGTGAATGGCTTCGGCCCCACACGCCAATGCCGCTGCCACAATCACATCGGCACGCAGGTAACTCTCGGCAGGCTTGGACCCGCCAACATGCACCGCCTGGTCGGCCATGGCGACATGTTTTGCCGCGAGGTCGGCATCAGAATAAACCGCCACACAGGCGATCCCCATCGATTGCGCGGTGGCCATCACCCGACAAGCGATCTCACCGCGATTGGCGATCAGGATTTTTTCAAACATCTGCAAGTCCTTTACCGTCGTGTCTGTGTCAGCGCTTTTGCGGCGCGGGGCGGGCGGGTGGGCGCGCCGCAAAAGCGCGCTTTCTTAAGTTGCCTTAAGCTGCGGTTGGTCACATGCGAAATACGCCAAACCGCGTGTCCTCGATCGGTGCAGCAAGAGCCGCGGTCAGAGACAGCCCCAAGACCTCACGGGTTTTGCGCGGATCAATAATACCGTCATCCCAAAGCCGGGCACTGGCATACAACGGGTGTGACTGCCGCTCGAACATATCAAGCGTCGGTTGCTTGAACGCCTCCTCCTCCTCGGTGGTCCATTGCCCGCCGCCGCGCTCAATACCATCACGTTTGACCGTGGCCAGAACGCCAGCCGCCTGTTCGCCACCCATCACGCTGATCCGCGATGTAGGCCAGCTCCATAAAAACCGCGGCTGATACGCCCGCCCCGCCATACCATAATTGCCTGCACCAAAAGAGCCCCCCACAATCATGGTAATTTTCGGCACCGATGTGGTGGCAACGGCGGTGACCATCTTGGCACCATGCCGGGCGATGCCCTCGTTTTCATATTTTTGTCCTACCATAAAGCCAGTGATATTTTGAAAAAATACCAGTGGGATTTTACGCTGTGAACATAGCTCGACAAAATGCGCGCCCTTTTGCGCCGCCTCCGAAAACAGAACACCATTATTGGCCACAATCCCTATCGGACAGCCCTGCAAATGGGCGAAGCCAGTGACCAATGTCTCGCCAAACCGGGCTTTAAACTCATCAAAGCGCGACCCATCTACCACCCGGGCAATGATCTCGCGGATAT
>Ga0114998_10000114_pt1 | contig 47368 bp, 45 predicted proteins | sample ArcticOcean_MG_C_5_FD_87044 | JGI IMG/M metagenome (GOLD analysis project Ga0114998, IMG submission 87044) | Marine microbial communities from western Arctic Ocean - ArcticOcean_MG_CB4_138 | ecosystem: Environmental > Aquatic > Marine > Oceanic | place: Arctic Ocean: Canada Basin | collected... | reverse complement strand
TTTACCTGTGACCTTGACCTCGTCAACGCCGGTGCCGGTCAAGACTTCCATGCCCTGATTAATAAACGACTGCTTCGCAAGCTCAGCGATCTCTGAGTCTTCAGCGGGAAGAATCTGGTCCATAACTTCCACCAGCGTCACCTTTGCCCCAAGCGTGTTGTAAAAACTCGCAAACTCTACACCGATAGCGCCAGCGCCAATGATGAGCAGTTCTTTCGGCATAAAAGTCGGCGTCATCGCGCTCCGCGCATCCCAGATTAGATTTCCGTCTGCTTCTATATGTGGCAGATTCCTCGCTCTGGCACCCGTCGCAACGATGATATTGTCAGCGATAATAGTGTCATCTCCAACCATCACGGTGTTCTTGTCCTGGAACATCGCATCGCCAACGAAAACGGCTATCTTGTTCTTGCGCATCAGGTGTGTCACGCCACCACTTAGTTGGGCAGCCACATCACGTGATCGTTTGACGACTTTTTCCAGGTTGAACTTAGGTTCGCTGATTTCAAGCCCCAGCTCACTGGCAGTCTTAGCTTCACGCATAACATCTGCTGTGTGCAACAGTGATTTAGTCGGGATACATCCCCAGTTCAGACAAACACCACCAAGTTCAGCGCGTTCAACCAAGCCCACGCTGAGCCCCAATTGAGAGGCGCGAATAGCAGCGGTATAGCCGCCAGGGCCACCGCCAATGACGAGAACGTCAACATTATGTTCTGACATAGAGCCTCCTAGACCAATAGTCGGTAGGGTGATTGAAGCAGGCTACGTACTTCTACCAGATATTCCGCCGCAGGAGCCCCGTCAACCGCCCGATGGTCCCATGTCAGAGAAAGGTTCATCTTCTTGGTCTTTACGGGCTGGTCACCGTTCCATTCAAGGCCATCGAATATTCGGTTAACACCCATAATGCCAGTCTGTGGTTCGTTAATGATCGGGGTAAACGAGTCAACGCCATACATACCCAGTGCCGTCACTGTGAAAGTACCTCCGGCATAGTCATCAAGCCCCAAAGCACCTTCCCTTGCCGCAATAGCCAAACGAGAGGTTTCTTGCGCTAGTTCCTTGATAGGTAATTGATCAGCATTGCGTACCACAGGGACGACTAATCCTTCCGGCAGCGCTACCGCCATGCCAACGTTAATTTCTGTCATCAACGCTATTTCTGTCCCTAAAAACTGACTGTTCATCATCGGGTGTGAACGCAGCGCTTTCGCTACGGCCTTGATCACGATATCCGTATAAGACGGCTTAATACCTTCATTAGCCCATTCTTCAACAAGTGATGAGCGCATCTTGACGACGTCATCCATATTGACTTCCATATCCATCGTCAGCTGTGCGCTTTCCTGTAAGCTGTGATGCATCCGAGAGGCGATGGTCTTTCTCATACCTTTAACCGGCACTCTTTCGCCAGGCCTTGGACCTGAGACCTCTGCAGCACTCGTGTTCACGCCAGCAACCACACCAGTTAAGGCAGCATTTTCAATATCTGACTGAACGATACGTCCACCTGGGCCCGTACCTTGAACGCTCCGAAGATCGATACCTCGCTCTGCCGCCAATCGTTTAGCGAGTGGCGACGCTTTTGGTTCAGGACCTGCGGCTATTAACGCCGGCGCCACATCAACCGCTGCACCACTCTGACTAGCGGCCTGAACATCTGCTTCTACTATTCGTCCGCCCGGTCCTGTGCCTGCAACTCGGGTGTAATCCACACCAAGCTCCTTGGCGAGCCGTCTTGCTGCTGGAGAAGATTTAATATGTCCGTCTCCTGACACCACTGCAACAGGCGCAGCTAACGGTTCCGGCGCAGCCGCAACGGCAGGTTCCGGTTCACTATTGGCCTCGGGAGCCGCCGCGGGAGCCGCCGCGGGAGCCGCCGCGGCAGGCGCGCCCGCAAGCGTATCCGGAATGTCTTCTCCTGCCTCAAAGATGTACCCCACGACATCGCCAGGTGCCAGCGTAACGCCGGCCTCAGCAAGGTGTTTAACCGTTCCGCTATAATCGGAGTCTACATCCAGATTTACTTTTTCAGTTTCCAGCGCATAGACCATGTCTCCTTTCTTGACCTGGCCACCATCAGGAATAAACCATTCGGACACCATTCCTTCAGTCATAGACATGCCGACTTTAACGAGGTAAATCTCTTTAGGCATCAGTTGCTCCTATCTAAACGAATATATCATCGAATAAAAAGTCATCATTCGACATTCTGTTTTTAGTTAAACACCTTGCGGCTCGCGGCAAGGTGCATTGTTTTGTCAATATCCAGTACGCTGGGCCCAGTTCGACTGACTCGCATTCGAACCGTTTGACCGGCCTGGATTTCTCGCTCTCTTTCACCATCAAACGCCAGGACACAGGGCCCTTTAAATTCAATCACTTTATCAAACGGCGTGACTTCAACTTTATGAACGTTCAGGGTTTCATAAAGGCCAGGTGCGATTGGCGCGTGGACCTGATATTTGCCCGTTCGCCCCAGCGTTAGATGCAAGCCTGCGTCTTCATCTTCAGGTGTTGGACGGATAAGCCCACCGACCGCTGTCATGCCAACTGCGGTTGGTTCCGCTCGGGTCAATAGAATCCTATTGATCATGTCGCCATCAAGCAGCGCACGAGATCCAATAAACTTGTCGCGAGTAACGACGGCATCAATCAACGCAAGATCTGGGCTCTCACCTTCAATCTCCACATCGATGATCTTCACCGGGACCGCCACCTCTTCAAGGGAAACACCGCCGGCTGCCAGCACGCCCAGGGCGGCGCCAGCCACCGTGGCCTCAGACATCCTTGGGAAAACATTGTTGGTGCCGGTAGAAAGCGGCAGCAATACAGAGTCCCTCCAGCCTTTTACAAAAGCCCGACTGGTGCCATCGCCGCCAAGTATCAAGGTGGCGATGGGATTGATCTCTTTGAGGCTGCGTGCTCCCTGGATAGTATCGAGAACCGAAGAAGTCCCCAGTGAGGGAACCCTTTCCGCGTCACAATCTTCACCTAATTCCAGCAGGGCACCGCCGGCAATATTATGGGAATCGTCAAGGAAGGCGAATTTGTAACCGCCTGCATTGATAGCGCCAGACAACGCCCGCCTGATAATCGCGCACTTCTCTCGGTTATCGAAAACCGAGGCGCGAGCAACTAACCGCCGAACGTCTTTACCCGAGGCAGGGTTGGCAACTATGCCAATTGTTTGAACTGTCATGAAACTAACCTTTTACAACTCAAGCGTCTCTTTAACCTTCGCAACAATACCTGCTGCATTCGGGATATAAAGCTTCTCAAGCGCAGGACTAAAAGGGACCGGCGAGAATGGCGCTGCAACTCTCATGATCGGCGCATCCAGATAGTCAAATGCTTCTTCCTGAATCTGTGCTGTGATCTCTCCGCCGATGCCACCAAACTTGACCGCTTCATGAACAATCAGTGCACGGTGAGTCTTCTTGATGGAGGTGACGACAGTTGCCGTATCGAAAGGCTGAACGCTTCGGGCGTCGATGACTTCGACATTTAGGCCTACCTCCTTCAACTGTTCCGCGGCATCGAGCGCCTCGTGCACCATTCGTCCAAAAGCAACGATGGTGAGATCAGTTCCCTGCTTTCGAACAATGGCTTCACCAATAGGAACTTCATAAGATTCTTCTGGCACTTCCATCGACATAGCAAGTGATTGCTTGTTCAACACAACAAACACCGGATTATCGTCACGGCAGGCCGATATAATCATGCCCTTGGCATCGTAGGCATCAGATGGCATGACCACCTTCATACCAGGCAAATGAGCAAGCCAGGCTTCCAGGCTTTGAGAGTGCTGCGCAGCCATGCCGCCACCGGCCCCGCCCATCGTCAGCACAGTAACAGGCAATGTTGCCTTGCCACCGAACATAAATCGCATCTTGGCCATCTGGTTGGCAACTTCGTCCATGCATTCGCCAAGGAAGTCCATAAACATCAAATCAATAATTGGACGGCAACCGGTTGCTGAGGCACCCACGCCTAAGCCCATGATTCCTTTTTCGGAGATTGGCGTATCAATAACCCGTCTTGAACCGAACTCATCCAGCAGACCGCCGCAGTATCCATAGACACTTCCTGCAGCGGCAACGTCTTCACCGGCAATAAAGGAATCATCCTGCTCACGGAGTACTGTACGAATACCTTCGTTAATTGCGAGCACATAAGGCAGAACTCTGGGTTCCGGTTTTTTTGCTTCTGACATAACTTATGCTCCCTTTACGTAATAGACATCTTGGAGTAACTGATCCGGTGTTGGATAAGGAGAATCACTTGCATACACAATGGCTTCTTCAAGTTCTTCACCAATCTTCGCATCAAGATCGTCGAGTTGTTTTCTGCTCATGACACCCAGTTGGATCAATCGTTTTTCGAAGGAGTTAATGGCATCTTTTTTCTTCCATGCCTCAACTTCCTCGTCGGTACGATAGGTAAGACCCATCCCCCTGATACCAACATGATCGTAATAACGATAAGTTTTACATTCCAGCAGCGTTGGCCCGCCACCACTACGTGCGCGCTCAATTGCTTCACCGGCCGCTTCATAGACAGCCATCACATCCATGCCGTCGCAAATGACACCTGGCATACCGTACCCAGAGGCACGATCGGCAACATCAACGATCGCCTGGTGGCCTGACTGCGGCGTGTATTCACCGTAGCCGTTATTTTCACAAACAAAGACACAGGGCAATTTATAGAGCGCCGCCATGTTAGCTGCCTCATGCACACTGCCTTCATTGGACGCACCGTCACCGAAGAAGGCGATCGAAACGTTTTTATTTCCCTTAAACTGATTCGAAAATGCCGCGCCCATCGCGATCGGTGGCCCGCCACCAACGATTCCGTTAGCACCCAACATACCCAGGTCCATATTCGAGATATGCATACTGCCGCCTTTACCGTTGCAGTAGCCGGTTGATCGCCCGAACAGTTCCGCAAACATCGGCTTAAATTCGCCGCCCTTTGCCACCAGGTGGCCATGGCCACGGTGAGTAGAGGTAATCCAGTCCTCGTTGGAAAGATGCTGCATAACGCCTGAGGCTACAGCTTCCTGACCGACATAGAGGTGCAATGCACCCGGAACCTTGCCGTCCTCCATCAACTTGCCAGCTCTTTCTTCAAACCGGCGAATTCGCAGCATTTTCAGATGCAACGATTTAAGTGTCGCGTTGGACGGACCTTTGTTTGAAGCGCCTTTTTTAACGGCAGTTCGCGGCGCCTTTCTGGCTTTTGCCACTACTTTTTTAGCCGCAGGTTTCTTGGCGACACTCTTCTTAGTCGCTTTCGTCACTGTTTTGCTCGCTGCCGGTTTCTTTGCAGCGGCTTTCTTCTTTGCTTGTGCCAAGGACCTTCTCCTTTAATTTGTCTTTGCCGTCTATCAGCCCAGCGGGGACTATATCTCAATCTACGCTCTTAAAACACGCGCTATTGCCCGCTTTGAGCAGAAAACCCGTGCGATTTTGTAACACGTTGCATTTTTAAAATCCAGACGATAGTCTATCGGGATAGTTGGCCAACAGGAGCATTGATCATGGGCATGAATGAACAGGAAATTACGACCCTAAAGCGGCTGATGGAGTACGAAGCCGCAAGGACAGAACCGCCTGTTGGTTTTCCCCATTTACCGGACCTACCTGCAGGCCGTTACACAGATCAGCGCTTTTACGATCTGGAACAAGAACACCTGTGGCGCAAGTCTTGGCTATTTGCTGCCCATATAGACGAGATTCCTGATCCAGGGTGCTACATGCTTTGGGAAAACGCCGGCCAGCCGGTGATTATCGTTCACGGCGATGATGGTGAAATTTACGCCCACTACAACACCTGTCGTCACCGGGGCGCGCCTATTGTGACGGAAAAGTCAGGCCGCAAAGCAAGACTTACCTGCAAATATCATGGCTGGACCTACACCCACCAGGGCGAATTACTATCAGTTCGGGACCCGGAAGACTTCACTGACCTTGATTTTTCGTGCCGCAGCCTGATCCCTGTTCGCTGTGAACGGTTCGGCAACCTCATCTTTGTGAACTTCGATGAAAATTGTGTCAGCCTGCTCGAATATCTTGGCCCGATTGCCGATGAATGGGCAGAATTTCAATTCGATAAAGTTCGACTGGCGGCCAGGCACACGTTTGTACTCAACTGTAACTGGAAGATTGCGATGGAATCCAACACAGAGGTTTACCACGTAAAAAGCATCCACCCCAGCACCGTCGCGCCGGCACTGGATGACCGTCGTAACGTAAACACCTTTTACCCAAATGGGCATGGTCGAATGGTTGCACCAAGACCCAAAGACGGGAATCAGAGTAGCTCCATCGAATTACCGGACTTGCCGGAAATCGAAACGGTAGGCGAGATAGGCCGCACCTGCACCCAGTCCTATGGCATATTCCCGAATTGGGTGTCGCCACTTAGCCATCGCGCTATACCGCCATTGCTGTTCTGGCCGATCAGCATCAACCAGACGCTGTTCGAAACCTGGACATTGGTACCTGACTGGGGCGATGGGGAGCGACCGGATTATTGGACAGTGAATGACGGTGAAAGCCTGAACAAAGTGTTGCTGGAAGACACAGAGTTTGGCGAAGCGATTCAGAAGTCTATGGAGTCGTATGGCTTTAAAGGTGTACCACTGTCTTACCAGGAAGCCAGGATCTACCACTGGAATCAGCAGACCGATCGTGTCATTGGCGCCGAAAATATTCCACCGGAACTGCAAGTTGAGCAGGTCATGGGAGAAGAATGGATCTATCCGAATGACCCTAGGGTTAAATATTCCTGAACGATGGCGGCACAAATACGGTGGCGATCACTTAACCGGGGTGAAGCTTTTGGTGAAGCTTTTGGTGAAGCCTATGGACTACCTGCCTCGCTTGCAGCGCGATTAATTGGTTGAATGAAAACTGATGACACTCCCGTACCCTGGCGAGTAAGAATAGCCTTTGGCGTCGGCCAACTCCCGGAAGGTATCAAATCTGCCGCCTTCGGGTTTTTCCTGCTTTTTTACTACAATCAAGTGCTGGGACTTTCAGGGACCCTGTCTGGCATAGCCATTTTCCTGGCACTTATCGTCGATGCAGTCAGCGACCCGATGGTGGGAGCCCTCTCTGATTCAACAAGGTCGCGCTGGGGAAGAAGACACCCCTACATGTACGCAGCAGCCATCCCTTTTGCTGCCTCTTTTTATTTCCTGTTTGCTCCCCCTGCCGGCATGTCCGAAATGGGGCTTTTCTGGTGGCTAACGATTTTCTCTATTGCTACCCGAACCTTTATGACTTTTTACTCAGTACCCCACATGTCCCTGGGCGCCGAGTTAACCCGTGACTATGACGAAAGAACCCTTCTATCCTCTGTCCGGATGGTATTGCAGTTACTCGGCATGTTCGCAGTCCTGATTGGCGGTCCGATAATATTTTTTGGCGCTACGGAAAACTATGACAATGGCCAACTCAACCCGGATGCCTACCCCCCATTCGCGATGGCAGGCTTTTTTATCATGGTCATCGGTGTCTGGGTCTCTGCCCTTGGCACCCACAGCCAGATAAAAAACCTACCGCAACCGGGTCCCGAAGATCGCTTTTCACCCAGATCGATGCTCCACGACATTGTTAAGGCCTTTGGTATTCCGTCGTTTACGGCCGTCGTGACAGCATCGATCATTGCCGGCATGAGCCAGGGGATGGTTCAGGCACTCATCATCTATACCGGTACCTACTTTTTTGAACTGTCACCCAACCAGATGACTTTCCTTTTTACTGGCGGTGTCGTTGGTGTCGTCAGCGGCACGCTACTAACTCGGCCTCTATCGACTATTTTTAAGGAAAAGAAACACCTCTATATCGCTGGCCACTGCTGGTATGCGATCTTCACCTCCTATGTCATTATTCTTCGATTGCTGGATTTGCTACCGCCCAATAGTGACCCGATCATTGCCCCTCTTTACATCATCAGCGGGACTATTTCCGGGATCGGTCTTGGTGCAGCGATACCGCTAACATCCAGCATGATCGCTGACGTGACCGATGAACATGAACGACGATATAAACGACGCCAGGAAGGTATCTACTATGCGGCGGCATCATTTGCCGGCAAGGCTATCGGCGGCTCCGGCGCTATCTTCGCCGGCCTGATCATAGACTTCGCAGGCATTCCGCAAGGTGCAGACCCCGCTAATGTCTCAAGCGAATCCGTGCTACGGTTCGGCTGGGCACTTGGCCCGGCCGTCCTTGTGATGACGACACTTGCGATTATCTGCATTAGCTTCTATCGAATCGACCGTGAAGCGCATGCAACAACCCTGCGTGAAATCAGGCGGGGTTCAGCTGGTTGATTGGCGTCGTCCTCGGCCGGACCCTGACCTTCAGGCGCTCACTATTTTTCGCTTTCCTTTTTATTTACTGAAAATCGTCTAGCGCTTTGCTTGTATTGCTTCATTTTAGTTAATGCCCGCTCGTCGTCATCTTTGCGAAACCTCTGGGGTATCTTTGGTGTTTCCTTTCGGTTTGCTTGCATCCAGCCGTTCCCTTCACACACTAGCCGAAGTTAAATCCCGGCCCACATTCAACCAGCATCTGACCGACAAGGCCGGCAGCGCGGTGCTGCTGAGCCTTTTGATATTCCTCATTCCGGAACATGTCGAGCATCACCTGAGTTGACGGGTATTCGATCACTGCGACAGCATCCCAGGCGCCTTCTCCTTCGCCAATCAAAAAACCTCTAACCTCTCCCGAATACACGATGCGCGCGCCTTTAGGCTCCATGATTTCCTTAAAAGCCTTTCCATATAAGTGATAGGCCTGCTCACCGCTTAACGCTGACTCACGACCGTCTTCATAAACAGCTTTTTCTCTGAACCTAAGCAGGTTCAACATGGAGATGGGTTCACCGGTTTCCCTGTCACGAAATGCACGAACCTGGTCACCTGTTGGTTGAAGAACAATTTCAGTCATTTATTTTCACCTTATTATTAATTCGGGGATTTAAACCGGGCTATGCTCGCATAGAAAGACGGGAATATTTCGATCCGTCCGAGCTTGATAGTCCTGGTATGGGGGATAATATTCACAGCAGACCGGCCAAAACTGCGCCTTTTCGTGGTCCGGCACTCGTCGCGCGTGCATGGGACTAGTTTTACCGCCGAAGGTAATACGAACATCCGGATAAGTGATCAAGTTGTAGAACCACACCGGATGTTTCGGTGCGCCACCTTGGGACGCAACCAGCAGGAACCCAGCCCCATGAGGCACGCACATCAAGGGAATGGTCCGCTTCTTTCCGGATCTGGCGCCCTTCATCTCAACTAGCAGAATCGGCATACCAGACAGCTTGTTCATCAACCGCCCCCCGGTCAATTTGTAGACGATTACGTTCACTTTGGTGAACAGTTTCAATACCCATCTGGGCGGCGGTGCCTGATGACTGATAATTTTTTGTTCATTCATAACGTCTCACTCACACCCAGTCGTTTATGATTTCTCCAGCCTCTCCTCTCGAAGAGCTTTTCTCCTCAGCTTACCCGCGTCATCACGCATGGGTTCATCAGAAAACTCAATGGTCTTGGGAATTTTATAACGAACAAGCCTGTCCGCCAGATGGTTCAATAATACGGATTCTTCTAATCCCCCCGGAGCATCAACAATGGCATGAACAAAATTACCCAGGTCTTCATGAGGCAATCCTATGACGGCTGACGAACGAACACCTGCACAGCTGTCGATGGCGGCCTCGACCTCAGCCGGATAAATGTTTGCGCCACCAGACAAAATCATATCCGTCTGCCTGTCTGCAAGATACAGGTAGCCGTCATCATCGAAATAACCCATATCGCCAATACTTTCAAAGCCGCCGGGAATAGATTTAGCTTCCGCCCCAATGTAGCGATACGTAGATCCCTGCCCGGTTAACGGTCGCAGAAACACCTCACCAATCTCATTGGGGGGCAATGGCTGGGCATCTTCTCCTACCACTATAATTTCACAAGTTGCGTTCGGCTTGCCGACGGATCCGCGATGCGACATCCACTCAATGCCACTAATGACCGTCCCACCCTGAGCTTCGGTGCCGCCATAAAGTTCCCAGATAACATCAGCACCCAGCCATTCAATGAAAGCTTCTTTCAACCAGGTTGGACACGGTGCCGCCAGATGCCATAGAACTTTCAGGCTGGACAGGTCATAGCCAGCTCTGACGGCTAAAGGCAAATTCCAAATCCGCTGCATCATCGTTGGCACCATGTAGACAATATCGACTCGCTGGTCTTGTATGAGGGTAAGGGTTTGTTCCGCATCAAACCTTGTGGTCACAGTGATCTGGTTACCGCGAAATAACGCACTCATGGCCCAGACAAAAGGACCATTGTGATAAAGCGGGCCCGGTATCAGCATCGACCCCTGCAACCGGGTATGTAATCGGTCCGAATCTATATCCCAAACCGCCGGACTAGTGCTGACGATCAGTTTTGGCCTGCCTGTGCTTCCACCAGAGGTCATTGCCTTAAAAGAAGTCGCGGTTTTTTCGGGTAAAGGTTCGCCGGAGATGGCTGAATCCGGTTCATATCCAGCCGCCAGCGTCAGGTATCCCTCGTGGGAGCCATCCGGAACACCGGTGATCAGTTTGGGGGCGCCTACTTCTACAATCTGATCACGCTCGAATTTGGGTAGTCTGGCTGAAACGGGTTGCGGCGTTGCACCAACCTTCCAGGTTGCGATCGTCGACTTAAAAAACTCGATACCATTCGGCAACGCGATTGTCACAAAATCGTCCTGGCTAACGCCAAGGGATTCATAGGCCCTAGCCAGTCTGTTGGTTTCCCTATCCAGCTGATCCCAGGTAATAGTGTCACCTTCATGGTAAATCGCTACACGATCTCCTTGTATCTCAGACCAGTAACTCACTATTCGACTAAGTGGAATCATCCGCATACTAACTACTCCAAAGGACTTTTTTAGTCCGGCTTCGACATATTTCGGGTCACGAGATTTATCACCAATGGCAACGCCGGCGGCAGTAACTTTCCCAGCACCGGTTGAGGCAGCGAGAGAGCTGATGCTGTCAGCGATACGAACCGTTCGTTGAAAGTTGGCAATGGCAGCCGCCGCATCCACCATAGCATTTTCACCAATGCTCATCTTTCACTGCTTCCTTCAACAGTGCCGCTTAAATTAACGACTTCCCCTGAAACCCCACCGATTAACTGGCTTTGCAATCATCTTCCAGATGAGCCGGTGGGCTTCTGGAAGATCGGCGCGACTAAGGCAGGGCGCTTCTGCATCGTTAAAGTTCATCACTTCTACTTTAATTTCCTGGCCAGGCGACACCAAAATTAGGTCAAACGCTTGAGTCAAGGCCGGTCATCACCCTAGAATCCGCTCCTTCCTTTTACGAGTGAGAACAGAGACGTGTCAAAAGTTTCCAGCGCTGATTTTCTTGAGATGAGCCATCCTGTAGCAACGATGAAATGGCAACTTCCCGTGGTGCCGAAAACCACCGGCGGACGTGGCTCACTTTTTGGTGGCGCAGGCCTTGCCGCCGGCATTGTTGCGCTGGAGCAAGCCACAGAAAAACCAATCGTCTGGGCGACAGGGCAATATTTGTCGATTACCCAGCAGCCCGTCACGCTCGACATCGAGGTTCTATTGCCAGCAAAAGGGCGAAACGTAACACAGGGACGCGCTGTTGGTCACCTTGGCGAGCAGGAGGTCATCACGGTACTTGGGGCCTGCGGCCAACGGCCTAATGTTGCAGAAGGAAATTGGTACAAGATGCCCAGCGCACCCAAACCCGAGGATTGTGATGCACTGGAACGCCATCATGATGGCGACACGATTCATGAACACGTGGATATTCGAATCGCACGGGGTATGTTTGGCTTCTCAGGTGCCGGTGAGCCAAGTGGCGACAACCAATCCCTGCTTTGGGCTCGCATGCCAGGAGTCGAACATGACGCTGGTGCACTGGCAATCGTTGCTGACTACATGCCTTCTGCATTGGGTAACGCCCTTGGCAAGGTCATGAGCTGCACCAGCCTCGACAACACGATTAGAATTGCCAATCACGTCCCAAGTGAATGGATACTCTGCGAGAACCTGATCGAGCATGTCGGTGATGGCTTCGGCTACGGCCGGGTCAACATGTGGAGCGAGTCCGGTATCTTACTGGCCACCGCAAGCCAGAGCCTGATTGTACGGTTACCCGACTGGTAGCATCAGGGTAAAGCGAACTTGCCCTCACTGTAAACCATCATATATTGATTACCGAGCTTACCGTTTACCTCCTTCAGAAAAGCCTGCATATCATTTTTAGTGAGATCAGAAACCGCTTTCGCCATCTGCATATTGGAATCAAATGTCGTCACACTCTGATCCAGATCTGCCCAATAACGATTTGACCTTTGCGAAAGATTTTTGTCTCTCTGGGTGAGCTTCGCGATTAAACCACCCTTGTTCGCGCCAAATTCTTCGTCCGACATTTCGGAAAGCACCCGTTCTTGGGCGGTCATAAATGCCAGAGTTCGGTCCCTGAGCAAGTCGGGGCCAGCAACCGGCGACTGGATGACAAAGCTTATTCCACCACGATCCCTGAGCTGTGTATTAACCGCGGACACAACGTAGCCAAGTTGCTGCTCTGTGCGCAGTGATGAGAAGAAACCGGGTGCTACCAGATGGGTCAGTAGCTTGCTTCTGGCTCTATGCTCAAAGCTAGACTGCTCATCCTGAACGTAGAGCACCATGGAAGCATCATTGTGGTCTATTTTCAGCAACGTCGAGCTCGCACCTTCCAGTTCAACTACCATCGGTGATACCGGTTCGACATCATTTATCCGGACATGTTTCTTTAACAAGCCAGCCAGTTCATCAACTCGGGCTCTCGTCACGTTCCCATGGACCAGGCCCTGGATAGAGACCTCGTCAAGGACGCTATCTCTCCAAGCGGCAAGGCCTTCCGACGTTACGGGCTCTAACGCGCCAATAAGCTGCTCTGAGGTCCAGCTAGAATCGAGAAGCTCATCCTTCGATCGCTGGTAGCTTTGAAGAAATGGTTTGTTCTTCAGGGAGTTTGCAAGGTTCTTGAGTAACTCTCCTTTCATGACATCAAAACGATCTTCCTTAATGTCCAAACTCATCAAGCGACTTAACACTTCTTCAAGCAGCACAAGCTGTTTGTCGTTATAGCCCTCAACAGAGACTCTAAAGCCCCTGGGTGGCGCAGCGACCTGATAACTGACGCCTGCCAGCAACGCCGGATAGCCAAGTGCATTCAGATCATCTTGAACAAGCATGCTATACAACTGAGACTGCGCCGCGTCGGTAAGGGCCGTGAACCCGCCATCGTTACGAAGACTGACGTGAATGACCGCACGGGGCACATTGAACTCTAAGTCAGTATCCATATAGAGTTCGAGTCCGTTATCCGCTAACACAGGCTTTGGACCAAAAGTGTCCGCTTGCGTCAGGTCCAGTGATTCTGGCAGGAAAGGGTTAGCCTCAGGCAGCTTCAAGGCACTCGAATCAACGGCTGCCACTGAGATCTCACCAAGCTTGAGGTCGTAAGACACGCCAAACCAGGACTCCGTGGATTGACCTTCATAGCCGGGAGATGACAGCGTCATCAAAACGTTGTCCTTCGTTAGCAAGGTCAGGAAAGACCTGATCAGCGAGGCGTCAAATTCCTCCATCAGATAGGGCGCTACCAGGAGGTCTTCGGCCGGGTAGTACTGCAATGCCGGCGCGATCGATCTGACAACATTCATGGCGCTGGTTTTCTCACTGAAGCGAAAAGCAAGCTGAGCAATTGTTGCTTGCTCCTGATAAATCCACGCTTCAATATCCCCGCTTTTGAGCAGATCGAGATAGGCAAATAGGTATGCACTGATTTCATCCACATGAGCTGCTCCAGTTTCGGTCAGGCTGATATTGACCATCATGACGCTATTGCCCTCATCCATCTGCGACTCGCCAGCCGACAACCCTTCTATCCAGCCCTTTTCGTTAAGCAGCGCATGCAAGCTTCCGGCACCTTCATGGCCAAGCAGGCTGGAGATGTACTGGACTGGCTTTTTCCGATAATAGGTCTGGATTGAAGGCATCGGAAAGGTGTAACCAACCCGGCGGATGTCTTTTAGATTGTCGAACAAGAGCTTCGCCGGCAACTGCCCGGACGTGAAAATAGGCTTATTGATTTTTGACTCTTCAAGACGCCTATTCTTGATGGGCAAGAATGTTTCAGTGACCCATGGTTGCATCTCATCCAGAGTCTCGTTACTCAGCACAACCAGCGCCATCTGGTTAGCAGAATAGTTTTCGTCGAAGAAGGTCAGCAGCGAAGCGTGCACATCACCCTGCAACGTTTCCAGACTACCGATGTTGAATTTGGAGACCGGATGGTCCGGGTTCAACGCCACTTTCTGGACCACAAATGATCGCCAGCCGTCGTCCTTCATCTGCAATTGGTATTCAGAGTTCACTGCATTCTTTTCTCGATCCACATACGCCTTCTGTAACAATGGCGAGATAAAGAACTGGGCGAACCGGTCCAGTCCTTCGTGAAACGCCTCGGGCTGGATATCAAAAAAGTAGTTAGTATGATCAGGCGCGGTATAGGCATTGGAGCTTCCGCCATGAGCCTGGACAAAACTAAAGTAGCCGTCAGGTTCCGGGTACTTTTCCGTTCCAATAAACAACATATGCTCCAGGAAATGGGCCAGACCCAATCGCTCTGACGGATCATGAAAACTGCCACGAAAAGCGGTCAGTGATGCCGCTGCCTTATCGGCTTTTTGGTCCGATATCAGGACCACCTTAAGCCCGTTCGTCAATTCCAGATAACGGTAATCACGCGTGTCATTAGGGCTCTTTTCAATTTGCTGAACCGATGTAATTAAAGGCTTGCTAGAACTATTTTCCGCAACCTGAGTGGACTCGCATGAAACAAGGAAAAGGGCGACCGGAGCCCAAAATAACCGAGGAACCTGGAACTTCATAGGGTAAATCCTGAAAGCTGAGCGCACATCATAAAGCACCTTATGAATTGGGGATACTAAGCCTGGAACTTGTCTAACCCTGGTGAGAATATCCACTTAAACTCAACCAGGAGATCAACCTAACGGTTGAACAATCCGGCTTTGCCTACTAACCTTGCTTAACGATCGATCATAGAGAAATACAAAATGGCAAATAAAGCAGCTTGGTACTACTTCAGAAAAGGATGAACTACCTGCACTAAAGCATCCAAGTTTTTGGAAGCAAGTAAGGTAGACATTCTTGAAACCGTCATGGCCAGCAAGAAATTGCAGGCGTCTGACGCTAAAGCACTTTTAAGCGACGCCGCTAAGCTAATTGCCATGAAAGGCAAGAAAGTACAGGAGTTTGATGTTTCCGCTAAAGTGGGCAGTGATGCTGTCGAGGCAATGCTCGGCCCAACAGGCAATCTGCGCGCGCCGACCATCAAAGTAGGAGATACCTACCTGGTAGGCTTCAATGAGGATGTTTTCACCTCGGAGTTTGGTTGAGCGGGCAGCAGGGAAAGTGTCGCTTACTCCTGTGAACCCAATTGTCCCTGCATTGATTCTGACCTGCTGCCTGGCTGCCTGCGGTGGGGGTGGCAGCGGCGGCTCAACGCCCGTGCCTGAACCAACAGTCACTACGCCCATTTTAGACCCGACTACTGTGGCGCTACTGGATTCAGTGCCGGGGCCCGGCGTAACCAATCTGGAACCTAAACAATTAACGTCAAGTTTCGCCCATCCGGGGCATTCGGACGCCAGCCTTGAACTCAGCAGTGGCTGCAGCGGTTTTGCAGGAACGACGATACGACGCAACCTGTTCGATCTTTCTAGAGCTGATTTCAACCAGATACTGGATCACAAGATCAACTGCGATCTTAATGAGAATTCGACCTATACGGTCACTGCAAAAAGCACACGCAGCAACGAAGCGGCGTCGGTCTCGGAGCTGTTTATTTCTAGCGGCGTAACGAACCCTTCAGGTCTTGCAGTCATCAACCAATTCGACCTGCCAAGAGACACCGTCAATGACATGTTTTTAGGCTACGTTACTGGCGCACTCTACGAGGACCTAGATCTACCGTCAGGAATAGAAACCCTGATCCGTGACCTTATCCTTGATATCGCGGAAGCAAACTGGGGCAATCTGGTAGACCCGGATGCTACTTACGGTGTTACCTCACAGCAGATCAGCTATCTTTCGCGACATCCCGATGGATCTCCTTCCACAGAACTCTCCGCGGCCATTACCTTTCCTGTCATCCCAGCCGCGAGCGGTTTCGTCGCCAGGGATCGTGTTATTCTCTTAACACACGCTACCGGATCCACCCCGAGCAACCTGAACGATACCGATGCCTGGTACATCCTGGCGAACCTGTTCGCGTCTCGCGGCTACCTTGTTATCGCACCTGACAATTATGGCCGAGGCAGAACCGGGGGTGGGCCCGAGAATGCGCCGGAAACCTACTTGATGGCAAACAGAACAGCGTTAAACACCCTCGATTTGGTGAACCTGGTGCTTGAGGGCCGTGCCTATGAGGGCGTTTACAACGGATCGAACGTCGCTATCATCGGCTATTCCCAAGGTGGGCATAGCGCCATTGGCCTCTATCTGTTATTTGAAACCCAAGGTCCAGAGAACCTGTCGGTACGAGAAGTCTATTCCGGAGGTGCCCCCCATAACCTCTACGAGACGGTGCGAGGGGTCATGCAGCATCTCGATAGAAGCTGCGAAGATGGCGCCTATTGCCGATACGTGGATGAAGACAGCACTGTACCGTTTGCTACCGACCGGATTTTCCCAGGTTTCCTAAGTTACACAGACACCGGGCTTTCACTTGACGACGTGGTGACGGGTGAAACAATCAACCCGGAGTTTGTCACGGCGTTCCTTGGTAACGACCCTGAGTTGGATGATTTTAAAGCAATGTTACAGCTGAGTAGCTTTACGCAAATAGTGTCGGCTGAAGATAACCTTTCAGGCTCAAACGCGCTGGTTCACCTTTATCACTCGCCATTCGACCGACTGGTGCCGTTTGCCAACACTTCAGAGCTGGCTGCTGTACTTGAACCTGCGGTAACCGTCGACTTTCACGAGAACCGCTGCAATTCAGATAGCTACAAGGCTATTTTTAACCTGACAGATAAAGTCGGTGTATTACACACCCTTTGCGGGCTTTCTGTTCTGGATGATGCACTAGCAGACTTTAAGTAGCGCTAGTGGATTTCAGCCTGCCCTTTCCAAGCTTCCCGTAACTTTTCCATATTGAAGCCTGGTTTTTGCGAAGCTTCAATGACAATGTGCTCGCGGGCCATTATCTTTGCGGCTTCTTCAACGATGGCTTCGGCATCTCCGGCAGGAACAACAACGGCGCCATGCATATCAGCATGAACCAGGTTTGCATGACTGACTTCCATTCCATGGACATTAACGTCACCCCCCCAATCAACAACGTTCACAAAAGCATGTGATGGATTGATCATGCCTGCGAGCATCTGAAACTTTTCCTGACTATCGGGAATATCCCGTACGCTGCCATTCGTAACAACACCAAGACAGCCCAGCCCAAAATGAATATTGGTATTCACCTCACCCCAGTAGGCGCCATACCCTGGGGTGTCATCGACATCCTGGACAATCGCGATACTGGGCATCGGCCCACCTTCAGCAATGTATTGATAATATCCATCAGCATCCATCCTTTTTGCCGGCCTATGGGCGGCTCGGATTCGCACAGTTCGGGCGAAGCCAAGCATCGGTGAAAGCGCGGGCCTGACACAGACAAACGGGCGAATATTGAATCCCCATGCACGGCGACCTGGGTTCACAACTTCAAGCGCGTTGCAGACAGTTGGCGTGTCCAGCGCTAATAAAGCATTCCATATTTCTGATGATGTTTCTGGTGATAACGGTATGGATGGGTCGGTCATTGTTCGTCCTTAAATGGCTCAGGGGTCGATCGGGTATTCGTCAAATTGTGGTGTTTCCCCACCAATCATATCCCAGCTGGCTTTTGAGCCAACAAAGATATGGCGCGCAAGGATGACTTTGGGGTCATCATTCAGACAGCCCAACGAAACCCCATGAACCTCGCCGTTAAAGACCCCGCACAAGGTAGAACCACAGACCCTACAGAATTGCAGGCCCGCACTTTCTTTATTCACATAGGAAGTTAACAGCGCTTCACCTTTGCGCCATCTGAATGTACCCGGCTGCACCAGAGCATAGGCTGACCCCGCGCCGCTAAAAGCCTTCCTGCATCTGGAACAGTGACAAGACCTGGCATCGAACACATCGCCAGAAACCTCAAAGGTCACCTCTCCACAAAAACATTCTCCTGTAATCGCCATTGTCGTATCCATTTTTGACTATCGAATGATTCTAACGTTTTCCGGGATGTATTTCGTGATCGCGCCCAGGATGATTTACCCATCGCAAATAAAACCTGACCGGGTAACGTCAAGACAGTTCTCGAGCCATCTTTTACTCACTAGCCTTAACCGAGGTACAAGTTCGGCCACATGATGGAAAGCGCAACGGGCGGCAGTTGGCAGGCAGCGAAGGGAATTTCCTACGTCACTTTTATCGTACTGTTTGGACTCGCCACCAGGCTCATCAGCGCCGCGGGGAAAATACAATCCGCCCCTTCGATTGCCTGTTCGCCAATCGCTGTAGCATCTCGGGCAGTTGATCAAATCCGACTACCGCATCAATCAGGGGACTAATCTTATCTTGCATCAACAGGGTGTAGAGTGCTCGGTAGCAGTCCTCAAAGGGCTTATCGTCCCTGCCCCGATACCCACCCATATGAACGCCAACGAGCGAGTAATTTTTTACCAGTGCGTGATTCATGGGCGCACTTGGAATAGTCCCCGCTGCAAAACCAATGATCAAGTACCGTCCCTCCCAAGCGACCAGCCTTCTGGCCACATCAAAATAATGAGCACCGACCGGGTCGTAGACAACATCCACACCGCGACCATCGGTCAACGACATAACTTTTTCGTAGAGATCCTCACTGTTGTAGTCCACTACTTCATCAGCACCCATCTGGAGGCAAGCGTTTGTTTTCTCAGCGCCTCCCGCTGCTGCAACCACCCAGCAACCATGAACTTTTGCAAGTTCAACAGCAGCAGCTCCCACGCCACCGGCCGCCGCAAGCACCAGCACCGTTTCGCCCGACTGAAGGTTTCCCCGAAGATGGAGTCCAAACCAGGCCGTGCCGTAAGTCACATGCATCGCGGCTGCTTTGACGGGATCTACCCCGACATCCAGCCCTGTCGCTTGCCTGCCCGGAATAAAACATTCTTCTGCGTAGCCGCCAAAACCCTTATAAGTAGGCCCGATAACCCGATCTCCTAACGCATGACCGGAATTCTCGCCCACTTCTATGACCTTACCGACAGCATTCATTCCCGGCGTAAAGGGCGTATCCAGTTTCACTTGATAACTGCCCTGGCACTGCAGGATGTCAGCAAAATTAAGGTCAACAGCTTCGACTTCAATTCTACAGACACCTTTAGGTGGGATAGGCAAAGCCACTTCCCCAATGGAAAGGTTCGTCCAAGGATCACCCAACTCTTTAATCTGCCAGGCTTTCATAACTTATTCATGGGTACTTGTTCATCAAAAAAAGTCCACAAGAAAGTTCCCATTCTATTTCAGGATGAATTTGTTGAGCTTATCGCCACGACTCGCGAGACCACTAGATCCGATCATGTCTTCCTGGGTCATCTCCTCGAGCACATCGCTTTCATCGTCAACCATAGCAACGAACCTCTCGGCCTTCGGGTCTCCCAACTCACCTAGCCTGCCAATGACTACGCCTTGCTGGGGCTGGTTATCACGACCATAGAGCACTGTATAAGTCTCGATCGTTGCTTCTCCGTTTGGTGATTCGGTAGAAGGCGTGTCGGGCACATCGTCCAAAACCTTCTGGTAGGAAGCAGGGTCGGTACGACTCCAATCTCCTTCAACGGGGTTTGTCGAGTAGATACCGGCAGCATGCTTGCTAAAGTAACCGCCGTTCGCCGTCACAAGCCCATAACTGCCCCTATCTTCTCGGACCTTTTCGACCATTGCCGCAATAGAGTTCATCACATAGTTATTTCCGGCACCGCCATGGAAGGGCAGCCCGCCCGTGATTGTCAGTTGCCGCGGGTCATCAACTGACATACCAAACGTATCCCTGGCCATCGCCACGGCACTGGGAAAACAGGAATAAAAATCGATGTGCTGCATATCATCAATGCCAAGGCTCCCGCTCGCACTATTGTTGGCAAATACCTGCTCTGCCATCACCCGCATGGCTTCACTCGAGTAATAATTCTGCCTACCAAGGATACTTTTCTCCTTGGTGTCAGAACATCCATGCAGATAGATGAACTTATCGTCGCTGATACCGAGCTTTCTCGCCTGCTCGACCGAGGTAAGAAGCAGCGCAGCAGACTGGTTAATCTGGTTCATCGCATTCATATACTTAGTATATGGCCAGGCTACGTAACGGTTATTAACGGTGGCGGTCGCAATCTCTGCAGCGCTACGCTGGACGGGGTACCAGGCATGTGAACTCTTCGCTGCGACCTCGGTAAACCGGGTAAACAGTTCACCCAGTCCCAACTGGTGTTCCTCAACGGAATGTCCCAGCTGGTGCCGCCGCGCATTTTCGCTCATTGCATAGAAGCCTGGCGCAAGCCAAAGGCCGTGCTGTTGCTCATGGGCCGTACTGAGCTCTACATCTTCCACCAGGTAACTCGGATCACAGGTCGCAACTTCCTGCCAAGGTGGTTGCTCTCCCGTGGCTTTAACGATTTTCCGCGCTGTTGCCATAGCTTCAGCCCCCGCGAACAAGACAAACTGGGATTCCCCATTCGCAATGGCCTCACTGAAGCGGTTAACCAGGTATTGCGGCCCGTTGCCGCCATTAGGCATCAACCATTGGGTTGCATCGGTCGCGCCTATTCTATTCGCTAGTACCTCAGGAGAATTGCGGGTCGATTCCCGAAAACTTTTCACAATAACCAAGGAATCAAGACCGGCAAGACTAGCCCTGGAAATACCAGCATCCTCCACAGCCTTGTAAGCTGCCTGCTCCATCAGGTCCAGCACCGAAGAACTATCAACATCAAACTCACGTTCCGTCACCTGGCCAACACCTACCAGCACCGGCATAGACTTCTCACCCATCAAACTTTTCCCACTCCAGAATCAGCATTGAGTATATCGCTGTAAAGCAGAGAAGAAATTTTTTCGCTAAAAAAGACTCTTTACATACCGACGGTCGGTTTGTTAGAGTCTTTGCATGCGAAAATCAAGCACACGTTCCGACTCCCGCAAAGAGGACTTCCTTGACCTGGCTGAAGAGCTCTTTGCCTACCTGGGTTATCAAAACACTTCAGTTGATCGTCTTATTTCAGGCCTTGGGGTTTCCAAGGGCGCTTTCTACCACCACTTCAAATCGAAGTCTGACCTGCTTGATGCCGCGCTTGAGCGCATGTTGCTGCGTGCTGAAGCACAACTGGAAGAAGTTCTTGCGGCTAAAGCACCGGCGCTTGAAAAACTGCAGAAGTTTGTCGTCGCTCTAGACTCGGCAACAAAACAAAACCGCAGGTCTTCACTACAAATCGGTGAATTTCTGCTGCAGGATGCGAATGCCATGCTGCTCGTTCGTCATCGCCGCGCCGCTCGCGACCGCTTCGTTCCGGTATTGACAACCATCATTGAACAGGGTGTTGGAGAGGGCGACTTCCATCTCGACAATCCGCAACTTGTCGCTCGAGTCGTTTGGGAAATTGGCGAAGCGATGGAGGAAGCATTGGCACGACCGTTAATACTGGCAACCGACAAGCCGATAGAGCCCAACGAATTCTTAAGTATTTACAACACCTATGTACGCGCGATCGAACGGGTCATCGGCGCACCGGAGGGGTCCCTGTCACTGGTCGATGAGATAATGATTCAATCCTGGATTGAGTCGGTTTCAAATAATATCGCCCGAACCGACCGTATCGACTCGCGCACCACCGTCTTGCCTATGTTTCCGGGCCGCGAGAAATCTTAACTTAAGCTCAAAAGGACGAAAAAATGTTTCGATTGCTTCTGCTCTTATCTCTGACATGCCCCGCGATTGCCTCGGAAGAACGTGCCCGTGAGATCATCGACGAAATGGAGCAGCTGTACCGTGGGGACTCCAGCGACGCCACCATGACGATGCAGGTGCAAACGCCAAACTACAACCGGACATTAACAATGACGGCCCAGTCCTTCGGTAAGGATTACGGGTTCTTCCGAATCCAGGCCCCAAAAAAGGATCGAGGTGTCGCCACCCTGAAACGCGATGAAGAGATGTGGAACTACTTCCCCAAAATCAACAAGGTCATCAAGGTTCCCCCATCCATGATGATGGGATCCTGGATGGGCAGCGACTTCACCAATGACGACCTTGTGAAAGAGACACAGCTCATCGACGCCTACTCTCTCGCACTGATCGAAACAGAGGACGAGTATAAGGTCACGCTCACACCAAGGGAACAAACAGTCACCGTCTGGGACAGGATCGAATACACCATTTCAAAAGATCCATTGCTGCCACTGTCGCAAGCGTTCTTCGATGACGATGGCGAAAAGATCCGCGAACTGACCTTTCATGAACCGAAAGAATACTACGGCAAATTGATGCCCTCTATTTTGGAAATGAGGCCACTCAACAAAGAGGGTCATCTGACTCGCATTATGTACGACGACATTAAGTTCAATGTACCCGAAATCACTAAGGACACCTTTTCACTCCGAAACCTAAAGTCGCGGTTCTAGTCATGCTGACTTTCCAAATTGCCTTTCGAAACATCCTGCGTCAAAAACGACGTTCGCTACTGACCGGCCTCAGCATGACCGGCGGCTACATGCTCTTTGTTTTAGGCTATTCAATACTTGAGGGCAGCTATGGCAACGCCATCGACATATTTACGCTGGATAACACCGGACACATCCAGATTCATCAGGACGACTACCTGGACCGCCCAAAAATTTACAAGACAATCCAGAATCGAGACCAAGTAGAGCTCGCGTTAACCGACGATCCCGATGTCCAAAGTTTTACCCCTAGAGTTTTTTCTCCGGCCCTCGCCTATGCCGGGGACAGAACGGCACCTTCACGGCTCGTAGGAATCGACGCTGATCTCGAGCCTACGGTCTCCCGCCTGCTTCAGAAAGTCTCCAAAGGGACCTATTTTTCAAGCTTACCCAACACTGATGGATACTATGAAGCAATGATCGGCCGAGGTCTTCACATCACTTTGAAACTTGAGGTAGGTGACGAAATCGTACTGATCTCTTCAGGTGGTGACGGATCAATCGCAAACGACATCTTTGTGGTCTCTGCCATCATCGGCAACAAAACCTCGTTTGATCGCATGGCGGTTTACCTTCCACTCGCTGCCGCACAGGAGTTCCTGTCGCTCGGCAATGATGTGCACGAGTATGTGCTATTGGTAAACAACAAAGATCATAATGAAAAAATTGCCAATGAACTGTCCGCGCAGCTACCCGAACTGACCGTTTCACCGTGGCAAAAAGTCGAGGCTACTTTTTATCGCACCATGCAAGCCGACAGGCAGGGCAACTATTTTACGATGGGCCTGATTATATTTATCGTTTTTATTGGCGTGCTGAATACGGTCCTGATGTCCGTACTTGAAAGAACAAGAGAGTTCGGTGTCTTGCGAGCCATCGGTAGTCGCCCCATGCAACTGGTTCGGCTGATTTCACTTGAAACATTTATTATGGCTTTCATCAGTGTCACGGTGGGCCTTCTGCTGATACTACCCATCATTTACTGGTCGGCGGAAGTGGGCTTTCTGCTACCCGAGCCTATCGATATGGGCGGTATAAAATTCCAGCATTTAAAGGGTGAAATGTCAGCTCGTATATTCTGGATACCCATGGCCTTTATCCTTGCCACTGCCGTACTTATCAGCATACCACCGGGATTTCGAGCAGCCAGGATTCTGCCCAAAGAAGCAATGGGGAGTCACTGATGCTGACATTCAAACTGGCGTTTCGGAACCTCTTTCGAAACACGCGAAGAACGATCCTCACTTCGGTGCTCATCAGCGCTTCGCTGATTGTGCTGATTCTGGTGGACGGACTCATGCTTGGAATGACGAACGTCATGATAGGCGGGATTACTCATACCCTGGAAGGTGAAGCCCAGGTGGTGCGAAAAGGTTTTCGAAATAACTTTGAGGTGGAATACACCATTGATGATCCGACAAGCGTCATCAACCAAATCGAGAATAGCAAGGCTGTCGAGGGTTACGGACCAAGGGTTATTATTGGCGGCATGATCGCCTCTAGCTACAACACGACTGGCAGCCTGGTCTATGGGGTAGATGCTCAGCAGGAGCTAAGGGTCAGCAGGATCTCGGAGGCAGTTATTGAAGGGCGATACCTGTCCGGGGGATCCAGGGAGATCCTTATCGGCAAACCCATGGCTGACCTGCTCGAGGTCAAACTTGGAGACCGATTGATCATCACAGCGGCGACCGTCGATACTAACGAGATTACCCAGGAGCTATTTCGCCTGAGTGGGATTTTCGAATTCGGCCCCGAGGAAATGGACAAAAATCTCGTGTTCATCAATCTGGATAAAGCACAAAGCGTTCTTGGCATGAAAGGAAACCTGCACCAGATTGCCGTGCGCTTTATAGACCCCGAAGACGCCAAAAACCCTGAATTGCCGCTATTCAAGCAACTCACCAATGAAGAAAACGAGGCGCTTGGATGGCTGAACCTGCAACCCTCGATCGGCGCAATGATAGAGATGTCCAGCTACGCCACGGCGATAGTCGGTACCATTCTCTTTTTACTGACATCACTTGGGGTCATCAACTCAATGTTTATGTCGATTTATGAACGGATCTATGAATTCGGCGTGGCAAAAGCCATCGGTACAACTCCCTGGCAGATTATCCAGTTGGTCTTGTTCGAGGCACTACTATTGGCACTCATCAGTTGCGCTTTTGGCTTGACACTAGGGTATCTCCTTGGTGACTACTTTTCGATCAACGGCATCCCCATGGGAAAAATGGAAGTCTCTGGTGTCCTCTTAGATGGCAACTTATATACCCAGTTGGCGCTATACCAGTTTGTGAATTTTCCGATTTACGTGACTTTACTAACACTTGTCGCCGCTATTTACCCCGCGACCTTCGCGTCCCGAATCGTGCCTACAGAGGCACTCCAAAGAGCACTTTAGGATCTATTCATGACTAACCTAATTGAAACCAGAGACCTGTGTCGCACGTTTGGCAGCGAAGAAACGAAAGTGACCGCACTTGATCATGTGTCTATCAATATTGAACAAGGTGAGTTCACCGCCATCATTGGCCCATCTGGCTCGGGGAAAACGACACTACTGCACCTGATTGGTGGCCTGGACGAACCAAACAGTGGTTCAGTTACGTTGTCCGGCAGCAATATTGCAGACATGAGCGGCAACCAGCTTTCTGATTTTCGTCGCGATCACATTGGTTTCATCTTTCAGGCTTACAACCTGATACCCGTCCTATCAGCTGAAGAGAATATCGAGTACATCATGCTACTGCAGGGCATAAGCGCTGCAGAAAGGAAGAAACGCGTGAAAGAAATGCTGGCGATGGTCGAACTGGAGGGCCTGGGTGACAGAAGGCCCTCGCATCTTTCGGGCGGGCAGCAACAACGCGTCGCGGTAGCAAGGGCAATGGCCTCTAACCCGGACATCATTCTTGCTGACGAACCTACAGCAAACCTCGATTCAAAAACGGGGATAAGCTTATTGGAAGTCATGCGTGATCTGAACCAGCAGCGTAAAATGACCTTTGTGTTCTCTACCCACGACGAGAAGATTATGGACCGCGCTACCCGACTTATTTATTTGCGTGACGGCAAGGTTGAACGGGACGAGCGCAAGTAGCATGTTGCGAGTCGGTGCAGCCGTATTTCTGCTAGCAGTCTCTACTAACGCGCTGGCAGAGATCAACCTCTCGGGATACCTAAAGTCATTCGTGGTCGCTCAGGACGAACTCGACAACCCAGTTTTGCAGTTTGACAAGCTCTACCAGTCTCAGAACAGTGCGCGCATCATGCTGGATGGCTTTTCTGGCCGTATAACCTGGCAGTTGCATTATGAGCTAAGCCCCGTGTTTGTTTCGAAATCGCTGGCGACCGAGCTACCAACTTTTAATGTGGTCGGTGACAACTACCGCCTGACCGACCCAGAGTCCAACCTGCTTGATGATGACAATAAAAACCAGCTATACCAGAACCTGGACCGCCTCAATTTCCAGGTTCAAATGGAAGCAGGTGACCTCACCATCGGCAGGCAAGCGATCTCGTTTGGCTCGGCGAGGATTATTAGTCCAACAGACATTTTTCTGCCATTTGATGTCCGCACCTTCAACACAGAATATCGCAACGGCGTGGATGCGGTGCGGTTTCAGCGCCCCTGGGGTGACCTTGGAGAAATTGATATCGGGATCGTTCTGGGCAAAGACGCAAAAAGCGAGAACTCGGCAGCGTTCCTGCAGCTTCGCACCAATTATAAGGGCGCAGACTATCACCTTGCGATAATAGAGTTTGCGGCACAACAACTCACTGGACTCGGGTTACAGACAGCGATATGGGATCTAGGGTTCTGGCTGGAAGCAGCCTACGTCAACGGCGACAAAAACTACCTCAGGCTCTCTACAGGGGTGGACTACTCGTTCAGCGAAAATACCTTCGCTCAGATCGAATATCATTATAACGGCGCCGGCAGTGACGATCATAAGGATTATTTTTCTAATCTCAGCTCTACGCCGTATCAACGCGGTGGCGTATTTCTTCTAGGTGAAAACTATATTATGCCAAGTTTCACCGTCCAGCTTTCATCACTCTGGTTTGTTGCAACGCAGGCCATCTATAATCTTGACGATAATTCTGCATTTTTGTCTCTTTCTGCGGAGTACAACATCGCCCAAAATTTCTATATGGATTTCGGCTATTACCACTTTTTTGGGGATGATTTTTCTCTTACGGAAGACCAACTACCCGAGTTCAATTCAGAATACGGCCCTAATCCTGACACTTTTTTTGCCAGTATCAGGTATTATTTTTGAACCTAGGAGACATAGATTAAGCATGACGAATTATCTAAACGAGAAAGTCATTGTGGTCACTGGCGCAGCCGGTGGCTTCGGCCAATTGGTTTGCGAGAAAACCGCCGCGCTTGGCGCAAGGGTCATTGCAGCAGACATTAACTCAGCCGCGCTGGCGGAAGTGGTTGATGGAATAATGAGCAACGGCGGCCAGGCGATCGCCGTCAAGACTGATGTCACTAACCGTGAAGATATGCATAACCTCGCGAGCGCGGCGGTTGATCACTTTGGCCGGATCGATGTGATGCTTAACAATGCAGGTATCATGCCTCTTGCCTTTTATTCGGATCACAAGGCTGCAGCCGACGCCTGGGAAAGATGTATCGATATCAACTTCAAGGGGGTACTCAATGGCATTGCTGCAGTTCATGATCAAATGATCAAGCAGGGACGGGGGCATGTTGTCAACATCGCTTCGATCTACGGAAACTACCCGAGCGCTGGCGGTGGTGTATATGGCGCCACTAAAGCCGCGGTCGTATTCCTGTCAGAATCTTTGAGGATGGAATCACAGGGGAAGATTAAAGTCACCACCGTGCGGCCTACGGGTGTACCGGCTACAGGCCTGGGCTCGGGCATTGTGAATCCGGAAGCGGTGAGCGGCTTGCTCGGCAGCAACACTGCCGCTTATCTATCCAAGTTTGAAGCAGCAGCGGCAGGGCAACTTCCGGCATCGCATCTTGATATCAATGACATAGAGTACTTTGCTCTGGATCCCTCTTCGTTGGCAGACCAAATTGTACATACCATCAACCAGCCCTGGGGCGTCGCGATCACCGACATCACCGTCCGCGCATCCGGTGACGGTTATATCCTATAGATCAAAGCGCTGACCCCATCGCGCCGATAGCCATGATAGCAATCAGCACAAAGGTTCCCTGAGCTCCTATCAATCTGGGATAGTTAGCGCCTGGGTAAGTCCCCAGTCCAAAAGCGTGCAAAAGTCGCATCGTAAGCAGTGACAATCCAAACCCGTGCAAAAGAAGCGGCGACGTACCCTGAATTTCAAGGACCAACAGTAACAACAACGCAATCGGTACATTCTCAATGAAGTTAGCCTGTACGCGCAACGCCGCGTCTGGTTGCCAGGCAGGAACCTTCCCCGTGCGCAACCGGGCGTACAGGACGAAGTTCGCGAGTACGACCGCCAGTAAGGCGTGCAAGCCAACATACAGCGCAGTCATTGGAATCAACCCTGACATCTCATGAATACTCATTGCAGGCTTCCCCACACGACAAAGCCTAACCCCGCAAGGGTAAGCACGCCCCCGATGTAACTGTACTGGTCCAGCCAGAACAGTCCGAACGCTTCCGGTGTTCCTTTTTCAGCAGTGGATGGCTCCCCAGACGAGAAAGCACGAGGCAATCCGCCAACCCACAAAATTAACAGGCCATGAAAAGCCATTCCCAAACCTATCGCGACTATCCAGAACTCAGACATTTAGATCCCCTTATTTTTATTGTTAGATTGGCACTAGGGTTCAATAACAACTTCTTCTTTTGCCATAAAAAGCGAAACGCTTGCAAGGTCGACAAAATTGGCGGCATCGCTACCCTGATCTTCCCGCATCTGTCTGGAGCCGATCGCGCGTCCAGCAGCGTCCATATCGAGCCACGAAATTTCTGTAATACCATCGTAAACGCAGTTTGATGTTTTGTTTGAAACTGAGCTTTTGTGAAGCTGCACATAACTTAGCGCCTCTTGTGTCAGCGCAGCAATCGGGCCATGGGTGTGCCACCAGTGATGTTGAAATTCCTCCAGTGTCATGCCCGGCTTCTTACGGAAGGGGTAGACGCCTTTTACTCTATCAGCCGAAATATACTCTGCAGTCCTAACGACCACACGCTCCATACCGCACAGACAAGATTGAACCCCTGCGCCCTGGGCAAGCATGCTGCCGATACCGGTCACACAAGCTCCTAGGGCTGCAGACGAGTCATCAAACCACAACTCTGCTGAACCGGAGAACTCAGGTTCAGCCGCGCTCGGAAGCGCTCTGGCCTGAACGTAGCCCTTAATCTTCGGAAACACCGCTCGAATCGCATCCTCGGCATCACGACCTTTCAATCGAAAAGGGTCTTCACCAGCGTTTATCAAGAAACACGTTTTATACATGCCGATCCCTATAAGAAAAGTTGTACCGCTACTCGCTCGGTTACCGTCTAACCATAAACGATCTCCGTCTGCAAACACCTATTGATTCATCATACATTGACTTGTTCTGCGTATCGCCTGTCGCGTCCGTTCTTAATATCCCGATCACTCACCCCTAATAGGGTCGCAATGCCCAGTCTGTCGCGCGTTGGGTCAAGTCACAAAGCGCCGGGCAACATCCTCAGACGGGATCATGCATAGATCGCGCTTTCCAAACAACGCGTATCGATGCTTGGCCAATAAGGCATAGAACCAATCTCTTAACCCGGAAGGAACCAGACGCAGAATCTGGAGATAACGCCAACCACCCGTCAACTGCGATGCTATCTCTAACGCTGCATCAGACCGGTAAAAACACTCATTCCCCTTAATCAACACAAACGTTTCATCAAACGATTCCTGGATTTTGTGCCGACGTGCAAACTTACCAGCAATCTCACTCTGGCTTGGTGTAAACAGAAATCTTGCTTGCGGATCACGCTTGATAATGAAGTTCACTGCACCATTGCATAGGTTGCAGGTCCCATCAAAGATCACAACACTGGCATGCTCACGCCCGGCTGTCATGCGTTTCCCCAAGCGCCATATCGTTCAGCGCCTCTTTCAGGCAATAAGCATCCCACCGTTTTGCTCATTGGCTGACGCTCTAAAACCATTTTAATTTCCTCAAATAGAGGCTCTGAAAAACACAGATTACGCCCATCCAGTAAGGTCTGATGAACCTTGAAAAGTTCATTGCCGAACTCAGCAACATTAAAACTTCGCATGGCCTTGGCTACTTGACCGACCTTACGACCGACCTTACGACTGTTCTAAACATTACGAGACGATCCACATCAAAAATTCCGAGCGTGAAGACTAAAAAAACACTGTCTGTTATGGCTTAGCTTTGCGGCCCATGAGCCTCTGAATACCCCGCTAGTTAGTCAATTTTTTGCGCTCGCAACTCACCCTCAGCATCAACGCAAATGAGTCCTCACCGTTGAAGGGTAAACGGACTGAATAACGTTGTTCTGGTATGAAAAACATCAACCCATATTCCCCACACACTAGGCGCGACACACTAGAGCAGAACTTCTGGTTCAATCAGTTGGCTGAACATCGCAAACATTACTATCTGCAGCCAGAACTCAGGTTTTGTCGCTAGGATTATAAAAGCAAGCCCTTTCGCCGGTATGCAACAGGACCAAATGACCGGCATTGGTATTCGAAAGAAACCAACATACTATCGTTTAGGCGTCTCTAGAGGCCAAAACGCTCGCCAACCCTTGATGTAAAAGACCTTTTAAAGATCTTTGGTAAAGCAACACTGAGAAAAGCCCCCCCAGACCAACCCAAACAGGCATAAATGCCATTCCTGTGTAGCGAGAAGCCATCGCCACGACAATAAAGCTGCCTAGTATCGTAAGCACCAAATAAAGCGCTGCTCGGCCGCCTAGCCTGAGTTCAGTAAAGGCGGCGTAACGGGCCTGCTCAAGAATTTCGAGTTGATCCTGCTCACTCAGAGCGCGTATTTCTTCAAAGCTTCCTACAAAGTTGCTGGTGTTCATTGCGGAGGTGTGTCCCTATTGTTTCGAGTGGTCGTTTCGCTATTTAAACAAGCGCGTTCTTAGTATTTTATCAATCGCTGCGTTAACACGTGATTCGTCGTGTTCGAAAAACTTTTCTAGTATCCCGACTTCGCTTTCGGTTTCCCATCAACAATAACTGAACAGAAAGTCTTTTCGTGTGATGTGAGGTCAGTAAAAGAAGCGTGCTGGCTTATCACAATCCACTGCTACCCGTTCGAAAGCTAACTCGGCCGTTACCTGGGCTTGAACAAACCCGTCGTTAAAATCACCACAGCATCAAGCGCCGGCATGGCGCGCTGCGCGTTCAAACGGACGTCCCTGCAAGCTGATCTTTGGCCACAAGATCCTCACGCAACGTGCGCGACGCAAGATAATAATGCAAAGCTGACCAGATGTTTCCAGCAACAGCAAGGATTAACAGCGAGTAACGAATGGATTCTTCACCATAGCCTGGCCTTAAGGTGTCGGACAAGAACCCCGCGAAGACAGGACCAAGGCCAAGCCCTATCAAATTTAATACGAACAATAGAATCGCTGAGGCGGTAGAACGCATAGCCGGCGGCACCAAGGTTTGTGTCATTGCAAAGGTTGGGCCCAAATACATTGGTCCAAGGATGGCGCCAGGAATGGCCAGGACTATCGCCAGCATGGGATCGCCGGTGGTATAAAAAAACACCGCGAAAGGCACACTGAGCATGGTGGCAATACCAGGTACGCCCATGTACCAGCGCTTATCCTTCTTACCCATCCGATCGCCAAGATAACCACCCAGATAGGTGCCGATCATCCCGGTGAGCCCGATCAAAAAAAGGTAGGTGGACGTTTCGGCCAGCCCAAACCCATGCACGCGCATAAAAAAAGCGGGAATGAACAGGCCGACGCCGTATCCCACGAAAGCATGCAACGCACCGGCAAACGATAAATGCCGAAAGGCCTTCAGGCCCCATAAAAACTTAATCGTGTCCGCCAGGGGGACAAGATCTTTTTGTACCTTCACGTGGTCCGGTTCAGAATGACCACGGGGCGGTTCTCTAACAGTGAAAAACACCACAATGGCGACGATGATGCCAGGCATCCCTACCACCATAAACGCCATGCGCCAACCAAAGTACTCCCCTATCCAGCCACCAACAAGCGTGCCAATGGCCGCGCCAATGGGAATGCCAAGGGCATAGGTCGAGAGCGCCGTTCCACGCTCTTCCTCAGGATACATGTCAGAAATCAATGAATGAATTGGCGGCGAGCAACCTGCTTCACCAATACCGACACCAACCCTTGCAATTAACAAGGTACCGAAACCTTTGGCAGTGGATGTGAACATGGTCATCACGCTCCAAATCACCAGCGCCAACGCTACAATGTTTTTGCGAACACCTACATCTGCCCAACGAGCGATTGGTATGCCTGCAAAGGTATAGAAAATAGCAAACGCAATACCCCCAAGCAGACCTAACTGCGTATCCGATAAATCGATTTCCAGTCGAATCGGTTCGATCAGAATGGCAAAAATCTGTCGATCGACAAAATTGATAACGTATACCAATAGGAACAGAGACAGCGCATAGCGGCGATAGGACGGTGTTATCCCTGCTGCTTTTTCTTCTTCGGTCGGGCTCAAATTCTAATCAACTCCACATCGTCGGGGGCACATCGCAAACCGCACCCAACACTAGTAGCATGAACTCCGCTATAACGCTATCTTAACGCTACTGATTTAGACGTTAAACAAACGGGATAAGCCATTGAGCAAGATAGAAAACACCATAAAGGTAGCAGTCGTCGGCGCGAGCGGCGTCGTTGGCCGCGCGTTGGTTGAATATCTAATGCTGAGTGAGATACCGGTGGTGGGCCTGTCTCGCCGCCCACCCGCCGACCTTGCTGATGCAGCGTTCCAACCACTCGATCTAAACAGTCAAACTGAATGCGAACAGATGGCGGAATCGACGCTTTCGGACGCAACCCATTTGGTCTATGCGGCGCTTTTCGAGAAGCCTGGCCTGATATCTGGCTGGCAAGAACAAGACCAGATGCAAACCAATCTCGCGATGCTCCGAAACCTTCTCGACCCACTAAAAGGCAGCGGTACACTGCGGCATGTCACCTTGCTGCAGGGCACAAAGGCCTATGGCGCACATGTCGAACCCATGAAGATACCGGGGGTTGAAAGCGATCCACGCCATCTTCATGAGAATTTTTACTGGCTGCAAGAAGATTACCTGCGCGATCTATGCCGCGATACAGACCTGCAATTTACAATCTGGCGCCCACAGGTGATATTTGGACACGCATTGCATGCTCCTATGAATATGCTGGCAGCCGTCGGCGTGTACGCCGCGCTGCAAAAATCCGACGGCTTACCCCTGACCTATACGGGCGGCAGTTCCGGCGTTTCTGAAGCCATTGATGCCGACTTATTGGCAAGGGCAATCAGTTTCAGTTTCGATAACAGCGCCTTTACCAACCAGACATTTAACATTACCAACGGTGATGTCTTCCGTTGGCAGGACACTTGGCCAGCCCTTGCGGAAATATTTGGTATGGTAACCGGCGAGCCTGTCAGGCGGCTTTTATCAGAATCACTCTATGAAAAGGAAGACAATTGGTCACGGCTAGTCACCCAGCACGGTCTTAGGCCTCATACAATTCGCGAACTGGTCGGCGATTCTTTCTTTTATGCAGATGCGATGTTCAACGCTTACGGCCATGCAGCCCCGCCACCAGCGATCCTAAGCACTATTAAGCTTCGCAACGCCGGGTTCACGGAATGCGTTGATACAACCGATATGCTGTCACGATGGTTTCACAAGCTGGAACAAATGAAAATTCTGCCACCGCTTCGTTAAATTTTTAGATGCCTGATTTCCCATAGATGCTTGATGGTCCGGGACCCTCGGGACCCAACCTTCCTTCGCCACCGAAATGGCCTTTTCCTGGAACATAGTTCACCTCCACGCGTATACCGTCGGGATCTTCAAATAGGATCGAGTAATAACCCGGCGCGAAATGCGACCCGTCCTCAGGACCATGGACGATGTTGGCATCTACCTCTTTTTCAATAAAACCGGCAATGGCATCAACATCTTCCTTCGCCCTGGCGCGAAAGCAAAAGTGGTGCAAACCGCTAGTATCCTGATCGAAGCGAACACTTTTTTTATCTTCCGGTGCCTCGCGAATCAAAATACCCGTCCGACTACCAATGCAATAAAGCGTCGTGTCATTCTTAACAAGGGTCTTCATTTCCAAAAAATGACACAATTTCTCCCAAAAAGGCAGACAACGATCAATATCGTTGACCGTCATCTGAATATGCGCAATACCATTTAGTTCAACAGTCATCGTCTATACCTCTCTCTCTGGTCGCCGAATCCAGCGACTGCTTGATGCAAAATCTTCCATCGGACCGCCCGATTTACGCCATCCATTAAAGCCCAACTCGAGGTGAGCTACATTTTTAAAGCCCATTGCTTTCAGGTCTCTTGCGGCACAGGCTGAACGCCCACCGCCAGCACAAAAGGCCACTATGCGAGCATCTTCCTTAAAATAGTCCCGGAAGTAAGGACTGGCAGGACTGGCCCAGAATTCCATCATGCCCCTGGCGACATGGACTGCACCAGGAATCGTCCCAAGCGCTACCAGCTCTTGAATTTCCCGGATATCAATTAGCAGCAAGTCAGGGTTCTCGGAAATCTCATCTTTCAGTTCATCTATCGAAAGGTTCTCTAGACCTTTCTTGATTTCTTCTACTTCTGCAAAAATGTCAATAATCGCCAATTATGGCTCCATTTCAAAATCAAAATTTCAATGCGGCCATCATGGACATTCAATTTTCCTGTGTCCAGAAACGTTTTAACTGGTTACTCACTGGCATAGAATGACTTAATGCTGCAATTCTCCGAACATTTTTCAGTCTATCACTGGCTTATCCTGGCAGTCGGAATAGGGATGACGACCTTGGGCTACTTCGTCAGACTCGAGCAACCCATGACACTTAAACTGATAGCGGAGATAATTAGTGAGTCCAGCCTCGTCGATCCCAAGCAATCCAGCGCCATCAAACAAGCACCAGGAATAAACAGCGAGTACCGGCCCGCAAATCCACAACGACCCAGAGCCCTGAAACCAACAGTGGAAAAAATTAGTGGGGCCATCACGGGAGCTTCCGAGCAACCAGTAAAAATTAAACCGTTAGTAGCAGTAGCCACAGAGTCCAGCCCCAAAACTCCTCCTGCACCCATCGTCCGTGATAGCCTTTCCTACGATGGCATCTTCTCTGACGAACTGAACGGCAATGGAACAATTACATGGCCCTCCCAACAGTTCTACCGAGGAGATGTTCGTGGCGGGCTGCCGCACGGCAAGGGTTCGCTCTTATTTACGGATGGCAGAACCTTTACCGGCGAACTCAACACGGGGAGGCTGCACGGTAAAGGTGAATTGCACTGGCCCGATGGCAGTTTTTATCAAGGCGAGTTCATCAACGACGTTATTGCCGGCGAAGGCGATTACACCTCAGCGGTCGGCGATCGATTCCAGGGCGAGTTTGCGGATGAAAAACCCCATGGTCGCGGCACTCTTAACCTGATCTCCGGTAACATCTATATGGGCGAGGTCCACTATGGCGTCATTGAAGGAACTGGCGTCCTAGCCTTTGTTGATGGCAGTGTCTACGAGGGAGAGTTTGCAGCAGGACGCATTCAAGGCACCGGCAAGCGAACCTGGCTTAACGGCAACACTTACCGGGGTCAGTTCCAGAACGACAACTTTCATGGATACGGGGTCGCTCACTTCTCAAGTGGGATCATTCATGAAGGTAGCTTTGCGAACGGCAAACCCAACGGAGAGGGGAAACGAAAATGGCCTGATGGGCGAGTCTACCGAGGCTACTGGGAGGATGGGCTTCGCGAGGGTAGCGGCACCATGACGTTCACAGATGGCGATAGATTCGAAGGGGAGTTCCGCGCAGACATGATACATGGCCTTGGTCGCTGTTATGCTTCAGACACCGTGACGCCCTGCACTTTTTTTGAAAACGAACGTTTGGACTAACTTATGAAAATCGGTACTTTTTCTACCTTTATGTCACCCATCTGCACACCGCAGATGATCGGGGATTTTGCGCAAAGTGCGGAGAGCATAGGGCTAGATTCACTGTGGATGGGTGAACACGTCATCCTGTTCGACAAGACCGAGTCCCCCTACCCAGGGTCAGCCTCTGGCAAACTGCCGGTACCAGAAGGTGGCGGGATGCTCGATACCGTTGCAACATTCGGCTACCTCGCTGCCTGCACCAAAACGTTACGGTTTGGCACGGGGATCACACTTTTACCGCAACGTAACCCAATTTATACTGCCAAAGAGTTTACTACCCTTGACTGGTTAACTCAGGGACGTATCGATTTTGGTATCGGCGTGGGATGGTGCAAGGAAGAAGTGGTTGCCTGCGGATACAACTTCCATGACCGAGGCAAGCGTTGTGATGAGATGCTGCAAATGATGAAGCAGCTATGGACCGAACCGGTGACGGAATTTCATGGTGAATACTATGATCTTGCGCCTTGCCGCATGGATCCAAAACCGGTCCAGAAGCCACACATCCCCATTATCGTCGGCGGACACAGCAGTGCTGGTTTTCGCCGGGCAGCGAAATATGGCAATGGATGGTATGGCTTCCAGATGAACCTTGAAGCAACCGCACAGGTGATCCTTAAGCTGGACGCCGCCCTTGCCAAGGAGGCGCGCAATCGGGATGACTTCCAACTGGTGATCACGCCGCCCTACCAGGTCACGGCTGACATGGTTAAAGGGTATGAGGATCTAGGCGTAGACCAACTTATCATCCACCTCGGTAGCCAAAAGGCAGAGCGTATCTCAGCCAGGCTTGTTGAACTTGAAACGCTGATAGAGGCGGCTGCCTGACATGTCCACCTTTGATTATATTATCGTTGGCGCGGGCACCGCGGGCTGCGTTCTGGCCAATAGGCTTACTGCTGATGGTAAATACAATGTCCTGCTAATCGAGGCAGGCAAGAAAGACAACTATTTTTGGATCAATATTCCGGTAGGTTATCTCTACACCATCAACAACCCCCGCACCGATTGGTGCTACGAAATTGAGCCAGACCCTGGCTTGAACGGACGAAGCATTGGTTACGCCAGGGGTAAGGTACTGGGCGGGTCCTCTTCTATTAACGCGATGATCTATATGCGGGGCCAGCGCAGTGACTATAATCACTGGGCACAATTAGGCAATGTTGGCTGGTCCTGGGATGATGTTTTACCCGTGTTCAAACAGTCCGAGGACTATCAGCACGGCGCGGATGAATTTCATGGCGCCGGGGGTGAACTGCGCGTCGAAGAGCGCAGGGTGAACTGGGAAATTCTTGATGCCTGGCGAGACGCCGCGGCTGATACTGGCATTCCAAAGATCGCCGAGTTCAATCGCGGCGACAACTCAGGTAACGCCTACTTCCAAATGAACCAGCGGCGGGGTTCCAGGTGGAGCGCAACCAAGGCATTCCTTGATCCGGCCAAGGCAAGACACAACTTAACTATTCTGACTGAGTGCCACGTTCAGAAACTAATATTGGATAACACATCCGGCGAAAAAAGATGCACCGGTATCGAGGTCCGAACAAAAAAAGGCATTGAAACATTTACTGCAACTCGCGAAGTACTGCTATCTGCCGGCTCCATCGGGTCACCGCAAATTCTACAGCTTTCCGGCGTTGGTAACGGTGAAATGTTAAAGCAACGAGGTGTCGCACCCGCTCATGAGCTTCCAGGGGTGGGTGAGAACCTGCAGGATCACCTGCAGGTACGAACGATTTACAAGGTGAGCAATACTGTCACGCTCAATCAACGCGTTCATTCCCTGTTCGGCCTGGCAGCGATGGGCATCGAGTACTTTCTGCGTAAAACTGGCCCTTTAACCATGCCGCCTTCACAGCTGGGCGCATTCGCCAAGAGTGATGAGAACCAGCCGACAGCCAATATCGAGTGGCACGTCCAACCTTTATCCCTCGATAAGTTCGGCGATCCGCTACACAGGTACAACGCCATAACACCATCCGTCTGCAATCTTCGCCCCTCGAGCAGGGGGCATGTTCGCATCAAGTCGAAGCGGCCGGAAGACTACCCAGCCATTACGCTTAATTACCTGTCCACGGAGGAGGACCTGCAGGTTGCGGTGGCCGGCTTGAAATACACTCGAAGGATAATGTCCTCACCTGCGCTCAGTCGGTTCGAACCGGAAGAAGTGAAGCCTGGCGCGGATATTGTGACCGATGCAGACCTGGAACGAGCGGCTCGTGACCTGGGAACCACCATCTTCCATCCGGTTGGCACCTGCAAAATGGGGAACGACCCCTTAGCGGTAGTGAATGACAGGCTTGAGGTTCATGGTATTCAGGGGTTAAGAGTTATCGATGCATCCGTGATGCCCACCATTACTTCAGGCAATACCAATGCACCGACAGTGATGATTGCTGAAAAGGGTGCGAAGTTTGTCCTTGAGGATGCTGTAAAGACATCCTGAAGGAGGATCCTTCTGCTAGCCACCAAGCCCAGTTAGCGCTGCACTGACATCCCAAAGTTTCTTGCGCAGTGCCTCATCATCTGCCTGGGAGGAATAATCCGTCAGTTCACATTGGTCATAATATTTGCCATTGATCTCAGCCAGCGCCGGGTCGCCGGCCAGCATAATGTTGGTCAGCGCACCCTTTTCAGGAGAGATAAAAATCATCCCAATAATTTTACGCAGTAACCATGGCAGGTCGCGGATAATATCCGTTGAAACCGCACCTGGGTGCAGAACGTTAGAAGTAACACCCGTGCCTTCCAGTTGCCTGGCAAGTTCTATTCCAAACAGCACGTTTGCCAGCTTAGAGCCATTGTAAGCAGACTGACTGTTGTATTTCTCGTAACCTTTGAAAACGTCGAAATCAATCTTGCCGCCTTTATGTAACTTGGATGACACTGTCACTACCCGCGCCGGCGCACTTGCCTTCAAACAATCCAGCAACAAATGGGTAAGCAGAAAGTGACTCAGGTGATTAACCCCCATTTGCATCTCGAAACCGTCAGCGGTGATTCGCTGTTTTGGCGGAAAGACGCCGGCGTTGTTAATCAACACGTCTATACGGTCATATCGGTTCAGAAAGTTGGCGGCAAGGTCGCGCACACTATCCAGGTTATCTAACTCAACGGGCAGGTTAATGGCCGGGACCGTTGCACCTGCATTGATCACCTTCAACGCCTCAGCCGTCTTGGCGGTATCCCTGCATGCAAGGACAACTTCCGCTCCTTGCTTGGCCAACTCTCGTGCCGTCACTATACCAATGCCGCTATTACCTCCGGTGATCAAAACTCTCTTACCGTCCATTGTTGGCTCCTATCTGTTTCTGATTAAGTTTCAACCGTTACTGTAACCGGTTGACGTTTGACATCGTAAAGGCTCGTTGCCAAATACAGGTAAGCAATAATCACCAGCATCCCGACACCTGGCACTAATACTGCGTTTCGGACCCCCATGTATTCAACCAGTATCCCGATAATCGCAGAACCGATCGGCATACCACCCATCATACCGAGCATGAAAACACTCAGAATTCTCGCCCGGTGGGTCGGTGGTGAGGCTTCCTGCACGATGGCACGAGACAGAGTCATAGAGATACCTCCGCACATACCCCAAATGTAGATCACCCCGTAGAAAGCGAGTTCCGAGAGTTCAAAGTACAGACAAGACACTACGAGAGAACTGAAACACCCCGCGAGGATGAGGGCTCGTCCCGGTCGAGCAATTCCTCCCCGGCGCATCACAAAAAAAATAACGGTGCAGGTCCCCAACATGTTTGACCCATAAGCCATGGCGATGCCACGCGCTCCGCCGTCAAAAATGTCTCGTACCATCAACGGCAAAATGACCATGTAGGCAGAGGCAAAGAAAAGGCCGACACCAAAAATCAAGATGATCGCTGGCCGTATTCGCTCGGATTGCCAGGCAACCACGAGGCCTGCCTTGATATTTTCGAGCGGCGACTCATGTGCTGTATCACCGGACGCTACAGGCATGGCAGGCAAGCGGTGTGTGGTAACGGCAGAACACATCATGAAAAACGACATGAAACAAAGAACCCCAATCGGCCCCATGACATCTGCGCTGGAACCAATCGCAAAACCAAGAATTTGAATCCCGAACTGGACGCCGATAACCAGGACAACCACCCGCTGCACATTGTCACCGGCGACCCTGTTAAGCATGGCATCCCGGGCCGGTTGGGCGAAAGCGCCAAAGCAACCTGCAAGAACCACCCAGCAAAGCAGGATCTCGTAGGTCACTATGTCCGCGTAGAAGAAACCTGCAACAATTAGCGGCGGCACAGCCAACAATGACGCCAGGATGACTGACAACCTGCGTTGGTCGACCCGGTCACCTAGCCAGCCACCAAACAGCACCAGGAACAGCATAGGCAGCGGCCCCGCCATCTGGGCGATACCGACTCTGATTGGTGACTCCTGCAGATAGACGGCAATCAGCCAGGGGAAAAGCACCGCTTGGATGCCTCCCGGGACTAGATAAAAAGCGGTACTCCCCAAATACCACTTTAAATCATGGGTTAGATTCATTGGCTGGCAGCTATTTTTTTGGAGAAATCTCGGCGGGTTCGTTCGTCAATGGGCGCCGATAGATATTGACTGAGCTGATCGGCATTCAGTTTGCCGTGTAAATCTTTGAAAAAAGTCCGTAGTGGAATTCGGCTACCCGAGTAGGGCCTGTGAGCGAATTCATCTCCGGCCTGGACACTACCTGTCTTGAGGACCCTACAGTAAGCCCCAGATCGCCCAGCTTTCATGAATTTTTTTGCGAACGTCTTGTCGCCCATCCGTGAAGAAAGTGTACTGCAGGGAATACGCGGCGCACTCACCTGAAGGGTTACCGATTCAGAAATCAGCGTATCGCCAACACATATCTCACAGAGATCCTGTTCAGTCGTGGTGAAGTTCTCACCAAATGTTCCCGCAGGAACATTCTGACCCAGCGCCTCTGACCACCAGGTGTAGTCCTCAAGGCTATAGAGGTAAATGGCCTGGTCTGGGCCACCATGGTATTTCTTATTGCAGATCGCATCGCCCGGCAAGCCCAGCTCGTTTACAGGGACCGAACCTTCGAACAGTTCCTTAAAGATGCCTGTCCCTCGTTTTCTACCGTTAACCGTCAGCAGTGTACGAGACCCGATATTGATTTGCTCAATGCGCACAGCACTGCTCCGACATACAAATTGATGATGCTTAGTATGCACTGTTGCGCAGGATGCTGGATTAACTTTAATCCATGAAAAATTGGAATGTAACACTGTCCAATTATTCCATTATTTGAATCGCTTGCTGCTGGTACATTGCGCGCTCTAATAACCTAACAAGGACGGGACATGTCTGCTTACCTAAAAGAAATAGAAGCCGTAGAAAAACTACGCGATGCACAGGGTGAAGCCTGGAACGGGATCAACCCGGAGTCCGCCGTGCGAATGAAGTTGCAAAATCGCTTCAAGACCGGCCTTGAAATCGCGCAGCACACAGCGAATATCATGCGAAAGGATATGGCTGAATACGATGCAGACTCCTCAAAATACACCCAGTCACTGGGTTGCTGGCATGGTTTTGTTGCCCAGCAGAAAGCCATTGCCATCAAGCGCCATCGCGGCACACTGGATAAGAAATACGTTTACTTGTCTGGCTGGATGGTCGCCGCACTAAGATCTAAGTTTGGCCCACTTCCTGACCAGTCCATGCACGAGAAGACTGCTGTACCGAGCCTTATCTCTGAAATCTACACGTTCCTGAAGCAGGCCGATGCGGTAGAGCTGGAGCGTGTATTTGCCGCGTTGGATGATGCCCGGGAAAATGGCAGCGACGTAAGCGCACTGCTTAACCAAATAGATGAGTTTGAGACGCATGTCGTCCCTATTATTGCGGATATCGACGCCGGTTTTGGCAATGAAGAAGCCACTTACTTGCTAGCCAAGCAGATGATTGAAGCGGGCGCCTGTGCCATCCAGATCGAAAACCAAGTCTCTGAGGTGAAGCAGTGTGGACACCAAGCTGGCAAGGTGACGGTGCCGCACGAAGTATTCTTAGCAAAGATCAACGCTGTTCGTTACGCGTTTCTGGAATTGGGTATAGACAACGGTATTATCGTTGCCCGCACAGACTCTCTTGGTGCAGGCCTGACTCAAATGGTACCTGTCTCTAAAGAGCCAGGCGACCTTGCCGCACAATACAACAGCTTCCTTGAAACAAAACCTGTTCACGACATCAGCGAACTGCTGGAGAATGACATCACCATCCACCAGGGCGGAAATCTGGTGAAGCCAGTGAGACTGGACAACGGGTTGTATGCTTTCCGTGAAGGCACGGGTGTTGATCGTGTTGTCCTTGACTGTATTACGAGCCTGCGTCATGGCGCTGACCTTCTCTGGATTGAAACTGAGAAGCCGAACGTTGCCCAAATCGCCGAGATGGTAAACAAGGTTCGTGAAGCGATTCCTGACGCCAAACTCGTTTACAACAACTCTCCCTCTTTTAACTGGACCATGAAATTTCGCGAACAGGTTCTTGAAGAGTGGACGGCAGAAGGCAAAGACATTTCAGCTTACCCAACAGATGGTCAAGGCCTGATGGCGGAGAGCTTGGATGATACCGAACTGGCCCAAGAAGCAGATCGATTGATCCAGTCTTTCCAGTCAGATGCCGCTCGTGATGCTGGTATCTTCCATCATTTAATCACCTTGCCAACCTATCATGAGACGGCGCTGGGTGTGGATACTCTGTCTGAAGGCTACTTCGGTGACGAAGCGATGCTTGCCTACGTGAAAGGTGTACAACGCACAGAAATCCGGCGGCAGATGAACGTCGTCAAGCACCAGGAAATGGCTGGCACGACGATAGGTGACCATCACAAGGAATACTTTGCGGGCGAGAACGCGCTCCTTGCGGGCGGTAAAGACAACACGATGAGCCAGTTCTAGGATTTGATTCAAGTGGATGTCTAAGGATAGAGAGCCTTCTCTTCCGAATTTCAGGGTAGCGATAAGCTACCCTTTTTTTTAGCTGCCGTTTACTGCCACAATAGTGTCATGCATGACGTGATTATTATTGGATCGGGCAGCGCAGGCGCGGTTATCGCCAGTCGCGTGTCAGAGGACCCTAACCGAACAGTGTTGTTAGTTGAAGCCGGGCCAGATTATCCGGACCTCAGCGACACGCCCTTCGACCTGATTAACTCTCACAACAACTCCTATACAAACCACGATTGGGGGCTCAACTACGAACCCACTCGAGGGCGCGAAGTCAACTTTCCGCGTGGCCGCGTGATTGGTGGCTCCAGCGCTGTAAATACAACTATTGCACTAAGGGGCGTGCCAGAGGATTATGACGAGTGGGCCCAGCTCGGTTGCCCCGAATGGCAATGGAAGAAAGTATTACCCGCATTCAACAGGTTAGAACGCGATCTGGATTACGGTGCCGAGGCCTACCATGGCGATGCAGGGCCTATTTCGATACGCCGATACCCCAAAGAAGAACTGGAACCGCAACATCAAGCATTCCTGGATAGCGCTGATAGGCTTGGCTACAAATACTGCGCCGACGCCAACGACCCTAATAGTGACGGCGCTGGCCCCCACCCAATGAACAAGCTAGGTCGCCTTCGGGTATCAACCGCTGTAGGTTACCTTGCACCAGCTCGTATTCGCCCTAACCTCACTATCCGCGCAAACACAACGGTCACACGCATCCTTTTTGATGGCAGCAAAGCAACCGGGGTTGAGGTACAAAACGCCGATGGTTCGACTGAAAAGCTTAACGCGGGCCTTGTTGTACTTTCCGCGGGCGCACTCATGTCACCAAAAATTCTAATGCATTCAGGCATTGGCCCGAAAGCATCCCTGGCGTCATTTAATATAGACGTTGTCGGCGACGAGCCCGGGGTCGGTCAGAATCTTTGCGACCATCCGGCTCTTAGTGTCGTGTGCGAAGTGAATGATCCTTCGATAATCAACCACGACCAACCCATCATTCAGACTATATTACGTTATACCGCCGAAGGCTCAGACAAACGAAACGACTTACAGATAGAACAAATCAGTTTTGCAGGTCGACCTGGTGGTCCGGCCCTCTTCAGCATCGCCGCCGTTCTTGAATACCAGTACGGCCGCGGCGAATTAAGGCTGCGCTCCGCTGATCCATTTGACGCGCCAATCGTTGACAACCGGTTCTGTGAAGACAATCGCGACACCCGGAGGCTGGTAGCCTGCATGAAAGATACGCTCATGTTCACCAGGAAAGGGGCACTTAAGGAAATGATCAAATCAATTACGTTCCCCGATCCCGCTCGGGGTATCGATGATGAATCACTGTCAAAACTCTGTCGCCGATTCTCCGCGAGCGGTTATCATCCGTGCGGCACGGTGAAAATGGGTGATGTAAAAGACCCAATGTCAGTGGTCGACCAGTACGGTCGCGCTCACCGGTTTGATCATCTGGTGGTGGCTGACGCTTCCATCATGCCGTTCGTACCAAGGGCAAACACCAACCTTACCTGCATCATGATTGGTGAGATGATTGGCGAATGGCTACGAACACAGCCTGAACACTACCGATAGCGCGAACAGGACAGCCTATGAATGACATTACGATCAGAAACGTCCAAATTCTTGATGGGCTTGGCGGACAAGCCTTCACCGGTGACGTCGGCATTAAAAATGGACGGATTACAGAAGTTGGTAGCGCCGGGGCCGGCAAGGAGGAGGTTGACGGAAAGGGCCAGTACCTGTCCCCCGGCTTTATCGACACACACTCCCATGACGATGGTGCTTTTTTTCGCCATCCGGGTATGGAGTTTAAGCTGGCACAGGGGGTGACTACCGTGGTCGCCGGTAATTGCGGTTTCAGCGCGGTGCCAATCGACCCGTCAGTTGACCCAGGCCGCGCGAGCGGTGGCATACTCGCCGGCCTTGAGGGTTCATTTACAGATTTGGAGGGGTACTTCGAGGCGGCGCTGGATAGAAACCCTGGTATCAACAACATGATGTTGGTCGGGCATAACACCGTCCGAACACTGGTGATGGGCATGGAAAAGCGGGCCCCCAGCGCCGGCGAACTAAGCGCCATGAAATCGCATGTCAGCAAAGCACTTGAGCAAGGTGCCTGTGGTTTTTCAACTGGATTGATCTATAGACCGGGCCGCTGGAGCGATACCGAGGAAATCATCGCCCTTGCGAGTGCTGCCAACGAATTTGATGCGCTTTACACGACCCATATGCGCAACGAAGGCGACGACTTACTTGAAGCGGTTGATGAAGCACTTAGGATAGGCCGTGAATCAGATGTTCACCTGCACATCTCCCACCACAAGTCAGCGGGCCCAGCGAACTGGGGCAAGGTCGGAGATTCACTCGCAAAAATTGACGCAGCGCTAGCGGCAGGACAACCCGTCACGCTCGATGTATACCCCTACACTGCCGGTAGCGGCAGAATGATCGAGTACTTTAATCTTGATAACATCAGCCGCGAACTGGCCGAAGTCATTCGTATCGCCAGTTGCCCGGCTTTTCGAGCGTACGAAGGCAAGATGTTAAAAGATATTGCCGCTCAGCAACAGGTCGATATCTGTGACCTGACGCTCACCATCCTCACAGCGCCGAAGGGAGACCGTACCATCTGCATCCAGTTCATCATCGATGAGCAGGATATCGCGACCAACCTGGCCCATAAGGACATGATGGTCGGATCAGATGGCATTCCGGACCTAAAAGGTAAACCGCATCCCAGGTTATTTGGAACTTTCCCACGCATTCTGGCCAAGTACGTGCGTGAAGATGGCGTATTGTCGCTACCAGAGGCAGTAAGGCGGATGACTTCACTGTCTGCGCAGGTATTTGGGATAGAGAATCGCGGTCAGGTAAAAGAAGGTTACTGGGCTGACTTGGTGATGTTTGATGCCGCTACCATAAAGGACCTGGCGACTTACGACGAGCCCAAGACAGAGCCAGCAGGCATATCACTGGTCGTCATCAATGGAAATATTGGGCTTCAGGATCGTCAACATCGACATGCTGGGTCAGGTAAAATGCTTCGTTTCAATAACAGCGCGTATGGAGAATAAAGATGCCTGACGCTTTTGTCATGGCACTGGCAGGTGGTATCTGCATTGGCTTAGCCACGGTTTTCTTGATGATCACGCTAGGGCGAATTGGCGGAATCAGTGGCATTGTCTTCTCTGCCGCCAAGAATCATGTCGAAAACCTCTGGGCGATCTTGTTTATTGCGGGCCTCGTGCTTGGTGCCTTCCTGTTTCACGTTAATTCAGATCGCCCAATCCCAGCATTTGACGTACCCATGCCATTGCTGCTTGCCGGAGGTTTCATTGTTGGGGTGGGCACCAAACTGGGCAGCGGTTGTACCAGCGGCCACGGTATATGCGGAATAGGCCGATTATCATTAAGGTCGATCATTGCTACCTGCACTTTTATGTTGTTCGGTTTTATTACCGTCTACACCCGCCTGCACGGAGGTGCCACATGAAACTATTGATGGCACTGTTGAGCGGCGTGCTTTTTGGGTTTGGCCTTGCGTTGTCTGGCATGACAGATGTCAACAACGTTATTGGCTTTCTTGACCTGTTCGGTGACTGGAATCCAACGCTGGCATTTGTGATGATCGGCGGAATCCTCGTAACCCTGCCCTTCTTCCAGTTTGGTCTGGGGAAGATTAGGGCGCCACTCTTTGCTGATATATTTAGGTTACCCACGAGAACGGACATTGATGGTCGTCTACTGACGGGCGCCGCATTGTTCGGAATTGGTTGGGGCCTTGTAGGACTTTGTCCCGGCCCTGCCATTGCTTCCCTTGCTTACTTGAATGTCGATATTATCTACTTTTGCGTGGCCATGATGGCAGGCATGTTTGTGACAGATTTCGTGGACGGATTAATAACCGAAAAGTCATAATTTCGCCGTCGCACCCAGGCGCGCGCCCGCGGAAGCGTCTTTTCTGGAGCGTCCCTTCGGGAGCGTCCCTTTGGGAGGCTCCGAGGGCCAGTTAAAGAAACTCTATTGTTGGCTCCAGAACTGCGTCCGATGGTGAATCGCCGCCTATAAAGTCGTTCGGTATTCGCCAGCAAAAACCCGCTTATCAGCGGCAGTAACCTGACTGGCTGACATTCCAAAGCCCCCTCTCTGCGTCATGTCGACTCACCTGGTGCGCGCACATGACGGAGAAAGGGTGGCGTGCCCCTAAAACAAGGTAACCGCTCGTATTACAAACGCAATCCTGCGTCGAGTTCAATAACCCGGCCGCTCAAATACTCATTTTCGAAAATGTACTTCGCGGTATGAGCTACTTCTTCCGGTAGGCCAAGACGCCTTAGGGGAATACCCGCAGCCATTTTCTCCA
>Ga0114998_10000110_pt1 | contig 48437 bp, 51 predicted proteins | sample ArcticOcean_MG_C_5_FD_87044 | JGI IMG/M metagenome (GOLD analysis project Ga0114998, IMG submission 87044) | Marine microbial communities from western Arctic Ocean - ArcticOcean_MG_CB4_138 | ecosystem: Environmental > Aquatic > Marine > Oceanic | place: Arctic Ocean: Canada Basin | collected... | reverse complement strand
TCTGCCGACTGAAAGTAGCTCTGGCGTATCATCCTTGAGTGATGGGCATAGCTTTGGTGTTTCTTTAAGTATGCCTATTTGGGCAAGTGGTATTAATTCAGGGCGACGACAAGCTAAACAACGTTCTATTGCGGCGAGTGAAAATTTCGAGGTAGCCAAGCGAAATACCGCTCAAACAGCCCGCTCCAGGCACCAATTAGTCATCACAAACACAGCACGAGTCAAGGCTCGCAAACAGGCGATAACTTCAGCTGAAAGTGCTAGAAATGCTACCCAAGCAGGGTACGAAGTAGGTACACGAAACATCGTTGATGTGCTTGCCGCGCAACGCTCAGTATTCCAAGCAAAGCGAAACTATGCGAATGCTCGCTATGACTATATTTTTGCGATGATGCAGTTAAAGGAAGTTGCCGGGCAGTTGTCGCCCGATGATATTTACCAACTGAATGCCTGGTTAGATCCAAGTCTAACAGTGGCTAAATAATCGGCTCAATCACTGCGAGTAATCGATCCAACGCGCCACGGTTAGCTTCTGCAACCTGGCGTGCGGCAAGGCTCATTGTCTGGCGGATACTCTCATCTTGAAGTAAGCGGCTGCAGTGACTGGCTAACTCGTCGCTATTTTGGCAAATCAACATTCCGCCACCACCCATTAGCAACTCTGATGCTTCAGAGAAATTGAACAAGTGTGGGCCGGTTAGTATCGGCACACCCCAGGCAGCTGGCTCAATCACATTGTGGCCGCCGGTTGGCACTAAACTACCGCCAACAAAGGCTAAGTCACAGGCGCCAAAGAAAGTCATTAGCTCGCCCATGCTATCCCCGAGCAATATGTCCGCTCCCGCTGTTGATACATTACTGCTGCGTCTAACCGTGGTAAATCCTGTTTTTTGACAGAGCTCCGCCACCTGGTTGAAGCGCTCAGGGTGACGTGGTACTAATACCAGAAGCAATGAGTCCACCTGCATTTTTATTTTTGTGAACGCTGCTAAAATCAACTCATCTTCACCCTTATGAGTACTCGCGGCTAGTAGTATTGGTCTGTTACCTATACCTCTCCAATCCTCTAATAATTGGCTCGCCTTAGCACGTAAATCCTGATCAAGATGTAGATCAAACTTGATGTTGCCCGTCACCACTGAGCCACTTTGCGGCAATCCTAGACTCTGGAAACGTCGGGCGTCATCGATATGCTGGGCGGCAACGGTGTGCAGGTTATTTAGCATGGGCGCCACAATAGGGCTAATGCGCTGATACCCTCGAGCAGATTTTTCAGATAAGCGAGCATTTGCCACGATCACCGGAATACCTCGTCGCTTACAGGCAGCAATAGTATTGGGCCAAAGTTCTGTTTCCATGATGATCAATAGCTTCGGATCAACCCGATTTAAAAATCTCGCTACGGCATCCGGCAAATCGTAAGGCGCATAGCTGTGCTCAACCGAATCACCAAATATCGATAACACGCGGTCTGAACCTGTTGGCGTCATACAGGTAATAAAGAGTTTATGGTTGGTGTATTTTTCTTGCAATGCCCTAACCAGTGGTACCGCGGCGAGGGTTTCGCCCACAGAGACTGCGTGTAGCCAAATAGTCGGAGCCTCTGAATTATGTATGCGACAGAAACCAAACCGTTCGGCCCATCGCCGAAAATAGTTGGGGGACTTTAGCCCGCGCCACAGCAATCGCAAACCTATCGCTGGCAATAGGCAATAAAACAGCACTGAATACAACAATCTAGCCATACGGAATTAGGATATCCTTCAACTAACCAAACAAAAATATCGGCGCGATAGTCTCGTCACATGTCCACCGCCAAGGGCAACAACATAGCAGAAATAGCGATTAACCACGAATGATAAGTTGTCGGTATTTATCAATTTCGCTGCCGGTGAAGGATGCCGTCAATCGCTTAATCTATGGAGTAATGAGTATCAGAGCAACTTAAAGTCCTTGTTAACGGATGATTTTTGCACCTAAAGGATTTGGCTATTGAATGGCAAAAGATAATCGAAATCAGATCAGTAATGCCGTCAACTCGGTAGCCTATTTAAGGGCCTTATGCTCGCTAGGTGTCTTAATACTTCTGTGTTGTACCGTTTTCTTTTTTACCCGATTGGGAACTTGGTTTACTTATGCTCAGCCAAATCAACTTGCTGACAGCCATGAGTTTTGGCAAGCTATGTGGACAGGATTCCAATTTGATGTAGCTATTATCATCAGACTTGGCGCCGTTGGTATATTAGCCAGTATTCTCTGCATTCCTCTACCGGTCGCTATCGCGAATTTTAGTTGGACGTTAAACCGCTATCTTGGCGGATTAATATTGCTCATGGTTATCTGGCTAGCCATGATTAACTTCACTTATATTGGGTTTTTTAATCGTCCAATTGACAGCTTTGCCTTTAGTGGTATGAATTACGGCGCACAAACTATCTGGCCAACAGTCAGCAGCCTGAATGCTTTTGAATTAAGATTGTTAATTTGTGTTGTTGCTACGCTAGTGATGTTTTGGCTGTATATCAAAATTGGTAAGAAGATAACCTTATCAATCAGAAACGTGACAATGGGTAGGGTCTACTTTATGAGTTTGGCCGTCATACTGCCTTTGCTTTTGATGGCAGTCCTCTCCCGCGGCAGCTTGTCAACTTCGCAACTCTCTCCAACACATCTTGTGGTGTCGTCAGAAACTGCCATCAATAATCTAGTGCCCAATGGAATTGTGGCTATTTATTACGGCTACCAAGACTTTAGGCGTTCAACGAATATTGAACATGCCTCTGATCAAAGCGGCCGAGAGCTATTTGAAGCATTTTTTGGGTCCCCAGCCGCAGATAGCGACTTATTTCCGCAATTTTTTACCCACACTGAACACTCGGCATTACTTGAAAAAAACCCACCTCATGTGGTGCTCAACTTAGTTGAGAGCATGGCAGAAGCACTGCTGAAGCCAACATTTAGCGGCGAGATCAACCTTGCCGGGGAGTTGCGTCAGCATTTAGAGACAGATTACTACTTTCCTCGATTTTTACCCGCTCATGATGATACCCAAAAATCCTTGATGAGTTTGTTGGTCAATACTGAGCACAGCAGCATCAGTCACGCTGCTTATCAGTATATTCCACTACAAACATCTGTCGCTAGGGTGTTCAAAAAGGCAGGTTATAAGACACTATTCGTGTATTCCGGTTTTGAGGAGTTGTCCAATCGCAGCGAGTACTTTAAAACCCAAGGCTTCGACGAATTTATTGGCGCACAACGATTAACTGAGCTCTATCCCGGAATGCACAACACAATCTGGGGAGGGGAAGATAAATTTTTATTTGATGAGGTATACAAGCAGCTATCTAATACCCAGAAGGGCGATAAACCACTGTTTATTGTTACCTTAACGGTTACTAACCATCCCCCCTACAAACTTCCCCTAGAGCACAGCTTAGATTTAACTGATATACCTCAACGCCTCATGTCTAGACTGCAAGATTTACCTGAGAAATCATTAGATACCTATCTTTACACTAACGATCAGTTAGGGCGCTTTATTAGTAAAATTAAGGCCAGTCATTTAAAGGAAACCACTATTATTGCGGCTACTGGCGATCACGCCGTTCGCGGCATGTACTTTAATACCGATGAACGTCTTCACGAAATTAGCGTACCGCTCTATCTGTACTTACCGCGAAACTATCAACCCAGCGGAGTCGTCGACACCCAACAGATAGCCTCGCACAAGGATATTATGCCGACGCTCTATAATAATGCCCTGTCTGAGGCTAGCTATTTGAATATGGGACGCGACCTATTGGACCCAAGTACTAAGCAATCGATTCATAACTTTGCCTACCATGCCGACTATGTGCTGGCGGATAACAAGGCTTATAGAAAGAATTGGACAACATTTTTACCGGGACAATTAGTGACTGCAGACTTCAAACTGACAAAAATGCCTATGATAGAGACCGATGAACCAGGAAATGGGGTCGTTTATAGTCAAGTATTAGACTGGCTTACCCGTTTTCAGATGCAACAAAGCCAAGCTGAGAGGAGTCCTGAGTAATCATTCAATCTGAGTAAAAAGGATTAACTTGTTAAATTAAAAAAGAGAGCTCTTCTATTAATGAAGAAAAGATATTAATGCCAGTGAGCAGCTACCCAAGTAGCGGGCTTGAAGCGCCTATACCACTTACCACTAACACCAGCGATGGCCTCATGGGGATCAGGTTTTCCGTGGAAGACTAAAACACGAGTATCCTCGGGCATCTCAGTTTCACGGGCGACGAAAAATGAAAATGGCTTAATGCAATGTCGCTTGAAGCTACGGCACCAATGATCAGGCCAATAAACCAAGGCATCCTTTGCCATTAATGCCGCGGAGAGATACTCCTGTTCATTTCGATGGCGCTGTTTAATCTCGTCAAACGATGCTTCAAACTGAGACAGCACCTCCGGGTGAGCGCCCACCTCGAACCTATAAACCGAGGAGTTACCCGTGCCATCTTTTTTGATCCAATCTTTGATAATCATCACCTCACCAGGATAATCAAAAAGATCATCAAGGCCGCCAGTAATAATAAGGTCTAGATCCAAGCAGAGTACTTTGCCTTTCAGGTCATAAAGCTCTTCGGCGAAAACGGCCAGTTTATTCCAACCTCGCTCAGGACCACCAAGGTCGACTGACAACTCGGGCAACGGAAATGATTCAATCTGTTCAGCAAGTCCTTGGCTGTCTTCGGTAAGACAGACAAAACGGAATTTACGCTGCATGTTGCGGGCGACCATGGAGTAGAGACGGTTGACATAATCGGCAGGATACTTGGTGCCCCACTTCATACAAAGCACGTTCACTATCTCTTCAGCATTCACTTTTAACGCCTGCTCATCAGTCATTTTGACATCACTCGAGTAAAACTAAGGTTATTGAACTTGGCTTAACTAGAAACCGGTGTCAGCCAGTTTGTGTACTTAGCATTTCCGCCTCGAACGACCTCAAAATAGGCTGCCTGAAGCTTTTCCGCGACCGGGCCTCGCTTTCCACTACCAACGATACGTCCGTCATACTCGCGAATAGGAACTACTTCCGCTGCGGTACCCGTAAAGAAGGCCTCGTCGCAAATGTACACCTCATCCCGCGTAATACGCTTTTCTCTCACTTCAATGCCATGGTCAGCAGCCAACTTAAAGATAGTATCTCGAGTAATCCCATCAAGGCAGGAGGTTAGATCTGGCGTATAAATAACGCCGTCGCGTACCATAAAGAAGTTCTCTCCACTACCTTCAGCCACATAGCCCTCATTGTCGAGCAACATCGCTTCATCGCATCCAGAGTCTAAAGCCTCGCGAAGCGCTAACATCGAATTTATATAATTACCGCTGGCTTTGGCCTTGCACATGGTGATATTCACATGATGCCGAGTATAAGAAGATGTCCGTACTTTAATACCCGCTTCCAGAGCTTCAGGAGACATATAGGACGGCCATTCCCAAGCCGCTATACCAACATGCACCTTTAAGTCTTTTGCCCGCAAACCCATACCCTCTGAGCCTAAAAACACCAGAGGGCGGATATACGCTTCTTTAAGATTATTAAGGCTGACGACTTCACGATGTGCCGCATTAATTTCATCCTGACTAAAAGGGACTTCTAAATGAAGAATTTTCGCTGAGTTAAAGAGGCGCTTTGTATGATCCTTAAGACGGTATATGCAGGTTCCCGAAGCACTATTGTGATAGGCGCGCACGCCCTCAAAAACAGCTAACCCATAATGCAGCGAGTGCGTAAGAAAGTGCGTCTGCGCATTGCGCCAATCAACTATCTTTCCATCCATCCAAATAAAACCATCGCGTTCTGCAAATGACATCTACCATTACCTCTCTTTAATTAATCTTTCAGCTACTGCTGTGTATTCGGTTTGAACATTCTCTACAAACACATGAATTTGTGTGTCGATAAATTGAGTGGCCAAGCAGAAAAATATTTTTTGATACGTTCCAGTATCGACCTATCCGCTTTTTTAAGGATGGCAGTATACCACCCTAAACATTCAACGTAGACCTGTTCTGGCGGTCCTAACAGCGAGGTAAATTGAACCACAAATTAAATACTCGCGATACCTTGATGTGGAGGACTAAATCGATAATTATTGTTACTTTTGGCGGCCAACAATTGTTTTATTGCTGATGGCTTAATTTCAGCTCAAATACTGAGGATATTTCCGCAACCCGACAAAAAGTTTAAATAAATGGCTCATATAGCTAGTTATTTCTCGTTAATGACTCTTTTAAGTAAACTTAATAGCTCCGGTTGCTTATAATCGTTCCATGAATGATAAAAACTACGTTGATTTCTTTAGACAAACCTCGCCTTATATCCATGCTCACCGAGGTAAGACCTTCGTTATTGCTATTTCCGGCGAGGCTGTTTTAGCGCCAAATTTCCATAGTATGGTTCATGACGTAGCTCTGCTGCAGAGCCTCGGTATGCGTATAGTCCTAGTTCATGGAGCACGTCCACAGATTGATCGTCGACTCCAACTCTCCAATAAGAGTGCTGAATTCAAACAACATACTCGGGTGACTGATCTGGAGTCAATGCAATGTGTCAAAGAGGCTGTTGGTAGTACCCGCCTAACCATCGAGTCTGAACTTTCTATGGGCCTGCCAAATTCTCCCATGCATGGCGCTCATATCCGTGTGGTTGGTGGAAATTTTATAACCGCTAAACCTCTAGGTATTCAAGAAGGCATTGATTTTCAGCGCGCAGGTCAAGTTAGGCGCATTGACAGTGCGGCTATTAACGAGCAGCTGGAAAGTAGCTCGATGGTACTCATTTCGCCGATTGGCTTCTCGCCAACTGGTGAGGCGTTTAATTTAAGTTATCAGGACGTGGCCAGCCATGTCGCTATTGCACTTGGTGCCGAGAAACTTATCTTGATTAGCGAAGCTGGGGCCATTAATGATAAAGATCGATTGCTACGTAGCCTATCGCTGCCACAACTGGCAGAACTGCAAGAGACTTTAAAAGATGTTGAGCATTGTGAACTTTTAGGTGCTGCATCCCTTGCTTGCTATGGTGGTGTTGAGCGAGTACATCTCGTAGGCTATCAAGAGGATGGCGCACTATTGACAGAACTCTTTACTCGAGAGGGCAGTGGCACACTCATTATGAAGGAATGTGTGGAAGTTATTCGTCCTGCATCAATCGAAGATGTTGGTGGTATTCTTAGCCTCATTACACCTCTTGAAGATCAATCTATTCTGGTAAAACGTTCGCGAGAATTACTGGAGACGGAGATAGCCCGGTTTAAAGTAGTAGTTCACCCTGAGGGGCTTATTATTGGTTGTGCAGCGCTCTATCCGACCACCGACAAAACGGTTGGTGAATTGGCCTGTGTCGCAATACACCCAGAGTTCCATGACCAAGGAATTGGTGCTCGACTGCTCACTGAGATTGAGAGTGATGGCAAAGTAGCTGGTATTAGCCAATTATTAGTAATGACCACCACCACAGCGCACTGGTTTCTTGAAAAAGGCTTTAGTGAGGCCAATATTCGTGATCTCCCTGAAAATAAACAATCTATGTATAATTATCAGCGAAATTCACGCATATTTTGTAAGGCCATTTAGACATAACGCAGGGTTCTGAGATTCTGCGCCGCCCATTGATTTAGTGAAGAATGGCGATACAATCAAAATTGCTGTTCCCAGCAATACTATCGACCTATTAATAGCGGATGAGCAACTAGAGGAGCGTCCTTAGGTCCAAGATAACCTCGGGTGGGAGCCGATAGAGGCGCCAGCAAGAAACGTTACCGTGGCACTCAAAGCTTACGCTAGACTGTCAACGAGTGCCGATAAAGGCGCCGTTCGCGATTTATCACAACTATGAGGATCTAAGCGATAGCGTGATAACGTGGTCCACAAAAAAGCCCAGCATTCACTGGGCTTTTTCTATTTCTAACTAATCGCCAACTTAAGCTTTACTGCAACCCGGTACAGTAGCACCAACATCACGAAGCTTTTGAAGTCTGCTGCCTTCGGCATTGGCAAACTTGATCCACTGAGCGGGATAACGTTTTGCTTTTTTGGTTTTGGCTGTTTTAACTGATTTATTGAAGGCCTTGACGGCATCCTTATAGCAATGCATGTTGATCAGCGCACTACCCATGGTGGCATAGTTAGTTGACGCATTTTTAACCTCGCCTTTCTTAGCTGCTTTCTGCGATGCTTTATACGCCTGCTTGTCCTTACCCAAATCCAGGTAAATAGAAGCAATGCGCGACTGTATTTCACCAGTGTCAGAATATTTGGACGCGTTTTCAAAGGCCTTTAACGCACTTTCAAGATTTTTCGCCTGCCACCAAGCCGAACCTAACACTTCAAGGTTCTTAGCAGTCTTTTCGATAATGTCGTCTTTCATGCCTTTTTCAATGATTCGCGCAGCACGATAAGGAACCTCGGCACCCAAGTACATGTAAGCCATACTCATCACTTGACTCTCGGTAGTCAGTTGATCGTTCATGTAAACCATTTCAGTGGCAACCAGCTGGTCAGTCTCACGCTCTTGAGAGCCGTACATACCACCCAACTGCTTCCAGTAAGTCCACTTAGGATAATGTGTTACAAGCTTCTGAAGAATAGATGTGACCTTCTTAAGATCATCCTTCTCATAATAAAGAACCCTTTGCAAAGACCACATGGACTCTTTCGGAAGTATCTCTTTGGCCTCTGCCTCTGCAATGGCGATTTCGACCATGACGAGCGCGTCCGCCTTTCGCTCTAGCTGATAGTAAAGCTGAGCGAGTAACATACGAGCATCAGCACCAACGATAATCGCAGCATCGATCCAAATCTCCATCTCTATAACCGCTAAGGCATATTCCTCTTGCATGGCATAGAACTGAGCAAGTGTGTAACGAGTATCTAGTTTAAGCTCTGGCGGGGTACCAATACCATCAACCACCAATCGGTAGTAGCGTATAGCTCCTTTGAAGTCATCCAAAGAATAAACAACATATCCCAGCATGTTCCAAACCTGAGTCTTTTCATAATCAGTGCTACAGGTCTTTGGACGCGCATCAATATCTAGCAGCATTTTCTTCGATTCTAACCAAAAAGGCGTTACGTTGACACCTTCTTCTGCCTCAGTGGCCATCGAAATCGGCCCCTTCTCACCCTGAACTCTGTCAAGCGCCTTAGCACAACTTTTGCCTACAGACTGGCGCTTGCGTGTTTTAACATCTTTATATTTAGGCTCTTTTTCCTCAGCTGCAACAGCGCTGTTAGCCAGAATAGAATCGGGGGAACCCACAGAAACTAGCATTGGCATTATGAACGCCACGCTCAGCACTAAGGATAAGAGCTTTAACTTACTGACCATCATGAACTCCCTATTTTTCCATCTGGAATGAGAACTTATAAAGCACATTAGGCACTTCTTGCCCAACACCATCTACGACTCTTGGGTTGTACTTGAGTTTCAATGCAGCCTTCACTGCGGCGCGTCCAAAACCCCAACCCTCTGGAAATTCTTCTACCATCACCGGATCGCGTACACCGCCAGTAGTAGTAATAATAACTTCTACCACAGCATAACCCTCTTTACCGCGTGTCTGAGCACGTCTCGGATATTGCGGCTGAGGGATATAAACTGGAATGTAATCCGAATCCCTAGAGAAGCTCCCAAGCCCTACCTGTAAATTTCCACCCACTTTTGGCGCAGACATATTCACAGCGTTATCAGGAATATCAAAATCTTGAGTTTCCTCTGGTATTTCTGGCGGTGGTGTTTCTGGCTCGTCGGGTTTCTTGACATTAGTTTCTTTGGCGTTTTCAGTTAAGTCCCTATCAACATGAAGAAAATCGGGTATCTTGATGATATCGCCTTCGTCTAGTTCTTTACTGCCAGAGTCGATCAACTTATACATTAAAATAATTAATGCAAAAGTGACGAGCATTCCAAGCACAGCAGATATTCCTAATCTAATTACAGGCATACTATTAACTCAGTCTGTTTCTACAGAAATGGCCACCGGAGCAATTCCGATATCGCGAGCGATATCCGCTACCTTGGCAACCGATTCAATATTGGACTCATTATCGGCTTGGATAACCATGCCGCCCTTTGGGTTTTCATTAAATAATCGAGTCAAGCTGATCTTCAATGCAGTGGGTTCAACCCGCTTTTTATCAATCCAGTATTCATTGGTGTCTGTTACCGCTACTAAGATACCGACTTTCTTATAAGACACTTCTGTCTCAGTATCAATTTTATTAACATCCGGTCCCGGAAGTTTAATAAAAGTTGCAGTAACAATGAAAAAGATCAACATAATGAAAACCACATCGAGCATCGGTGTCAGATCAATAGTCTGCCCTTGCTCTTGCGATTTACCTCTTCTATTGCGCATAGTTATTTCTCATTGGTATTGAAGCTGGACAACTAAGTATCAGTGGTCCATCGTCAAGTGATCTTCAAGGAGGTGTTTTTCCTGCTCGGCAACACGTTCGATATATGTCATGCCAAAAACCCCAGAAAGCGCCGCAACCATTCCTGACATAGTCGGGATTGTCGCCTGTGAAACACCGCCGGCCATAGCTTTGGCGTCTCCGCCTCCGGTGAACGCCATAACGTCAAATACCGTGATCATGCCGGTTACAGTACCTAACAGCCCAAATAGGGGAGCGATTGCGACGAGTGTCTTGATCATCATCATATTGGCATCAATTTCGATGCTCACCTCAGAGATTAGCTTCTCTCTGATCTGGTGAGCATGCTTTGACTTGCGTTCTTTGCGTGCTTCCCATGCGTCAAGAGCACTCTGAACTTCTAAACTGACACTGGACCGCAGATACCACATTCGCTCAAAAATCAGGGTCCACATAAAGAATAGGAGGACGACAATGGCCCAAAGGACCATGCCACCTGAATCCATAAATTTACCCATCTCCGCGAGCGTATCAACGAAAAACATCTTAGCGGCCCTCTACTGAACCAGCCACAATGCCAGCACTCTGCTCTTCCAGAACGTGGAGAATACGTTGTGCCTTCCCGTTAACTAAGGTGTGCATCAATACAGTAGGAATAGCTACAACCAGTCCAAGTACTGTGGTGATCAAAGCCTGGGAAATACCACCTGCCATCGCCTTAGGATCGCCTGCACCAAACAGAGTAATCATTTGGAAAGTAATAATCATACCGGTAACAGTTCCCAAAAGACCCATCAGCGGCGCAACCATTGAGATTACCTTCAATAGGTTGAGGCCTGATTCAATTTCTGGTCGTTCTTTTAGCACTGCTTCATGAAGCTTGAGCTCAAGCGACTCTGGGTCAAGACCCGGATTGTCAGCAGCGACTTGAAGGACTCTGCCCAAGGGGTTTGTCGTGTCTGAAGTACCCGACTGCAGCTGCGCACTAACCTTGCTAGACATACCCATCAGCACAACAAAACGCCAAGCAGCAAGGATAATTGCGAAGACAAATACGGCAGTAATAACATATCCAACGATGCCGCCAAAGTGCCAACGCTCAATCAATGTAGGCGTGTTAATAAGTGCTCGTAGCAGACCGCCACCAAGTGGGCCAGACGGATCTAGTCCCATTTTGGTAAATCCTGAGACTGCTACTTGCAGATCTGCAGCGTTCGATTGATGGCCAGATGGCTGACGAGCTAGCTCAGAAACCAAACCAGATTTAGGGCTGTACTCTAAGTACATTCCGTCAGCAACCAGATTGTAGGTACCAACTCGAACAACTTCCATCTCAGCTTGTTCGCCATTAGCCAATAATACCGAGCGATTGAACTTAACAACACGTGAGCTTTCGACCATTTCACGCTGTTGCTCGTACCATAGCTTTTCAATGTCTTGGATAGACGGTAGACGCGTGTCACTGCTCATTTTTGCAATTAACTCGTCTAGAAACTCAGTTCTACCCTGAATTTGAGAACTAACGATAGACTGATTGAGGTTGGCTCGAATATCACCAGCAGCACCCGTTAGGTGGCCAAACAGCTCTTTAAGAGAACCGAGACGCTTATCACGCTGCTCACGTAGCTTGGCGATCTCAATATCGTTGTCGCGGATTTTCTGTTCCAGACGGTCTGATCGACGCTCTTCTTTAACCTTCGAATTCTGAGCGTTTTTGAGTAACTGACCCTGCTTGCGCTGATCGCTTTTAAAGTCCGCTTCACGGCCTCTAGAATCTGCGGATTCAGAGATAGATGAGCTTTCAATCATCTGTAACAATTCATCTAAGCTCTTAGCGTCTTGAGCCAAGGCTGGGACGCTGATTGCAGCTGCAGCAACAAAGGCTGCGAAAATGTTAACCATTTTAGTTTTCATTGTGCTGCCTCCGGCGCTGTAATGGGCATTTCTATGACGTCCTGCGGAATTATTTTCTTCGCCATTCTGATACCTTGATCTACGGGTCGACGATACTCCGAACCTAATGTTTCCCAAGATCCAGTCGCCTTATTCCATGCGCCTGTCTGAGATTTATCCTTTGTTTGATACATCAAAGCAACCCGACCAATGCGAAGCATCTCGACCTCGACCTCAGATCCGTCTGCGTTGATATCGACCATGTCTCGATATGACTCTAACGACAGGCTGTACTCTGACTCAATATCATAGAGCTCTAGGATTTGACGAAATTTTTCTGCCGCTGAAAACTTGGCGCTATCAAGATTCACATTTAAATCAGCAACCGCGTCAAGACGCATTTCCTTCTTAAATGGCATATCCAGAGCAACAAAGTCTTCCAAACCAGCAAGCATGGAAATCATGAGAGGAGAAACACCTCTCTCAATAACCGTGGCGTTGGCAATCGACTCTTTTAACTCGACCATCATTTGATCCTGGCTGGCAATCTGGCGATCCAACTGAGAGTTGTATACACGCAATGATTCGATTTGCTTGTTGACCTGTTTAAATTCTTGCAGAAGCCCATCAGTTTGATCTGCGATTCGATCAACTTTAGTCTGCGACGTTTTAGCTGATTGAACCTTGGTGGCTCCAGCTTTAAGCACATCGTTCACTTCAGTTGCCTGAACTGCAGTTGCAGTCAGACCACTGATAAGAGCGCCGATAAGTGCCAATGCTTTTAGTGGTTGCTTGTTCATAGTTCCCTCAATTTGGGTCTACCGGTTTAGTGGTTCATTGGCACTTTTAAAAAGCACCTTATTTCGAAAGTAACTCGAATTTTTTATTCGAGGTGTCTTTTTAACAGCGTCTAGAATAAGAAGCAATTTGGTTGCATGTAAAATGTGACTTTCAGCACTTAAGTTTGACATTTGTTACCTTAGGTAACGTTTTAAGCCAACATGTCTCTTTGAAAGCCTAAGGTACGCTTATAGATCGATTGAAATAGTATTTATGGTATTAAGAGCACTCTATTTCGCGACGATCTAATATGACAAATTGGTAGCCATAACTACCGGTAACCTCTGGAAGTTTCACATGAGTGCGCTGCCACTGTTGACTGTCGATAGCCGGGAAAAAAGCATCTCCCGCGATATCTGCGTCCACTTCGGTCACATACAGGCGATCAGCCACGGTCATTGTCATGCGATATATCTGCTCACCGCCAATCACCATCACTTCATCTGCCCCACTATTTGTGCAGGCTTTACGGGCAAGTGATAAGGCATCATCTAGCGTTGTTGCAACCTCGATCCCAGGGGCGGACCAGCTAGCATCCCTGGTGAGTACAATATTGGTTCTGCCAGGCAGCGGTCGGCCAATCGAGTCATAGGTTTTACGGCCCATTATCAGCGGCTTACCCATGGTTACTGATTTGAAATATTGAAGGTCATCCGGCAAATGCCAGGGCAACTTATTGTCTACCCCAATAACGCCATTCCGGCTAACCGCAACGATAAGCGACATCTTCATAATTTAAACCTTGTTAGACGGCAACTGGGGCCGAAATAGGCCCGTGCGACTGATAGTTTTGCAGCTCAAAATCCTCATAAACAAAATCAAATAAACTGTTTACTTGCGGATTAATTTGCAACGTAGGTAGATCAAAAGTGGTGCGCGATAGCTGCTCATCGACCTGTTCCATGTGATTGGAATAAAGATGCGCATCACCGAAAGTATGTACGAAATCTCCCAACTTCAAACCAGCTACCTGAGCGATCATCATAGTGAGCGCAGCATAGGACGCAATATTAAAGGGCACCCCGAGGAACACATCAGCACTCCGCTGATAGAGCTGGCAACTTAAACGACCCTCGACAACGTAGAACTGAAAGAGGCTGTGGCAGGGTGGCAAACCAGACTTAACCATCACTGGGATATCTTGCGGGTTCCAAGCAGATACAATAAGGCGCCGCGAGTCTGGGTTAGACTTAAGGTCACTCATAAGTTGTGCTAACTGGTCAACCCCGCCAAAATTTCGCCACTGCTTACCGTAAACTGGACCAAGGTCACCATACTTATTAGCAAAGTCCTGGTCAGCCATAATCTGTTGCGTAAACTCACGCATCACAGCACGCCACTCCGCTGAGTACATAACTAGATGTTTATCCTGACCTGTTTCACGCAACCAGTTCTGATAGGGCCAATCATTCCAAATACCAACACCATTCTCGATCAAATATCGAATGTTGGTATCCCCTCGAATAAACCATAGTAGCTCGTGAAGAATAGACTTTAAGTGCACCTTTTTACTGGTGACAAGAGGAAATCCGTCGGCCAAATTAAAGCGCATCTGATGCCCAAATATACTTACCGTTCCAGTACCAGTGCGATCTTCTTTCCTAACACCATGGTCACGGATATGTCTCACTAAATCCAAATATTGCTGCATTAGGTTTTCCCCACTGACGATTGCCCCAGCGTGCCGCGAATTGATGCACGCATAAACCACATACCCAACAAAATCATTGGAATACACAGCGTCTGTCCGCGGGTCATCCAGTTAAATGTTTCCATTAACGCCGACTGCCCAGCAAACTGAGCGTCCGGCTGACGAACAAATTCAATGGTAAAGCGAAACGCGCCATAGAGCATTAGGAACAATCCGGTGACTTCCCCATAAAGTCGAGGCTTACGCGCATACCAATTAATAATAAAGAACAGCACTAGGCCCTCCAAAGCCGCCTCATAAAGCTGCGAAGGATGTCTGGCCAGTTGTTGTGGGTCAGCCGGAAAGATCATGGCCCAGGGCACATCGGTAGGACGCCCATAAAGCTCTTGACCTATAAAGTTTCCTATTCGCCCGAAAAATAACCCGGTTGGTACTAGGGGGGTAGCAAAATCAGTCAAACTCAGAAAAGTAATCTGATACTTGCGGCTATAGATAAGGAGGGCCACAGCAACGCCAATTAAACCGCCATGAAAAGACATGCCGCCTTCCCATATACGCACTAACATCGCCGGGTCAGCCAGCCATTTGTCCGCACTGTAAAATAGCAGGTAACCCAAACGACCACCCAAAATCACACCGAACGCGCCGTAAACGATTAAGTCCTCTACCTGCGTTTTTTTCACTGGAGACCAAGGTCTCTGGCTATTACGCATGGCTAAAAACCAGGCAACAACAAAAGCCAAAAGGTACATGATTCCGTACCAGTGAATTTTCATCGGGCCGATTGATAATGCCACTGGATCAATAATTGGATAAGACAGCATTGAGAGGAACGCTCCGCAAATTTAAGACCTTGATGATAACGGTTTATCGATGTTACTGCCAAGAATGATGACGCCCTGAAGAATAAAAAGTTATACTGAATCGTATGTGTTTACTCGCCTTTGCTTACAACCATAATTCAGATGCGCCATTGATAGTAATCTCTAATCGAGATGAGTTTTATCAACGCGCCACGCTGCCAATGCACTGGTGGTCGGAGTCTGGAATACTTGCTGGTCGCGACCAGCAAGCTGGGGGTACCTGGCTTGGCCTATCAAAAAATGGCCGATTTGCCGCAGTAACCAATTTTCGTGACCTGCATCGTAATGGTGCTCCATCAAACAGCCTGCGTTCTCGAGGTGATTTGGTTACCGCATTTCTCTGCGCATCTGAGAATGTTCATGACTGGACTGACTCATTGGCCGAGACCTGCTCGGAATATGGCCCATTTAACTTGGTTGTTTATGATGGTCAGGACATGGTTTATGTTAATAATCAAGGCGACCCAAAGCGAACTTTAACCTCTGGTGTGTATGCTCTGAGTAACCACCAGCTAGATAGCCAGTGGCCCAAGGTAGATCATGCCCGAGATCAACTGGACAAGGCTATTACCAACAACATTGTAGGCGACCATTCTCTTCCAACGTTATTAACCGCACTTTCCTTAGAAAAAACCTATGCGTTTAATCTCCTGCCTAACACCGGCATACCTGCAGACTGGGAGGAAAAACTTTCCTCCCCTTTTATTGTCTCCGACGGGTATGGCACCCGAGCAGCTACCGCTCTTATAGTATCTACAAAAGGAAAGGTTAGCGTGGCTGAGCAAGGCTATGAAGACGGTCAGAAGATCAGCTTTAACCAATTTAGCTATACTATTTCAGACGATTAACTTTGCACTTTTAGCAATGCGCTTAGGGCTTGCTACCCTGAGTAATTTCGATACTTCAGGGCTCTTAAGAGCATCAGACAAAAAGTCTACAATCTGCTTTGAACTTGACATTTTCAGTGCTTTTTTTGCAAGTACCTGGGCATCTTTTTTGGTGACGTTAAGAAGCATTGACTTGACCCTAAGTAGGCTGCTGGCATTCATAGACAAAGTCTCATAACCCAGACCTAAAAGAACTACGGCGCTAAGTGGATCTCCCGCCATTTCGCCACAGATACTTAGCTGACAATCAACACCAGCCGCTTGCTCATGAATCTGCTTAAGCGCTCTCAAAACACTGGGATGCAAACTATTGTAAAGCTCTGCCACCCTTGGATTATTGCGATCCACGGCCAATAGATATTGGGTTAAATCGTTAGTCCCCACCGACAAGAAGTCAACTCGACGGCCAATTTCTTTTACCTGATATACGGCTGCCGGGACCTCAATCATGGCACCGACGAGAGGGCGCTTAAGTATAAAGCCTTCTTCAACCGTTAGCTCTTGGTAAACACGATCAATAAGCTGTAATGCCCTGTCAAGTTCAGGGATATTGCTGATCATTGGTAACATGATGCGCAAGTTTCCGATGCCTTCGCTGGCGCGCAGCATTGCCCTAATTTGTACTAAAAATATCTCAGGATGGTCCAGTGAAATACGGATTCCTCGCCAACCTAAAAAAGGATTTTCCTCTTCAATCGGGAAATAAGGTAGGTCCTTATCTCCTCCTATGTCGAGGGTTCTCATAGTCACCGGCCGTGGTGCAAAGTCCGTCAACTGCTGCCGGTATATAGCGACTTGCTCATCTTCAGTAGGAAAACTTGAGCGCATTAAAAAAGGCATTTCAGTTCGGAAAAGTCCCACCGCTTCGGCACCACTGCGCAGTGACCTAGCAGTATCTTGACGCAAACCTGTATTCACCCACAGAGAAAACCTCTTACCATCAGGCGTATGACAAGGAAGATCTCGAAGCTTCTCAAGATCCTTAGCAAACAACTTTTCTTCCCGCTGACGCTGCAGATAATGACGGCGTACAGTTCGCGTTGCTCGACTGACAATATCCCCTGTAGAGCCGTCGACGATGAGCTCTTGCCCATCAAGCTCCACCCACGGCAATGCTACGGCTCCCATCACAGTAGGAATACCCAGAGCGCGCCCAACAATAGCCATGTGCGAATTACTCGACCCCTTCAATGAAATAATGCCGACCAAGCGATTAACGGGAATATCTGCCAGTGCGGTTGCTGACAAATCTTCTCCAACCAATATAATGCGCCGAGGAAGCGGCGCTTGTTCTCGATCTTTTGCCTGCAAGTAACCCAGCACTCTCTTACCTAAATCGTTGACATCCGCTGCTCTCTCCCTGAGGTATGCATCTTCCATTTTTTGAAACGTTCGTACATGCTTGAGAATCACTGTGCTCCAAGCACTTGCGGCAACTTGGCCCATCTTAATTGCGCCTATAACTTCATTCAGTAGCACTCGATCATCAAGCAAGCGGATATATACGTCAAAGAGAGCGAACTCTTCAGCACTGAGTTTATCCGCCAATCCGGCACCTAAATTGCGCATATCCCGCTTGGCGGCCTTCACCGCATCGCGAAATCGTTGTATCTCTGCTTTAGGATTATCAGTGAGTCTTTGAGGCACCGCTTTTAAATCAGCATGAGTAGTGACTAGCACTGCTCGACCAATTCCCACCCCTGGCGAACTAGGAATGCCGGTAAATATAGCCTCTTTGCTTTTACCTCGTCCGGCTGATGCCAGTTGCCGTAGGGCGCCAGTCGCCTCTGCATGAGCAATAGCACCGGAGAGCTGTGCGCATACGGTGACCACAAAAGCTTCCTCTTCGGAGGCGAACCTACGCCGTGTTTCCTGCTGAAGAACGAGTACCCCGAGAACCTTTCGGTGGTGAATGATCGGCACTCCTAAGAAAGAATGAAAGGGGGCTTCACCGGTTTCCTCAAAATAACTAAAGTTAGGATGCTGATCGGCATCTTGAAGGTTAAGAGGCTCTTCCTTTACCGCAACCAACCCTACCAAGCCCTCCCGCATCGCCAGCCTTACTTTGCCAATCGATTCTTGGCGCAGCCCCTCTGTAGCCATGAGGACATAGCGCTGGTCCGCGTCATCAAACAGGTATACCGAACAGACTCCTGCATTCATTGCTCCACGAACTTCTTTGACAATAATAGCTAGGACTTCAGGAAGGCTGCGAGCACTGTTAACCTCTTGAACGATAGTCCTAAGCGAGGCTAACATACTTAAGCACCTCCAGATTGCTGCTCAAAGCGCATGTTTTTTTCAGAAAACTCTTGCAGTGCATGACGGTAGACATTGCGTTTAAAGGAAACCACCGCATTAATTGGATACCAGTAATTAACCCATTCCCAGCCATCAAATTCTGGTGTTCCGGAAGTATCAAAACTCACTTTGGAAGCATCTCCTGTGAGCTCAAGAAAGAACCATTTCTGCTTCTGCCCAATGCATAGAGGCTTCGAGTTTTTGCGTTGCATTGACACTGGAATTCGATAACGCAGCCATTTCTTAGTGCGCTGAATGATTCGTACATCTGAGCGTTCTAAACCGACCTCTTCGTAGAGCTCTCGATAAAGTGCTTGCTCTACCGACTCTCCCTCATCGATACCGCCTTGGGGAAACTGCCAGGCCTGCTGGCCAAGTCGCTTGGCGAACAGCACTCTGCCGAGTCCATCGCTGATAACAATAGCAATATTTGAGCGAAAACCGTCTTTATCAACCACTGTACGTCTGCCTCTAAGATTGCCTGAGTTTGGCCTTGCATTGTTCCATAATCTAGGGTTTTCAGCAATTTTCTCTTGAGCAGCGTGACTATGATCGCTATCCTGCATAACAGAAAAATCACTCAGGCTGTCCAATGCCCCTAGCAATTTTTGATTTAGACAATACCCTCATTGCTGGTGACAGCGATTATAGCTGGGGTGCATTTTTAGTTGCCCAAAAAAAGGTTGATCAAGCACTTTACAAAAGCATGAATGAGCAATTTTTTGCTGACTATGAAGCAGGGACATTGGATATCTTGGCGTATCTTGCGTTTTCATTAGCCCCATTAATTGGTATGTCCGCATCTAACCTAGAGCAACTGCATAGCAAATTTATGGATGAGGTGGTTCAGCCAATGAAATTACCGAAGGCATTAGAGTTAATTGAAAAGCATCGGCAGGCCGGTGATCGGCTGCTAGTCATTACCGCCACAAATCGCTGTATTATTGAGCCCATCGTGCTTTCCTTAGGTATTGATGAATTCCTGTCTACCGAACCAGAGTTCGTTAATGGCCGCATCACTGGAAAAATAGTAGGCACCCCCACTTTCCGTGAAGGCAAAGTAGAGCGATTAAATGCTTGGCTAGAAGAGAACCATGAAACACTCAGCGGGAGTTACTTCTATAGCGACTCGATCAATGACTTGCCGCTTTTGTCCGCAGTAGACAAGCCTGTGGCCGTTGATCCAGATGATAGTCTACGTCAAATGGCAGGAGAACAGGGTTGGGACATAATATCACTACGTGATTAGTCGTCCTCTTTAGCCAGTAGGTACTCATCTGCATTCATCATGTCATCTAACTCGTCGGGGTTAGATAACCTCACTCGGAACAACCAACCGTCGACATACGGTGATTGATTTATTGTCTCTGGCTGATCCTCTAACGCTGGGTTGATCTCAACAACTTCACCGGTTACTGGAGAATAAATATCCGAAGCCGCCTTAACTGACTCAACCACCGCAATCTCAGAGCCGGCATCTATACCGGCTCCCTCCTCGGGAAGCTCAACATAGACAACATCGCCAAGAGCCGCCTGCGCATGGTCAGTAATACCTATTACTACAGTCCCGTCACTCTCCAAGCGCGCCCACTCATGGCTGGAGGCATATTTTAATTCTACCGGTAAATCACTCATTGTTACCCTCTAATTTGTCTTGCATATGACACTGATTATTTTAGCAGCATGTTTCCTGTCGGCTAGCTTAAAGGTTATTACTCAAGGCCTCAAGAGACAAAATAATACTGTGCTACTAGCCTAAAGTTAATTAATTTTGTTACACTCCGGCCGATACAACCACGGCAAGACAGGAGTTTTGCTTGAGCTTTTTAAGGAGTTAAAAAATCATGTCTCATATCAAATTACACTTAGCCTTTTCCCTTATCATCCCTCTTTCAGCAACCTCCTCGGCAGACGAAATTATTCTGGTGAATGGCGATATTCTTCAGGGAACACAAACAGAAATAACAGACACGCATATTATTTGGAACACTGACAACTTTGGTGCTTTGAGTATTGCAATAGATCAGGTACTTACCGTTAGTGGAGTACCTCTATCCAACACCCCTGCCGAAGTTGACCAAGCGCTTCCAGAAGAGATGGCTTTAGCTGACATAAAGGGATTTTTTGGTGAATCCTTTGTTGGAAGTACAGCTGTATTTGGCAACATATCCAGTGGTAATGATGAACGCAATGAGTGGGGTATAGACACAGAAATAAGCTGGCTAAATGACGATCTTCGTCATCGCTCAATTCTTAGCTATGAAAGTAAGAGCGCGGATGACAGCGAAGCTGCGGTTAAATATCTGCTAAGTCACTCGGTGGACTGGTTCTTTAAAGACACCTGGTTCTGGAGTAATAAGGGCTCTATCGGCGCAAATGATAATCGCAGTATTGATAGCGCTTACACAATAGGTAGTAATGTTGGCAATCAATTTTGGGACACGGACCAGGGCTCGCTTTTAGCAGAAACAGGTTTGGTCTGGATTAGTGAGACATTTCTTGATGGGTCAAAAGACGACAGAATGACCGTAAGCTGGTCCAGTGACTACAGCAAACTGCTGTTTGAACAGGTCCGACTGTCCCACTCCCATCAATTATTAGTAGCCATTGAAGATACTGACAATTCACAGTTTTTGGCTGATATCGGTTTTGATTTCCCGTTAATTGACAACCTATTTACTAAGATCTCTCTAGAATGGGCCTACGATAACCAGCCCGTTGTCGGCGTGGAAAAAATCGACCGTAAACTAAATCTTGGTGTGAATTACAGTTGGTAACTACAAACGTACTTCTAGCGGCGGCTCATTTAGCGCCCCTAGTTGCTCGCGCAGAGCGAGTATGTGGTCGCTCCAATAGCGAGGGGAGTCAAACCAAGAAAATGCACGAGGAAATGCAGGATCGGTCCATCGTCTTGCAATCCAAGCGCTATGGTGCATGATTCTTAATGTGCGAAATACTTCAATTAATCGTAATTGCCTATAATCAAAGTCATAAAACTCTCTGTATCCTTTAATGATTTCAGCCATTTGCGCCGTCTGCTCCTGTCGATCTCCAGATAGCAGCATCCAAAGATCTTGGATTGCTGGGGCCATGCGCGCATCGTCAAAATCGACAAAATGCGGGTAGTCATCGCGCCACAGAATATTGCCTGAATGGCAGTCTCCATGTACACGGATATTATTGACCTCGCCATAATCAGCAAGGATCCGGTCAATAGCTTTTAGCACATCAAGCGCTAATGAATCATAAGCAGGACTTAACTCTTTGGGCATAAAATCTTTACTAATAAGCTCATAGGAGTCCCAGCCAAAATTTTTGGCGCTTAAAGTAGGTCGATATTTAAACGATTGCGCTGCACCAATCCCATGAAAACGTCCTAATAAGCGACCTAAGATAAATAGATTATCTAAATTATCTAATTCTGGTGCTCGCCCTCCCTTGCGCTCATACAGTGCAAACCGAAAACCTTCGTGGTGGCTAATGCTATTTCCTTGGCTGTTGAGCCAAGGGCAAACTACCGGAAGTTCTTGCTCCTGTAACTGAAAGCAGAATTGATGTTCTTCAAAGATCTGCTCGTCGGACCATCGTTCCGGACGATAGAACTTGGCAATCATGGGTGTTTGATTTTCAATACCTATTTGATACACGCGATTTTCATAGCTATTAAGCGCTAAAAATCCGCCGTCCGACAGAAATCCTTGGCTCTCGACCGCATCGATTAATAAATCGGGGGTTAACCTATCAAAGGGATGATTACCGCTTTCACTCATAAACTCTAATCCAAACTGGGTTTTGCACGCATATTTTTCTTCTTGCCGTGCTGGGCTTTTTTGTCCATGCGTCTCAACTGAGAACCACGCGTTGGCTTAGTCGGCCGTCTAGATTTAGCAACAAACCCGGCTGACTGAATAAGTACTTTTAGCCTAGACAACGCTTCTAAGCGGTTTTTATCCTGACTGCGATAACGTTGAGCCTTGATAATAACCACCGCATCTTTTGAAATCCGTTGATCGCTAAGCTGCAATAATCGCTGTTTATAAAAATCAGGCAATGACGATTGTCCAATATCGAAACGCAGATGAATTGCCGAAGATACCTTGTTGACATTTTGACCTCCAGGACCCTGAGCACGTATTGCCGAAAAGACGAGCTCTGCATCTGGAATCGACACACTACCAGAAATTACTAACATTATTCACTGGGCTCGACAAAACTGAACCGCGGAACCTGTTGTCCGTCAATATCCACCAGTTCCTGGAACATATCTAAGGGTCTCACCCACATGCTGTAATCGCCATATAGAGTACGATAGACCACCAATTCCTCACTCGTCTCACTGTGTGTCGCAACCTCTATCACTTGATACAGATTGCCTTTGTAGTGTTTGTAAATACCTTTGGCAATCGTCACGCTGAAACAACCTCGCCCTTGCAGTGAATGAGATCCGATAATTCCAGGGCTAACTTATCCCCCACCTGTAACGGTCCAACACCGGCTGGGGTGCCGGTTAAAACTATATCACCGGGCAACAGGGTAAAGAACTGGCTTATATAAGCTAGTAGTGGAAGAACCGGGTTGAGCATATCCGAGGTATTGCCATCCTGCTGAAGCTGACCGTTTTTATACAGCCGTATTTGTTGGTTTTGTAAGTCACCCACATGGATTCTAGAAACAAATCCAGAAGATGGGCAGGCGCCATTAAAGGCCTTTGATTTTTCCCATGGCAACCCGTTATCTTTTAAGTCTTGCTGAATATCTCGCAAGGTTAAATCTAAACTTAGCCCAACGCCTGTTATTGCTGCCGCCGCTTCGTCTTCACTACAGTTGGTTAGCTTTTTACCCATCAAAAGACTCATTTCAGTCTCAAAATGACATTCCCCTAGATCAGTAGGAATGATTATCTCGTTATCAATAGCAGCTAGAGCAGTGCTCGGTTTAATAAAAAGAACTGGCGAAGTAGGTAGCGGATTATTTAGCTCTCGCGCATGGGCGGCATAGTTTCTTCCCACACAAACGATCTTTCCTAAAGGAAGATCCCATTCTTTCCCATCAACAAAATGACTGTACCTGTGCATATAAAGATTCCGTTTTTAATAGCTGACCGCAATTTTAAGCACAGCCTATAACGTTGGTGTTAAGCAACCATCGTTTTGTTGTCATTCAGATATATGGCGCCTTTGGCTATCCGATATACCAACCAAATAGTCACCAGCGCCCCAGTAAACCAACCAAGAAGAACCAGCCATGTCAGAAGCGCAATTATGGTCCATAACAAGCCAAACCAAAAGGTATTGATTTGCCAGCGAAAGTGGCCCTCTAGCCAGCTCCCACGAACATCATCTCGTTTGATGTAGTTAATAATTACCGCCGCAATCGCGGTCAGCCCGCCAGTTAAAAAGCCCAGGGCAAGTAATATATATATCAACATAGTGACATTTTTATTACTGGATTCCGTCTGTAAATCATCTTCAGTAAATAACGGTTCACTCATCATTAACTCTCTGTTTGTGCATAGGCATTAATGCTCTTCCACCGCAAATAGTTTACCGGGGTTTAGTATGCCATTCGGATCAAATACTGATTTCACAGCTCGCATCAGGCTAATTTCACTAGCGGACCTAGAGTAGTGCAAATAGTCTCTTTTCAGCAACCCAACACCGTGCTCAGCACTCACACTGCCCTCATACTTGGCCAGTAGCTGACCAATTTCATTACTCACCGCGGTACATTGAGTTACAAAATCATCACTCGAAAGATCCTCTGGCTTGAGAATGTTAAGATGCAAATTACCGTCACCAATATGGCCATACCAGACAATTTCAAAATCGGGATAACGCTGTTCTACCAATTCATTCACCTCGCCGAGAAAGCCCGGCATTCTGGAAACACGTACTGAAATATCATTTTTGTAAGGCTGAAATTCCCATAAAGTTTCAGAAATATCTTCTCTAAGTTTCCATAATGCGGATGCTTGGGACAGACTTTGACTGACAACGCCGTCTAATACCCAACCCTGCTCTGCGCAGTGTTCAAAAAGACTCATGGCGAGTTCAAGCACTTCCCTGTCTTTGATCTCGAATTCTAACAGCGCATAAAATGGCGCTTTAGTATCAAAAGGGATCGCATGCCCTTGATGGGCAACAACCTTATCCAGCGCAAGCTGCGAGAAAAACTCAAAAGCGGTCAGATCAATCTTAGACGTAAAGGCTTGAAGTACATCTAAAATAGCCGGAAAATCGTCAATTCCGAGCACCATTACCACTGTCTCTTCAGGCGCTCTAGTGAGCTGAATGGTAGCTTCACATATCAGCCCAAGAGTACCCTCAGAGCCAATAAACAAATGACGGAATTCATAACCGGTATTGTTTTTCATTAATCCCTGATTTAATTCTAAAACATCACCAGCACCGGTGACCACCGTTAAGCCTGCCACCCACTGGCGTGTCATTCCATAACGAATGACATTAATGCCACCGGCATTAGTTGCAATGTTTCCGCCGATTTGACTAGAGCCCGTGGAAGCAAAATCAACCGGATAAAACAGGCCTTGATCAACCGCAAAGTTTTGTAAATTTTCGGTAATCATCCCTGCACCAACCGTCACGGTGCGATCTAAGGGATTAAATTCTTGGATATTATTTAAACGGTCTAAAGCCACCACAATCTCACCGTCCTTGGCAACCGCGCCACCACTTAATCCAGTGCGACCACCCGAAGGAACAATAGCTAAATTAAGCTCCTTGGCCAATAAAACAATCTGCTGAACCTCCTTAATAGAGCCCGGCAAAACAACCGCACAGGGGTTTGCCTGCCAAACCGTGGTCCGATCAAGGCCGTAATGCTGAAAATCTTCTGCTGCCAAAAGTAATCGATCTTCACCGACGATAGTTACCAACTGTTTTAATATTGACGGTGAGAGCATAAAAACCTTAGTGAGTTCGATATTTACTGACTACAACATACAAACTTTTATCATACCATATTGCTCATTTTTTACAGCATCTAGGCAGGACCAGCGCAGAGATTAACGCCGCCTAGAGGTGCCAGAAAGCAAGGGGCGATATCGCCATGAATAGCTTTGCTGTGTTTATTCGTATTTCAGTGAAAGACAGCACGCGCGTGATTTACCCGCAAAAACCGCTGCAATATTGAGCAAAGAGCCTTTTTTTCGTGAGAATTTCAGCTAAATGGCCCTTTTTTAGGGTTTAACTGAAACAAAATTGGCAAAATCCATAAAAACACCATACACTACCGCGCTCGTAAGTCTCTATTTATGCTAATTGAAGCGGTAGGCTACGAAATGTTTCAGTTGTAAATTTTTGCGATTGGAAGATATTGGCTAGCCCCGTTATGAGGCTGGATATTTTTAACGCCTTAAACGGTATAAAATTTTAAAGTGAGGTTATTATGTCAGGGGAAAGAGTTTCTGGCACTGTCAAGTGGTTCAACGACAGTAAGGGTTTTGGATTCATTGAGCAAGAAGGCGGCGGTGATGTATTTGTTCACCACAGCGCAATTCAGGCTGAAGGTTTCAAATCATTGAAAGAAGGTCAGGCAGTAACGATGGAAGTTACTCAAGGCCAGAAAGGCGCTCAAGCTGAGAACGTAGTTGCCGATTAATTTCTGCCGCTGTCGTTAGATAGCTGTAAGAAAATTTTCGAAAGCCCCAAATTTATTTGGGGCTTTTTTTTGGACTATGATATTAGTCCAACCGAGCGTCCAAAAAAAATCCCACCATAAAGGCAGGATTTTTTAATTTTGTGAGAAACCTCCCACAGCCTAACCAATGACTACTTGATCTTAGCTTCTTTATAAATCACATGCTTGCGGATTGTGGGATCATATTTCTTAATCTCCATCTTCTCCGGCATGTTTCGCTTGTTCTTATCAGTCGTGTAAAAATGCCCAGTACCTGCACTGGATACTAACCGAATTTTCTCTCTCGCTGATTTAGCCATTAGTAAACTCCTTAAACTTTCTCGCCATGAGCACGGAGCTCAGACAGGACATTTTCAATACCTTTTTTATCGATGATGCGCATTCCCTTGGTAGAGACACGCAGCTTAACAAAGCGCTTCTCTGCCTCAACCCAAAATCGATGGGTGTGAAGGTTTGGCTCAAAACGACGACGTGTTCTGTTTTTTGCATGAGATACATTATTTCCAGCCATTGGGCGCTTGCCTGTGACCTGACATACTCTGGACATTTATCCTGCCTCTAAATTCGATTATTGTCTAAGGAAAACTCCTTTTGACAAAAGGTTTCCAAAAAATTACATCCTTGTTCAAAGGGTGTCCCCGCAAGGAGGCGCGTTTTATACCAGAAAGCCAATCCTGAATCAAACGAAAACGCTTTAATCGGCATAATTTTACTACTTATCGTCGAATCTTAGCCAGATTACATTTTACCTTGGTTTGCCAAAGAAGTTATATCGCCCCTGCCAACAATAAAATGATCCAGTAAACGAATGTCCACCAAGGCAAGTGCCGCCTTAAGTCGATGGGTTATAGCGACGTCAGCATTACTCGGTTCGGACACTCCCGATGGATGATTGTGGGCAATAATGACTGCGGCGGCATTCTTTTGCAGGGCCAATTTCACGACCTCTCGGGGATGTACTGAGGTGACATCAATCGTGCCGTGAAATAACTCATGGTAACCCAATAGCTGATTCCGTGAATCTAGGAGTAGCACACTGAAAACCTCACGCTGATAATCACGCATCTGAACAGACAGATAATCTTCAACCTGTTTGGGGCTGGTAAAGATATCATTATCACGTAATTGCTCAGCTAAGTAGCGCTCGGTTAACTCTAAGGTCGCTTTAAGCTGACAGTACTTTGCAACACCCAATCCCTTAACTGAACAAAAACTGGTTTGATTCGCACTGAGCAAAGAACCCAGGCCTCCAAAGTGGGTTAAGAGCTTAGAGGCTAAATCGATAGCGCTCATACCTGAGACCCCTGTACGCAAAAATATCGCTAATAACTCCTGATCAGAGAGCGCCTTGGAACCCTTTTCTAAAAGCTTCTCGCGGGGCCTTTGATGCTTAGGCCATTGATGTATAGCCATAGTAAGTCCTTTTTATCACTATAGAATTCCTTTCTATAATGTTATCTTAGACTGCTAAAAGTGGAGTGTATGGATTTTAAATGTGTAGCTTGTCAAACAAACGAATAATTGTTGGCGTTACCGGTGGCATCGCTGCTTATAAAAGTGCTGAAATTGTCAGGCGTCTCCAAGATAGAGGGGCCGAAGTGCGCGTGGTCATGACACCGGGCGCCGAAGAGTTTTTACGGCCACTAACAATGCAAGCACTATCAGGTCATCCGGTGCATGTTGGTTTACTCGATGAAAAAGCAGAGGCGGGGATGGGCCATATTGAGTTAGCTCGCTGGGCAGATTTACTATTAATCGCTCCCGCTAGTGCCGACTTTATGGCCACCATGATGCATGGCAAAGCAGATAGCTTGTTGGCCGCGGTCTATCTTGCAACACCGGCGTTAGTTGCTATTGCTCCGGCCATGAACCAAAGGATGTGGCGTCACCCTGCAAATATGGACAATGTTGAAAAGCTAGCTCAGCGCGGGGTCACCATTATTGGCCCTGCTAGTGGCATTCAAGCCTGCGGGGATACAGGTCCAGGAAGAATGGAGCAACCTGAGACGATTATTGATCAAGCTTCCGCTATGTTCACTAATGGAGTACTCCAGGGCAAGAAAGTAGTCATTACCGCAGGCCCAACTCGAGAAGCTCTTGACCCAGTTCGCTATATCAGTAACCACAGTTCAGGAAAAATGGGCTATGCTCTGGCTACTGCAGCAGCAGATGCTGGCGCAGATGTGGTACTTATTTCAGGCCCGGTGAACCTGTCAATTCCAGATCGTTGTGAGCATATACCAGTAATATCTGCTAATGAGATGTTATTAGCCGCCTTAGAGTCCGCACAAAAAGCCGACGTGTTTATCGCCACCGCCGCCGTAGCAGACTATCGAGCAGTGAGTGTTGCTGCAGAAAAAATAAAATCAGGCGATGGGGTCTTAACCATTAATCTTAAGAAAAATCCTGACATTGTAAGCACCGTAGCCAACACTAATGAATCTTTATTTGTGGTCGGGTTCGCAGCGGAGAGTACTAATGTTGAGAACTACGCAAAAGGCAAACTCAAAACAAAGGGGCTGAATGCGATCATTGCTAATGACATCTCGCGCCCAGATATTGGTTTTGATAGTGATGAAAATGAGGTCAGTTGGATCGACGCTGATTCAACCATATCCTTCAGTAAAAGAAATAAAGCGCAGCTAGGCCGAGATCTTATAGCGCAGATAGCCTGTAAATATAATGATCACAATTAACTCGACAGTCGTTTAGCCACTAATGATGAATTTGCATCAATCTAATAATAGCTCTATTGAAGCATCGCCCACTGACAGCGATGACTTTGTGCTGGTCGATGCGGTATTCCGAGACTACGATATACGCGGTCTTGCGGGTAGTGAGTTGAACTCAGAATTCGCGTTACGCCTAGGTAAAGCAGTAGGAGAAACAATACTCAATCTTGGCGAAAATGCGGTTTATATCGCCCGTGATGGAAGACTAAGCTCAGACGCTCTATCCGAGTCTCTATGTCTGGGCTTACGCCATTCAGGCTGCAACGTTTTCGACTTGGGACAAACTGCTACCCCGGTATTAAATTTTGCTATCTGTCACCGTGATACTGCAACTTGCGGCGTGATGATCACTGCCAGTCATAACCCAGGCCATTACAACGGATTTAAAATCGTCCTAGAGGGGCAGGTTATCCTCGCCGAAGGGCTTGAGGACCTAAAAGTCATAATGGCGGCTAATAACGTTCCAATGGCGCCTGAAGGCAATCTAGTGTCCTTAGATGTTGTTCCTTCTTACTTAGACTTCATCGTCGCTACCAATAAAGTTAGTCGCCCGTTTAAGCTGGTAATTGACGGCGGCAATTCTGTCTCTGGGCCTCTTGCAGTAGCTCTTTTCAAGCGCCTGGGTTGTACGGTAGACCCCCTCTTTTGTAGCGTTGATGGCAATTTCCCAAATCATGACCCCAATCCTTCTGAACAGCAGAACCTTCAGCCCTTAATCACTCAAGTTATATCGACGGGTGCTGATTTAGGATTGGCATTTGACGGTGATGGCGATCGGCTAGTGGTGATAAGTCAGCGTGGTGAGATTGTCTGGCCTGATCGGTTGATGATGATTTTTGCACAGACTCTACTTATTGAACACCCAGGATCTACGATTGTTTTTGATGTAAAAAGCAGTAAGCGACTTGGTGAATTAGTAGAGCAATATTCGGGTGTGCCAGTAATGTGCAAAACGGGGCACTCCCACATCAGAAAGGCTGTGCGTGATAATAATGCTTTACTGGGTGGAGAATTTAGCGGTCATATATTCTTCAATGACCGCTGGCGTGGCTTTGATGATGGCTGTTATGCCGCCATGCGTTTATTGGAAATTCTGTCTGTCGAATGGCATGGCCAAACATACAGTCTTGACCAAATTATTGGCGAGTTTAAAGAAACCAGTTATACGCCTGAAATTTTAGTTCCGGTGGCTGAGGACGCTAAATTTGAGATAATGAAAACCTTAGTATCTCAGTGTCACTTTACAGGCGGCACCATCAGTTGTTTAGATGGTCTGCGTGTAGAATATGAAAATGGCTGGGGTTTGATACGAGCATCCAACACCACACCTAACCTAACTCTGCGTTTTGAAGCTGAAAATGATATTGAATTAGAGATCGTTAAACAGCATTTCCATAAGGCGCTTAGTCCCTTTATCAACAACATAGAAGATCATATTTAATTATGTCCCTAAACAGAAAAGAAGCTGCTACCACTGCTCAAGTTATTTCCCGAGCGCTGCCCTACATTCAGCGTTTTGCAGGCAAAACGGTGGTCGTTAAATATGGTGGCAACGCCATGGTTGATGACAGACTAAAAGCCAGCTTCGCCCGGGATATCGTTTTAATGAAAGCTGTTGGAATTAATCCTATAGTGGTGCACGGCGGCGGTCCACAGATCGGCGAGCTGCTTGAACGGCTGTCTATTAAATCTCAATTTATCGATGGTATGCGAGTTACCGATACTAAAACCATGGACGTGGTCGAGATGGTACTCGGCGCCACCATTAATAAAGAAATAGTAAATTTGATCAATAACGCCGGTGGAAAAGCCTTTGGCGTGACTGGGAAAGATGGCCAACTTATCAGGGCTAAAAAGTTAGTAGTTTCACACCAAACACCGGAAATGTCAGTGCCTGAAATCATCGATATTGGCCATGTAGGCGAGGTAGAATCCATTAATAAGTCAGTTATTGATATGCTGGTGCAAGGCGGTTTTATTCCGGTAATTGCACCTATTGGCGTTGGTGCCGACGGTTCTTCTTTTAACATCAATGCTGATCTGGTGGCTGGTAAAGTCTCCGAGGTGCTTCAGGCGGAGAAGCTCATGTTACTGACCAATGTCGGTGGCTTACAAGACAAAAAGGGCGATGTTCTCACAGGACTTAACATCAGCAAGGTTGACCAGCTAATTGCTGACGGTACTATTTATGGCGGCATGTTGCCTAAAATTCGTTGTGCTTTGGATGCAGTTAAGTCGGGTGTTCAGTGTGCTCATATTATTGATGGTCGTGTGGATCATGCGGTAATGTTGGAAATATTTACCGACGAAGGTGTGGGAACGCTCATTACTAACCAAGAATCAGAAGGAGCACTCTAATGGCTGCTAAAAAAGGCTCTCGAGCCCAAGAAATATTGCAGACGCTGGCGCGTATGCTTGAAACATCTAGGGGTCGAATTACGACCGCCGCTCTGGCTGGTGAATTGGGTCTTTCAGAAGCTGCGCTATATCGTCATTTTCCTAGCAAGACCAGGATGTACGAAAGTTTAATCGACTTTATTGAAGAGACCATCTTTGGTCGCGTTCGCGCTATCGTCAATGACGAGCCAGACGCAGTCAACCAGTGCTATCGAATTCTGAGTTTAGTGGTTGCGTTCTGCCAAAAAAATCCTGGTATCACTCGCATCTTAAATGGTGATGCTCTTGCCATTGAGAACGAGCGCTTGCATAGCCGCGTGGCACAATTTTTTGACCGCCTGGAATCACAGCTAAAACAAGCGTTGCGTGAAGCAGAGGTACGTGACGGCCTGAAGCTTAATGTTCCAGTCTCAGTAGCCGCTAACTTAATGCTGGTTACCGTTGAAGGTAAAATTAGTCAATTTGTACGCAGTGACTTTAAAACCCTACCTAATCAGCATTGGGCTGAGCAGTGGGCTTTGATAACTTCAGCGATTTTTGAGCAACAGCGTTAACTGTCTAGCTGACGCCATAGGCCTCGCGGTAGTTGCCTATGGCGGCAATTAGATCGGCGGTATCTGGAGTGCTTGATAGATAGGCCAAGATATCATCAATATCGATAATACTGACAACCGACATATCAAATTGTCTTTCCACCTCTTGAATGGCAGATTCTGAACCCTTACCGCGCTCTTTCCGGTCAAGACCAATGACAACACCCGCCGCCTGCGCACCCGCATTCTCGACAATCGCCATCACTTCTCTTATCGCAGTGCCGGCCGTAATCACATCATCAATAATGAGGACTTTACCCTTTAGTGGTGCGCCAACTAGAGTGCCACCCTCACCATGAGATTTGGCCTCTTTACGATTAAAGCAGTAGGGCACATCGATGCCATACTGATCCGATAAGGCAACTGCAGTGGCAGAAGCTAACGTAATACCTTTGTAGGCTGGACCAAACAAAACATCAAATTGTATTCCAGAATCAACGATAGCCGCCGCGTAGCAACGTCCCAGTTCTGCCAAAGCTTTACCGGTATAAAACTCCCCCGCATTAAAAAAGTGTGGCGAGACACGTCCTGACTTTAAGGTGAACTCACCAAATTTAAGGGCGCCACTGCTCAGAGAATTTTCGATAAACTGCTTTTTATAATTTTGATTCATAGTCATGAGTCTTGTCCGATTATTGCGCGAGAGCCATCTGCTGAACTCTCACCAAATCAGCAATGCCTCTTTTGGCTAAGTCTAACATTTCAGTTAACTCTTCGGTGCTAAAAGGTGCTGCCTCGGCAGTTCCTTGAACTTCGATGAAGCCACCTTCACTGTTCATTACCACATTCATGTCGGTTTCAGCGTTTGAATCCTCAGCATAATCTAAGTCTAGTACTGGTGTGCCTTTGTAAACGCCCACTGATACTGAAGCTATCATAGAAACCAGTGGATCACCGACTATTGCCTTAGTACGCTGCAAGTGCCTAATCGCGTCAACCAACGCAACACAGGCACCAGTAATGGAGGCTGTTCTAGTTCCACCGTCTGCTTGAATTACATCGCAGTCAATATTAATTGTGTTCTCACCTAACTGCTTTAAATCAACCGCAGCACGAAGAGATCTGCCGATCAGACGTTGAATTTCTTGTGTGCGTCCACTCTGTTTTCCTCGCGCAGCCTCGCGGTTCATGCGGCTATTTGTTGAGCGCGGCAACATCCCGTATTCTGCAGTAACCCAACCCTCGCCTTTGCCCCGCAAGAAACGAGGTACCCCTTTGTCGACACTCGCAGTGCAGATAACCTTCGTATTTCCAAACTCAACCAAGACCGATCCCTCGGCATGACAGGTGTAATCGCGAGTGATCTTAACTTGGCGTAACTGTTCCGGCCGACGGCCGCTGGGTCTGGTCATAAATTTGCTTCCTAGAATGGGTTTTGTCGAGATTTGTCGGCGGAATTGTAGCAAATCTAACACTACTGTGACCGCCTTTGTTACCATGCAACCATTAATTTAATTCATTTGGAGATAATATGCCTCGCAGCATGACGGCATTTGCCAGAAACACCGCAGATTTTCCCTGGGGCTCAGTCACCTGTGAACTCCGTTCTGTCAATCATCGGTTTTTAGAGACTGGCTTTAGACTGCCAGAGACATTACGCCAGATTGAAATGTCGTTGCGTGAAATAGCCCGTAAAAAGCTTTCCCGGGGCAAGGTGGACTGTTCTATACAGCTAGCCTTTAACAGCACTGATGCTGCCGTTAACGCCGATCTTACGCTGGCCAAGCAATACATTGAAATTGCTCAGCAGCTAGCCACCCAGATAGATAACCCAGCAGAGATCTCCCCTCTAGATATCATGCGCTGGCCGGGTGTCTTGAAAGATCAGGATGTTGAATCTGAGCATCTTCAAGCGGCGGCAATTGAGACCTTCAAGGCAACGGTTGCTCAGTTACTTGAAGGCCGACAACGCGAAGGCGACAAGCTTGCGGACATGATTGAACAGCGACTTGTAGGCATTCAAGAACAAACCGCAATAGTCAGAGAAAACCTGCCGGATATTCTTGCCCATCAGCGCGCGCGACTCGAAGAAAAGATGGTTGATATGAAAATTCAACTAGACGAAGGTCGCTTAGAGCAAGAGATGGTTATTATTGCCAATCGCTCTGACGTAGATGAAGAGTTAGACCGCTTAGAGGTGCACATTACAGAAATTCGTCGTGTCCTGCAGAGCTCAGACTCAATTGGTCGCAGGCTCGATTTTTTAATGCAAGAATTGAATCGCGAAGCCAACACTCTTGGCTCCAAATCTATCGCCGGTGTGACAACTCAGGCGTCAGTGGAACTAAAAGTTCTCATTGAGCAAATGCGCGAGCAGATTCAAAACCTTGAGTAAAACTGTTTACCTTCTTACTAGTGACATTGTTCACTATGGAGAGGCCAGTTTTTCTATATATCCATGATCTACCATGCAATCTGAATAAGTAGGGTTGGGAAGCATAGTCATATTTTCAGGACTTGGAATTCTATCAGCCGCAGCCCGACATAGTGCATCAACATATTCTTGGGATTCCATATGTTCGGGTTCTTTGTGAGTACAACCAGGTATCACTAAAAGCGCTACAAACCCAATCACGCTAGAGCTATTTTTCATGACTTACTCCTAGTAACACTGAGCATCGCTGATGGCTTAATCGGTACTGCCAAAAACAGTACTCGCGTCTACATCAAATTAGAAAAATCCTTTACTACGTAATCACCGTCCGCTTCAGCGACGATTTTACCGGCGGTATCTTTGACCACAATATGGATCGTAAAATCATAGCGCCCGGTTGCTTCGAGTGACGCTTTCATCGTTTTGACATCTTCAGCTGTAAATTCAGTCTCGGCAGTAATGTCGGTCATCGCTGGGCGCATAAATTTTATATTCAACCCGGCGATAACTGGCTGGTATTTTGGATTATCAAGGTTATGTGCAGCGATTAAGCCGCCTAAGTATTCTGCGGTCATCCAGATGGGGCCAGCATGAAATATATTTACATGGTTTTTTGTATTGTCGCTTAGAGGGGTGCGAGACCGGTATATCCCGTCCTCGATACTTTCGACCTGTAAATCTAAAAAAGTATAAATAGGGCAGCTATCCCGAGCTGCCTGCTGGTAGTGTTGTTTTAAATCCATAGCCTGTTCTCGCTGCTTTTTAATGGTTGAAATACTAATAAAGAGTTATGAACTCTAAACTCAGTTGTCAAATAGCTTACTCAATATGTACTGCTCAGCAGGCACATACTATAAGTATTTGTTTTTTACCTCTTCGATAAACTTGAGCCACACCTCGTTTGCTTTCCAGATTGCGTCCATATCTTGTCTCGCAATATGTTCTGCTTCACGCAACTGGGTAATACGGTATAAATAGGTAAAAACAGCGCCTCGCCAATTCAGTTGGCAATGCGTCAGCGTCATACCGTCCTCGGATTCAAAGCGTTGCATGGCTGCTACGTAATCATCAAAGTTTTCTAGGGTTGGGTTTCCCCATTGCACCTCAATATTTTTATAGTTCAAACCCATCTCTTTCACAAGACTGATTTCCTCGCGTCTATCCCCGGGCAGTAAATCAATTACGTTAGTAACACCATTAGATTTCAGTGCTTCAAAATGTCCGCGATTGGGTAGACCCGAACTAACCATTACCGGCGTATTTATCTGGTAGTTGTTCAGCGTTTTTAGCCTTAACAAAGAGTCTTCCATTGGTGTAGCCCACCCTGAGGTCGGCATGAAAAGTAAACTAATGAACATCGCTGTTGATAGTAATTTCATCGTATTTTCTCTGAATTGACATTTAGCATAAGTATAAGGAGCGCACAGTTATCCTGCCGCGGTAGACCTATATCAACGGCTAGATTTTGGAGCGCTAGAACAAAGTATGGCTATAGTTACGAGCAACTAAGGCGCTCTTCAATGCCCATTATTACTTTTAATATCGCCGCCTAAGTGTAACTGGTAGCCCATCAGTTGGCTTAGAAATAGGTGACTGCTGCACCGGCATTTTATAGTCTACAGGTACGCTCCAGCGGTAATTTTTTAGCATTTCAAACATCACCAGCTTTATTTGCATCTCGGCAAAATGAAGTCCGATACACATATGTGCACCCCCACTGAAGGGAATCCAGCTATATGCATTGCGCTTGTGTTCTTTGCGCTCTTCGCTAAAACGAAGCGGATCAAACGATTGAGGATCATCCCAGTACTCAGCGTTATAGTGAGTATGAATAGGAGAAGTCACCACCATCGCATTAGCTGGAATCGTATAGCCCCCAAACTCAAACGCCTTATTACTAAATTTAGGTAATGTTGGGAGTGGCGGATAAAGTCTCAATGCCTCCTTCATCACATAGTCTGTTTCAACCATTTTACTGAGGTCTTGTAGCTGCACAATCTTTCCATCTAGCACTGACATTTCTTTCCACAAGCGTTCCTGCCACTCAGGGTTTTTTGCCAAAGCATAGGTCATGCTGGTTAATGCACTAGTTGTCGTGTCGTGAGCTGCCATCATCAAAAAATTGATATGATCTACAATCTCTTGATCTGTGTAACGGTTACCATCCTCATCCTCTGCTCGACATAAAATCGAAAAAAGGTCTTGGCCATCACCCGTTTTTCTCTCTTCAATCAGCGGTTGAAAAAAATCACACATCGTCTGACGGGCACGGATGCCTCGCCAAAGAAGGGTTCCTGGAAGCGCAAAGGGAAACCGCCACATGGAGGCGGCAACAGTTGCTTCAAAGGCTTTGTTTATTTTTCTAGCATCGGCTCCAAGATCCATACCCAAAAATACCGTTGCAGCTAGGTCCAGCGTCATATTCTTGAACATTGGGTAAGCAAGCACTTTCTGATTGTCTGCAGTTGCTAACCAGTTTGCCATCGCCCGCTCTATCTGCGGAGCCATCTGCGAAAAATATCCCTGCATTGCTTTGCTTTTAAACCCGGCCTGCATGAGCCTACGATGATATCGATGGTCCTCCGCATCTCTTAACATTAATCCATTTGGAAAAAGACGGCCAATAATTTGATCCCATGCTTTTTTATTCGATAGAGTGTTGTCAGGATTCAACAAGGCCAAACGATTGGCATCGGCTCCGAACAGATGCACAACCTCCATTTTACCCACCTTGTGCATCACCACGTTGCCATATTTTTGGTTCAAATGCTGGGTGTGTTTCAGCGGGTCAGAATAGCTCAGTGAGATCAAACGCCAAGACTCTAAAATACCGACTTTAATAGGGGTTAGCAGCTTGCTTTTAACCAGCGGTGCTGTGCTTGGGCTATCCAGCATATTGATGCCTTTTGAGTTTACTAAGATCAGGAATATTAGCGGTTGTCATAATCGATATTCGCATCTTCGTTTTGCTTCTGCCAAATTGATGTAGAGAGCTAGTATAGTACTAGAAAAGAGATTCTATAAATTTTAAAGCACATAAATCTAGCTAAATAAGTTAGCGGATCTGCAGAAGAGCGGGCAGTTAGAAAAAAGACAGAATCAAGTTAGGGTCATAAGGGTATGCGCTCCTTTAGACAATCTAGCGAAAAAAAACGATGCGGCGTCACCCTATTACTTCAAGTATTCATGGACTACTTTACCGGAGAGAAGCGGTGATAATAAAACCTTAGCACTCCACGTTTCGTCAAGCGAAGCTTCCACGATTTGAATAGTCTAATCAGGATAGATAGTGTCTACATGCACGTCTAAATAGGCCGCTACCTTTAACATACTCGATCGGCGAGGGCTTTCAATCGTTCCTTTAGCGACTCGATTGACAAAGGACTGCGTTACCCCAGCCTCTCTGGCTAAAAATGATTGACTAAGCTGCCGCTCAGTCATCAGCCTTCCCAGTGGCGTGTCATGTGCGGGTGTTCTCATGGTTTTCCCTAACAATTTTTTTAAAAACGAAGCCGTGATGATATTATAATCTATGCATAAAAGTATAGCATAGATATTAAACGAGGGCCCTCATTTCAGCGGGGGGGGGCTTTTTACACCTTTTTCTCAAGACATTCATCAGCCTCTTCTGGTTGGTTATTGGTTTTTGGGGGGATCTCCGCATCGCTAAAGAGTCTAATCGGGTATTTGATCTCGGTACTACTAAATATCACTTTGTACTTTATAGAGTGCCGTGAATTTAACGACAGCGCGTTTTTTTAAACCTGTCTTCATGTAAACTATGCAGCATCAGCGCCTGTGGAAAATTGATACTATGAATGAAGGTACATTATTTATTATTTCTGCCCCCTCAGGGGCTGGAAAGACCAGTTTAGTTGCCGAGATACTTAAGCTAGTTGGTAACATAAAAGCGTCTGTCTCACATACTACTAGGGCATGCAGACCCGGTGAGCAGGACGGTGTTAACTATCATTTTATTGACCAGCCTCTGTTCAAAAACATGGTAGAAAATAATGCTTTTCTCGAGCACGCCGAGGTATTTGGAAATTATTACGGTACTTCCGAGCAATGGGTTAGGGATACATTAGCCATGGGTACCGACGTTATACTCGAGATTGATTGGCAGGGTGCAGCACAAACCAGACGGCAGTTTCCCGGCAGTAAGAGTATTTTTATTCTTCCACCGTCGATTCAAGCACTTGAAGCACGGTTAAATAAGCGAGGGCAAGATGACTCCAGCGTTATCAGCCAAAGAGTTGCCGCCGCAAAAGACGAAATGAGTCACTATGGTGAAGCTGACTATGTAATGGTAAATGATGATTTTCAAGTAGCACTCGCTCAGCTTAAGGCGCTAATTCTGGGAGAAAATGGTCATAGTTCCGCAATGGTCGATGAGGCCCTCATTAGTAATCTTCTCTCTTGACCTTATTTAGAGCCATTCATTGTATATTGGTAGACGAGTAAGATGGTGGATCAGCTATCCTCTTCAGCGGAGCAAAAAGAAGTATAGTAGGTAAGTTACGAATCAATTAGCATTGGTCTGCGTTCATTAGACTACTTAGATTAGCTCTATCCCTTGCCGCTGTTAGGATTAACTTCAACACAATGATTGTTGTTAACCTTTGACTTAGGTAAACTGCGCGACCGGTGGGAAGAAATTTGCCACAAACCAATATTTAACGTTTAAATTATCAGGGTCGTGTTAAAAATGGCTAGAATTACAGTAGAAGATTGCTTGGACCACGTTGATAACCGTTTTGAATTAGTCATGGTAGGCTCAAAGCGTGCTCGTCAAATTGCAGTAGAAGGTCGTCCAGCCTTAGTTGATGAAGAAAATGATAAGCCCACAGTAATCGCGCTGAGAGAAATCGAGCAAGGATTAGTCACCGCGGCTATTCTTACCGAGGTGGTTCAAGATTATGAAATTTTAGATGCTGCTGACGTAGTAGATGCCGCTGCGGTAACAGAGGCACCCGAAGAGCCTTCAGCATAGGGCTCCGCTCAATAGCCAGGAGGGTGTAACACATTGCTTCAAGGTCTTACAGACAAACTCTCCTCGTACCTTGATCCGAAAGAAGTTGATCGAATAAAGCGTGCTTATCATTTCTCTGAGAAATGTCATCTAGGCCAAATGCGTCAGAGTGGCGACCCCTATATTACCCATCCGTTAGCTGTAGCCAATATCCTTGCCGATATGCGAATGGACCCTGAAAGTTTAATGGCTGGCCTGTTGCATGACGTTATCGAAGATACTGGCGTTACTAAGGGCCAAATCAGCCGTCGATTTGGCCGTACTGTCGCAGAACTTGTCGATGGTGTTAGTAAACTCGGTGAAATTGAAAATGCCTCCAGAGCTGAACAGCAGGCAGAAAGCTTTCAAAAAATGACTTTAGCTATGTCACGAGATATTCGAGTGATGCTCGTCAAACTTGCTGACCGACTTCATAATATGCGTACCCTCGGGGTTTTGTCTCCCGAAAAAAGACGCCGTATCGCCCGAGAAACCATCGATATTTATGCGCCTATTGCTCAGCGTCTGGGCATTAATGATATTCGTCTAGAATTTGAAGACCTTGGTTTTGCCGCCATGTATCCGCTTCGCCACCGTCGATTGAGAGAAGCGCTCAAAGCATCGAGAAAAAATCGTAAGGAAGTGGTAACAGAAATACATCAAGCAATAGAGATGCGCCTAGAGCGCGAATCAGTAAATGTCACCGTTAAAGGGCGAGAAAAACATCTTTGGAGTATTTACCTCAAGATGCGTGAAAAGAAAAAGTCTTTTCGCGACATTATGGATGTATTTGCTTTTCGTCTGGTGGTGGATAATGTTGACGACTGCTACAGAGCCTTGGGAATAGTTCACAATATTTATAAACCGGTTCCCGGTGAGTTCAAAGACTATATTGCTATACCCAAAGCCAATGGTTACCAATCGTTGCATACGCTATTAGTTGGAATGCATGGCGTTATCATCGAAGTTCAAATTCGTACCCGAGAAATGGATGCGATGGCGAACTTCGGTATTGCTGCTCACTGGGAGTATAAGTCCGCCACTAATAATACTGAAGTCAGCCAACGCCGAGCTGCAAGATGGGTGCAAGGCTTGCTTGAAATGCAGCAGAAAGCTGGTGATTCACTTGAATTTCTTGAGCACGTGAAGGCCGATCTTTTCCCAGATGAAGTTTATGTGTTCACACCTCAAGGCAAGATCGTAGAATTACCCACCGGTGCAACTCCAATCGACTTTGCTTACTCCGTACACACAGGTTTAGGCGACAGCTGTATTGCTTGTCATGTCGATGGACAGCTAACGCCACTTTCAGAGCCCCTACAGAGTGGGCAAAAAATCGATATTGTCAGTGCCGCGGGGGCGCAACCGAATCCAAATTGGTTAAATTTCGTGGTCACCGCAAAAGCTCGTAGCGCTATTCGTCACTTCCTAAAAAATCAACAGCATGACGAGTCAGTTGATTTGGGTAAGCGCCTGCTAGATCAAGCCTTGGGAAATTTAGGAACTAGCTACAAAGAGCTCAAAAAGTCCCAAATTAAGCGTTTATTAAAAGAAACTGGCGCATCAACCTTTGAGTTCGTTCTGCAGCAAATTGGTCTTGGTAACAGGGTTCCGTTTGCCGTAGCCAACTTAATGGTCTTGCCCAGTAAACGTAAGGTATCGGATGACAATAAAAATGCCAACCTGCCTGTGGTAATTGACTCATCACAAGGACTTGTATTGCATTATGGGCGATGCTGCCACCCGATTCCTGGGGATCCTATTCTCGGGCATATGACACCTGGGAAAGGTCTAGTAATCCACCTTGAGTCCTGCCGTAATCTGAAAGAAATTCGTTTGAATCCCGAAAAATGTATGTCCTTGGTTTGGTCATCGGTAGTCAAGGGTGAGTTTGCTGTTGAGCTTAAAGCAGAGGTGACCCCAGAACGTGGATTTATAGCTGCTCTGGCTTCGAGAATGACCGAGGAAGATGCCACTATTGAGCATATCAGCGTGAATGAGAAAGATGCATTTACGAGTATTGTAGATGTGGTACTAACAGTGAGGGACCGAATCCATCTTGCTGACATAATGCGTCGCGCTCGTAGCTTAAAATCCGTGCGTCGCATTTATAGAGTCAAAAACAAATAACTCCCTATTAGGAAAAGCTTATGTCTAATAAAGCGATCATTCACACCGACCAAGCGCCTGCAGCGATCGGCACTTACAGCCAAGCGGTAAAGGTTAACAATACTGTCTATTTATCCGGTCAGATTCCTCTTGATCCGCAAACCATGGAAATTGTCAGTGGGGATATCGCCGATCAAATTCGCCAAGTATTCGATAATTTAACAGCTGTTTGCGAGGCCGCTGGCGGAGATCTGAGTAGCATGGTGAAACTCAATATATTTTTGACCGACCTGAGCAACTTCCCTATTGTCAACGAAGTTATGAGTCAGTATTTCGTCGAGCCTTATCCAGCAAGAGCGGCAATTGGCGTAAGGGCACTACCAAAAGGTTCCCAGGTGGAAATGGACGGAATTCTGGTCGTTTAGAGGCTGTCATAATGGCTTAATCACTTAAGCCATTAATTAACGACCGATAACCCTCCCGATAGGTCGGGAATTTAAACTGGTACCCTGCCTGTATTAGCCTTTTGTTACTAAGGCGACGCAGCAACCCTGGCCTAGACGGCTGTTCCGTTAGACTAACGCCAAGCTGCGCGGCTAACCATTCTCTTAAATTGTGCTGTGTGACTGGCTCGCAATCTGTTGCTATATACAAAGAATCTAACGGTTTTTGTGATAAGTTTTCTTCAATTAAGTAGTTGATAACTCCTGCACAATCCTCACTGTGAATGCGATTAGTCCAATATTCCGGCTCGGCTGGACGGCCAATTCCACTCTCAACTTCACTGATCAGTCGATGCCGGCCAGGGCCATAAATCCCAGAGAATCTAACCACGATATGTTTGCAGCATAATTGACCAATATTGCGCTCCGCTTGGAGCAATGCTTGGCTAGAAAAGCTAGTTGGCTGTGCAAGGGAACGCTCATCTACCCACCCGGATGAACAGTCGCCAAAAACGCTAGTGCTAGAGACCCAAATTACCAATTTTGGCTGGTAGGCTGCTTGGTTAACGACAGTAGTTAATGCTTTTGAGGTTTCAACATAGGCTTTATTGTAGGCGTCCTCGCTTCGTGAGCTGGGTGTTAGCGTTGCTACGACGACATCAATCTTTCCTGTAAAAATATTGGTCAGTTTCTGCTGGTCAGTCATATCAGCAACGATCGGCGTTATTCGATCAGAGAATACAAAAGGACTACGCCTTAAACCAAAACATTGATAGCTAGGATCAAGCTTTGTCGCTACACGCTGGCCAATATCACCACAACCGGCTAACAATACTTTCAATTATATCCCCCACTTCGATTAAAATTAGCTATGATTGCCTATCGAACATCAAGAGGCTCCTGATGACACTAACCGAACTGCGCTACATTGTCACTTTGGCACAATCTCAACACTTTGGTAAGGCTGCCCAACTATGCAACGTCAGTCAGCCGACTCTGAGTATAGCGGTTAAAAAACTTGAGAGTGAACTTGGCGTTAGTCTTTTTGAGCGTTCTAAAAGTAACGTCCGCCCCACGCCCGTAGGGCAGCAAATTATTCAACAGTCGCAGCGTGTTTTGGACGAGGCCTCGACAATTAAAGATATTGCAAAATCAGGCCGTAACCAGCTCAGCACACCATTGCATATAGGCGCTATTTTCACTATTGGCCCCTATCTTTTCCCTCACTTTATTTCACCATTACAAAGTACAGCACCCGATATGCATCTTGTGATTGAAGAGGGTTATACCAGTAGCCTAAGGAAACGACTTAAAAGTGGTGAAGTAGATGTGATATTAATATCACTACCCTTTAGTGAGCCTGATGTTGTTGTACAACCTCTTTATGAAGAACCTTTTGTGGTGCTTTTACCAAAAGATCATCCCCTCGCTACAAAAGCGGGCATTAATAAATCAGATTTAAAGAACGAAAATATATTAATGATGGGCGAAGGACATTGCTTTAGAGACCAGGTATTTAAAGTCTTACCGAAAATAAACCAGTATGAATCCTCCGATGCTTCAATTCGCACAATGACAGAAGGCAGTTCTCTTGAGACACTTTGCCACATGGTATCCTCTGGGCTTGGAATAACGATTTTACCGAATTCTGCGGCAATTGGAGCCGCAGACCGAACCAATAACTTAGTCATTAAGCCCTTTGCAGAGATCTCCCCGTCGAGAACCACAGCCGTTGCCTGGCGCGCAAGCTTTCCGCGCCATAAAGCCATAGATGCCCTGCGCAATGCTATTCATGTCAGTAACTTACCTGGGACCATTAAAACTGGATGAGTGCCCAAAGCCTAGACAGAGTGAGCATTAACAATTTACGAGGCGTCGGGCCACAGCTCTCTTTGAAATTGAATAAACTTGGCTTACACAGCGTACAGGACCTGTTATTTCACCTACCGCTACGTTATATAGATCGGACCAAAATAACGCCTATTGGCGGTATTCAACCACAAACAGAAGTGGTTATTGAAGGGGAGGTGCGCGCCAGCGATATAGTATTCGGCAGGAGGCGAAGTTTAGTTTGTAGGTTGCAAGACAATACCGGCACTACCACACTGCGTTTTTTCCATTTTAATAGGGCACAGCAAGAGCGTCTCACAGTCGGTGCCCGCTTGAGATGTTTTGGCGAGGCTAGACGAGGAGTATCAGGTGTCGAATTCTATCATCCTGAATATCAGTATCTCGATGCGAACCAGCCCCGTCAATTAGAGGAAACCTTAACGCCTATTTACCCAGCTACCGAGGGTATTACCCAAAGTCGCATTCGAGACCTTTGTGCTCAAGCTTTAACCAAGCTAGATAATCACCCCATCGCTGAGCTACTGCCATCATTTCCTGACGGCGGGCTTAATCATCAACTAGCATACTCGTTGATCGCCGCTCTTCTGCTTTTACATAATCCACCCCCGGGAACTGCTTTAAATTTACTCGCAGCAGGCGAACACCCCGCACAACAGAGACTCGCCGCTGAGGAATTAATTGCTCATAATCTCAGCCTATTGCGGTTGCGGCAAAAAATTCAGCAACAGGGCGCTCCGATTCTTAGGGAAGACCAAACTGCCAAGTCTGCATTTTTAAAACAATTAAATTTTCAACTCACTGACGCTCAAATAAGAGTCGCTGATGAAATAAATGTAGATATCGACTCTACCGTACCAATGCTTCGCTTAGTTCAAGGTGATGTAGGGTCAGGAAAAACGGTCGTTGCTGCTTTAGCCGCACTGCAGGCCATTGCCAATGGTAAGCAGGTCGCACTAATGGCTCCTACCGAAATTCTTGCTGACCAACACCGTCAAAACTTTGAACAATGGTTCAAACCACTGAATATCGGGGTCACTTGGTTAACGGGGAAAATCAAAGGTAAAGCGCGTGCGCTTAAACTGTCAGCAATCGCTGACGGAACAGCTCAAATGGTTATTGGTACTCATGCTTTGTTCCAGGATACCGTAGAATTCAATGACCTTGGCCTCAGTATTATTGATGAACAACACCGGTTTGGCGTCCATCAACGACTCGCTCTGCGGCAAAAAGGATTTGTCCCCAATTCCACTGCAGAGACTAATGGCAGTGCACCTCATCAGCTAATAATGACTGCAACCCCAATACCACGCACACTGGCTATGAGTGCCTATGCTGATCTTGATTGCTCTGTTATTGATGAATTACCGCCAGGACGTAAGCCTGTAGATACCCTAGTGTTAAGCAATTTGAGACGCAATGATGTTATTGAAAGGGTGCGTGCGTCTTGTGTAAATGGTCGCCAGGCCTACTGGGTTTGTACTCTGATTGAAGAGTCAGATGTTTTGGAAGCTCAGGCGGCAGAAGTCACTGCCAGTGAACTTCAGCTACTGTTGCCAGACTTGTCGATTGGTCTTATCCATGGGCGTTTAAAACCTAGAGAAAAGATTGAGATTATGGAAGCCTTTAAACAAGGTGATATTAATCTACTGGTAGCGACCACCGTCATTGAGGTTGGCGTGGATGTACCAAATGCGAGCTTAATGATTATTGAAAACTCTGAACGCCTAGGCTTATCCCAATTACACCAATTGCGTGGCAGAGTAGGTCGAGGGACAGAGGCCAGTCACTGTGTTTTACTTTATAGCCCACCGTTATCTGGGAATGGTAATGCTCGTCTTAAGATCATGCGTGAAACGACCGATGGTTTTAAGATCGCCGAGAAAGATCTTGAACTGAGGGGTCCTGGAGAAGTTCTCGGCACTCGTCAAACCGGTAATATGCACTTGCATATTGCAGACCTGCAGCGAGATGCTCACATGCTGCCAGACATCAAAGTTGTCGCGGAGAAATTATTACTAAACTATCCTAAAAATGTAGATCCACTAATTCGTCGCTGGCTTGGGCGCAAAGAGCAATATGCCCAAGCTTAAAAAAGCTGTTAAAACGGAAGACAAAAGTGTTTCATATTTATGACAAACTTTTATAATGCAGTTAACTTGGAGAGTCTCAATGGTATTTAGTAATTCAATTTCAAACCTGTTTGGAAAATCCCCTATTAGGCCTCTTCAAGAGCATATGTCATTGGTCGTTGTCTGTGCCTCAAAGCTAGAGCCTTTTTTCGAGGCAGTGATTGCCGTTGATTGGCCAACAGCGAGTGAAGTCTTTGATAGAATTTCCGATGATGAGAACCAAGCCGACGAGCTAAAAAAGCAGTTCCGTCTAAATATGCCCAAAAGCTTATTTATGCCGGTTTCTCGCGGTGACTTACTCGGCATTTTGGCCCAACAAGATAATATCGCCAACACCGCTAAAGACGTATGTGGCATTGTCTTGGGCCGCGAAATGGATATCCCTGCCTCATTACAGTCTGATTTCATTGCCTACGTTAAGAGCGCTATTGAAACCTGCGAAAAAGCGCGTACAGCAATCGACGAACTAGACGAATTACTTGAAACTGGATTTACTGGGCAAGAAGTCAAGTTCGTAAAAAAGTTGATTCGTGATTTAGACGCTCAAGAACAAAAAGTCGATAAGAGAGAGCGTAAGTTGCGCCATCGCTTATTTAAAATAGAAGCAGACATCCCCCCGGTTCACGTTATGTTCCTCTATAACGTCATTGATAATATTGGTGAAATAGCTGATACAGCTGAGCGCGTGGGTAATCAACTCGAACTCCTGTTAGCAAAATAATAATAATTTTAAGAGACTGATGACTATGGAATTATTTACCGAGTACGGGACGCTGCTGATTATTCTTGCTGGGCTGTTTGGCTTTTTTATGGCCTGGGGTGTTGGCGCGAATGATGTGGCCAATGCCATGGGTACGTCCGTAGGCTCCAAAGCGCTAACCATCAAGCAAGCTATTTTAATCGCCATGGTTTTCGAGTTTGCTGGTGCCTACTTAGCGGGAGGAGAGGTCACTTCAACTATCCGTAAAGGTATTGTTGATACTGATGTATTTGTAGATTCTCCAGACCTGCTTGTCTACGGTATGCTCTCTGCGCTACTTGCTGCTGGCACCTGGTTGATGATCGCTAGCTTTAAGGGTTGGCCTGTATCCACCACACACTCTATTGTTGGAGCCATAGTTGGATTTGCCGCGGTGGGCGTCTCTACGGATGCAGTGAATTGGTCTAAGGTCAGTACCATTGTCGCCAGTTGGGTGGTGTCACCAGTAATTGCAGGCACCATCTCATTTGCCATTTTTCGTAGTGTGCAAAATCTTATTTTAATTCAAGATGATCCTTTTGAGCGCGCCAAGAAATATGCGCCTATGTACATGTTTGCTGTGGGCTTTCTAATGGCGATGGTGACCATTCTCAAAGGACTCAAGCATGTTTTTAAGGACATTGGTGTGTCACTCAACTTTGGTGAGTCCATAGTCTGGGCGATTATGTTTGGTGTTTTTGTTGCCATTATTGGCTCTTTTTTACTTGCAAGAGTGGAGCGAGACGAGGCTTTAGAGGCAACAAATCGCTTCGCTAATGTCGAGCGCGTTTTTGCAGTACTAATGATTTTTACTGCCTGTAGTATGGCGTTTGCGCATGGCTCCAATGATGTAGCTAACGCTGTGGGTCCTCTGGCTGCCATTGTAAATGTCGTTAACTCTGGCGGTGATATTGCGGCAAAAAGTGCCATGCCTAGCTGGATATTATTACTAGGTGGGGCAGGTATCGTTTTCGGTTTGGCAACCTATGGCTATAAAGTTATGGGGACCATTGGGCGCAAAATTACTGAATTAACGCCAAGCCGAGGATTCGCTGCTGAGTTAGGGGCCGCGGCCACAGTGGTCTTTGCCTCCGGCACTGGATTGCCCATTTCAACCACCCACACCTTGGTGGGGGCAGTCTTAGGCGTGGGTCTTGCTCGCGGTATCGGCGCACTAAATTTGCGTATGATAGGATCCATTTTCTTATCATGGGTAGTCACCTTACCCGCCGGTGCCGGTCTAGCCATTGTGTTTTTCTTTTTCTTCAAGGGCGTATTTGGTTAGAAAAATTTATCTATTGGTGTTCTTTTTTATCCGCTATTACGGGCATTGAAAAAAACACCAATGGAATTGCCAAGGGTCCGAACAAAATTCCCATCCAAACCCAAAACCGCGCATTCGCGCGGCGCTCTTGAGCTATCGTCCGACAAACGTAAGCACTCGCTACGACGGTTAAGATTAACGCGATGGTTAATGTCATATCAAACACTCTTTATCAAGCATGAACACACAAAATATCTATAGCGGCAACCTTAAACC
>Ga0114998_10000109_pt1 | contig 48621 bp, 27 predicted proteins | sample ArcticOcean_MG_C_5_FD_87044 | JGI IMG/M metagenome (GOLD analysis project Ga0114998, IMG submission 87044) | Marine microbial communities from western Arctic Ocean - ArcticOcean_MG_CB4_138 | ecosystem: Environmental > Aquatic > Marine > Oceanic | place: Arctic Ocean: Canada Basin | collected... | reverse complement strand
GGAACGAGGGGAATTATAGTGGCAAGGAGACCATGATTGGATCTCTCAAGGGTTTAACAAATGAACTCTCGAAAGCAGGCCGAGCCGATGGGGCGGGACGGACGTCAGCAGTGGGGATGTATGGAGCAAATCGCTATGGTCTGCATGACATGGGTGGGAATGTCTTTGAGTGGTGTGGGACATGGTATCGCGCTTCGCTGAACGAAGCTGATGCTCTGGAAAAACTCCCCTTTTTGAAGGATGACCAAGGAGGGGAGACTTACCGTGTGGTGCGCGGTGGTTCGTGGTACGCTGATGCGGAGATCTATCTCCGTTCTTCGTATCGGAGCGGCGATGCCCCGCGTGGTCGAGTCGATACCTACGGGTTTCGTTGTGTGTTGTCTGTCGGCTAGGCTCTTTTCCTTCTTCTACTTCTGGCACCAGTGCTGGTTGCGCAGATCCCCAGCCGGACTCTCCCTGAGGATGGAACGACGGGAGACGTTCGAGAGTGACATCACTCGACAGATGATCCGACTCTCGATGACAGTTGAGCAACTTACAACGTCATCGAAAGAGTTGAATCAATCCGTGAAGAAGTTGACGGAGCGAGTGGCGAATTAGTGGTAACCAAGTGGAGTAGTGGAGCACTTTTGCGACTTGGTGGATTTTTTTCTTTTACCACCTCATGTACCACCTAAGCATCTGAAATTAGGCGAAAGAATGGAAAGCAAAGGGCTACAGAGGGCTTATTTTTCCTTATTCCGTATAGAAAGTGACAGAATGGACAGTCTTGTTAAGATTTTGAGGACCCTCGCGCGCGGGAGATAGGGGGATTTATGGGAAAATGGAAGAGGGAACGCAACTGGATCTATTCTTCCATTACTTCCGTGGTGACATCCACTTCGAGTTGGAAGAAGGCTCTTTGAGAGGGTTGTGTGTCGGATCAGGCGTGTAGGCCTTCTTCGTCAATAGCAAGATGAGGTATCCCAGGATTCATAGGTTCTTTCGCCGGAACTTCAAAACGTGCGATCGACCAAGGAACTCTCAAATATGAGACGAAGGCCTCATTGACGTGGAGGCACGTTCCGAAGTCGATAGGCCAGGAATTTAGGAAGACCCAAGCCCATCCGCGTGTGGAGAAGTCTTCGAAGAGAGGATCCGTGTATGTTTCTTTGATCTTCTAGCGATAGGAAACGAGAGCGGGATGGCTCGGCCCCTTTGGGCTAGCGCTTCCAGATTGCGGCGTCGGTGTTATAGATGGCCTGGCAGGTTACCGTTAGGGCGGCGGTTTTGACTTGATTGATGTCCTCGCCTTTTATGGAGGGGCAGAGTTTTTTAGCGCTTTCGGGATTTTCTTTGAAGGTTGCCTTCTGCTCGTTGAGGATTTCCGTGAGGAGGTGGAGCTGGGAATCAGTGACCTCGTTACTGGTGACTTTTTTCCAGGCGGTTTTGATGCGGGCTTCATCGGTGCCCTCTGACTTCATGAGGGACGTGGCGAGATGACGCGCGGCTTCGGTGAATTGCGGGTCGTTGAGGAGGACGAGGGCTTGGGTCGGGCTGTTGGTGACGCTGCGTTTAACGGAGCAGATTTCGAGCGAGGGCTTATCGAAGATGAGCATGTTGTTTTGCGGCTTAGTACGACGCCAGAAGGAGTAGAGCGAGCGGCGATTGGTGTGAGTGGCATTGGGCTTCGCGTTGTAAAGCGGGTCGTAGGGTCTCACCGGTGGGCCGCCTTGTTGGGTGCTAAGAAGGCCGGAGCTGAGGAGGGCGGAGTCGCGGATCGCTTCGCCGCTGAGACGATGGGAAGGGCCGCGGGCAAGGAAATCATTCGAGATGTCTCGTGATTGAAGTTCTGGGGTGAGAGCGGATCGCTGGGAGTAGGTGGCGGAGAGGGCGATCCGTTTTACGAGATGTTTCGTACTCCACTTGTGATTCACGAGATCTCGCGAAAGCCAGTCGAGAAGCTCGGGGTGGGTGGGGAGGTCGCCTTGGAGTCCGAAGTTCTCGGTCGTGCCGACGAGACCCTTGCCGAAAAACTGCTGCCAGATCCGGTTCACGTATACGCGGGAGGTGAGTGGGTGATTGGGCTGGGTGAGCCACTGGGCGAGACCGAGGCGGTCACGGGGGGCGTCTTTTGGGAAGGGGAGAAGGAAGCTGGGGGAGTCACGGCTGACTTTGTTTTCCTCCGTGCGCTTCGCGTTGAATTCGCCACGCGCTAAAATGTAGGAAGGCCGGGGTTTGTCCATTTCTTCCATGACGGGGACCTCAATGAAGCCATCTTCTGTTTGAACGAGCCTCTTATGGGCGGCGGAGAGTTCCGCGATGGTTTTGCGGTATTCGAGGTGGTGGTTGGCAAGGTAGTAGGGGAAGAGTTCTTCCTCGGTAGGAGTGCTGAGGGCAGTTTCTTTTCCGGCAAGCTGACGAACCTCGATGGGAGTGAGCGGGCGATCAAAGGTGGTGAGTTGATCGACGTGGCCGCCCTTGAAACCGGGTCCCCGAAAAATGGCTCCAAGGGTGAAGGTGCCTGCGGTGTAGGTCTTGATGTTGACGCTCTTATAGAGTTTGTCCCCGGTGACGATGGTTTCGAAGAGGTCGCCATCGAGATAGATTTTTAGGCCGGCGGCCTTGCTTTGGCCATCGTAGGTGTAAGTGATGTGGTGCCACTCGTTCTTGGGCAGTCGTTTGACGGAGCGGATGCCGATGCCGTTGTCGGGCCAAGCGCGGAAGACGCGGCCGGAGAGGTAGCCGTCCTCGATGCGGAGATCGATGCCGTGGTAGCCAATCTCGGTGCCGTGGCAGCGATGGGCGATGACGACAGATCGCTTGGCTTGCAGGGTATCTTTGGCCCAAAGACCGAGGGTGAAGGGATTGTATCTATCGTTGACGAAGACTCCGGGGAGGTCGGCTCCGAAGTCGCCATTGAGGGCGACGGCGGTGCCGAGTCTTGCGGGCCCCTCGACATAGTTGGGAGTCTTGAGCGAAATGGAGATTGGCTTACCGTCCTTCGCTTGGATTCGGGATTCGAGAGGCTTCTTGTTCGATTTGTTGAAGTCAACGAGGGCCGTTTGGTCTGCCATGGTGAGTGGTGACTCAGGCGTTAATCTAGATTTCCATTCCTGGAAGGCTGGATTGGCTTGTGCGACGATTTGCGCGAGTTGTTTCTCGAGTTCGTCGATGCGTATCTGGTGTTTTGCGAGATCGGCTTCCTGCTTTGGCGTGGGAAGGAGGACGCTGGGTGGCGGGGAGATGTTTTGGTGGATGTAGAGGCCGTCTTCGTTGATGGAATTGAAGAAGGCGTAGAGCTGATAGTAGTCCTTCGTGAGGATGGGATCGTATTTGTGATCGTGGCATTTTGCGCACTCAAAGGTGAGTCCGAGGATGGAAGTGCCCACGGTATTAACGCGGTCCGCGACGCCGTCGACGCGGAACTCAAGCGCGGTGGAGCCGCCTTCGTTTGTCATGCGGTTGAAGCGGTTGAAAGCGGTGGCGAGTTTCTGCTCTTGGTTGGCATTGGGGAGGAGGTCGCCGGCGATGTTCCAGGTGACGAACTGGTCGTAGGGCATGTCGTCTTGGAAGGCCTTCACGACCCAGTCGCGGTAGGGCCAGGCCGTGAAAGTCATGTCGGAATGGTATCCCCAAGTGTCGGCGTAGCGGGCAGCGTCGAGCCAATCGAGCGTCATGTGCTCGCCATAAGCAGGGGTCGCGAGGAATGCCTCGACCGCTTTTTCCTTCGCGGCTGCGGGATCGGCTGCGAGGTCATTTTCAAACTGATCGAGCTGGGAGAGAGTGGGAGGCAGTCCGGTGAGGTCGAAGCTGACGCGACGGAACCAGCGGGTTGGGTCGGCCGCGGGCGAGGGCACGAGTGACTCGGCTTCGAGTTTTGCGCCGACGAAGTTATCGATGGCATTCAGGGGCCAAGCGGTGTTCTTGATTTTGGGGACGGGAACGCTTGTGGGGAGATTCACGAAGGACCAATGAGGTTCATACTCAGCGCCTTGTTCGATCCAGCGGGCGATGATGCGTTTTTCGGAATCGGTGAGGGTGGGGAGCTTCGATTTTGGAGTGGGCATGACCTCATCGGGGTCGGTGGAAATGATACGACGCCAGGCTTCCGATTTTTCGAGGGAGCCGGCGACGATGGCATGCTTTCCGGGAGAATCTTTGAGAGCGGCAAAGGCACGTTCTGGGGTGTCGAGGCGCAGGCCGGCCTTGGTGCTCGCCTTATCGGGACCATGGCAGAGGAAGCACTTGTCCGAAAGAATGGGCCGGACATCGGCATTATAGCCCACCTGTTCTCCGGCAAGGCTGGGGGCGAGGCTTGCGGCGAAGAAAACGAAGGTGAGAGAGCGTTGAATCATCGGGGTGGCGAGTCTTGTATGATAGGCTTTAGACTGCCCCTTCGTTTACGCGAGGGAGATCGACTTTCTGCCGACTTTTTTTATTTTTTAGACGAGGTGCGACCTTCCGTTCGTATTCGTTAGGGAGTTGTCTTGACCAGAAATGATTCAATGATGTTCGAGGAAAAGAATCCCCTCATTTTTGAGGGCAAAGATTCGTGGGCTACGCAGGGTGGGTCAATATTATTTAATGAAACGTTTCTTATCTTACTTCATTAAGTTGCACTCATTTGTCCAACATATAGAGTACTGGAGAAATGGCTGGAGGAAAGATTCGACTTAAGGACGTTGCAGAGCGTGCCGGAGTTGCTGTGAACACAGCCTCCACTATTTTGAATCGCCGGCCAAATTCATGGGCATCGAAGGAGACAGAAGGGCGGGTTTTTGCGGCGGCCAAGGAATTGGGATACCGCCCGAACCGGGCTGCGGTTGCCTTAAGGTCAGGAAGTTTCAAGGCGATCGGGCTTCTGGTGGCGGATTTGGAAAATCCTTACTTTACCCACTTTTCGCAGGTTTTTGGAAATCGCATTGGAGAAAAGGGATACGATCTTGTGATCGAGAACTGGCAGACGGATCTGGAACGGGAAAAGAAATTGCTCGAAGAGGTGGTGTATCGGAATGTCGATGGCGTCGTCGCTTTCGTGAGTGATCTGGATGGGCATCGCGAATTTTTGGAACGGCAGAGTAAGTTGGGCTTTCCTATTGTGGTGCTGGCGATGCCTGGGGCGGGAGAGGCTTTTGTTGATGTGGTGGTCCCGGATTTCTCGACGGGTCTGCGCGAGGCCGCAACGCGCTTGCATGAGCTGGGGCACAGGCGCTTTAGCTTCTTGGCCGCGCGTTCGAAGGGGCAACGGGTGGGAGGACGTCCTTCTCTTTTTGGTAAAATGATCGAGGGATTTGGTGATTCGACCTGTGAGGTGGTGAATTGCGGGCCGAATATTTTGGAAGCGCGCGAGGTGGGGCGGAAGATTTTGGAGTCCAAGGATCGCCCAACGGCGTTGGTAGCGCTCAATGATTTGACGGCCATCGGGGTGATGCGTGCCGCCAAGGATCTGGGGCTTAGTATTCCCGGGGATGTCTCGGTTGTGGGGATCGACGGAATTCCTCTGGGTGAGTACCTTCAGGTTTCACTGTCCACCGTCGCCCAGTCTCATGATGAGATGGTGACCCAGGCGATCGATTTCCTCTTGGAACGTATCGAAGGTGATGGAAACAAGCCGCCGCAACAGGCGAGATTTTCGACCCGCTTTATCGAGCGCGAATCGATTGGGGCAGTTGCGAAGTAGCATTGTCGTGGAATGAATGCCGTGATGCAAGGGGCCAAATGCCGAAGAGGGGGAAATCGTTATTGGAATTCTTTCCAAACATGATCGCTAGTCATTTTCATCTGAGATTTTTACCGAGATTCAGAAAAATCAAGTCCCGGTGATCCAAAGGGTGGAGATTCTCCCCACCAAAAAGGATGTTAAAAATGAACCAATCTCTCAGCAATTTTAGTTCTTACATGAAACGTTTCCTGTTATATTGTGTATCCGAATCGGGACAGACGATAGCGGCGATCTCTCCATCCACCCAATTTCCCATCCAGTAATTTTGTCACATTTTCATGAATCAAGAAATCCAGCAACGCATCGACGAAGCTCTTGATCATTTCGAAATTGAGCTTCCTTCCTGGGGCTTCGCCGATACCGGGACTCGGTTTGGCAAATTCCTCCAAGATGGCGCAGCGCTTGATCTTGCCGACAAGCTTGCCGACGCAGGTCAGGTCAATCAGCTGACGGGATGTTGTCCGAAGGTTGCGACCCACGTTCTTTGGGATTTCAAAGAGGGAGATGATCCGAAGGAGGTGGTGGCCTTGGCGGCAAAGGCGGGAGTTCAAATTGGATCGATCAATCCTAATCTTTTTCAGAACCAAGAGTATCGTCTGGGCAGTCTCTGCAATGCCGATACCAGGATTCGTGAGCAGGCCTCACAGCACGTCATTGACTCGATCAAGCTCGGGCAAGCGGTAAATTCAAATGTTGTTTCGCTTTGGATGGCAGATGGTACGAATTATCCCGGTCAGGATTCCATTCGTGGTCGCAAGCAACGACTCGAAAATGCGCTGGGTGAATTTCATGGACACTTGGCCGATGACCAGTTGTTCCTCGTCGAATACAAACCTTTCGAGCCGGCCTTCTATCACACCGACATTGCCGACTGGGGAATGTCCTACATTTACGCCAAGAAAATGGGTCCACAGGCGAAGGTGCTCGTGGATACCGGGCATCACTATCAGGCGCAAAATATCGAACAGATCGTCGCATGGCTTCTCGATGATGAGATGCTTGGTGGCTTCCACTTTAACGATCGCCGTTATGCCGATGATGATCTCACTTTGGGGTCGATCGATCCTTATCAAATTTTCCGCATCTTTAGCGAGATCCACGGCTATGCCGCTTCACAAGGTGGGAAGTATCCCGCCATCGAATATATGGTCGACCAGTCTCACAATCTGAAGCCCAAGATGGAGGCGATGATTGAAACGGTGACGGCAGCGCAGGAGCTTTATGTGAAGGCCGCGCTCGTGGATTATGAGCAACTTCAGAAGGAGCAAGAGGCAGGCAGCATTATCGATGCCGAGCGTCTTCTTAAGAAGGCCTTTGGAACGGATGTTTCTGGTGCCATTGCCGAATGGCGCAAGGGGCGTGGGCTGGCACCCGATCCTCTCATGGCATTCCGTGAAAGCGGCTATCTCGAAAAAATTTCAACCGACCGAAAAGCCCGACGCAAAGAGCTTGGGATTACCGGCGCCGGCGGATACGCCTAGTAAATCAACCCTTTTTAGAATACCTATACCTCTCTTGTAACTATGTCATTTTCCCCATCAGAATACCGCCATGTCAACTATGGCTGGGACGACTTAAAAGTCGCTTCCATGAGCGCTGTCGAGCGCCTTTCTTATCGTTCCAATATCCTCGGCGCCGACCAGCGCATCACCAACACGGGAGGTGGAAACACTTCTTCCAAGGCGATGGAGGTCGATCCGCTCACCGGTGAAGAAACTGAAGTGCTTTGGGTCAAAGGATCCGGTGGCGATCTCCGGACTTCTAAGATTGAGAACTTTTCCTCTCTTTATCAGGATAAACTCATTGCCCTTCAAAAGATCTACAACGACACGAGTCCGAACGGCGTCAAGACTCAGATTGAGGATGACATGGTGGGAATGTATCGTCACACGACCTTTAACTTGAACCCGCGGGCGTCGTCCATCGATACCCCGCTGCACTCCTTTATTTCAAGCAAGCATGTTGATCACATGCACCCGAATTCCTTCATCTCGCTCTGTGCGACGAGGAATTCTGAGGCAATCACAAAGGAGATCTTTGGCGACGAAATCGTTTACACGTCCTGGCAGCGTCCGGGCTTTGATCTCGGTCTTCTTTTCCAGGAGGTCTGCCAAAAGAATCCCAATGCCAAGGGCATCAACATGGGCCAGCACGGTCTGATCAACTGGGCCGATGACGACAAGGAGTGCTACGAGTTGACTCTTGAGCTCATCGAACGCGCGGGTCGCTACATTGAGGAACGCGATAAGGGAGCTGAGACCTTTGAAGGACAAAAGTTTTCCAAACTTTCCGATGAGAAGCAGAGCGAACTCGTGTCCGAAATCCTGCCTTGGCTTCGTGGTCAGGTCAGTCAGCAGAACCGTTTCATTGCGACGGTGGAAACGACGGACGCGGTTCTTGAATTCGTGAATTCAAACGCGGCTCCAAGACTGGCTGAACTCGGGACTTCCTGCCCGGATCACTTCCTTCGCACCAAGATTAAGCCGCTTTATGTCGATTGGGATCCTCAGAACGAAGGTCTCGATGTGCTTCGCACCAAGCTGACCGCAGGTCTTGAAAAATATCGCTCCGACTATGCCACTTACTACGAGGCAAACAAGGAGACTCATTCTCCCGCGATGCGTAATTCGAACCCAACGGTGGTTCTGATTCCTGGCATCGGCATGGTGGCTTTCGGAAAGAATAAGAGTGAGTCCCGTGTGACCGCTGAGTTCTACAACTGCGCCATTTCGGTGATGCGCGGTGCGGAAGCGATCGATGAATATATTGGGCTTCCCCAGAAAGAAGCTTTCGACATCGAATACTGGGCACTTGAAGAAGCGAAGCTTCAGCGCATGCCACCCGAGCGCGAGTTTGCCCGCAAGGTGGTCATCGTCGTTGGTGCCGGAAGTGGCATCGGCAAGGAGATGGCTCACGTCATGATTGATCAGGGCGCGCATGTTGTTTGTGCCGACCTGAATCAGGAAACTGCTCAGGCCACGGCCGAGGAACTCATTGCCAAAGTGGGTCAGGGTATCGGGGTCGCGGGATCTGGGATTTCCGGTTGTGGAAATGCCATCGGGCTCGCCTGTAATGTCACCGATCGTGAGGCGATCAAGGCAATGCTTGCTGAAGTTGTTTATGCATACGGTGGCATCGATCACATCGCAGTGACCGCGGGAATCTTCGTGCCACCCGATCGCACCGGTCACATCCCTGATGATAAATGGGGACTCACCTTTGGGATCAACGTTGCCGGACCTTACTTCGTCGCCGATGAAGCGACTAAGATTTGGAATGAGCAGGGGCTCCGTGGCTCGATGGTCGTGACGACCAGTGCTAACGCGGTCGTTTCCAAGAAAGGCTCGGTTGCATACGATACTTCGAAGGCTGCTGCGAACCACCTGGTTCGCGAACTTGCGATCGAGCTTTCGCCGCTCGTGCGCGTCAATGGCGTTGCTCCGGCGACTGTCGTAGCGGGAAGTGGAATGTTTCCCCGTGATCGCGTGATCGCTTCCTTGACGAAGTATGACATTGTTTTCGGCGAGAACGAGAGCACCGAGGAACTCCGCGACAAGCTTGCGCAGTTCTACGCAGACCGCACGCTCACCAAGGTTCCCATTACCCCACGAGACCAGGCGAACGGAATGCTCTTTATGCTGAGTGAGACATCATCGAAGACCACCGGCCAGGTGCTGGCGGTTGATGGCGGACTTCACGAAGCATTCCTTCGCTAAAAAGAACCGCATGAAAACCGACGTTCTCCTCATTGGCTCCGGCATCATGTCCTCGACTCTCGGGGCCATGCTCAAGGAGCTGCAGCCGGGTCTTTCGATTCAACTTTTCGAAGTGTCCGATCGGCCTTCGCAGGAGGCATCGAATGGTTGGAATAATGCGGGGACCGGGCACGCCGGAATCTGTGAGCTTTCCTATACGCCTCACCAGGAGGCCGACGGAAGCGTTGATGTCTCCAAGGCGATCTCGGTCTTCGAGGACTTTGAGCACTCGCTCCAGTTCTGGGCCTACGCTGCGCGAAAGGGGATCATCAAGGACACGAAGGAGTGCATCAATCCTCTCCCGCATATCTCCCTGGTTCACACCGAGGAGCAGCTTCCTTATCTCCGGGCTCGCTTTGAGGGCTTGAAAAAGCACCACTTTTTTGAATCGATGAAGCACTCGTCGAATCGGGAGGAAATTAAATCCTGGGCACCGCTTCTTGTCGAAGGTCGGGATGGAAATCAACCGATTGCCGCGACTCATATGGAGGGTGGGACCGACGTCAATTTCGGTGAGATTTCCCGCAACTTCTGCGAGTGGCTTGACGAACAGGATGATTGCGAGACCCACTTTGGGCATCGCGTTGTCGACTTGGAAAAGAAGGGAAAAGGTTGGCTCGTCACGGTGCGCGATGAAGTAAGTCGCGAGAAGCGCCAGGTCGAAGCGGGCTTCGTTTTCATCGGTGCGGGCGGTGGATCACTTCCCTTGCTGCAAAAATCCGGGATCCCCGAAGTCAAAGGTTATGGAGGATTTCCAATCGGAGGTCAGTGGATGATCACGAGAAATCCTGAGGTCGTGAAAAAGCACACTGCCAAGGTTTACGGACAGGCTCTTGGAGCTGCTCCGACGATGGCGGTGCCGCATTTGGATACCCGGGTAATCGATGGAGAACGCTCCCTTCTCTTCGGTCCCTTCGCGGCTTGGACTGGAAAATTTCTCCATAATGGTGGAAGTCATACCGACCTTCCTTTGTCGGTGAGGCCCAGTAACATCGTTTCGCTGATGCGGGTTGGGATTCACAATCTCGACTTGGTGAAGTATCTCGTGGAGCAGGGCCTTCAGTCGAAGTCCTCCCGCATGCAGGAACTCTACAATTTCTATCCTGATGCCAAGGACGAGGACTGGGAGGTCATCGATGCGGGCATTCGGGTGCAGGCGATTAAGCAGGAGCCTGGAGAAGAACCGGGAATCGTCCACTACGGCACTGAGGTACTGACCAGTGAAGATTTGAGTATTTCAGCGCTTCTCGGTGCTTCGCCAGGGGCTTCCGTGTCGACGCAAGTCATGCTGGAGTGCATTCAACGCTGTCTCCCTGAGCTTCTTGAGTCTGATGAAGGAAAATCTCGCATGAGCGAAATGATTCCCAACTGGGATCAGGACCTCAAGATTTCCACAGCCCGCGACCGCTATTTCGACATTCATCAAAAGGCGATGGCGGACCTTAATCTCACCTAACAGAAATGTCCGACGCCTCAGCCATCTATCTTGCCGTTGATCTTGGAGCCGGAAGCGGGCGTGTCATCGCGGGCATCATGAGCCAAGGGAAGCTCTCTCTTGAGGAGGTTAATCGTTTTGAGAATGTTCCCATCCAAAAAGAAGGCGGGCTCTTCTGGGACTTCGAAGCGCTCTGGAAAGGAATCCTTGAAGGGCTGAAGCTCTCGGTGGATCGTTATGGAGCGGAAAAAATTCTCTCGATTGGAGTCGATACCTGGGGAGTCGACTACGGCTTTTTAGATGCCGATGGAAAGCTCCTTGCCGACCTTCGCCACTATCGTGACCCTCGTAATAAGGGCGTGATGGATGACCTCTTTCAGCGGGTTTCCGCTGACACCATTTTTGAGAAAACCGGCATTCAGTTTATGGACATCAACACCCTCACGCAAATGGGTGCCGTGATGCAGGATCCTGATTCCGCCCTCCCGGAGGCGGAGCAATTTCTCATGATTCCAGATTTGATCGCGCATCGTCTCACGGGCGTGGCGAAGTGCGAGCGCACAAATGCCTCGACGACCCAACTCTACGATCCGGTGAAGAAGGATTGGTCCCGGACGCTTTTTAAAGCGCTTGGCCTCTCCCTCGATGTTGCGCCCGAGTTGGTCGAGCCTGGTGCAACTCTTGGAGTGATCCTTCCCGAGATCGTTGAGAAAACGGGGCTCTCTTCTGAGACAAAGGTGGTGACCGTTGGAAGCCACGATACCGCCTCGGCGGTCGCGGCGGTGCCTGCTGAACCAAGCTCCAATTTTGCCTACCTCAGCTCGGGCACCTGGTCTCTGCTCGGGGTCGAGATTGATGAACCAATCATTACTCAACTTGCTCGCGAATATAACTTCACGAACGAAGTGGGCGTCTTCGATACCATCCGCTTGCTCAAGAATATCAATGGCCTCTGGCTGGTCCAGGAGTGCCGCCGCGTTTGGAAAGAAGAAGGGAACGATTGGGGTTATTTCGATCTCGCCAAGATGGCAGCGGGTGCCGAGCGTCTTCAATCATTTATTGATCCGGATGACCCTCGCTTTGCAGGTCGCTGCGACATGCCGGCCGAGATTGCGGAATACTGTCGCGAGACCGGGCAGATCGTCCCTGAGGGCCCTGCGCAGATCTTACGCTTGGTTACGGATAGCCTCGCGCTCAAAGTCCGCTTTGTGCTTGATCGTCTCGAGAAGCTCATCGATCGGCCCATCGACATTCTTCATATCATCGGAGGCGGTGGTCAGAACGATCAACTTAATATGAGCATCTCGAGTAGCATCAACCGGCCTGTCATCGTCGGTCCTTATGAGGCGACGGCGGCGGGTAATCTCATGATGCAAGAAGTGGCCAGTGGTCGTCTCGACAGTCTTGAGGAAGGTCGTGATTTGATTCGTAACTCGTTCGAAACGAAGCGCTTCGAGCCGCAGCATCCCAAGGAATGGGAAGAGGCTTATCAGAGATTTTCGAAGCTCATCAATTAGAAAGTCACCAAGGTGACATGTGGGTGATGTAATGCTAGGAATTTGCTTTTGGCGGGAGGGCTTTGAAACCGCCCTTGGACCGGAGTGGAGGGGGTAGGGATTTTTTAGACAGATTTAGGAAGGATTGGGACGAGACGATACCGATTTTTCCTGACTGATGGCTTTGATTTTTGGGGCGGAAAAGTGGGGGCGATTTTTTTAGCGAATGTTATTTAGGAAAGTTCTCGGGGGTGGCTTTGAACATACAGAAGGCGATGGGGCCGTGGTCGCCTTGGATAAAAATGTGGTCTTCCGCGACGAAGCCTTTGCGCTGGGCCGAGCGGGTGGGGCCGTTGAGGGAGATATTTTTTTGGACAAGGACGTCGTTGAGGTGGACGGAGAGGAAGCGGGGCTTTTCGAGAAGAGTGCCGACGATGTCGAATTGACTCCGGAGCGGTCTTCAAATATGAACGGATGGTTCGGGGATCGGCTCACTTTGGTGGCCCACGAGGCGCTTGGGGCTGGCCTGGTGAAGCGAACTTGGCAGATGACCCAGGAGGCAAATGAAGAGCGCTTATTTTTCCGGGTGAGTTTGGAAAAGCGCTGAAGTTTGGCTCTTTACGAGATGATATTCTTCACGACCTGAGCCGGATTCACGCCGGTGAGTTTTTGGTCGAGGCCCATAAAGGGGAAAGTGAGGCGGTCGTGGTCGATGCCGAGCTGGTGGAGAATGGTGGCATTGAAGTCGCGGACGCGGACTTCGTCTTTGACGACGTTGTAGGAGTATTCGTCGGTTTCGCCGTGGGAGATACCGCCTTTGATGCCGCCGCCGGCCATCCAGGTGGAGAAGCATTTCGGATGGTGGTCGCGGCCGTATTGGTCGCGCTTGAGGGTGCCCTGACCATAGGCCGTGCGGCCGAATTCTCCGGCGAAGACGATGAGGGTGTCGTCGAGCATGCCGCGTTGTCTGAGGTCGTTGATGAGGCCGGCGCAGGGTTGGTCGACATCGAAGGCCTGGCCTTTAATTTTGGTGGGGAGGGTGGAGTGGTGGTCCCAGCCGCGGTGGAAGAGCTGGATGAAGCGGACGCCGCGCTCGGCCATGCGGCGGGCGAGGAGGCAGTTGCGGGCGAAGGAGCCGGTTTTTTGGACTTCGGGGCCGTAGAGTCTCTCGTTGAGCTTTTCGTTTTCGCCGGTGAGGTCGGTGAGTTCGGGGACGGAGGCCTGCATGCGGAAGGCCATTTCTTGTTGGGCGATGGTGGTTTGGATTTCGGGGTCGCCGACTTTGGCGAGTTGTTCCTCGTTGAGCTTGGTGACGAGGTCGAGCATCTTGTGGCGGGTTTCGCGACTGACGCCTTTGGGGTTGGAAAGGAAGAGAACGGGGTCGCCGGAGGGCTGGAAGGAGACGCCTTGGTGCTTGGAGGGTAGGAAGCCGGAGCCCCAGAGGCGGGAGTAGAGGCCTTGGACGTTTCCTTTTCCGCCGGTCCAGTAGGCGGAGTTGAGAACGATGAAGTCGGGGAGGTTTTGATTCATGCGGCCGAGGCCGTAAGAGAGCCAGGCGCCGATGGAGGCTTTTCCGGGGATTTCGGTACCGGTGCAAAAGAGGGTCTTGCCGGGATCGTGATTGATCGCGGTGGTGGAGGTGGACTTGATGAGAGCGATGTCATCGGCGACGGAGCCAAGGTGGGGAAGGAGCTCGGAAAGGTGGGTGCCGCCTTGACCATGTTGCTTGAATTTGAACATGGAGGGGGCAACGAGCTTTTCCTTGCCCTTGGTCATGGCGGTGACGCGCTGGCCGTTCGTGACGGAATCGGGGAGGGCTTCTTTGAAGCGCTTGTGGAGGTCGGGTTTGTAGTCGAAGAGGTCGAGCTGGCTGGGGGCGCCGGCCATGAAGAGGAAGATGACTCGTTTGGCTTTTGCCTTGGGGAGGTGGTATCCGTGTGTTCCCGTAGCGCCCTGGGCGGTGAGATTTCCGAGGACGGAGGCGCCGAGGCCCATGCCGGTGGCGTTGAGAAATTGGCGGCGAGTTTGGATGTCGAACATTTGAAGGGAGAGTGGTGAATGGTGAACGCCTGGTTGAGGAGGCTATTCTTTGTTTTTGAAGGAGTCTTGGTTGAGGAGGGTGTGGACGATCATGGTCCAGGCGAAGTGGTCGTCGCCTGCGGCGCGGAAGGTGGTGAGGCCTTTTTTGAGAAGGTTGAGGGCTTCCCCGGTTGGGGGATGGGCGGTGATGGTTTCGTGGAGGCGGATGAGTTTTTCGTCTTCGGTGCCTTCCTTCGCCATGAGGGTTTTGGCCTTGTGCCGGGCGGCCTTGAAATACTCGCTCTCGTTCATGAGGAGGAGGGCCTGGAGGGGAGTGTTGGTGCGCTCGCGGCGGGCGATGCAGGCGTCACGGCTGGGGGCATCGAAGATGGTCATTTGGGGCGGGGACATGCCACGCTTCCAGAAGGAGTAGATGGAGCGACGCTTGGAGGCAGGGTCGGGGTCTGCGACGAACTTGTTAGGGAAGGAGCTGGGGAGGGCGACTCCTTTCCAGAGTCCGTCGGGTTGCGGGGTTTTGACGCTGCGGCCGCCTATTTCGGGGTTGAGAACGCCGGTGACGTAGAGGAGTTGGTCGCGGATGACTTCGGAGTCGAGGCGGGTGCGGGAGCCGCGGGCGAGGAGGCGGTTTTCGGGGTCGGTCTCGAAGTCGACGGAGCTACCGGAGGAGGTTTGTTGGTAGGTTTGGGAGAGGACCATTTCCTTCATGAGGGCTTTGATGTCCCAGCCGGATTCGATGAATTGAAGGGTGAGGTGGTCGAGGAGTTTGGGGTGGCTGGGCCACATGCCTTGGGCACCGAAGTCTTCGGATGTTTTGACGAGGCCGGTGCCGAAGAGTTGCTGCCAGAAGCGGTTGACGGCGACGCGGGCGGTGAGGGGATTCTTTTGGTCAACGAGCCATTCTGCGAGGTCCATGCGTGAGGGGACTTCGCCTTTTTTCTGAAGAGGCGGGAGGAAGTGCGGGGTGTCGCGTGGGACGATATCGCCGAGTTGGGCGTAGTCTCCGCGGATGCGGATGTGGGCGGGGTTGATGGCCTTGGCCTCGCGCATGACCATGGCTCCACGGACGTTGTGTAGGAAATTGGAGCGTTGTTTTTGAAGGGCGGCGACTTGCTTCTTGGCCTTTTCGATCTGGGGTTTGAGGTCGGGCTTGGGAGCGGGGTCTGGGATGACGGGGTCTGCGGTAGGTGCGGGCGCGGCTTGTTGTTTACTGAGAGAAGCGACGCTGGCTTGAGCTGCTTTTATCTTAGAATCGAAGTCGGCGAGCTTAGTTTTTTGGTCGTCGGTAGGGAGCTCGATGTAGGGAGGCTGGAGGCCTCGGTAGAAGTCGGGGCCGCCCCGACCGCCGGTTTCGGGATTGCCATCGAAGTTGTTGAAGAAGGCATACATTTGGTAGAAGTCCTTCTGGGTGATGGGGTCGTATTTGTGGTCGTGGCAGACGGCGCAGCCGAGGGTGAGGCCCATGAAGGTGGTGCCGACGGCGGAGACGCGGTCGACGACGTTTTTGAAGTGAGATTCCTCCGGAAGGGCGGTGCCACGATCAATGATGAGGTGGAGTCGGTTGAAGCCGGAGGCGATGAGTTGTTCCCGGGTGGGGTTCTCGTAGAGGTCGCCGGCGATTTGGAACTTGGTAAACTCGTTGTAGGGGAGGTTTTGATTGAAGGCCTGGATGACCCAGTCGCGGTAGGGCGAGTGGTCGCGGAAGTGGTCGTGGTGGTTGCCGTTTGTGTCGGCGACGCGGACGAGGTCGAGCCAGAACTTGGCCATGTGCTCGCCGTATGCGGGCTTTGCCATGAGGCGGTCGGTGAGCTTGGCGTCGGCGTCGGGTGATTCGTCGGCGAGGAATTGTGTAATCTCCTCGAGGGTGGGTGGCAGGCCGGTGAGATCGAGGGAGAGGCGGCGGATTAGAGTGCGCTTATCGGCGTGGGCTTTGGGTGATTTTTCCTTGGCTTCGATCCGGGCGAGAATAAATTTATCGATGTCGGACTTGGGCCAGGAGGAATCTTTTACCGAAGGCGGGTTCTGTTTTTTTGCAGGGACGAAGGCCCAGAAGGCTTCGTATTCGGCACCTTCTTCGATCCACATTTTGATGAGCGATTTTTCAGCGGAGCTGAGTGGCTTGGCGTGGCCGTCGTCTGGAGGCATGGGGTCGTCGGTATCCGTGATACGAGACCAAGCTTCGGAGTCGGCGAGCGAGCTGGGTTTGAATGCCTGGATGCCGTCTTTGAGAGCGTAGGCGCCTTCAGGGGTGTCGAGGCGGAGGCCGGCCTTGCGGTTGGGTTTGCCTTTGGCGTTGATGCCGTCATCGGGTCCATGGCATACGATGCACTTGGATGAAAGGATGGGGCGAATGTCCTGGTTGAAAGAGATTTCAGCGCTTGCGAAGAGGGTTGAAGCGAGGAGGACGGGCAGAAAGAGATGACGCATGAGATGAAAGTGGAGGGACGATGAGAATAAAGATTTTAGGATACAGCAATTTGAGTGAAAACCAAGTTCGACCAATTGGATCAGATACGGAGCTTCGTCGGGATTTTTTGCAGTAAAGAAGTGATTCGAATCAGGGGGAAGCTTCACCCAAGTATCGCGTAGCCTTCCGCCTGCGTCAGTTCCTGATAAAGTTGAGAGATTCGGATGGTTACCTGCCCTGATCTTCCAAGGTTGAAGCGAGTCTCGTCGACCTGTGTCACGGCGATGATTTCGCCCATCCTCCCGGTGCAGAAAACTTCGTCGGCAATAAGTCTGCGCTGCCGAACGGTCGCCAAACGGATGCTCCTGCGCTGGTAAACGGGTGGTTTTTGTGTTCCGCGAGGATGATGAGGGAGCAACCCCGGACGTTCACACGGGTCGAGTCCAGAGGTGTATTTCAGTCCGCGCGTGACCGTCAGGCGGATGTGCACGCCGTCGGTCATTTTGTTGGCTCGCAAGATCTTCGACAGGGCGTCGATGTTCTCCTGTCTGGTGAGCATTCCTTTGTATCGAAGCATCTTGGCACTTCGGAAGAGCCGGTCCAGATGGGCTTCGAGGCGAAAGATCTTCCCCTCGTAAAGTCGGAGTCCCTCCCAGATGGCCTCGCCATTCTGGACGGAGGAATCGAAGGGGCTGATCCCGGACTCCTCGCGGTGAATGAGCTGTCCGTTGATGAAAACGAGGAGATCTTTGTTCTTTTCAGAGTAGGATTGGAGTATCGTGGGTTACAGGTCGAGTGAGAGAAGATCTAAAGATTGGCTCGTCAGGTTTTCGTGTCCCCCGTGGCGGATAACAATCGTGTCTTCGAGGCGGACTCCAAATTCGCCGTCAAGATAGATTCCAGGTTCGATGGTGAGGGTCATCCCGGTCTCAAGCGGGACTTCTGCAGCTCTTTGCGAAAGGTTGAGCCCGGGATCGTGGGTCTCCAGGCCAATGGAATGTCCCAGTCCATGGGTATATCCCCGGCCATGCCCGGCTTGCGAAATCACTTCCCGCGCGACGGTATCGAGCTCGCGGTTGGTCACGCCGGGCCTCACCAAATTGAAGGCTCGATCTTGGGCAAGGGCGACACATTCGTAAATTTCGCGCATCCGGTCGGTGGGTTTTCCCAAGCAGACGGTGCGGGTCATATCCGAGGCGTAGCCTTGGAAAACGACCCCGAGATCAATGATAACCATGTCATTTTTCCTCAGGAGGGTGGAGTCCGGTAAATGATGGATTTCCCAAGCGTTGCTGCCGGCCGCTACGATGGGAGCGAAGGAATATCCATCAAGTTCTTCCCGCCCGGCGATTTCAGCCAGAATGATTCCTTGAACTGCTCTCTCGCTCATGCCGAGACGGATTTTTGGAAGGACTGCGGTGAAAACCTCTTCGTTTAATTTTTGAGATTGGCGTAGGAGTGCGATCTCGGTCTCGGACTTAATTTGGCGGGCAAGGTCGATGACCCGCGATGCCACAACGTCGTGCGGAGAGATCCGCTTGCGAAGTTCCTGCATGCGATTGAAACCGACATTGTGATCGACGCCGACGATTCCCGTTCCGGGTAAACGATTGCAAATTTCTACTAAGGGATCTTCACAAGTCAGGAGTTCGACATTTTTTGTTTGTTGGCGCGCCCACGGAAGACTGCGGAAGGAGGTGTAGAGCACCACCTTGTCCCGGGAAATAAAGAGGAGTCGCGGTTCCCCCCGGAATCCGCTGGCATAGCGGACGCTCGCGGCATCCGAGCTGATGAAAAAATCGACCTTTTCGGACACCATATGAGAGCGGATTTGATCAATTCGCTGCAGAATTTCATCGGGTAAAAAATCTGTCATGGAAAGGCTTGGAAATTCCCCAGGGTGGGTTTCAGAGGTGATGGTAGTAATTCCACTCCGCAAAACAGAGGAGACAAATGATTTTTTTAAGATCTATGTTCGAGCGCTTGGGATGAGCAGATCACGAATGGACGCAAATTTTAGTTAGGGGAGTGGCTTTTTGGGCGTAGGATTAGAAATAATTAATTCTATCATGATCATGTTCATTCGAAACGCCACGCTTGCCTTCTGTCTTTTTTCTTCACTTGGCGCGGCGGACTGGCCGCATTTTCTTGGGCCCAATTTGAACAACAGTGTTCCTGACGAGAAGATCGTAACTTCCTTTTCTGAAGGGAGGCCGAGGTTGGTCTGGGAGACGGATGTCAATCCTGGTTACGGCGGTGCGGCCATCGTGGGTGATGAGGTCTTCAATCTGGATCGAGTGAATCAGGAGTTCGACGTGATCACTTGTCGAGAGCTGGAGACGGGGAAGGTTAAATGGACGTGGAAGCATGACGTGCCTGGCCGCATTTCCCATCCTGGATCACGAGGGGTGCCGACGGTGACTTCTGATGCGGTTTATGCCACCAGTGGATTTGGTCATGTTTACTGCATCGATCGTGCGACTCACAAGCCCCGTTGGATCATTGATACCTGTAAACGCTTTGAGGCGACACCTCCTCGCTTTGGCTATGCCATTCATCCGGTGATCAAAGGGAATCTTTGTTTCATTGCGCCGACTTCCGAGAAGATTGGGCTGGCGGCCCTCGACATTAAGACGGGAAAGACAGTTTGGACGAGCGAGTCCATTGGGAGCTCTCATTCCTCGCCCCAACTGTTGAAGATTCTTGGGAAAGACGTCCTCGTGATGGTGGGTGATTTTAATCGGGAGAAACTGGTGTTGCTTGGTGTCGATCCGGGTAGCGGAAAGACGATCTTTAATTATGTGGAGGACTTTGGAACAGGGATCTTCAATGCGATTCCGAACGTCTTCATGCTTGGGAAGGATACTGCGGTTTTTACGGCAGGTTATGGAAAGGGGTCCCGTCTGCTGAAGTTCACGGGAACCGAGGAAGCGATGACGATCACCAAAACGGCGCAACTTCCTTTCGGGGATAAGTTTCACATTCCGCTGATGATCGAGGGGAAACTCTACATGACGGCTGATCGCGGCGGTCGACGTCGGGGTTCCCGGCAGCCTTCGAACACGGGGCAATCTCCAGCGTCGGGGATGGTTTGTTTTGCTCCGGACGGAGTGGTTCATTGGTCAACTGGGAAAGAACTCTATTTGAACGGTGGCGCGATTCTTAATATCGGAGGTATGATTGTCAGTCAGGATGGAGACACTGGCGAGCTGCGCTTGATCAAGCCGGGAGACAAGTATCAGGAGTTGGCGAAGGGCAAGGTTTTCAGCAAGAAGACGGGTGATCAGCTTTGGGCACCGATGGCTTTTTCGAACGGGAAGCTGGTGATGCGAAGTCAGAATCAATTGATTTGTGTGGACTTGGCACCGGTGAAATAATCAAGGGTTTGGGAGCTGGAGGTTCTAACCACAGATTAACGGGATTGATGGGATTAGGCTGGGGGGCTTTCTCCTTCGCCGAGGCTACGGCGCGGAAAGTGGTTGAGGGACGAAAAGCTGGAGCTTTTGGCTACGTTGCTTGCGAAGCTAAGCGGCGAGACGTTGCGACTCCTTTGTGGGATGGGAGTTGCTGAGTTGTGGGATCGTCCCTAGAAACCTTTATGTCTTTCTCTGCACTCGGTTTGTCGGCGCCGCTGGTTCAAGCGGTTGCTCAATTTGATAAGCCCACTCCGGTGCAGTTGGCTGCCATTCCGGAGGCGCTTACCGGTGGTGATCTTTTGGTCACGGCTAAGACGGGATCGGGGAAGACGACGGCTTTTGTGCTGCCGATTCTTGAGTGCTGGTTCGAATCGACTCGAGTGAATCCAAAGCAGGTTTATTCGTTGATCCTGGTGCCCACTCGTGAACTCGCAGCGCAGGTGAGGGAGGTGGTGCAGGAGTATGCCAAGCATCTCCCTGAGCGGATCAAGGTGGTCAGTGCTGTCGGCGGCGTTTCCATTAATCCTCAGATGATGGCTCTGCGTGGTGGGGCGGATGTGATCGTAGCGACTCCGGGACGGTTACTTGATTTGGTGGAGAAGAATGCGGTGAAGCTCGATCACGTGAGCACCTTGGTTCTGGATGAAGCGGATCGGATGTTGGATTTGGGATTTGCAGCTGAGCTGAACCGGATTCTGGTGATGTTGCCGAGTGAGCGTCAGAATTGGATGTTTTCTGCGACTTTCCCGAAGGCGGTGGAAGCAATCGCGGGAGAGATTCTGCGGGAGCCTCGCCGGATCGAAATCGAATCTGAGCCGGAAGAGGATCCGGATATTTTACAGCGTGCCATTCGGGTGGATACAGCTAAGAGGACGCCTTTGCTCCGTCATTTGATTGCCGAGGAAGGGTGGGGGCGCGTGCTGGTTTTTGTGGGGAAGCGATATACGGCGGATCTTGTGGCGGACAAGTTGGATCGGTTTGGCTTTAAAGCCCTTTCGTTGCATGGCGATCTCAGTCAGGGATCGCGAAGTGAGGCCTTGCGCCATTTTAAGAGCGAATCAATCCAGGTTTTAGTGACGACTGATCTTGCGGCGCGCGGGTTGGATATTGTGAGCCTACCGGTGGTGCTGAACTATGAGTTACCGCGATCGCCCGCTGATTATATCCACCGTATAGGGAGGACGGGGCGTGCCGGGGAGAATGGGGAGGCGATCAGTTTTGTGACCGCGGAGTCGGCGGCGCATTTCAATTTAATCGAGAAACGCAACGGCTTGTCTCTTCCTCGCGAGGTGATCGCGGGTTTTGAGCCTACTGATTCCGCACCTGCGCTATCGACTGGCACGGGTGGTATCAAGGGGAAGCGCAAGAGTAAGAAAGACAAGTTGCGCGAAGCGGCCGCACGAGAAGCTCGTAATGAGGGAAGGCCCGAATCTTAAGACGGCCTACGCTTTGGTCTCAGCTTCCTCTTCGGCTTTCAGCTCCGCTTCGAATTCAGCTTCGATTCTGGCCTCTTCGTCTTCCTTGGCCTTGATGACCGCGGCTTCTTCGGCTGCGATCTCAGCGAGTCGCTCCTCTTCGATCTTTTGGGCTTTCGCCTCTTCGCGGGCCATGCGCTTTTCGAGCTTCTTCTGCTCGCGTGCGATGCGTTTGTGGTCCTTGCTTGGTGTGAATGCCATTGGTCTGTCTCCTGTTAGATCATTTGGCAGGGCCGTCCTCCCGTCTGTAGAAGAAACCTCGGCGTGTCTGCTTGAGTGCGCTCTTTACTATCCGATGGGTGATTGAAGCAATAAGAAATTGGAACGGTTTTGTGGAAAGGGCAGAGAGGAGGCGTTCTGGAAGAGCTCATTAGTTGGGTGAGAAAGGGCCTGCGAATCTTGAGAATGGACGTAAATCTTGATTTGGAAGGCTTAGTTGTGGAGGTTAGGTGACCATTGGGAAAATGAAATTTGGGTCGGGGATTTTTTTAACTGCGGATTAACGCAGATTGATCGGGGTAGTGAAGGAGGCGTGAATAAAAGGCACAACCGTAAGAACATGAACCGACAGCGAAGCTGGGTGTGGGCGATGAGTATGCGAGTAGATACGAAATCCAACACGTCAACGAAAGACGCGCCTCGCCTTCGTCCCGCCTTGCCCTTTCAAGAAATCATTCCGGCATTCGTCTCTTTTGAAACACTACTTGGTATTATTTCTTTGATGAGAGTACCGAAGGATTCGTGAATCTCTTGTTTGGCGTCTTGTTGGATTCCTTCGTTGAATTGACGGCAGACGGGTTGTTATCGTGATTCAAATTTCCTGGCTTGGAGATTTCTGGACAGATGATGGTCGGGCGCGCCATCTTCTTTTTATATTGAGTGAGGACGCTGAAATGAATGAGCTGAAACGGCCAAAGGATTCCCTTTGGATAGGGTTGCTGGCGATGGTGGCATTTATTCTCTGGGGGCTTTGGGTGAATTGGGAATATGGTTTGGCTTCGCGGATTCAGGTGGCGGTGACCCAGGGAGTGGTGAGTTTGTTTTCGACGGTATTTTCGGCAGAGCTGATCGTTTGGCTGGAGAGGAGATTTCGCCATTTCAAAAAAGGAACGCTGATCACCGGTGCGGCGAGTTGGGTGGTGTTTTACTCCATGATCTGGGGAGCGCATGTGCTGGCGGGCACGCCGGAGCTGCTGCCGACGATGCTTCCCGGGATGATCATCGGGGTCTTTTTTTGCTGTGGATATGCCTATCGCGTGGCGCGCTTCCGAAGTTGCTGAGTGGCGCTTGCCCTTTTCGGGAATGAATCCATATTAGGAAATCACTTTTTAGATATGCTTGTCCTTCTTTCACCTGCTAAATCCTTGGATTACGATTCGCCCCTGCTGACGAAGAAAAAAACGAAGCCTCGCTTCATTGATGAGTCGGCTGAGTTGGTCGCGGGTCTGCAGAAGCTTTCGGTGAATCAGGTGGGGACGCTGATGTCGATTAGTGATAAGCTGGCGGAACTCAATCACGAGCGCTTTGCGGCTTGGGAGCCGGATTTTCACAAGGACAACAGTCGCCAGGCCATTCTCGCTTTCACGGGTGATGTTTATCAAGGGATGGAGCTGAAGGAGTGGTCGGCGGACGACTTTGCGACGGCGCAGAAAGAGATTCGTATTCTTTCGGGACTTTATGGCGTGCTACGTCCGCTCGATTTGATGCAGCCTTATCGACTGGAGATGGGGACGAAGTTCAAGAACGCCAGGGGGAAGAATCTCTACGAATTTTGGGGCTCTCAAGTCACTGATCTTTTGAATCAGGATTTGAAGAAGTCGTGCTCAAACTTCGTGGTGAACCTTGCCTCAAATGAATATTTTTCTGCGGTGAAGAAGAAGGAGTTGAAGGGCGACCTCGTTAGTCCCGTCTTCAAGGATGAGAAGAATGGAAATTATAAAATCATCTCCTTTTTCGCTAAAAAGGCGCGCGGGATGATGGCTGACTTCATTGTCAGGGGCGGGATCACCGATCCCGAGGACTTGAAGAAGTTCAAAAAGGGAGGCTATTGTTTTAGTAAAAAGGATTCTAGCGAGGATACCCCGGTTTTTCTTCGGAAGGAGAAGAAGGAGCGTCCTTAGCGATTCTTCTTTCCGCGACCGACCTTCTTTTTTCCGGGTGATCTACGATCGGACTTTGGCTTTACTGCTTTGTCATTATTACGTCGCGGACGAGGGCCACCTTCACGAGCGGGGGCGGGGATATCGTAGTTAAAATCCCGCTCGTGTTTCTTAGGGATGTCGCGTTTGATGAAACGTTCGAGATCGGCGAGCGCACGGTGCTCGCTTTCGGTGACGAAGGTGATGGCATCGCCTTCAGCCTTGGCGCGACCGGTGCGGCCAATGCGGTGGATATAGTCCTCGTTTTGGTCGGGGAAGTCGTAGTTGATGACGTGGGTGACGCCGGAGATATCGATTCCACGGGCGGCGACATCGGTGCCGACAAGAACGCGCAGTTTGCCTTGTTTAAACTTATCGAGGGCGCGCTGGCGTTGGTTTTGAGTTCGGTCGCCGTGGATCGCTTCGGCGGGGATGTCCGACTGACTCAGATGTTTCGCGAGGCGACTGGCGTGATGCTTCATCGTGACAAAGATGAGAACGGTGTAGAGTTCAGGGCTTTTGAAAAGATGGAGGAGGAGAGGGAACTTGAGGTGGCGGGGAATTTCGTAGACGCACTGGCGTACGGTTTTTGCGGGGTTAGTGCGGTCTCCGATTTCTACCGTTGAGGGTTTCTGTTGGAACTCGCGTGTGAGTTGTTCGATTTGGCCGGAAAGAGTGGCGGAAAAGAGGAGGGTCTGCCGGTCGTTGGGCATCTTTTTCACGATCTTGCGCATGGCCGGGAGGAAGCCCATATCGAGCATACGATCGGCCTCATCCATGACGAGGATTTCGAGCCCGCGCATATCGACGTGACCTTGTTCCATGAGATCCATGAGGCGGCCTGGAGTGGCGATGACGATTTCAGCTCCGTTTTGGAGGGCTTGGATCTGAGGTTGCTCGCCCACGCCTCCGTAGATGGTGGCAAGTTTCACATTGAGGTGGAGGGAGTAGTCGATGATATTGTCGCGGATCTGGGCGACCAGCTCGCGGGTGGGAGAAATTATGAGGGCGCGGATTCCAGGGGCTTTTGGTTTGATGTTACCAAGGATAGCAAGCATCGGAAGGGTGAAGGCTGCGGTCTTGCCGGTGCCGGTCTGGGCGATGCCGATGACGTCCTTTCTCCGCATGATGATGGGAATGGCCTTGCCCTGGATGGGCGTGGGCTCGGTATATCCGGTGTCCTCAATCGCATCGAGAATGGGCTTGGGGAGCTTGAGGTCGGAGAATGTCATCGCGGAAGTGCTAAACTTGAATCCTCCGAAAAGACAGCCAATTAGCGCGGAGCTCTTCTGCCGTTGGGGGAGGCTCGCGTGCCGGGTATGGTGGCCCGAGTAACATGATCCAATCTGGGATTTCGATTCTTGCTGAACTTCGCGGAAATGCGGAAGTGGGACTATTTTTGGAACCGGAAGCGCCCTTTTCAGAGACGGCCTTGGTCGTGAAGTCAGAGGGTAAGCCTTAAAGGCGACGGCGTGGCCAAGGATGATGTGATCGCCTATATGTGGGCCTCATCTTGCGGCTGCCTCAGGGATAGGGGCAAAAAGGTTCGTGAGATTCTCGAAAAGAAAATGACTGCCCCGCAAATTGGCAAGGCTCAACGGCTGAGTAAGGACTGGAAACCTTGACCGCATCAAGCGGAGTATGCTCTGCTTCAATTCTCACCCAGGAGTCACTTGTATCGCACAGTTATTTTATGGCTTCCCTAAACGGCTCGGCCTACTCCTCGCGGACGCGGTAAAAAAGTCGGTTCGTGCTAGGCTCGATCCCCGTTTGGGTAAAACTGGTCTCGTTGCCCTGGGATTCCCAGCTGTCGGTCACTTCCTGCCATTGGCTGGGCGTCAGGTCGGTCGAAGAGTCTATGCCATATGACTTACCAGCCTCCGAGTTCCACGTCAGCGTGACTGAGCCCGCTGCCTCGTCGTGGACGATGCTGATGATCTCGAATGGAGGAGGCGGAACGAAACTGGCAATTGATCCCGGGTCTAAGTACATCTGAGCGATCTGATCTGGAGTTAGTTCCGTATTGTACATCTGGAAGTCGTCCAACTCGCCTTTGTAGCCAGGCCCACTGGATCTGGATCCGAGCCAGATACTCCGGTAGATTTCGGTAGCGTCAGATTTAGATTCCAAGGTAGGTACCTCGGTAGGATTTTCCACTTCAGTTACTAGCACGCCGTTGACATAAAGGCGACCCCGGTCGGACTGAAAGGTTTCGGGGCCATCTGAATCCGCATGCGTCACGACGATGTGATAAATCTCCCCGTCCACGATCAAACCTGTCTCCGTTTCGATATTCTGGTTTTCACCGGTGATCCAGACCAGTCCTCCGGAGTCGTTGATAAAGAGCGAATAGAAGACACCAGGTGATGGCCACCAGACGTTTTCACGTGAAAAGATCGGATTCTGCTCGCCAGGCTTGTTTGGTTTGATCCAGATAGAAAAGCTGAACGAATCTGGGTGCGGAGGATCCTGAACCATGAGATAGCTTCCGGAAGAGTGGGTGGTGCCGGGTGCATCGAGCCCGATGGAGAAGCTGTTTCCACCCACGAGGGATGGTTCTCCAAATCGATGGGCCGGGCCATTGCTGGGAGCCCGAAGATCTGCTAGGCCTTTCCCGGATGTGTCCACGAGGGCGGCGGCGGCGGCGGTATCGAACTGGTAGCGAAATTCAAGAAACTCGGTGAATGCCGGAAAGCTCGTGGGATCGGTCGGGTCGCTCCCGTTCGCTATTTCCAATCCGTCGAGGGCGGCGTCACCGTCGGTGTTGGCATTGTTGGGATCACTGCCCGGCTGTGTCTCAGGATTTTGCCGATCGTAAGGCAAGTCATGGTTCTCGACGCCGTCAGCCAGCCCATCGCCGTCGGTATCGGCGCTCAATGGGTCAGTTCCCCGATCGGATTCGCTGACCCAGGTCCCCGTGTTCGTTTCGACCCCATCGAGAAGCGTGTCGCCATCAGAATCAGGATTGTCGAGGATGGTCCCCATTTCAAACTCGCCCAGGTTGCTCAGGCCGTCGGAATCTTCATCGAGAACAGCGTCTGCTAGTTCATTTGGGTCGAGAAACGCATGCTGTTCTTCTACCTCGTTCGGGATGCCATCTCCGTCGTTGTCGTCGAGCGTTTCCACGATCACTTTCTTGATCTCCCAGTTGGGAAGGAACTCTCCTTTGGCAAACGAATCAAATGCGGCGATGAAGCGAACAATAATCACATCCCCAGCGGAGAGGCCGCTGACTTCGGCAACACTTGTGATCAGAGTTCCTGCGGCGAAGTCCTGAGAATTTGCTACAAATCCATCGCCCCCGGCCAAGTCATGGCCTCCCTGAAGCCCGATGACGTTGTTGTATCCATTTTGGGAAAAGTCGGTTTTTGGAACCGTGATAAACGCTCCGCCATTGACGTTGTATTGAAGAGCGCCTCCATCCCAATCGCCTGTTTCGATGCTGTAGCGATGATCGAAGCTGATGCGGAGAACGGGTGGACTTTCGAGAGGGGTGGGAATACTGATTGCTGAGGTCCCCAAGTAGTGGTTGACGGATGTGACCTCATTGGCTTCGCCGGCGGTAAACCAGTTAGCCCCTTCGGCATTGAACGTCCACGGATTGGCAGGAGCGCCGTTGGTGGTTTGCGTGAATCCGCCGTCACCGTTTGCGAAGTCCTCAGATAACAAGACAGCGGAAAATCCGCTTTGAACTGAAACGTGGAGGCTCATCGCTAACAATGCTGGGATGAGGGGATTGCTTGGTCTTGCTTCCATGACTGTTAGAATTTTCTTTCTGGAGGGCGTCGTCGCGGGTGGGAGAAATCTCGAGACCTATTGCTACGATATTAGCCCCCCCTCCCGCCCCGCCAAGGATTTTTTTAGCGGTTGTTACTGACTAGGAATTTGCTTTTGGCGGGAGGGCCTTGAAGGCACCTCTGGTCGCGCCGAGGCACGTCCCGTAACTCCTGTCCATCTCGCTCCGCTCGGTTGCGACTGGGGGCGTCGTGGGCGGGGATGGCTTGTTCTCTTCCGTGGTGGACATTGACGCCGATCTCGTGGGAATTGTGGCGCGCGAATCTTCGCAGGTTGTCCTTAAGGAGGGAGACGTTGAGCGAGGCAAGCCGCTGTTTACGAGCTTTGCCTGTGCCGGATGTCATTCGCTTGATGGCGCGAAGCTTGTGGGTCCTAGCTTGTGGGTCCTAGCTTGGCGAAGATCGCGAGTCGGGTGGATCAAGGATTTCTGCGAGAGGCGATTGTCGATCCCGCAGCGGTTGTAGCGGAGGGATTTGAGCCCTCGATGCCATCGTTTGCGGGGGTCCTGACCGAACAACAGCTTATTGATCTCCTGGCTTACCTGAAGACGCTTCGCTAAGATTAAAGGAAGATGATTCCATCATGAGGGAGAGGAGCTTGATTCTTGCGAAATCGTGCAATAATGAGTAATTGGTGGAACTGCGCGGATGTTTACCCCATCCAACGGCACACATTTAGTTATCCCCATATGAATTTTTCCAGATTCCTGGCGGTCGCATCGACCCTGCTCATCACAAATTCCCCGGCTGAGCAGATCGTTTTCAGCGAGATTATGTATCACCCGCCATTGGGTGGATACGAGTTTGTGGAGGTCCAGAATCTTACGGCAACTCCTTTTGATATCGCCGATTGGAGATTAAGCGGCGGGGCGGATTACGATTTTCCCACCTTCAACACCGGAAGCGCGACGGAGAGCTTTTTGAAAGCCTTCGAGCGTATCATTATTTGCGAAACGGATCCTGCAACCTTCCGGGCGGCTTACGGCCTTCCCGATGCAATTCGCGTTTTCGGGCCCTGGATCGGGCAGCTCGCCAATTCAGGGGAGCGTGTCAACTTGAAGGACAAGAATGATGTGGTTCGCTGCACGATGCGCTATAATGACCGGCACCCCTGGCCCGTTTCGGCTGACGGAGCGGGGCATAGTTTGGTCCTCGCGGACACGAGCCGGGCGATCGATGACTATCGTGTTTGGCGGGCAAGTGCCGGCGCCAATCCAACTCCAGGGTCTCCGGAACCTGCTTCAGCGGAAGAGTCCTTTTCCAATCCGGAAGTCAACCTGTCTTCCGGAATTCCTTTTGTGCAGTATGCCGATAAGTGGAGTTTCAATGACCAAAACGTGGACCTTGGAACGACCTGGAAGGATAATGATTACAACTTCTCGCACAGTGGCTGGACGATGGAAAACGATGCGGGAAATAGGGGAGGGCTCTACGGGTTTGAAACTTCATCTCTTCCCGAACCGGGTCTTAATACCGCCTTGCTCAACAGCGATGATGATGCGAATCACTTGACGTATTATTTCCGCAAGGAATTCACTTATACGGGATCGACGACGGGCGCGACGGTCACGATTGATATGATCAATGACGATGGTGCCTACTTTTACCTGAACGGAAATCCGATTGGCGGTCTTGGAGCGACGGCCAATGGAGACTGGAAGGACAGCGCGACGCGGACAGTGTCCAATGCCACCGAGGAGCTGGGTGTTGCCAGCAACAATGGTTCCGCTCTGGTGGTCGGGACGAATGTGATTTCGGCTGAAGTGCATCAGACCAATGATTCGAGTTCCGACTGTGTTTTTGGAGCGCGTCTCAGTATCGCAGCCCCTTCGGTGCCCAGTGTCGTGATTAACGAGGTTCTTCCTTCTGCATCCGGTTTTGTGGAATTCTTCAATCCCACCGGGGCTCCCATTGATATCGGAGGCTGGTATTTGAGTGACGAGCCGGGGAATCTCACGAAGCACCAAATTCCTGGCAACCTGATTGTTCCAAATTCAGGTCTCGTCTCGGTGGGCTTCACGGCTTCGGGTCTTTCGGTGCTGGCAAATACGAGCGTCTACCTGACGCAAGCCGATGGGACTTCGGTCTCCAACGCCATTAGCGCTGCCATTCCGCTTGATGGTCGTTCGCTGGGTCGGAAGGGCGATGGCAGCAGTTCCTGGTTTCTTTTTACCGAGCCGTCGCAGGACTCTTCAAATTCGAGTGCTTCGTCAGAATTTTCACTGAAGCTCAACGAAGTGCATCTTGATTCGTCCGACACGATTGATTGGGTGGAGCTTTATAATCCGGGAACAGCTTCGGTGAGCACCTCGGGTCTTTTCATCGCAAGCCTCACGGATTTCTCAGACAAGATTCCCCTTGGGTCTGCAATTTCTTCGGAAGGACATGTTTCCTGGGAGACCTCGTTTATCGATCAAGGGGGAGACCGCACCTTATATCTTATCGATTCCTCGAACAATGTGCTCGATGCCATCGCGCTGGAGCAAATGGCACCGCGTGATCACTACGCAGCTTACCCGGATGGTTCGGGCGAGTTCTTTGCTTCAATTTCAGGCACTCGAAATGCCAGCAACAATCCCACCCGTGAACAGGATATTGTCATTACCGAGCTCATGGTCGATCCGCCGAGCGGGCATCGTGACGGGGAGTTTATTGAGCTTTATAACAAGGGAGCAAGCAGCATCGATCTCAGTGGGTGGAGTTTCGATGAGGGAGTCGATTTTGTGTTCCCTGCGGGCACCAGTTTGGGATCGGGTCGCTATCTCGTGGTTGCCGCTAATGCCGCACTTACGTCCGCGGCTCATGGAGGAGCCGATGTCATCGGAGAATACGACGGGGAACTGTCAAACGGGGGTGAGCTGTTGAGTTTGCGTGATAGTTGGGGGAACCTGGCCGATGAGGTGCACTATCACACCGGGGGAACCTGGCCTCAACTCGCCGGAGGTTTGGGAAGCAGTATGGAGCTGCGACATCCCTCGATGGATAATTCGCGCGGGACAGCCTGGGCGGATTCGGATGAGTCGAACAAGTCGACTTTTGCATCCTACTCTCTCACGGAGAGCTATCTTCAACTGACGACCCGAGGATCTTCTTCTGACTACGAAGAACTGCATATTCAGTGCGTGGGCGATAGCCATCTGGCGATGAAGAACATGTCACTTACGAAAAACGGGAGCGGCAACATGCTTCCCAATGCAGGCAACGCGGTGGTGACGAATGGCAATGCGTCGACGGGTTGGCTGTGCCAGGGCACGCATTACTCGAGCTATTACTCGGGTGGCGAATTCCACATCATTTCCGATGGTCACGGTGACGTGAAAGCGAATCGCTGCGAGATCGATGTCACCCAGATTTCTAGAAATGATGTGCTGACCTTTAATTTTGAAGCGCGCTGGATTTCCGGGAAACCAACGATTTTGGTGGAGACCTGGGATCGTTCGTTTGGCGGAATTTTCCATCTTCCGATTCCTAACAACCTAGGGACTCCCGGTGCGGCCAACTCGGCAGCAATTTCGAACGCAGCGCCCGTTGTTTCCGGGCTCATTCACAGCCCTGCAGTTCCTACATCGAGTGATTCGGTCGTGGTCACTGCCGAGGTTTCCGGAGCAACGACGGTGAATCTCCGTCATCGTTTGGACAACAACAGCGGAAGCGGATCCTGGTTATGGGCGCCGATGAATGACGCTGGCACCGGTGGTGATGAGCGCGCAAATGATGGTATCTTTTCGGTCACGCTGACTCAGTATCAATCGGACAATTCTATTGTGCAGTTTTATGTCGAAGCAACTTCAGCGGGCGAAACCACCGTTCAGCCTGCGGTGGCTCCAGGGAAACCGGCGATGTGGGTGGTTGATAACACAAACCACGCGAGTGACCTGCGGACCGAGCGATTTGTGATCTCGGCTCAGGATGTGAGTGCGTCCGGAGGGTCCGGTGATTCGTCGACCTTCAATTACGCTTTCCCGCGCCTTTCGAATCACTATTTCAACGCGACCTTTATCGGAGACGAAAGAGAGATTATTTATAACTGTGAGTTTCGAAAAAGTGGAAGCCCCTGGACGCGTTCGTCAGGGGCCGATTTTGCCCGGGCAAAGTGGAAGACTCCGGGCGATCGTCGCTTCCGGGGTTATTCGAAGCGCGCCATCGATAACGACGCCGGAGGAAGCAGGGCTTATCACAATCGCATCATTCGATACTGGCTTTATCTCTTTGGGCACGCTGCGAACGAGAACGAATTCATTCGCGTGATGGTCAATGGCGGGAGTTCCTCGGTCCGTGAGGATGTCGAACCCAATGCGACCGACTTCATGAAGCGGAACTGGAAAGACGGGCAAAAGGGTGAGCTGTATCGTATCGATGATGAATGGTGGTTTGACGACAACTGGGGCCGCCAAAACCGCAACGCCGATTGGTCCTACAAAGGAACGAAAGAGCCCGAGCGCTACAGCTCGGAGTGGATTAAGCGTTCGCGCGAGAGTGAGTATGACTATTCGTCCTTCACGAGCTGGGTTGAAAAGGTGGGCGGGAATTCCTTCAATCGTGATGAGATTGAGCGGATGGCCGATATCGATTTGATGGCGGCAAACGCGGTGGTCCGTGGATGGTGTGATGACTGGGATACCTTAACGCGGAATCGCGGAAAGAATGGCTACTTCATGCGCCGGGCTACGGACGGAAAATGGATGTTGGTGCAGTGGGATTCCGATTTAACTTTTGGAGACTCCAATGCAGCGTTCATTGGGAATCTCTCCGGAGTACGAAATTTTTACAACAAGCCCTACGTGCGGCAGCGGGTGAATTACTACCTGGGGAAGATGGTCAACGAATACACCGCGAACTCGGCGCGACTTTCCGCGTGGCACCAGTGCGAAGAAGAAGCTTCGAATTCCTATGGCGCAAACACCAGGACATACACGAATTGGAACAACTCGCGCCTTTCGCGGGCGAATTCGGAAATTGGTTCGGCATTGAACACGAATTTTAATGTCACCTCTGGAAACGGATCCTCTGCCACGACTTCCGCCGACACCTACACCTTGGGGGGGGTGAGTTCCTACAAGGCGTTCAAAATCGAGGCTCTCAATCATCCGGAAGCGGAGTGGTCCTTTGGTAGTCAAACAGGATGGTCGCTATCCAATATCCAGTTGAAGCAGGGAACGAATTCCGTGGTGGTGCAGGCCATGGATGAGGAAGGCAAGGTCGTCGATTCCGAGACCTTCACGATCACGAAGACAGGAAATGCTTTCCCGGTGGTCGATCTAGCTGGTAACCCGGGCTCTTTCAATGCGCCCGTGAGTGAGCCATTCATTATTGATGCGGTCGACAGCTATGATCCCGAGGGAACGGCTCTTTCCTATTCGTGGAGTATCACTCCGGCCGTTTCGTTCACACAACCAACGGCTTCTTCGGCATCGTTCAATTTTACGACAGCCGGCCTCTATCAAATCACGCTGACGGCGACCGATGGTGATAATCAGCAGACGGTGGAGACGCGTGAGGTGGCTGTCTACTCGGGCGCGGGATGGACGTCGTTCAATGAGCCTGTTCTATCCGGCCAGTGGACCTTGCAGGACGTCGAGCTGCGGGATAATTCTTCTCCATCGGCTTCCTACAGTCTGGATGACGTGCCAAATAGTCTGACTCTGAAGATTGAGGAGGACAGCGCCAAGCCGTTACGGATGAATTCTCCCAACCATCCGATTATTTGGCGCGAGTTGCCAGGCGACGGCGATTGGTCTCTGCACACCGATGTGCGATTGGCGACGGCACAGCAAGGCAACTTTATCACGGGCTTGATCGCCGAGGTAAGAGAGAACGGCACGTCGGTGCGTTATGTCATCGGGATGGAAGACGGGGATTTTCTTCGGGTGAAGCGGTCAACGGGAGGTTCATACACCCAGTTGGCGAATATCAACTGGTCTGCGGGTGATGCGGTGATTCGAATCCGGAGAACCTCGAATCAGCTCTATTTTGAATACCGGGGTGAACCGGGGGAATGGACGAGCTTTTACGATCGATCGATTCCCGGAGGGAGCACCGGAGAAATGGGCGGAATCTTTGCCGCGACGGATACGGCGCAGTCGCTTCGTCTGGAGTTTGACTACGCCCTGCTTGTGGATCCGGAAGCCAGCAGTGAGACCCTGGACCATCTGCGACTCACCGAGATCATGTATAACCCCACGGGCGGTGGATCGCTGGAGTATCTCGAATTCCTGAACACGGGAAGTATTCCGCTGTTGATTCAATCGGTGACTACTGATGATACGAAACCTTTTGCGGAATTCACTTTTGGAAATGTCACCTTGGCCGCGGGCGCACGAGGGGTTCTCGTGGTTGATCCTGTCGCCTTTGAGGCGGAGTATGGGCCTGGCATTACCATCTTGGGTCAGTGGACTGGCGGCGCCCTTTCGAATAGCGGCGAGTCGATAGTTCTGCGGGATCCGCTGGGGAACGTGATTCACGATTTCGCTTACGACGATTTGGCACCCTGGCCTCTTGAGGCTGATGGGCAGGGAGCTTCTCTGGAGGTGATTGATAGCGAGGGGAACTACAATGATCCGCTGAACTGGCGGGCTTCTGTGACCGGCGGAACGCCGGGAGCGGCACCGATGATTGATGCTGATAACGACGGACTCAGCGATTCAGATGAGGCGACCTACGGAACGGACCCCCTGGTTGCTGATACTGATGCAGATGGATTTTCTGATGGCGAGGAAGTTGTCGCGGGAACGGATCCGCTCAGTGCCCTTTCCTTCCTGAAGGCGGTATTGGTCTCTTCGGGAGCTTCTGAAAATCAGTATACCTTGAGTTGGAATTCTGTGAGCGGAAAGGTCTATATCGTGCAGACAAGCACCTCGCTAAAGGGGGGGTGGACTGACATTGAAACAATCACGGCGACTGGCCCGGTCACTGTTACGAGCCATACCAGCAGTGATTCGGAGAAATTCTATCGTGTTAAAGTTGAATGAAGCTCCTTTTGAGCTCGTAGAAAGATGTTTTAGCGATGCTTCGTAAGCCATGGATGCGACTTGCCGGTGCTTTCTCATTGCTCATTTTGGGTATGGCTTCGGCATTCCCTGATAGCCCGGTGCCGGAGAAAAAGAGTGAGGGAAATCACTGGGCCTTTCAGATGCCTCAAGCCACTGAGTTGAAGGGGGACCGCCATGCGATTGATGAGTTGTTGGCGCCCCATGAAATGGACCTCGTGGGGAAGGCATCTCGTGAGGTTTTACTGCGCCGGATGTGGCATGTCACGACCGGGATTTTGCCCAAGCCTCAGGAAGCGGATAAATGGCTCTCCGATAAGCGAAAGGGTGAGGAGTGGGTTCGGGCGCTGAGTGAGGCGGCTTTGTCGGATGCTGGCTTTGGCGAACGCTGGGCCCGGCATTGGCTGGATGTCGCCCGCTATGCCGATACCAAGGGGGCGGCGATTACGGACAGTGAAGAGTATCCTTATGCTTATACCTATCGGGATTGGGTCGTTGATGCTTTCAACCGGGATCTTCCTTTCGACCAATTCACTCGTCTTCAGGTGGCGGCTGATCTTATGGAAACGCCGAAGGAAAACTTGGCTGCGCTGGGCTTCCTGACGGTAGGGAGGGCCTATCAGGGTGGGCAGCAAAACTTGGTGATCGCGGATCAGATCGATGTCACGATGCGCGGATTTATGGGGCTTACGGTGGCTTGCGCCCGATGCCACGATCACAAGAGTGATCCGATTCCCACGGCTGATTTTTACAGCCTCTACGGGGTTTTTGATAGCGCCCGGGTTCCCAAAAAGCTGCCGATTTTAAAAGAGCCCGCTGATTCGCCGGGCTATCGCAAATTCCAGGAGAAGCGAAGGGATCTTGCGCGGAAGGTTCATGCCCATGTGAAGGAAGTGGTTCCGGAATACGAGACGCCCAAGGATCTTTTTAATTTTAATCTGGGGAAGGCGAACGGGAAATTGAACCAAATGGAGCGGGAGAAGTTTCGGCGCCTGGTCGGTGCGATTACTAAGTTGGAGGTGAGTTCGGCTTTTGCGCCCGGGCGCGCGATGGTGTTGGAAGAGCGGCAGCCGATAAATCCGGTCATTTTTGAACGGGGAAATCCTCGAGCCCGTGGGGCGGCAGTCCCTCGTCAATTTCTCAAGATTCTCCGCAAGGAAGGTGAGGTTTTCCAAAATGGAAGTGGTCGTCTGGAACTGGCCCATCGCCTTACTGATGAACGGAATCCTCTCACGGCACGCGTTTGGGCGAATCGCGTTTGGATGCACCTGATGGGGTCGGCATTGGTCGGCTCTCCGGGTGACTTTGGATACGAGACGGCGGCACCCTTGCAATTGGCCTTGCTGGATCATCTGGCGCTCTTCCTCCTTGAAAAGGAATGGTCCACCAAGGAACTCATTATGCATATTGTGACGTCGGAGGCGTGGCGTCGGAGCAGTGTTGCTCCTGCCGGATTGATCGAAGAAGATCCAGAGAATTACTACTACGCGCGGGCTCATCGGGTCAGAAAAGATCTCGAAGCGTGGCGTGATTCGGCTCTGCAAGTGAGTGGTCGATTGGACCGCAGGCTGGGAGGGAAGCCGGTGAAGATTGATAAAATACCTTATATTCCGCGTCGAACGATCTATGGTCGGATTCGCCGGGGCTATCTCAGTTCGGTGATGCGGGCTTTTGATTTCCCAGGTTCGGAAGAGGCCTTAATGAAGCGCTCGGAGACCACGACCCCGATGCAGGCGCTTTATCTCATGAACAGCCCGTTCCTTCATGGGGAAGCGCGGGGAGTGGTGAAATCTACCGGGCCTCATGAGGTGGTTTCGGAGGAGAGCGTTCAGAAAATTTATGGAAGAGTGCTTCAACGTGAGGCCAGTCCAGAGGAGGCAAAAGCGGCTGTCGCTTGGTTGACGCGGGCGAGGCTTCAACGCACGGCGGGTGCATGGGAGTATGGATATTTGCGAGATGGGTCACTGGAGTTTGTGGTGTTGCCCTTTTTTAAGAATGGTCGATGGAGTGGTGGGGAGGAGCTTCCGGATGCGGAACTGGGGTATCTTTTCTGGATGCATGACGCGGGGCACCCAGAGTTAGATAAGGCGGTGGCGCTTTCTTGGACGGCGGTGGAAGATGGGGAGTTGCGTGTGGAGGGGGATTTGAAGACAGGGAGCGACCAGGGTAATGGGGTGCGGGGGAGAGTGATGCGACCGGATGGGGAGATGTTGGGTGAGTGGATTTCCGAGGGAGCGGGGGAAGTGGCGACGTCGCTTCCGAAGATCGAGGTCAAGGCTGGTGAGCAACTTTGGTTTGTCGTCGATAGCCGGGGTGATCAAGGATTTGATGGCTTTCGCTGGACACCGCTTCTTTTTAAGGGAGAGGAAGAAGTGGCGAATGCCTCGACAGAATTTAGCGGCCCCGGACTGGAGCCCTTGGCTCAGCTCGCGCAGGTGTTACTATTGAGTAACGAATTTTTCTACATCGACTAAGATGAATCATCACGAAGCAGGACATGGCGGCTACATCGGCACGCGCCGCGAATTTCTCTCGAAGTGCGGGATGGGAATGGGTGCGCTTGCGATGGGTGGTTTGCCCGGGCAGCTGGCGGCGGGATCGAATCCCATGTTGCCCAAGCTCGCACCGGTTCAGGGTAAGGCGAAGGCGGTTATTCATCTTTTCATGAATGGGGGGCCTTCCCAAGTGGACACCTTTGATCCAAAGTCGGAGCTCACGAAGTATGACGGGAAAAAGATTCCTCTCGATTTGACCACGGAGCGTCCGACGGGTGCGGCGATGAAGTCGCCCTTTGCCTTTAAGAAATATGGCGAAAGTGGCTTGGAGGTTTCGGATTTGTTTCCAAGGGTGGGAGCGTGTGCGGATGATCTGTGTGTCATTCGTTCGATGCATGCGGATGTGCCGAATCATGAGCCATCGTTGCTCCTGATGAACTGCGGGGACTCGCGCTTATCGCGACCGAGCGTGGGATCTTGGGTGACTTATGGATTGGGAACTGAGAATCAGAATCTTCCTGGTTTTGTTTCGATGTGCCCGGGTGGTTATCCTATTTCGCGGACGCAGAATTGGCAGTCGGGATTTTTGCCGGCCGCTTATCAGGGAAATTACGTTGATACGAAAAATGCCGATCCCAAGAAGTTGATCGAGCACATCGTGCCAAAGCATTTGGAAAAACGGCGGCAGCGCGAGCAGCTTGATTTTCTAAGGACGCTGAATGAGCAGCACGTGGAAGCGCGGGGGCGCGATCAGGAATTGGAGGCGCGCCTGGAGAGTTTTGAGTTGGCTTATCGCATGCAGCTGGAGGCGACGGATGCTTTTGATATTACCAAGGAGCCTCAGTATATTCGCGACCTCTACGGGGATACCCTGCAAGGAAGACAGATGCTTATTGCTCGTCGCTTGATTGAGCGAGGGGTTCGCTTCGTGCAGGTCTGGCACGGGGCAGGACAGCCTTGGGATAATCATGATGATTTGGAAAAGAATCATGGGCGGCTTGCGGGTGAGTGTGATCAGGCGATTGCGGCTCTGCTCACGGACTTAAAAATGCGTGGTCTTCTTGATGAGACGCTTGTTGTTTGGGGGGGGGAATTTGGGAGAACTCCCGTGGTGGAAATGCCCAAGCCGGGTTCGAATGCGGGTAAGATCAATGGCCGTGATCATAACCACTATGGCTTCACCACCTGGCTAGCAGGTGGGGGTGTGAAAGGGGGGCATGTTCATGGCGAAACCGATGACTTTGGGTTCGCCGCGGTCAAGGATAAGGTGCACGTGCATGATCTCCACGCCACGATGCTCCATCTTTTAGGCTTTGATCATGAAAAGCTGACTTATCGCTATTCAGGAAGGGATTTTCGCCTGACCGATGTGCATGGGAAGGTGATCGAAGAGATCCTGGCGTAGGGGGGAGGGTATAACTCTCCTTATTGGCTCTGTAGTCTGGTGAGGAGCTTCTTGGCGAGACCGGGTTCTTCCTTGGCGAGGTTCTTTGTTTCTCCTTCGGGAGTGGTGTGATCGTAGAGTTCGAGGTGGCCGTCTTTGTGGGCGATGAGGCGGTGAGTTGCGGTGCGGAGTGTGCGTGCCCTGTTGCTGTAGGAAATGGCTGCGTTATCGGAAGGCGCACCAGCGTCCTTGAGTTGAGGGAGGAGGGAATCGCCGTCGAGGTAGCCCGGTTTTTTGAGGCCGGTGAGATCGCAGAGGGTGGGGAAGAGGTCGATGGTCTCGGCCACGGCTTTCGAAATTGTACCGGGTTTTTTGACCTCGGGGGAGATGACGATGAGCGGAGAACGGAGTGATTCTTCGAAGAGGGCGTGTTTTCCCCAGATAGCGTGTTCGCCAAGGTGCCAACCGTGATCACCCCATAAAATGATGATGGTATTTTTGGCGAGTCCGAGGTCGTTGAGTTGCTGGATGATTTTTCCGACCTGGGCATCGGCATAGGTGACGCAGGCGGCGTAGTGCTTGCGGACTTCGGTGGCGAAAGCGTCATCCTTGTTCGGATCTTTTCCCCAGCGGTTGTATTTCATGAACTCACCGGAGCCGTGCCAAGTGGTTTTCCCTTCGGGTTTATTAGGATGAGAGATGGGTGGGAGCTTGGCGTCCTTGTAGGGCCTCAAGTATTTCGCGGGAGCGCCGAAGGGGAGGTGGGGTCGGAGGATTCCGGTTGCTAGGAAGAAGGGTTTTTTATCGTCGGCGAGGAGCTTCAACTGCTTGAGTGTCTCGTCGACGGCGATGCCATCGGGGTAGATTTCATCGTTGCCTTCGAGAGCTTGGAAGAGATCCATGTCTTTCGCGTTTTTGCGAATTTCGCCGTTGGCGAGGCCGTGCATCCAGCCGCGTGGGTGCTGCCATTTTCCGGCAGGAAGGAGGTGTCGGTCCCAGGAGTTGGGGAGTTCGAGTTTTGAGTCATCGTCCCAATCCGAGCCTCCGCGTCCGCCCGGGTGGTGGGAAACTTTTCCGATGGAGACGGTGGTGTAGCCGTTGTCGCGGAAGTGGGCTGGGAGAGAGGGGTTTTTCGGGTTCTGCGCGCGTTGGAACAGAGCTCCATTTCCGGCGGGTCCGTAGGTTCCGGTGAGGAGTGCGTAGCGGGAGGCACCGCAAGTTGGAGCCTGGACGTAGTGGCGGGTGAAGGCGCGGCCGCGGGCGGCTAGGGCATCGATGTTCGGCGAGTGGATGTAGTCCTTGCCGAAGCACTTGAGCTCGGGGCGGAGGTCATCGATGCAGATGAGAAGGACGTTTTGGGGCAGCGAACTCTGAACAGCGAAGAGTGAAGATGAACTCTGAAGCAAGAGGAGAGAAACTAAATTGGGGAGGATATTTTTAACCACGGATGAATGGGATGAATGTCTTTTTTACGAGGCTTCCATCGCCTGCTCGATGAAGGCTTTGATCTCTTTGTAGCCTAGGCGCTTGGCGGCGGAGGAGGTAAAGATGATGGGGTCTCCGTCTGACCACTCTTTCATGGCGGTTTTGAAAAGGTCGATGTGTTTCTGGAGGGCGCCGGCTTTCGTTTTATCGCACTTGGTGAAAACGAGGGCGAAGGGGAGGTTGTGCTCTACGAGCCATTGGAGGAACTGGAGATCGATCTTCTGGGGCGTGTGGCGGGAGTCGATGAGGACGAAGGTGCCTAGGAGGTTCTCGCGGTTGACGAGGTAGTCGGAGACGAATTCGTTGAATTGCTCGCGGAGGTTTTTGGAGACTTTTGCGTATCCGTAGCCGGGGAGGTCGACGAGGCTCCAGGCTTCGTTGATTTTGAAAAAGTTGATTTCGCGGGTGCGTCCAGGGGTTTTGGAAACGCGGGCGAGGCCGTCCTTGTTGGTAAGGAGGTTGATGAGGGAAGATTTTCCGACATTGGAGCGGCCGATGAAGGCAAACTCGGGAAATTCGCCTTGGGGGCAATCGTCGAGGTGGACGGCGCTTTTGATGAATTTGGCGGAAGTGATTCTCACGTGCGTGAGGATAAATGGGGGGAGGGGGAATGGCGATGCTATGATTTGCTGATTTTGAGCAAAAAAGTGACCGGAGGATGTGGGGGGATTTTTACCTCCTTTTGGTGGTTTCTGGTTTTTGCCAGGGGACGGTGCCACCGCGTTGAATCTGGGCGCGCATGGCGGTGGTGAGTTCGCGGAATTTTTGGGACTCCTTTTTGGAGAGGTCGGTGGTTTCGAGGGGGTCGTTTTCGAGGTGGAAGAGTTCCCAGGGTCCGTCGGGTCGATTTTTGAGAAGCTTCCAGGGTCCGCGGCGGAGGGCCCAAGAGGAGTCGCCCATGTAGCGTTGGTTTCCTTCGCGGCGGGTGAAGAAGTTGTCGCGCTGGAAGGGCGCTTGTCTGCCGGATTTTAGGAGAGGGAGGATGGAGCGGCCTTCGATTCCATTGGGGACGGTGCCATCGGCTGCTTCGATGGCGGTGGGGAAGAGGTCCATGGTGAGGAAGGAGAAATCGCTGCGGGTGCCGGGCTTGATGACTCCAGGCCAGGTGGCCGAGGCGGGGACTTTGAGTCCGCCTTCATACATGTCTTGTTTTCCGCCGCGAAGATTTCCGCAGTTTCCGCCAACGTTGATCTGTCCGCCGTTATCGGAGACGAAGATCGTGAGGGTGTTCTTCCACTGTCCGGTTTCTTTCAGGGTTGCGATGACTTTGCCAATGTTGTGGTCCATGTGCTCGATGAGAGCGACGAGCTTGGCGCGCTTTTCGGTAATTCCTTTTTCGCGTTTGATCACTTTTTTGAGCCAATCAAGAGGAGGTTGGATCGGGGTGTGGGGCGCATTGTAGGCGAGATAGAGGAAGAAGGGGTCTTTTTGGTTCTTTCGTTCGGTAAGGTAGCTTTGGGCCCACCGGGTGAAGATATCGGTGGCATGGCCCTTGGGATTCACCTTTTCCTGGTTGAGGCGCATGTAGTGCTGATCGTGACGGCGGTGGTGGTAGTAGTCGTCCATCATGTCGCCGAGGAAACCGTGGAAGTGATCGAAGCCGCGCGTGTTGGGATGCGCTTCGTGATCCAGTCCGAGGTGCCATTTTCCGATGGCGGCGGTGTGGTAGCCGAGGGGCTTGAGCGCTTGGGGCAGCATGGTGGCGGAAGGGGCGAGGTAGCCCCAGTTGTCTTCCGGTTTGGTTCGGATGACGCCGGGAACACCGACGAGTTCTTGGTAGCGTCCTGTGAGAAGCGCAGCGCGGGTCGGGGAGCAGACCGGGCAGTTGGCGAAGCATTCCGAGAAGCGCATGCCCTCGCTGATGAGGGAGTCGATGTGCGGACTCTTGAGGTCGGTGGCTCCGTAGGAGGAGAGGTCGCCGTAGCCTAGGTCATCGACGATGATGACGAGGATGTTTGGTTTAGAAGACAAAAATCCTAAATTCGAGAGGAGGAGAAAGACTAAACTGAGGAGGAAATTTTTAAACACGAATGGATGGGATGGATGGGATGGATGGGATTTTTCTTGGGAGGTGGATCTGGGAGTTTGATTACAACCGAAATGCAATGGAGATAACCGAAGAAAAATTTTAACGGATTGAGAATTAATTACACGGATTTTCCTGCCAGATGGAGGTGGTTTTTTTAACGGGCAATTTTGAAGACGCGAGCGGTGAGAATGATGGAGGCAACGGTGAGTCCGATGGCGAGGCCCCACCAGACTCCGATGGGGCCGAGGTCTCCCTTGGTGGCGATGAGCCAGCCGAGGGGGATTCCAAAAAACCAGTATGATAGGACGGCCGTCCAGGCCGGAATGGTGACGTCTTCAAGGCCACGGAGGATGCCACCGGAGGCGACCTGGATGGCGTCGACAAATTGGAAGACGGCGATCACGAGAAGAAATTTGGCGGCGAGGGCGATTACTTCGGGGTCATCGTTGTAAAGGGGAGCGATGAAATCTTTTCCAAGGCCACAGAAGAGGGAGGTGAGGGTGGCGAAGAGGAGAGTGATGATCCATCCGGAGAGGATGATGGCAGGATAGCGCTCTTTCTCCTGAGCGCCGGCAGCATTTCCCATGCGCATGGTGAGCGCGATGGAGAGGCCGAGAGGAATCATGAAGAGCGTGCCTCCGGTAGTGAGGGCGATTTGGTGAGAGGCGAGGGAGATTTCACCGTAGAAGCCGATGAGAAAACCCGTGGCGGAGAAGGCACCGACTTCGGCCAAAAGATGGAAGCTGGCAGGAATGCCGAGAGTGAGGAGTTTGCGGAGAGTGGCGGGGTCAGGTCGAGCGAGCCAGCGGTTCGGAGTGAATTGCTTAAGCGATTTTGAGCGATCGAGCCAGATCATCATGGCGACCAGGATGGTAATGCGTGAAATCAGAGTGGCCCAACCGGCGCCGACCAAGCCGTAGCCGAGGTTGAAAATGAAGAGTTGGTTGAGTGCGATATTGAGGAGGACGCCACCGAGGAAGATGAAGAAAGAAGGCCAGGGATGGTCGAGAGAATCGCCGTGATTTTTTAGGCCCATCGACCCTAGGGCCGGGACGAGGGAAATGAGAATAAGAAAGAGGTAGGGGGGCGCGGCTGCCGTGACATTGGCGGGCTGTCCGAAGAAGGAGAGAAAGGGGATGAGGAAGGCTGAAAGGAGGAAGAGCGCGAGGCCGGAAGCGAGGGCGAGGTAGAAGCCATTACGGCAGGTGGCGCGTGCTGCGGCCTCGTCTTTTCTTCCTGCCGCGCCAGAGCTGAGGACGGAGATGCTGGTGATGAGTCCGATGCCGAAGACGAAGGGAATGGCAAAAACGGCATTGGCGAAAGAGAGGGCCGCGAGTTCAGTGACGCCAACATTTCCGACCATGACAGTATCCGCTACAATCATGAGCATTTGGCTGACTTGCCCAATGACCAACGGCACCGCGAGGACAGCGGTTTTTTTGCCCTCTTTAAGCAAGGAGGGGATTGTCAGCTGGCGGAACATGGGGTGGAAGAACTCTTGTCCAAAAGGTCATGGGAGTCGCGCACCAACTTAATGTCGCTGTGACTTTTTGGCAAAGCGAGTGGGATGAGGAGATTATCCGCGGATTGATGTGAATAGTTGTGGGAGCTTCCTCCTGCGTCCTTCGGCGGACAACGCGCGTGGCTGAGCGGCGGCGGCGGGGGCGCCGCGACTCGTGCGCCCGGCATGGGCGATGACTCGTAATACCCCTCCGGTATTCGTCTCTTTTGAAACACTACTTGGTATATATGAGATAAAATTTCCGGGAAGAATGACAAGGCGTAGTGAAGCGCAAGCCGCCGAGAGTGATCGATTGATCCAGCAAGTGATGGTGGGGCTGCTCGACCCTATTTTCTTTTAGGCAAGGAGGTCGTGAATGACGTGGCCGTGGACGTCGGTGAGGCGGAAGTCGCGGCCGGCGTGGTGGTAGGTGAGTCGTTCGTGGTCGAAGCCTAGAAGGTGGAGAATGGTGGCTTGGAGGTCGTGGACGTGGACTTTGTCCTTGGTGATGTGGAAGCCAAAGTCGTCGGTTTCGCCGTAGGTGCCGGGTTTGCTGCCGCCGCCGGCCATTAGGGTGGTGAAAGCTTGGGGGTGATGGTCGCGGCCGGCTTTACGGCCCAGGGAGGGGTTGGTTTCGACCATGGGGGTGCGGCCGAATTCGCCGCCCCATACGACAAGGGTTTCATCGAGGAGGCCGTGTCGTTTTAAATCCTGAATGAGGGCAGCGGTGGCTTGGGCGGTCTGGGCGCATTTGCTTTCGGTGGAGCCTTTGACGTTGGAGTGGGCGTCCCAGCCGCTGTGGTAGATGTTGATGAAGCGGACACCACGCTGGACCATACGGCGGGCGAGGAGGCAGGCGCGGGCGAAGGACTGCTTGTCGCGGTCGCAGCCGTAGAGGTTGATCGTTTCGTCGGACTCGGACTTGAGGTCCATGAGCTCGGGGGCGGAGGATTGGAGGCGGGCGGCCATTTCGTAGGAAGCCATGCGGGTGGCAATTTCCTGGTCGTTGATGGTGGCGAGGCGCTGGGCGTTAAGCTTGTTGACGAGGTCAAAGGTGTCGGATTGGAGTTCGGGGGAGAACCGCTCGGGGGTGCCGACGTTTAGGATAGGGTCTTTTCCTTTCCGGAACTGGACGCCGGTGTAGGTGGTGGGGAGGAAGCCGGAGGACCAGAGGGCGGAGCCGCCGGAGAGGCCGCCGCCGGTGGACATGACGACGAAGGCGGGGAGGTTATCGGTCTCGGAGCCGAGGCCGTAAAGGGTCCAGGAGCCGAGGCAGGGGCGGCCGGGTTGGGAGAAGCCGGAATTGAGGAAGAGCTGGGCGGGGGCGTGGTTGAATTGGTCGGTGGTGCAGGATTTAACGATGCAGAGGTCGTCGGCAACGGCCCCGAGGGGGGCGAGGGGAGAGCCGAGGGTGGCTTGGGTTTCTCCGTATTGCTTGAACTCGAATTGGGGGCCCATGACGGCGGCGTCGGGCTGGATGAAGGCGTAGCGCTGGTCGCCGATGATGGACTTGGGGAGGGGGGAGCCTTCGTGCTTGGTGAGTTCGGGTTTGGGGTCGAAGAGTTCGAGCTGACTTGGGGCACCGGCCATGAAGAGATGGATGACGGCCTTGGCTTTGGGCCTGATCGGGGAAGGTTTTGGAGAAAGGGAGCGGCCGACGAGGTTGTTGGTGAGGAGGGAGGCGGCGGCGATTTTTCCGAGGCCGAGGCCGCATTCGTTGAGGAAGTAGCGGCGACTTCGAAGGCTCAATATTGAGGGTTCAACGTCGAACATCGAAGGGGGGGTGGGTCGGGGTTTGCATGGTGGACTGCGGGTGGGTGGAGGGGCTAATTCTTATTGACGGATTCGTCCAGGGAGAGGAGGGCGCGGGCCAGGGCTTGGAAGGATTTGTGTTTTTGGTGGAATTCGGAGAGAAGTCGTACTTCGTCTGCGGTCGGTGGGCGGGTGAGGAGGTGGCGGAAGGCGAGGGTGATTTTTTCTTCGATAGTATCTTCGGTTTTTTCGAGGAGTTGACCGTAGTGGGTGGCGATCTCGATGAACATGGGGTCGTTCATGAGGGTGAGGGCCTGGAGGGGGGTGTTGGAGCGGTCGCGTTTTGCGAGGCAGGCTTCGCCGGAGGAGGCGTCGAAGGTGGTGAGGAAGGCGAAGGGTGCGGTGCGCTTTTGGTAGGTGTAGAGGGTTCGGCGGAAGCGATCTTGGCCTTCGCTGGCGTTCCACTTTGGGCTTCCGTAGGCGATCTGTGAGATGCCGGTGGGTTGAGGGGGGCGGACGGGTGGGCCGAACATTTTCTTGGAGAGGAGGCCGGAGGCGTGGAGGGCGGCGTCGCGGATGACTTCGGCCTCGAGACGCTGTCGGGTGAATTGTTTCGAGGTCTGTGATTCAATTTTGGAATCCTGTTGGTAGGATTGCGAGGTGACGATGAGGCGGTGGAGTTTTTTGAGGGACCAGCCGTTTTCGATGAAGGTGAGTGCGAGGTGGTCGAGGAGCTCGGGGTTGGTGGGGAGCTGGCCTTGCATGCCGAAGTCATCGAGGCTGGAGACGATGCCTTCGCCGAAGAAGGCGGCCCAGTGGCGGTTGACGATGACGCGAGCGGTGAGGGGATTTTCGCGAGAGACGAGCCATTTAGCTAAACCAAGGCGGTCTTTTGGGAAGGGTTTTTCCTGAGGGTAGATTGCGAAGGGAAGGCGTGGTTTGACGACTTCCTTGGGCTGGGTGTATTCGCCACGGTGGCGGAGGTGAGTGGGGCGGGTGTGGCTAGCGGGGCGCTCCTGCATGACGAGGGTGGGGGTGCCTTTGAGGGGATTCTGGAGGGCGCGAATTTTGTCGGCGTGGGCTTTGAGTTCAGGGGCTTGGAGGAGGAAGTCCTGGAAGGTTCCGGTATGGGCGATGGCTTGGATGTTTGGTGTGGGCGATGAGCTGATACGGAACTTGCCTAGGGTGGAGGCGAAGTGGCGTCCGAAATGCATCGTGACTTTGAAGGCGGTGTTGGGCGGGATGGGGTCGGCGAGATTAAAGGCGGCGATGGCCTTTTGCCCGATGTGGCCTTTGAGGGACCAGCCGGATTGGATGTCGCCATCGATGGCGGCGGAGGCTTTTGCATTCCCTGAGCCGAATTGGGCACCGAAGACGGTTTCGGATGAGCCGGAGAAGGAGAGTTTTTTTTCGGTGGTGACTTGGAATTCGGAGAGGAAGAAGTCGCCCTTTCGGCCTTCGTAGTAAGTCATGCCGGGGCCGCCTGCGGGGAGACGGTCGTCGGGGAGGGCTTCGAGGCGAAGGGAGTGGATGGGCTGATCGGAAGGGGGGAATTCGAGGGTGATGATGTCGTGTTTTGAGATATCACCGGCGACGAAGATGATGCCGTTCTCTTCAGGAGTGAGATAGGGAGTGGTGGCTTCGAGCTTGGAGGGGGTGAGGGTTTTCCAAGGGACGAGGTGGGGTTGTTGGGTGGCGAGCCAGGTTTGGTAGGATTTTTGAAGCTGCTGCTCCGGAGGCTCGGGGGTTGGGAGGGCGCTTGCGAGGGAGAGTTGGAAGTTGGCGATGCTGTGGGCTGTGCCGTGGTTCTGATGGAGAGTAACGGTGAAGGTGGTGCCGGAGGGGTGGTTGAGGGGGGCGCTGAAGAAGAAATTGGCGTGGTGATTTTGGTGGAGAGGTTTCTCTGGGGTGTGGATGGCCCAGCCGGTGGCAGGGTTTCCATCGAGGGAGTTGGCGATGGGGAATTCGGGTTGCTCGATGGAGGCAGTGGGATTGATGAGAGTGACTTTTTGCGCGGGAGCAGAGTTGTCGAGGGGGGCGGCGGTGACTTCGATCCCGGTGAGGACGAAGTTGCCGTGCTCGGTGCGGCCGGGTCCTTTGCCATCGAGTGCGAGGGTGTCGAGGCGGAGGGCGGTGATGTTTTTGGAAGTTGTTTCGAAGGTGGCGGTGTAAGTGTCTTTGTCAGGGGCGGGTCCGGTGAGGTGGGCGGTGGTGCCTTTAACTTCGACGGTGGAAGTGGCGGTGACTTTTTGAAGAGTCTGGGGAGTGAAGGTGAGCTTACCGGAGGAGGCTGGCCATTTGGAGGGAAGTTCGGCGAGGAGTTTTTCGGCCTGGGCTAGGTTGGCTTTTTGGCGGTCAGCAAGGGAGGGGTCGGGGATGTGGTAGTCGGGCTCGATAGTGTTATCGAAGTAGGCCATGAGTCCGAAGTAGTCGTGGTGGGTGATGGGGTCGTATTTATGGGTGTGGCACTGGGCGCAGCCGGTGGTGAGCCCGAGCCAGGTGGTGCCGGTGGTGGCGACGCGGTCGGTCATGGAGTGGAAGCGGAACTCGAGGGGGTCGATGCCGCCTTCTTCATTGAGCATGGTGTTGCGATGGAATCCGGTGGCGGTGATCTGTTCCGGAGTGGCATTGGGAAGCATGTCGCCGGCGAGTTGCTCGATGGTGAATTGATCGAATCCTTTATCGGCGTTGAGCGATTTGATGACGTAGTCGCGGTAGGGCCAGATGGAGCGGTCGCGGTCTTTTTCGTAGCCGTTGGTGTCGGCGTAGCGGGCGAGGTCGAGCCAGCGGCGAGCCCAGCGCTCGCCGTAGCGAGGAGATTTCAGGAGGTCGTCGACGACGACAGCGAAGGCCTCGGGAGTTGGGTTGGCGGCGAATTGGTCGGAAACTTCGATGGAAGGAGGAAGGCCGATGAGGTCGAGGTGGACGCGGCGGATGAGGGTGAAGGGATCGGCCTTGTCAGCGAGGTCGTCTTTTATGAGGTGATCAACGGGGTGGATGTCGGCGGGGACGGAAGATTTTTTGGGCAGGACGAAGGCCCAATGTTTTTCGTGCTTCGCGCCTTGAGCGATCCACTTTTTGAGGAGGGAGATTTGGACGGGCGTGAGGGTCTTGTTGGCCTCGGGGGGAGGCATGACTTCATCAGGGTCGTGGGAGGCGATGCGGGCGACGACTTCGTCCCAATCTTGGTTGTCGGAGATGTCGAGACGGAGGTCGGCTTTGCGCATGGGCTTGCCGTTTTCACCCTTGCCGTCATCGGGGCCGTGGCATTTGAAGCAGTTGGCGGAGAGGATGGGGCGGATGTCTTTCGAGAAGGAGAGTTCTTCCGAATC
>Ga0114998_10000108_pt1 | contig 48802 bp, 51 predicted proteins | sample ArcticOcean_MG_C_5_FD_87044 | JGI IMG/M metagenome (GOLD analysis project Ga0114998, IMG submission 87044) | Marine microbial communities from western Arctic Ocean - ArcticOcean_MG_CB4_138 | ecosystem: Environmental > Aquatic > Marine > Oceanic | place: Arctic Ocean: Canada Basin | collected... | reverse complement strand
CGGTGGCTGCAAGTTTATCACGGGGGGCGTTGAGTTTCTATGGCGCGTTTATTGGCTTGTGATCGCAGAGCAGATACACCACCGTACCCCGTCGGTTGCGGGGGGGCGGGTCTGAGATGTCCTTCGACTTCGTGACAGCGGTGCTGTACTTGGAAACCTTGAGAAATTAATGGTATGCGCCAGAGCAACCAGAACGGATCAATATGGAAAGACGCTATATTGTTGTGGCCGGTGCGTGCCTTACACAGTTTACGGTTATTGGCATGCTGTTTTCTTTTGGACTGCTTTTCAAAACATTTGAAGCAGAATTTGGCTGGTCACGTATGGTGCTGTCTACCTGTTCGGCGTTGGCGTTTCTGGCTATGGGGATCTTGGCAATTGTGGCGGGACGCCTCAGCGACAGATATGGGCCCAAATGGGTGCTTGGGATCAGTGGAGCTTTGTTCGGCTTTGGGTTTGGCCTGATTTCTTTGGTCAATGAACCATGGCATTTATTTGTGATTTTTGGGGTGTTTATTGGCCTTGGCATGAGCACACATGATGTGGTCACACTGTCAACAATCGCCCGCTGGTTTGAGGGGCGGCGTGGGCTTATGTCGGGGGTGGTCAAGGTCGGTACCGCCTTTGGGCAGATTGTGCTTCCGCCGGTGGCTGCACTTTTGATCGTAACCCTTGGCTGGCGCCCTGCAGTGGCCTTGCTGGGTGTGCTTGCGTTTGTTTTGTTAGTCATCGGTGCCTTGGCGATGAAAACCCCCGATATAAGACAGACGCCGAATCCATCACAAGACGTGTCGGGCTTGACCTTTCAGCAGGCCCGTAAAACGCGTCTGTTCTGGCAGCTTTGTCTAATCCAGTTTTTATTTTTCCCAACACTGATGACGGTTCCGGTGCATTTGGCAGTCCATGGTATGGATCTTGGAATGACAGCGGGCAGGGCGGCGCTGTTGCTGTCTGTGCTGGGCGGTGCCAGCATTGTGGGCCGGTTGGTCATGGGGGGAGGGGCAGATCGGTTTGGGGGCAAAAATGCTTATATTTTGAGTTTCGTTTTGTTACTTGCGAGCCTTGTGGGATTGGTCGCAACCAGCGCTCATTTGCCGTTATTTCTGATTGTGGCGCTTTACGGTGTTACGCACGGAGGCTTTTTCACCTTGGTGTCTCCGGTCGTGGCCGAGTATTTTGGCATGCAGGCGCATGGATCGATCTTTGGCACTATTTTGTTTTGCGGTACCCTTGGTGGGTCTATCGGACCTATTTTGGCTGGACGGGTATTTGACCTGACCGGCAGTTACCAACCCTCTTTTATCGGCCTTGGAGTGCTGGCTTTGATCGGCTTGGTTGTGGCCTTTTATTTACCTATTACGGACGCCGCGACCACAGGTGAACTGGCCGCTGATCAGTGACCTTAAAACGCGGCGCTTCAAAGGGAAATCAACTCTTATCATCTGCAAGATTTGCCAATCTTTCAAACTCAAGTTCAATAGATTTCAGCTCTTTAATGGCAGCCCTGATGTCCGAGGTGTCAAAAATATCGATTGAGACCCGATTGCCTAATTTTTGATATTTTGCATTTTCGCCCCTACGGGATTTCACAGTGTGGTTTTCCAAAATAAAGGTGTCTACGGGTCGGGCAAAACCTTTAGGGGTAATTGTCTGATGTTTAGTGCTTTCTATACTGTCCTCAACTAAGGCTTGGGTGGCTTCTGAAATCAGGATTTTTCCAGCCGGCGCCAACGTTTGCAGACGCGCGGCAAGGTTAACAGCGCTGCCAAACGCGGTATAGTCAAGTCGTTGCGGTGAGCCGAAATCACCCACAGTACAATATCCTGTCGATACGCCCATACGGACCTGCATTGGTTTTTTGATGCCAATTTTTTTCCAATAAGATTGCAGTTCGCCAATGCGTATCTGCATTCCAGCAGCCATTTGAACGCAGGCGAGGGCATCTTCTTTCTCGCCCTTGCTTTCTGGATCACCAAAAAACACCATCACGGCATCGCCGATAAATTTATCGATGGTACCGCCGTATTCGATAGCGATATTGGTCATTTCTGACAGATAGTTGTTGATCAATGTCGCCAGCAGTTCGGGCTCTAGCGTATCGCTGAGATCTGTGAAGCTAACAATATCCGAGAAAAAAACAGTCAGGTTTTTCCTCTGGTGTTTTTTACTGACTGTCGTGTCGCTGCTGAAAATGCTGTCAAAGACTTGTGGTGACAAATAACTGGCCAGCCGTTTGGAAATTTCTTCGAGACGCTCGCTCTTTTGCTTGATGATATCTTGGTTTTTCAGCTGTTCTTCCAGCAGCAATTCTTTGTCTTGGCGCAATTGGTCTTCGCTGGTCCGATCGACAAACTGCCCTTGAATTCCTTGCAAAAATGAAAAATTGGAACTTGTGGTTCGGGTGGACAGCAAGGAAAACACGCGCCGTTCGTCTCCGTTGAAAATTTCAAGACGCGGGATCAAGACCCGCCCTTCGTTTTCGATCTTATAGATAAACTCTTCAATAAACCGGGGTTCGACGTTGAGAGCCTGAAGGACTTTGGGAAAGTAAACGCCTTGGGGATCACTGAGTGATGGAAAAAACTGTTTAAAATTTTGGTTAACACGCCTGACATTATAATCTGCATCCGCGAAATACGCTGCCGTTATAGAATTTTCAAAATTAAAAAAGCTAAGATCTAAAACTTTATTGGCGTTGAAAAACTCTTCCAGAACCATAATTTCACCCGTGCCTATGCGCTAGTGTTAAGTTTCGTTTTTTCTTTGGACGTTGTCGAGGTTTTAGTTTTGATGGAATTGCTCGAAGTTTGTTGGCCCAGTGTGTTGCGCAGAACCGTTAAGTACATTCTACTTATTAAAATCAGAGTAACCATGACCATACGTTTTGTAAATTAATTAGGCTGTGATGAGTGGTTATCAGTGGTTCACAGCTTATGTTGATCGTTTTTTGAACTCAAATGGTGAAAGAGTAGAGCAGTCTTCTATTACCTAATGGGCGAGTTAAATTTTTAATTGGTACCAGTTCAAGAACGGGAATTTAAGTGCATTGACATAGATACTGTTATCAGATGCGATTGGTTTTAAAGTCTTTGCCTTGCAATTTTTTTTTGATGATGAGTCGAGGTGATAGTGACAAATAGCTTTGAAACTAAGCTGTGCTGGAACAAGGTGTTCAACGTTGCGCAAGATCGGATTGAGATTGGTGCGGAAATTGCATTTTGCAGAGCCATGTGTTGATCTGGCTTTATTTTTGGGACGCTTGTGGTAGATTGGTCACGTGAACGAAATCGGGAGTGCTGTTGATGATTGTTGAATTTCATGGTGTGCGAGGCTCAATTCCTATGCCCTCATCCTCGACGATTAGGTATGGGGGCCATACATCGTGTTATGAAGTAGTGACGGATAAATATCAGTTTATCTTTGACGCGGGTACCGGTTTTCTAAACATCAAGCTGATGGAAGATCGCACTGTGGTTATCATATTTACCCACTTTCACCACGATCATATCCAAGGTCTACCATTTAATTTTAACCTTTTCACCCATAAGGGCGAGATAATTTTATGCAGCTCGCTAGTGAATAAGGGTGTTTTGAAAAATATGATTCAGACATACTTTTCTGGGGGGTATTTCCCGGTTGATATCGTTACCATGCTGACACATTTAAAGTTTTACAATTTTAATACTGTTAGAAACATGATGCAACCAGATTTGGATATACGAACAATAGAATTGTCGCACCCCGGCGGCAGTATGGGGTATAAAATCCAGACAGATGACGGTAGTTTTGTTTATTTGCAGGATAATGAATATGCCCCGGAACAACTGGAAAGCCTTTGCGAATTTTCCAATCAAGCGGATCTATTGATTTGGGATGGCATGTTTACCGAAGCGGAACTCGGCGCCAAAAAGGGCTGGGGTCATTCTTCTATAGAGCAGGGCCTGCAGTTTTATCAAGATGCCCACCTTGTGCAATTGGCCATTTGTCACCACGCGCCGCAGCGCAGTGATGACCAGTTGGATGAAATGGGAGCAGGATTGGTCAATCCAAACATCTTTTTCGGATACGAGGGCTTTAAGCACACTATTAAAAAATCATAGAGCTCCAGACTAAATTCTGCACAAAGTGCCCTCACATCGAGGGCCGTTGCAGTTGGTTGTTATTCACCGTAATTTTTGTGCTTTGCGTAATCGATCAGACAGCGTTCTGACCACTGCACGAACAAATATGTCAGAGTCCGCCACCTTTTGTTCAAATTCGCTCTTGCTGACAAGCAGCACTTGGCTGGGTTCCATCGCTCGAGCCGTTGCCATGCGCAACTCTCCATCAATCACACCCATTTCGCCAAAAATTTCGTTTACTGGCAGGACAAAGTCCGGGTGTCTCCCAGCGTTTGTTGGCATAAAAATACCAACACTGCCCTGAGTGATCAGATATAGCCCATTGGGCAGGTCGCCTTTCTGGAAAATAACTTCAGCTTTTCGTAATTCGATTTTTTGCAAATTTCACCTATGATTTGAGACACTCACATTGCACTGATGACATTTAATCAGCGCTTGCTGTCAAGCGCAATTAATTAAATTCTGTCGGTATGATGAATTAAACAAAATTACAAGTCTGCTCTATTAAAGAAGGCAGTCTCATGTTTGCTTTGATATTTGATTTTCAAATGTAATATATATTTTAATTTTTTGATTAAGGTCTTATTTATGTGCTTAATTTATGATTTTTTTTAATACTCGACCAGTCAGTAATGTATTTTTAAAAATGAGTAACACTGCTATTGGTCCTATGATGGGGTGAAATCAGGGCGGATTTTTCGGCTTGATAAATTGTCTCATGATGATTGCGCACGCGGTGCAAAGTGCGATCATGGTGTCGACAGTCGTTATATTTTGCGCAGGGCCATAACCGCATTCATACCGCCAAACGCAAAGGCATTGCTCAAAGCAACCTTTACAAAAGCGTCACGAGCTTCGTTCGGCACAACATCAAGTGCGCATTCTGGGTCGGCCTCTTCATAGCCGATTGTTGGGGCGATGACCCCGTCACGAAGTGCCATAATGCAGGCTAACAACTCCACAGAGCCGGTGGCACCGATCAGATGACCGTGCATTGATTTGGTCGAGCTGATCATCAATTGGTCGGCATGGGGGCCAAAGACATCCGCAACGGCGGCGCATTCGGTCTTGTCATTGGCGGCAGTCCCTGTGCCATGTGCGTTTATATAACCCACATCTTCGGGATTGATTTTGGCATCCTGCAGTGCACCAGCGATGGCACGGGCGGCCCCCTGTTTTGAGGGCATAACGATGTCTGCGGCATCAGAAGACATGCCATAGCCAATAATTTCAGCCTGTATTTCGGCGTGGCGCGCTTTGGCATGTTCATAATCTTCAAAGATGAAAATGCCAGCCCCTTCACCTTGGACCATGCCATTGCGGTTGGCGCTAAAGGGCCGGCAGGCGTCTTTTGACATGACGCGCAGTCCTTCCCATGCCTTTATGCCCCCAAAGCAAAGCATCGATTCAGAGCCACCGGTGACCATCACCGGCGCCATACCGCTGCGCACCATTTGAAATGCTTGCGCCATAGCATGGTTTGACGAGGCACAGGCCGTAGACACGGTAAAGCTTGGGCCTTTGAGGTTGTATTCGACGGATATATGGCTGGCGGCAGCGTTGTTCATCAGTTTGGGAACCACAAAGGGGTGCACCCGGTTCTTACCACCCTCATAAACCGAACGGTAATTATCATCCCAAGTTGATACCCCGCCACCTGCGGTACCCAGAACCACGCCTGATTTAGCTGACAGGGCTCCGGCGAACTCAAGACCGGATTGGGCAACCGCTTCTTTTGCGGCGATCAACGTCAGTTGGGTGAAGCGATCATAAAGTGACAGCTGTTGACGGTTAAACACTTGATCCGGGTTATAGCCCTTAATTTGGCCACCAATCTGGACTGACAGTCTTTCAATATCACGCACCTCAAGCAGACCGATTCCGCAGGTTCCCTCCCGCATTGCTTGCAGTGTCTGGCCCACTGTATGCCCCAGCGCATTGATCGTACCGGCGCCAGTGATGACCACGCGTTTCATGAGGCTTGCTCTGCAATTAAGTGCTCAACCGCCGCAATGATTGTGGCCACTGAGGAAATGTCAAAACCGCTGGTGCCGGGTGAGTTGGCGTTAAATGGCACCGTAATGTCAAAACATTCCTCGATTGCAAATATGCTCTCCACCAACCCCAGACTGTCGATCGCCAGATCTTCCATGGTGCTGTCTAATGTAATATCGGACGGGTCCAGAAGGGCTTGCTCTGCAATGATTTGAATAACGGTTTCTTTGACCTCCATTTGCGCGCTCCTTAGGTGATTGGTTCAGGCGTGAATTAGGGGTTTTTGTCACCTTTGAAAATAGCTTTTTGCAGCGCTTTAACCTCCCGCAGCATACGCGGCAGACGGCGCAGCGACTTATAGATTTCAAGGTGCGTTTCCATCTTAACTGCTGGATACCCAAGCATTACTTGGCCCTCGGGGATATTGCTCAAAACCTTGGTTGCCCCACCGGTGATCACTCGGTCGCCAATGAAAAGATTGTCGCTTACGCCGGTCTGGCCACCAAGCACCACATTGTTGCCGATCCGCGTCGAACCCGCGATTCCGACCTGAGCGCAAATCAGACAGTCGTTGCCGATTGTGACATTGTGTCCAATCTGCGCTAAATTGTCGATTTTTACACCATTGCCAATCTTGGTATCCCGCACGGTGCCGCGATCAATGCAGCTGTTGGCACCGAGTTCCACATCATCGCCAATTTGTACTGACCCCAGTGAATGAATGCGTGCCCAATTTTGCGGGTCTGTGTCGCCCTGATTACCCAATGTCTCACGTACGTTTTCAACGGCCGAAACCTCGGGTGTTACAAAAGAGAAGCCGTCGCTGCCGATACAGGCACCGGGTTGCGCGATAAACCGCGCGCCAATTCGTGCTCTGCTGGCAACTTTGACACCTTCGCGCAGCAACGCCCCATCGCCAATAATTGCGTCGGCACCCACAAAGCACAACGGACCGATGATGCTGCCATTGCCGATCACGGCGCCTGCACTGATCACCGAAAGCGCCCCGATGCTGACATTTTCACCAATCACCGCCCCGCTGGCGATCACGGCGCTTTGCTCAATTTGTGGGTCCGTGTGAAAGCCCGTGCCAGGGTCCATAAGCGCCGATAGGCCCGCCATCGCATAGCGCGGTCTCGGCGCGGAGATTGCCGCCTTGAGGCCCATTGCCCGCCAATCAGCACCCGGCCATACCATCGCGGCTTCTGCTTGCCCAAGCGCCAGATCCGGTGCGTATTTGGGATCGATGACCAGCGCAAGATCCCCACAACCGGCGCTGGCTGGTTCACGGACCATCTCAACCCGAAGCTCTACGTCTCCCATTGCGTCGGCGCCGATAGCCGCGGCAATATCTTTAATGGTGTGGCTCATGGTCTTCCCAACTGGTTGGGTTTCTGTCTAACCTCGAACGGTTTGCAGCGCCACCCCTTGGCTGGACAGCGCCTGCCAAATCAACTGGTCGCGGCCATAGATGTCGCTGCGAAAGTTAATACGCCCGTCAGTGGGAACCGTTGCTGTGCGATAGATCAAATGCACGGGAACCGGCTCCTTGAGATTGACGCTGATCTCCATGCCAGTGGTCAACTGGGCATTAAAGAACTCTTCTGGCCATTGTTCTTGGGCTTTGAGCAAATTATACGCAAATTCAAAAGGTTGTTGCAATCTGACACAGCCGTGACTGAAAGTTCGTCGGTCTTTGCTAAACAGGGATTTTTCCGGTGTGTCATGCAGATAGATATTATGCGGGTTTGGAAATAGAAATTTCACCAGACCAAGGGCGTTTCCACGCGAGGGAAGCTGTTTCACATCAAAGGGAAAGGTTTGCTCGTCAAACATATTAAAGTCATGCATGGCGCGATTAACCTGCAGGCCAAAGTCATCGTACAAAATAAGGTGGTCCAGTGCCAATGGATCTTCTTGTAAAACGGGCAGATATTCGGTTACGGCAATCGAGCGTGGTACGTGCCAGGTTGGATTGATGACCATCAACTCCATTATATCCGAAAATTCAGGCGTCCGGCGGCTTTCCATATTGGCGCCGACCACCGATCGTGTTCTAAATGTGACCTCATTGTTCTGGATGATTTTAGCCGTAAAATCGGTCAGGTTGACAAGGATATGCCTGTCGCCAAGGTCTTTGTTGCTCCAGCGCATACGCTCCATTGCTACGATAATTGATTGCAGCCTGCGCTTGGCCGGTGTGTTGAGTTCACTGAGTGTTGCGGGTCCGGCAACACCGTCCGAGTTTAGACCGTGGTCTTTTTGAAAGGAGGTCACAGCGGCCTGAAGCTTGCTGTCATATTTACGGCGTAAATTCCGCTTGAGATAGCCCATTGCGATAAGCCTGTTGCGGAGCTTTATAACTTGTTTTCCGGTGTCGCCTGGCTCGAGTTGGGCCGACCCAAGCGATGTGCCCCAACTGTTGCGTGCGACAATTCTTTCAAATTTCAATTTTTCCCTTTGCAAACGGGCATATTCGGGATGCGTTGGGGGCAGAGCTTTGAGAAAGGCGTTAGGGTTGCTGTTCGCAAAATTCTTCAAGTAAGAAAAATGGTCACGGTAGGGAACTTTGCGTTGAATATCCTTACTGATTTTTTTGGGAATCAGCAGGCCGGTCTGAATGTCGGCGGCATAGGTCAAAAAAGTCTGGCTCATTGAAACTTCGATCGCTGCCAGATCATGTTGTGTCCGCGCCGTCTGGGCCTGCTTTTTGAGGATTTTCGGATTATAACGCTGCACTGGCAACCCATGGGTGTCGGCTGCAGAAATTGCTTTAAAAAAGGCGCTGCGGCGGCTTCGGTGCAGGTTACTTGTGCCGATCCATAGAGGCGCATAGCCGGTTGACTCATAAAATTTTGTCAGTTTTTTGTTACTCGCGACCAATTCTGCAACAGTTTGTTTAAAGGCAAAAGATTGCGCATTGGATGGTATGCCTATGGAAAGAATCAATAAGCCAAGGCAAAAGGATATAAGCAGCTGCTTCCGAAGGGTGAGCAGTGTCATGACGGGGTTACCTGAGTTGCGGCGTCGGTTGGGAAACGGAAACAAGGGAAACCTTCCTTTAAGATATTGTTTTAGCACAAAGTTTTATTTTCTGCTAAAGCCTTAAATGTATGCAGCAGGGCGGATCACAAGGATTTCTGAGAGTGATTGAGCAAATTTATGCCGAAATGTCTAGTTTAATGATACGAAACTTAACAATTGCTTGGGCAAATTGGATTAGTGTGGCATATCTCCTGCAGTTAATGCTTGCGAACCAACCAAAATGGCGGGTAGCTTGTAGGCTGGGATAGAAATGAACTCTGGGCGTGTTGTGATTAACGAACCTAAAAATTTAGCGTTTACGCGTCGTGGCGTGCTTGGGGCATTTGCTGCGACTGTGGTGACTGCGGCGCCGACGTTTTCGAACGCTGCGGGTTTTTTGCGGGGGGCGGGGAACATTCGTCGCTTGCACATGTATTCTGGACGCACCGGTGAGACGTTGAATACTATCTATTGGATTGACGATAAATATATCGACGAAGCCGTAGATGAAATCAGTGTATTTATGCGCGACTGGCGGGCAAATAGTGTCAAGACGATAGATCACCGCACGCTTGATATTATGGCCGCTAGCCATAACGTGATGGATGTAAGCGAGCCCTATATCATGCTGTCGGGTTATCGAAGCAAAGCGACGAATGACATGTTGCGCCGCAGATCAAGGGGGGTTGCGCGCAATTCCCTTCATATGAAAGGGCAAGCCGCAGACCTGCGTCTGAAAGCCCGTTCAGTGACGCAGATGGCGCGTGCAGCGCTGTCGTGCCGTGCAGGTGGCGTTGGTAAATATCGGAATGCCAATTTTGTGCATATGGATTGCGGTGACGTACGCAGTTGGTCGCGTTAAAGAAAAATCAAATATTGATGTCCTCCAACGCTGCAGGCTAAGGCGCTGTACCTGACAGTGCGTTCTGAGCGTTGAATGCATCCACCTCTTCTTGCAAAATTGGAGCGCCAAGCGTCATGGCATGAATGCCCATGATCGTGGTGAGTTGGATCACTTCGAGAATTTCGGCTTGTGTTGCGCCGGCCTTTAGGGCGTTTTGAATATGGCGGCGCACGCCCGGAGCGTGCAGATGGGTGGTGGCGGCGTTGATCGCGATAAAGATCATCTCCTTATATTTTTGTTCCAGCGGACCGTTCGTTTGGGGCACGGACCTGAAGTGCAGGAACGCCTCAAGATAATCAGGGTCCATTTCGAACAGTTGATCCCAGATAGGGTTCCAGTCGCCGGTACTGCGCTGTGCCTCAATATGCGGATATGTTTTCTCTGTATTCATTTACCCACCCCTGTGTTTGAAACTGTCACGGCGAAAACTGTAAAGCGCTGCGGGATCTACCGCAACATCAACCACAGCTGGCTTGCCGCACGCCAAGGCGGCCTCGATCGCGCCAGCCATCTGGTCCAGTGTGTCAGCGCGAAAGCCCCGCGCGCCATAAAGTTCGGCGAGCTTGTCAAACGCCGGGCTGCTGACGTCTGCGCCGATATAGCGCCCATTGAAAAAATCCCGTTGATAGGCTTTTTCAGCCCCCCAGCATTTGTTGTTCATCACTACCGTTACCGTGTTTATGCCGTGATCGACCGCAGTTGAGATTTCGGACACTGTCATCCCAAAGCCGCCATCGCCCATCAAGCTGATCACGGGCCTGTCTGGCATCGCCAGTTTGACACCTAGACCACAGGCATAAGAAAACCCGACCAGTCCAAAATCAAGTGGCGTGAACAGGCTTTTTGGGTGCCAATAGTTCAGCGCATCTGTGGCTTGAAGACACAGTGTGCCTGCGTCCATCGTGATCGCCGCGTTTTTGGGCAGGACATCGCGCAGGGTTTTAAACAATCCCGATGGCTGAATCGGGTTTGCGGCCGTTATGGCCTGTGCATCACGCGCGGCCAGAAAAGCCTGCCGGTCGGCCTTGAAGGTTGCGGTCCAATCGTCGGCAAGGCGACGTTGGTCCAACCGTTTCACTTCTTCGCATAATTGCAAGGCGGCGGTTGGGGCATCTGCCCAAATACCTATTTCGACCGGGAAATACCGACCCAGCGCGGTGGGTTCTAATTCGATCTGAATAATGGCGGCATCGCGGTTGATATTGTCATAGCTATAGAAAGTCGCGTTGAAACCGATCCTTGTGCCAAGCGCAAGGATGACATCTGCTTCTTTGACCAGTTGTGAGGCCACCACATTGCCCCGTGGCCCCATTTGCCCGGCATTCAACGGATGGCCAAAGGGGATGGCGTCACCGTGCCCGGGCGAGGTGACCACTGGTGCATTTAACGCCTCGGCCAAGGCCAAAGCTGCTGAATGGCCTTCGGTGTTTTTGATCCCGCCACCGGCGATGATAACTGGACGTGACGCGCCACACAGCTTGGCGGCGGCCCGCGCGATAACGCCTGCCTCTCCGGCGGGAGCGGGGCAGGGGCGATAGTCTTCGACAGATTGTAACGGCGGATAATCGGCCTGTGCTGATAAGACGTTGCGCGGCAGGTTCAATTGTACTGGGCCCTTGCGCGGGGCATTGGCGACGCGGAAGGCCTCGCGAAACATTTCTGGGACCCGGTCGGCAGAGGGGGCTGTCCAGGTTTTTTTCGTGATCGGTTTGAACAGTGCCTCTTGGTCGACCTCTTGGAAGGCATCGCGGTACAAATGCGCTGTAGACAAGGCCCCGGCGATCGACACAACGGGTGAAAACGCCGCCATCGCTTGGGCTAGACCGGTGACAAGATTGGTGGCGCCCGGTCCGTTTTGGCCGGCCAAAACCACGCCTGTCCGGCCACTGGCGCGGGCATAGCCATCGGCCATATGGGTGCCGGTCCGCTCGTCATGGATACCGATGAAACTGATCTCTGGCGCGTCATATAATGCGTCGAATATTTCCATGGTGGCCGATCCTATCAGCCCGAACACATGGTTCACCCTCTCGGTTTTCAGCGCCTCGACGGCCGCTTGTCCTCCGGTCATCATTGTCATTGATCTGTGTCCTTTATTGTCTTGCAGGGTGCAGCGTGCGGGTGAGAAATTTGTTGATTGCCGCTGAAAACAGCGAGGGTTGTTCGATCAGACCAAGATGTTGCAGCTTTGGCAGGATCAACAGCTCAGAATTGGGAATTTCTGCTGCAATCGCCTGTGACATCTGTGGGGTGCTGCCGCTGTCGTGTTCACAAGTTACGACAAGACAGGGTGCGGTCAAAGCCGGGTCGGGTCGGATCAATTCGACCACGCCGGTGGCCAAAACCTGACGGTGTTTGGCGTAATTTTCAGGATTATTAGCCAGCACCCAACCGCGTATTTTGGCCACAGTTTCGATATGTTTCGCTCGAAATTCTGGCGTAAACCATCGCTCCAAGGTTGCTTGTATTGTGGCCTGCGCTCCGCCTTTGTCGGTTTTTGCGGCGCGCTCCTCTACCAGACGCTGGGCTGCGGGATCGCGCTCGTGGGGGGAATTTAGAACAACCAATGCACTGGCCATATCACGATGGTCGATCGCAAAGCGCCGGTTGATCATACCCCCCAAGGAAAACCCGACCAATGCCGCCTGCGAGATCGAAAGCGCCTCCAACAGGGCCTTTAATTGTTGAGACAACACGGTCAGGCTTGGGGTTGTGCCGGGCAGCTTGCTTTCGCCATGGCCGGATAGATCATAGGTGATCACACGGAAATTGAGGGCCAGTACCGGCGCGATATTATCCCATGTGGCGCGCGTCATCCCCAGGCCGTGGATAAGAACCACGGCGGGGGCATGCTGTGGGCCAAAAATATCATAAGCTGTGCCGTCTGCTGTCTTGGTCATGACTTTTACACGCCGGCCGGATTGTCAACATCACGCCCCATCTCGCGCAGATCATCATAGCGGTTGCCAATACGGTGTAGTGGATGCCCGCCGACAGACGCACCCAAAGCGATGATAATCTCATCTTCAGCAGGCGCGTCAGGCACATTAGTATGAATTGTCTGGTAATGTGAGCGGCGACCGCCATCGTCTTTGTCCATCAGTGGGATCATCAGCGGACAGCCCGCAGCACCGCGGGTATTGCTGAACGCCAAATAAGTTTTGGCCTTGACCGCATCGCGGTATTGATTGCCGAACCACAGCGAATGGGTCAATGCCTGTGCATGTTCCAACTCACCGCCCATACCGACAACTGACGCCTTGCCATACCCCTCAAGCGCATCCCCGGTGACGTCTAGGATCATGTCGGTCAGCAATTTGCCAAGCTCAGGGCAGACGTCCTGGATTTCCGGGCGCAGGTTTTCGACAAAGCCGCGTCCAAACCAAGGGTTCTTGATGATCGCTAATGCCGTGATCAGCTTTGTCGGCACCGGCACGGTTTGGCCACCTTCGATCTGGGTGATTTGAACTTGCAAAAGGGTTCGTCGAATTTCAGCGGGCATTGTTAGACTTTCTGTTGTTAAAGGCAGGCATCACATGTTCAATGAAAAGTTGCAGAGATCGTTGTTGTTGTGCCATGCCAAGCCCCATGCTGGCATAATAGATAAAGGCATCAACGCCGATTTCTTGATATTTTTCCAGTTTGTCAATCACTTCATCGGGCGAGCCAAACACTAAATTTTCCTCAAGCATTTTGGGTTCAACCCGAAAATTTCCCTCGAGACTTTCCAAAGGGACAGGATCGGGAAAGCCGTTTCTAACCTCGCCAGACTTCATGATCAAATTGCCAAATTGCGAGAGCACCCCACGGGTTGCATCCAGCGCCGATTGCCGGTCGTTTGCATTCTCATAGACAGAGGTGTGGCGCATCATGGCAAAGCGACCCTTATAGGTGCCTCCATTTTTGGCAATCGCCAGATCCAGTTGAGTGCGATACTTTTCGGCCTCCGAAAAGGGCAGGGTAAGCGGCCAGCTCATGATATTACAGTCGTTAGCCACTGCATAGTCAAAGGTAATCGGTGAGCGTGCAGCGACCCACATTGGTACAGTTTGCTGAAGCGGCTTGGGGCAGGACGTGGCACTTGGAAACTGCCAGAACCGTCCCTCATGCGCAACATCGCCGCGCCAGAGGTCTTGCACCAGAGGCAGCATTTCTTGCATATACTGCCAGCTGTCCTTTTGATCCAACCCTGGTTTCATTCGATCAAATTCACGCTGATAGGCGCCAGAGCCCAGTCCGAATTCAAGCCGTCCACCACTGATCAGATCCAGCATCGCCGCCTCGCCGGCAATGTTGATCGGATGCCAATAGGCGGCGTTGGCGACGCCTGCGCCGAGCCTGATCTGTTCGGTATGCTGGGCCCACCAAGACAACAGCTGAAACGGGTTCGGCGCGATGGTCATTTCCAATGCGTGGTGTTCTGCCGCCCAGACCACTTCAAATCCGGCCCGGTCGGCCATTTTTACCATTTCTAGGGTATGGTCACGAACTTGCGCCATATCGGTGCTGTCGTCCATCCTCTCCAGATTGATTGCCAAATGAAATTTCATATTTTTCTCCCTTGGGTGGTTCGCTGAGGCGACCGCGTCATCGCGCTACAAACTGGTTGCCCAAAGGCGCATCTGAGGTGTTGACCCAGACGGTTTTTGGGCGGGTGTAATCATAGACGGCTTGATAGCCGCTTTCCCGGCCGTATCCCGAGTTTTTCATACCGCCAAATTCGGCCATCGGCGAGATGGCGCGATAGGTATTGATCCAGATGATGCCTGCCTTCACGGCTTTGGCCACGCGCAGCGATCGGGCGCTGGCGCGGGTGAAAATACCTGCCGCCAGCCCGTGTTCGCTGTGATTGGCCAAGCGAATGGCGTCAGCCTCGTCCTTAAAGCGCAGGACCGTGACCACGGGCCCGAATAATTCAGTATCGACAATGCGCAGGTCTGGGTTTGGGCATGCGACAATGGTGGGTTGGAAAAACATCTCGCTGCTGGCCTCGGCGCGCTGCCCGCCACAGATCACTGTTGCACCTTGTGTTTTGGCGTGGGCCAGTTCGCGCTCAATTGTTTCTAACTGACCAAACGTGCAAAGCGGACCCATTTCGGTCTGTTCCAGCATGGGATCGCCTATGTTGATCCCCGCGGCGATCGCTTGCATTTTGTCGATAAATTGATCTGCAATGTCTTCGTGCAACAGCAGTCTTGAGCCGGCCACACAGCTTTGGCCCGAGGCACCAAAAATGCCACCGGCAGCGCCGTTAACCGCGCTGTCGATGTCGGCATCCTCAAACACGATGATTGGAGACTTTCCACCCAGTTCAAGGGATACTTGTGCAAAATTATGTGTTGAGTTGGCGATGACATGGCGCGCCGCATTGGTTCCGCCCGTAAACGATATCCGCGCCACTAGGGGATGCGAAGTCAACTCCCTCCCGCAGGGGTCCCCATGACCGGTGATGATGTTGACCACACCGTCTGGAATGCCAGCTTCGGCAATAAGAGCGCCAAATTCCAATATCGCGGCCGAGGCAAACTCTGAGGCCTTTAGAACGATAGTATTGCCCGCCGCGAGCGCTGGGCCAATTTTGACCGCCGATAGAAAAAGTTGTGAGTTCCACGGCACCACTGCGGCGATCACGCCCAGTGGTTCACGGTTGGTAAAGACAAACAGGTCGGGTTTATCAATGGGCAGTGTTTCGCCGTGTATCTTATCGGCACAGCCGGCGAAAAAGTGGAAAAACTCAGAAATATATTTGGCCTGCCAGCGGGTCTCTTTCAGCGTTTTCCCCGTATCGATGGTTTCAATCGCGCCAAGCTCGTCTGAGCGTTCCAACAACAGCATCGCCAACCGGCGCAGACAATGTCCGCGTTCTGAGGCTGACATCGCAGGCCAGAGGCCTTCGGTAAAGGCGCGATCGGCGGCGCGGACCGCCCGGTCTACGTCTTGGGCTGTGGCCTCGGGAACGGTAGCCCAGATCTTGCCGGTTGTCGGGTTCAGGCTATCAAATTTTGCACCGTCAGAGGCGCTGACCCACTGCACGTCGATCAACATTTTATAGTGCGTATAATCGGTCATTTTCAGTCCTTATCAGACGGTGGTTTGTGTAAGATGGTTGTGCTCAGAATGTGCAGGCACCAGTGCATGATAACCGCCGTCTAGATAGGTCAGTGGCGCGGGATCACCGGCGCGTACCGCCGTCACCCGTCCGATCACCACCAGATGGCTGCCCGAGGCAACCAACTGTTCTGTCTTGCAAGAAAAGACAGTGGCAGCATCCAGTGCCGGCGGCACGCCGCGCGCGCCATAATGATCGATGCCAGAAAAGCGGTCATTGATCCGATTGTCATCCATTCCGGCAAAGCGGTTGGCGATGGCAATATGGTTCTGGGACAGCAAGTTGACACAGAAGTCTTGATTGTTGCGCACGGCTTTGGCGATGCGTCGCTCGGCGCTGAGGCAGATTAGAATGGTGGGTGGGTCGGCTGATACCGAGCAAAACGTGCTCACTGTAGCGCCGTGGCGGCCAGCCGGTCCATCGGTTGTGACAACTGCAACACTGGCGGCCACTTGACGCATCGTGGCGATAAAGGCGTCGCGAGATACGGTGCCTTCGTTGATGATCTGTTGTTGTGCCATGGCTGCCTCTTTCCGGTGTGAGGAGTGTTCATTCGCGCTCAGAGATACTTTGGCACAGCATAATTATTTTGAAAAACGAAATTATTTAACTATAATGTGCAAAACTTTTGCATTAATAGTTGGTGGCAGATGAATATTGTGTCTTTGCATACGTTTATCGCGATCGTCGATATGGGCAGTCTGGTGCGGGCATCGGAAAAAATGAATGTGACCCAATCTACGGTGACGGCGCGATTGAAAATACTCGAGCAAGATTTGGGGCAGATTTTGCTGAATCGGCATAAATCGGGCACCACCCTCACGCCAGCTGGATCAAAACTGTTGCGCTATGCTCGGGTGATGACGGGTTTGTGGCGCCAAGCCCAGAATGAGGCAGGTTTGCCAGATGGTGTGGACAGCCTGTTCAGTTTTGGCTGCCATAGTGATCTTTGGTTGGGGCCGGGAAAGCGGATTTTTGATGGTATCCTTTCGGAGCAACCGAATATGGCACTGTCGGTCTATCAGGGCGGGGCGCATGAGTTGCAAGACTGGATGGTTTCGGGCTGGGTTGATGTGGTGTTGAGCTATACGCCGACGGCGCGCATCGGGCAGCAGGTGCACCAGATCGCGTCGGATCAGCTGGTTTTATATTCGAACCGTCCCGACAGTCCGATTGCCTATGACCCAGGTTATGTTTTTGTGGACTACGGAGAAGAGTACCGCCGCGCCCATGGCGAGGCTTACTATGATGCTGGCACAGCAAAAATCAGTTTTGATTCGCCCGTTCGCGCACATGAATACCTGCTTGAGCGCGGTGGGTCTGCTTATCTGCCCAGTTACATGGTGGCTGCTGATCTTGCTGAGGGGCGGCTGTTTGTCCTGCCACGGGCACCGGTTTTTCCACGTCCGGTGTTCATCATAAGTCATGATACGACAGCACAGAAATGGCCATGGTTTGACGATCTAATAAAGCGTGTTTCAGTCCCGTGAGATGGGTTTAGCGACCCAGTGCATTGGACTTACGGGCTGAAAATTAACTTTCTGCCTCAAGCTGATTTTCGACAAGCTGATGCAGCGAGCGGATGCGTGACAGGCATTCGGACGCGCCCTCGGCTTTGTTATCGTGATGGAGAAAAGACTTTTCCGCGACATCGGCGCAGATCATCAGGGCCTCATGCAGCGCTTCCAATTTGGCCAATCGGGCGTTGCGCAGATCATGGTGATATTTCATCTCATCCAGCTTCTGGGTTCCGTCTGACATTTTCATACTCCTATTGCGGGTTTGATCTGCATTTTTGAAAAATCGCTCTGCAAAACCTATCTTAACCAACCGCCTTATTTCTGACCAGAGTGGTATCGTGCTGAGGCGTTTAAGACAATCGAGCCTGCCTGAAAGAGATATGTGTTTATAAAAAGGGACGTATCTCACCCGGCCTGGTATTGTGAAATGACGTCAATTGGCAGCGTTGTCAAACGGAGCTATGATTTGCACAGAAAGACTGATGGCAGCGCCTTTGTTGCCCATTGCCTTGGCTTGTTTCAGAGGGGACCAAAGTGTTTGAATCATCTGACCTTAATGCCTGTGCCGCGCTTGTCGAACGTGGGGATCCCAAGCGATTCCTGGCAGTAATGGCAGCCCCGGTTCAGGCCAGGAAAGTGCTTTTTGCGCTGTTTGCCTTCAATCTGGAAGTGGCTCGCGCGCCGTGGGTTACCCAACAGCCGATGATTGCTGAGATGCGCCTGCAGTGGTGGTGTGATGCGCTGGATGAAATTGCGTCCCAAAAAGTGGTGCGCCGTCATGAGGTTGTGACGCCGTTGGCGGCGCTTATTGATTCGCACGCAGCTGCGCTTCTGCGTGAGTTGGTCACCGCCAGGCGCTGGGATATATATGATGATCCCTTTGAAGATGCGGCACAGTTCGAGCGGTATATCGATTACACTTCGGGTCACTTACTTGTGGTTGCCTCTGGAGTTTTGGGGGGGGCAGACCCGCAAGTGGTCCGTGATTTTGCTTTTGCTACGGGGCTGTCGAACTGGTTTCAGGCGGTACCAAAATTGCTGTCACAACGGCGTCATCCGCTGCTGGATCTGTCTTCCAAATCGCTGCGCAGGCTTGCAGAACAGGGTTTGCAGCGGCTTGCAATGGCCCGCAATAGCCGTGGCTTGGTGTCATCTGATGCTGGGGCCGCGCTCTTGTGTGGCTGGCAGACCAAAAGCTATTTGACGGAAGCCTTTCACCACCCCGAGCGGGTGCTGTCGGGGTTGTCGGGGCCACGGCTGTTTGTCAGCAAGACCCGATTGCTGGCGCAAGCTGCAACAGGGCGTTGGTAGGGCGCTTAAAAGTGCTGACTGTGGCGCCTTTTGATAAGGCCAAACAGGGATATGGCCGCAATCAACAACAACGGCGCCACAGCGTAATTGACCGCAGCCCAGCCACTTTGGGGTGTGCCTCCGGCGCAATTCATCAAACCACCCGAGGCAAAAGAGGCCACGGTGACACCGCCAAACACAAACAGATCATTCATGCCTTGGACGCGGCCGCTTTCATGGGGGCCGTGGGCATCCACAAGCGCTGTGGTGGCCCCAATAAACCCAAAATTCCAGCCCACGCCCAAGAGTATTAGGGTTATAAAAAAATGCGGCAAAGTAGTGCCATTTAAGGCAACTAAGCTTGCAAGACCCAGAAAAGTAAGCCCGCAGGCAATGATTTTCTCAACCCCAAACCGGGCAATAAGATGTCCGGTGAAAAACGATGGCAGATACATCGCCAACACGTGAAATCGTACAACATCTGCGGCATTATTGGCGCTATAGCCGCATCCCACGATGGCCAGTGGCGTCGAGGTCATGACCAAATTCATCGCCCCATAGGTGACCATAGCGCAGGCGATCGCAGCAGAGATTTTGGGGTCTTTTAAAATCATAATGCGGCTGCGTGCAGTGTGATGCATTGCGGGGGATCGGTCTACGGGAGGCGATTTTAAAAACCAGAACAAGCTTGCCCCGCACATGTTGAGCAGCGCGATTGCAACATAGCTACCGATAAACGGAATAACCGTTAAGTCTGAGGTCACCTTAACCAATTCGGTGCCCAGAACGGCGGCCACGAGGCCGCCTGACATCACATAGGAAATAGCCTTTGGACGAAATTCTGGCGTTGTGCCATCGGTTGCTGCAAAGCGGTAAAACCCCTGTGCAGACATATAAGTGCCGCTGAAAAAGCTGCCGATTAGAAATATTGCAAACGACCCAACGTACAAAGCATAGGCGCTGATCAAACCGCCTAGCATTCCTGCCACCGCCCCGGTCCAAAACCCAACCCGGCGGCTGTAGCGTTGCATCAACATCGACAAAGGGTACGCACTCAGCATTGACGCCAGCACGATCATGGTGATCGGCAAGGTGGCGAAGCAGACATTCACTGCCAAAGATTGTCCTGCCAGACCGGCGATGGTAAACATCATCGGCATTTGCGCGCCTAATAGCGCGTTGGCGAGAACCAGAACAATGAGGTTGCGTTTGGCCATAATATAAGGTGACGTTAAGCGCATTTACCATCGGTAGGCTGGTTTGTGATTCAAGGCAAGCTGGTTTGGGTCATAATCATAAAAGGCAGCGGGGAGACTTTGTTTTGACGATACACAAACTGATATTGACCGATGAGGTCGTGGCCCAGGGGGCCGCGTGGTTGGCACAGCGCGAGCCCCGATTTGCCGTTGCGCTCACTGCTACTGGGCCTCTGCCACTGCGTAACCGCGCGGATGGTTTTGCCGCGCTGCTGAGTGCGATTGTCAGCCAACAACTCAGCGTGGCCTCTGCCGCTGCGATCTGGAAGCGCCTGAACAACGCCGATATGATTGAAGCCGCCGCGATTATGCGCGCGGGTGATGACGCGCTGCGGGCGGCAGGGCTGAGCCGGCAAAAAATTTGTTACGCGCGCGCCCTGGCCGAATCAGGGATTGATTTTGTCAGATTGCGCCAATGTGACGACGCTGAAGTGATTTCCGTCTTGACCGAAGTTTCGGGAATTGGCGTTTGGACGGCGGAAATATATGTGATGTTTTCGCTGTCACGCCCCGATGTTTTTGCCCCCGGTGATCTCGCGCTTCAAGAGGCCGCGCGCAGTCTGTTCGATTTGCCTGGGCGTCCCAAAGAACGCGCGTTGCGGGAAATGGCTGAGGCATGGTCCCCGTGGCGATCGGTTGCAGCGCGGTTGTTGTGGGCCTATTATGCGGTGATCAAGAACAGGGAAGGTATAACATGACGCGAGTATTAAATGCAGGTCGCAGAGAGCCTTTATCGGGCAGCATCCATTCGGTGGTGGTATTTCTGCATGGCTATGGCGCCAACGGCGCTGATCTGCTGGGCTTGGCGGATCCTTTGGCAGAACATTTTCCCGACACGCTTTTTGTGGCGCCCGATGCGCCCGAAGGCTGTGCCGGTGCGCCGATGGGCTTTCAATGGTTTCCAATTCCTTGGATTGATTCGTCCAGCGAGGAAGAAGCCGAGCGTGGTATGCTCGCCGCTGCAGAAGATCTTAATGCATTTCTTGATGCGTTAATGGTGGATGAGGATGTCTTGCCTGAACAGGTTGTCTTGTTTGGCTTTTCGCAGGGTACGATGATGAGCCTGCATGTAGCGCCACGGCGTGAAGATGCGGTGGCCGGCGTGGTTGGATTTTCAGGCCGTCTGTTAGCACCTGAGTTGCTGGTGGATGAGGTGATTTCACGCCCACCAATTTTACTGGTGCATGGCGATACGGATGATGTTGTCGATATACAATCGATGCCAGAGGCGGTCGAGGTGTTGCAAGGGGCTGGATTTAAAGAGGTTTTTGCGCATGTTATGAAAGGCACGGGCCATGGAATTGCTGAAGACGGTCTTAGCGTTGCGCTTGCGTTTATGCGTGATAAACTTAGCCTATGATATAGTACCGGAACATTTAGGCGTTGTTGCCGAAATTTCACAGACTAAGATTAAGGTGCAGTCAACATATTATAGTGGGTTTTTGTGATTGCAAATACTATATATAGTATTCTACGCTGGGTAAACACGGCAGGCCACGGGGTAGGGCAGGCACATCAAAGGTTGGGGTAAATGGAGACTGATTTCAGGGTATCATTTGTGCGCGAACCATCAGCTTTACAGCAACATCCGGCGCTGGTTTTAAATGCTGATTACCGCCCATTGTCCTATTATCCGCTGTCGCTGTGGTCTTGGCAGGATGCTGTGAAGGCGGCTTTTATGGATCGGGTCGAGATTGTTGCAGAATACGATCACGTTGTGCGGAGCCCAAGTCTTACGCTCAAAGTACCCTCGGTTGTGGTTTTAAAAGACTATGTAAAACCCCGTAAACGAGTGGCGTTCACGCGATTTAATTTATTTTTACGTGATGAGTTTTGTTGTCAGTATTGTGGCAGAAAAGGCGATTTGACCTTTGATCATATCGTGCCCCGTGCAAGCGGGGGCATAACAAGCTGGGAAAATGTTGTGGCAGCCTGCTCACTTTGTAATACGAAAAAAGGGTCAAAAAGCCTGCGCCGGGCTGGAATGTCCCTGCGCAAACCGACCAGAACACCCGGTGCCGAGCAACTGCGTAACGTCGGGCGAAAGTTTCCGCCAAACCACTTACATGACAGTTGGATCGACTTTTTGTACTGGGACGCCGAACTAGACGCGTAACGCTGCCGCGAAACAGCTCATATTATAATGGGTTTCGCGGCGCCACGGGTCTTTTAATACCACAATCTACTGTGGTTTTGCGGCTGGAATTTTGGTTTTGCCAGTTAAAGGGTCGTCTTGTCGTTGCACAGATCCTTCAAAATGTGCTCCAGATTCGATGGCAATTGTCTTGTGAATGATATCGCCTTCGACCCGCGCAGAGGCTGTTAACCGCACTTTTATGCCGCGCACACGACCGACAATACGGCCATTTACGATAACATCATCGGCTGTAAGCTCACCCTTAATAGTGGCGGTTTCTCCGATCGTCAAAAGATGCGCTCTTATATCGCCCTCGACGGTTCCCTCCACCTGTATATCACCGGTTGTCTTAATGTTTCCAGTGATATGTAAGTCCGAGGACAAGATAGAGGCTGGGGGTTTTGCCTTTGGCGCAGATGGCTTGAAGTCTTGTGATTGCGACGACGCCGTTTTGTTGGGGACTGCGCCTGCAGCGGCAGCCGCGCCATCATCAGATTGGGTTGGTTCGTTGATTTTACTTTTAGAAAACATCTTTTGCTGCCTTGATATATCTCATCGGGTTTACGGCCTTTCCACCCTCGCGCACCTCATAGTGAAGATGCGTTCCAGTGGAGTTTCCACTACTACCCATATCACCTATCCGGTCGCCACGCGAGACCCTTTGGCCTTTCTTGACGCGGATTTTTGATAAATGTGCATATCGGGTTTCAATTCCAAAGGCATGGCGAATTTTTATTAGCCAGCCATAGCCCCCCTCCCAGCCTGCAAAACTGACCGTGCCATCGGCTGTCGTATGGATGGATGTGCCTTTAGGTGCTGCGAAATCAACCCCGTTGTGGGGCCGGCCCCACCGTTTTCCAAAGCCAGATGTATAGCGGTAATTGGAAATCACCGGTATAGCAAATGGGGCTTTTTGTGCTGCGATGCGGTATTGGTTTAATTCGTCCATTTGTTGCAACAGTCGCTGCATCATCAGCGTATTTGCATCCAGCGGTTCACCACGGGTGGATACTGTGGGTGGCATGAACTGGCCACCCAAACCTGAATATCCTTGCCGGACATACTCCAGCAATGTCTCTGTGTTCAGTCCGACAGTGCGAAACATTTTGTCTAGGGGTTGCACCGAAATAGTCAGAGCGTCTTCGAGCTGGCGAAAGATACGCTGGTTTTTTTCTTCTGTGAGCTGCAGCTCAAGTTTCAGTTCGTCGGTGTGGCTGATTATGTCTTGGGTCTGCGCGAGGACCTGATCGCGTTCCGCGGTGGTTTGTTCTAAAATCGCAACCAAACGTTCAACGGCGGCTTTGCTTTGTATTCCGGGCGCGGGCGTCAAATCAGCGACGCCTTTGTCCTCGATTGTTTTCTGCTCAGACGCTGCGTCGGCAGAGGGTGTGATAGGTGATGCCGCAGCTGCCAGCTTTTCCTGCAACACTCTTAAAGCGCTAAGCATTTCTTGCCGTTGCAGTTCTGTTTCCAAAAGCTGAGCTTGCACTTGATCTGCATAGTCTACCACCCGACCAAAGGTATCTTGAGCGCCGTTGGCTTGGGCCGTTTTGGCGTCGCGGTCTGCCTTTAAAGTGGAAAGTTCCTGATGGTAAAATTCAGCATCTTGTTTGGCCTGTTGTCTAAAGTCATTTGCGCCCAGCAGGTCGATACAAACCAGAGCAGTGCTGATAACAGTCCAGATCACAAATGTTGCTGCACCAAGACACGCCAGTATTTGAGTGCTCGTTCTTACATGCAGATACCTCATGCCTTTTTGGGTGCTAAAAAACACCCGGCGCTCGGGGAAATAGTGCTCGCTCACGTCGAGTAATTTTGCGAGAACCTTACTGTGCAAGCTGAACTCCGTCTCTGTTTCGCAACTGCATCTGCGCTGCCTTTTTTCTGCCACGTGCGATTGACCAGTGACAACCGCATGGACGCTAGCCGAAAGTTGCGCAGACAATCAAGCCGATTCTTTGTGACTCACAACTATAACAAGAAGGCCGACATGTTAATTCTTTTTAGGATCGTTATTTCTAGATACTGCCCGATTATCTGCGGCTAATGGCCAGTAAAAGTCGGGCGGCAAACCGGCGTCAGCTCGTTTTTCCTCGTTAAAGGGTGGTCTTAGCGCGCCGTGGAAATACTGTTTAACAAGCGCGTGAAATACCGGTTTTGGGTCTTGATTCTCCCGTCCACAAAGAAAATTAAACCATTTTGATCCATAGGCGACATGGCTGACTTCTTCGGCATAGATCATTTCTAGTGCGTCGACCGCCTGGGTAAGACCGGCCTTTCGGAACACCTCTATCATGCCCGGTGTTACGTCTAGGCCGCGGGCCTCTAAGACCATCGGAACGACGGCCAGCCGCCCCAGAAAGTCGTCAACAGTGTCGTCTGCAGCACGCCACATTCCGGCGTGTGCCGGCAGTGCGCCATAATGGCTGCCTAATGCTTCGAGACAATCGGACATCAGGTTGAAGTGTTTTGACTCGTCATCTGACGCTTGCACCCAATCGTCATAAAACCCAATGGGCATGTCGATATGGCAAAAGCGTGCAATAATATCCCAATGGAGATCAACAGCGTTCAGTTCAATATGCGCCACGGCGTGTAGCAGGGCAATCTGACCGGCCAGCGTGCCGGGTTTGCGCTTGGGAACCTCGCGCGGGCTGAGCAGGTCAGGCTTGTCGGGCCGGGCGGGATGTTGTGGTGGGCTGGCTGTGCCGACGGTAATCGTTGTGCCGCCGGCGCGGGCGGCGCGCCAGTTTTGCGCATACCGCCTCGACAGCGCGGTCTTTTCGCGTCCGTCTTTGGTGTTCAAGACGTTCACAGCCATCTGTGTCAGGGTAATCTGCATCATAAGTCTTTCAAAGCCTGCAGCACGGCTTCGACATGGCTGGGTACTTTGACCTTGCGCCACTCGCTGACGATCTGACCGTCCGCATTGATCAAAAAGGTTGACCGCTCTATGCCCATGTAGGTTTTGCCGTACATGGATTTTTCTTTCCAAACGCCAAACGCTTCGCTGACGGTACCACTTTCATCCGATAACAAGGGGATGGTCAGTTGATACTTTGTAACAAATTTGTCGTGACTGGTGACGCTGTCTTTCGAAATGCCAATAACCTGCGTGTTAAGAGCGGCAAAATCGGCTTGCAGGGCGGTAAAGGCCAGAGCCTGCTTTGTGCAGCCTGAGGTGTCGTCACGGGGATAGAAAAACAGCACCGCCCAATCGGGTCGCAGGTTGGAAATATCAAGTACGGTGCCGCCATCTCGAGGCAGGGCAACGGTGGGAGCAGCTTTGGGTAGATCGCTCATTGGTGTGCCTTTCGATCATTTGGATTGCATCAGCGGTGTACTATTGCAATATCAACTTAGGATAAACCCAATAACAAGGTCCAGCGTGGCACCCGAACAAATACAAACACCCAAACCCGAACCGGCGGAAACGACTGTCGTTAGAAAGTGGCGTCCGTTGCGGTGGTTACTGGCTTTCGTGGTACTTTGCTTTGGCGCGGTCGCGGTGGGTTTGAGCCAATTGCCGGGGCGCAGTCTGTCGATGCCTGTCTGGCTGCAGGAGCGGGTTGAAAGCCGTATTGCCGAGGCCTATCCAAATCTCAATATTCGTTTCCGGTCGGTGATGCTGGTCATTGGCGAACAGTGGCATCCTAGCATAGCGTTGCAAGATGTTGAATTGCGCGATACCGATCAGAGCCATTTGTTGAGTTTCCCCGATGTTGGGGTGAGCTTGTCGCCCGAGGCTCTGTTGAGCGGCAGGATTAGCCTCAAGGCGGTGCGGATGTCCGGGGCGTTTGTGACCTTGCGCCGAGATGCTGAGGGTCATTTTAACGTGGCAATGGACCGCACACGAAAGACCGGGACACCGAAGACCCGGACACTGACCTCTCTTTTGGCTGCTGTTGACAGCGCGCTGCAGCGTCCGGCACTGGCCGAATTTGATGAATTTTTACTGACCAATTTGACCATGCGCTATGAAGATAATCGTGTGGCCCGCAATTGGAATGTCGATGGGGGACGCCTACAGTTGCAACGCGTGGGCGACACCTTGCAGTTGGGGGCTGATTTTACCGTTTTGGGCACGCGGACTTACGCGTCGCGAATCGCGGTAAATGCCACCAGTATCATTGGATCAAGCGCCATCGATTTAGGGGTCAGTTTTGATGATATGGTGGCTGCCGATCTGGCGCTTCAAAGTCCGGCATTGTCTTGGTTGGGTGTGCTAGAGGCTCCAATTTCAGGGGCGGTGCGCACAGGTTTTAACACCGAAGGTGTCTTGCAGCCGCTGAATGCCTCTTTACAGATTGGTGCGGGTGTGCTGCAGCCGAATGCAAATACCCAGCCGATCCCTTTTGACAGCGCAAGCAGTTATTTTTCTTTTGATCCTGCGAGCCGCCGGCTGACGTTTGATACGATTTCACTGCAGAGCGATTTGGTTACAACGACAGCCAGTGGACAGGCGATTTTGCTGGGTGAGGGTCAGGGGTTGCCAGATGGCTTGTTAGGGCAATTCGAGCTGTCGGATGTTGCGGCCAAGCCCTATTTGAATTTGGCAACCGAAGTTGCTCTTGATCAGGTCACAATGGATTTCAAGTTGATGTTTGATCCGCTCAAGGTCAATCTGGGGCGTCTGTTGATCACGCTGCCCGAGGGAGAAATTGCCGTCGACGGGGCTGCCACCGCAGAGCCTGATGGGTGGCGCTGGGCGTTAAATCTGACTTCAGGATCTGCCACGCCAGAGCACATTTTGCGCTATTGGCCGTCAGATCTGAAATCAAAATTGCGCCGCTGGATCGCTGCAAATATTTTGGATGGTGCTTTGAGTGATATCAATCTGTACCTCAGATCAGCCCCAAATCAAAATCTGCGTACGCATCTGGGTTTTTTGTTCCGTGATGCGCGGGTAAAGTTTTTAAAAACTCTACCGCCGTTACAGGACGCGGTCGGCTATGTCACCCTGACAGACGCGCGGCTTGTTGCGGGCATTGAGGCGGGCTGGGTCAAAGCGGCGCAGGGTGGTATGATTGATACTGCAGGCACCACCTTCGTGATACCCGATACCCGCATTAAGCCGGCACCGGCAGAGGTAGGTTTAATCGCTAACAGCAGTCTGACCGCCGCTTTGAGTATACTCGATGAGCCGCCGTTCCGGTTTGTTTCAAAGTCAAAGTTGCGGACCCAGACCATGCAGGGGCAAGCAGAGGTCTCGGCAAAGTTTAATTTCGTTCTCAAAAAGAAATTACCTCCAAAGCAAGTGCTGTTTGAAGCCACGGGCAAAATTACAGATTTTAGCAGTACTGCAATAATTCGCGATCATCGTCTGAGTGCTGAGAAAATAAGTTTATTTCTCGATCCAAAGGGTTGCGCTTGTCGGGGGCTGGATTGCTTGACACCGTGCCATTTGAAGGCCGCTGGCAAATGCCGTTTGGCGCGGCTGGCAAAGCCGGTGCAAAGGTCACAGCCTCGGTCGAGCTGTCGCAGACATTGCTTGAAAATTTTGCGATATCTTTGCCGCCGGGTGTGATGACAGGTTCCGGGAGCGCAGATATAAATATTGCACTGCCCAAAGGCGCTTTGCCCGTACTGCAGTTCAAGTCTGATCTGACAGGGATTGGACTGAATATTCCTCAAATAGGTTGGCGCAAAGCCGCTGAAAAATCTGGTAACCTTGCATTTTCTGCGACCCTGTCCAAACCGATTGCTCTGAGTGAAATACAATTTCAGGCGCCGGGTCTGCAGGGGTCAGCAGCTCTCGGTTTGACGCCTCAGGGAAAATTTGAGCGCGCCGATTTCAAAGCCCTTAAAATTGGCAATTGGCTGGATGCGCCGGTGAGCCTTATTGGTCGTGGCGTGGCGCAGCCTCCGGAAATTCTCGTCAACGGCGGTGTGCTGGATTTGCGCAAACTGCCGAGAGGCGGTGCTGGCAAAGGCCGCAACGGTCCGATCAGTGTATCGCTCAAGCGCCTAAAGGTTACCCGAGGGATCGCGCTTCATAATTTTAAAGCCAAGTTTGGCGCAGGCAATGGTCTTAAGGGAGCGTTTAGTGGGCTTGTAAACGGCGCCGCATCTGTGCGCGGGCAAATTACGCCCCAAAACGGACGGTCCCGGGTTTCGTTGCGGTCTAAAAATGCTGGTGGGGTGTTGGAAGCGGCAGGATTTTTTCGTAAAGCCAGCGGTGGGGATCTTGCCTTGAGCTTAAACCCGGTTGGGGCTGCGGGCACCTTTGATGGGGTGCTGAAAGTCACTAATACCCGCCTTATTGATGCGCCGGTTGTGGCCGAGCTTTTGAATTTCATTTCTGTGGTAGGGCTGTTGGAGAAATTGGGAAAATCAGGAATATTATTCACTGAGGTGGATGCTGCGTTCCGCCTGACCCCAAAGCAGCTTATTTTGTCCAAAAGCAGTGCGATCGGGCCGTCGATTGGAGTCTCTCTGGACGGCTATTACAACCTTGCTGAGCGCGTTATGGATATGCAAGGGGTGGTGTCGCCGATTTACCTGCTGAACGGGATTGCCAGCATTATCGGTCGCAAAGGTGAGGGGTTGATTGGTTTTAGCTTCAACCTCAAAGGAAAGTCAGATAAGCCGAGAATCCTAGTAAACCCCTTGTCGGCTTTAACTCCGGGAATGTTTCGTGAAATTTTTCGCCGTCCGGCGCCGAAGCTGAAAAACTGATGCAAAGAGCTAGTGCCAGCCTATGAAATTAACCGACTTTGACTTTGAATTGCCGGAGCGGTTGATCGCAACGCGTCCGGCGGTGCCGCGCAGCGCCTCTCGGCTTTTGGTAGCCCAAGCCGGACAAATAGAGGACGCATACTGCACCGATTTGCCAAAATGGTTGCGTTGCGGGGACCGGCTGGTGTTGAATGATACCAAGGTAATTCCCGCACGCTTGCAGGGGTGGCGTCACCGGCAGGGCGCAGATGGGCTAACGCGGGCCGCGATGGAGGTGACCTTGCTGAGCCCCACTGTCACTGGCAGATGGGCTGCGCTGCTCAAACCATTGAAAAAAATCCGCGATGGCGAAGAGATTCGCTTTAGTGAAAACTTTTCGGCGCGGCTTGAGGCGCGAAGGGATGGCCAGGTTGAGCTGTCGTTCAATCTGCAGGGCGCTGCCTTTGATGGGGCTTTGGCGGCCTGTGGCCTGATGCCGTTGCCGCCCTATATCGCCGCCAAACGACCGGCTGATGCGCAAGATAAGGTCGACTATCAGACGGTTTTTGCGCGGGCGCCTGGCGCGGTTGCTGCACCGACCGCTTCGCTGCACTTTGATGCAGCGCTATTAGCAAAGCTGCAAGGCATCGGGGTGCGCGTAAGTTTTGTGACGCTCCATGTGGGGGCCGGGACCTTCTTGCCTGTCAAGGTTGACGACATATTGCAGCATAAGATGCATTCAGAATGGGGTAGGGTAAGCGCGGCTGCGGCGACCGAAATTGCGGCGACGAAGGCGGCTGGAGGGCGTATAATCCCTGTGGGTACCACAGCCCTGCGGTTGATCGAGACCGCGGCGCGGGCGGGTTCGATCAAGGCCTGGGAGGGGGGCACGGATATCTTCATCTATCCGGGATTTACGTTTCACGTATGTGATGGTCTGATGACAAACTTCCATCTGCCTAAATCGACCCTGATGATGTTGGTGTCGGCTTTTATGGGCCGATCACGGATCAAAGATATTTACGCGCATGCTATCGCAAATGATTACCGGTTTTTTTCCTATGGCGATTCCTCGCTGCTTTTGCCGCAGAAAAATGCACATTTATAATAATTAAGACCTCACTGGTCGCTAAACACTCAGACAGCTTTGCGGTTTTCGTATCTTGTGCAGGTGTCATTTTAATTCTGGATATAGCTTATGGTTAGAGTATTTTCAAATTCTTGGGCGTTACTTTTGGGGATGTTATTGTTGATGGTCGGCAATGGCTTGCAGGGAACGCTGTTGGGTATTCGTGGTGAAATAGAAGGCTTTTCAACAAGTTCCATGTCGCTGGTAATGTCCGCCTATTTCTTAGGATTTTTGGGCGGATCCCGGCTGGCACCACGGATGATCAGGCGCGTGGGTCACGTACGGGTATTTGCCGCGCTGGCAAGTTTTATTTCGGCGGTGTTGATTCTCTATCCAACTTGGGCAAACCCCTATGTCTGGGCGGTGGAGCGGGTGGTGATTGGGTTTTGTTTCTCTGGGGTCTATGTGACTGCTGAAAGCTGGCTCAATAATGATTCTACCAACGAAACCCGCGGGCAAGCGCTTTCAGCCTATATGATTGTGCAGATGGTTGGGATCGTATTAGCGCAAATGCTTTTGCTGGTGGCTGATCCGTCTGGATATGTTTTGTTTGTTATCCCTTCGGTGCTGGTCTCGATCTCATTTGCGCCGATTTTGCTATCGATTAGCCCAACGCCGGCGTTTGATTCCACCAAGCCGATGTCGCTGCGCAAACTGGTGCAAATATCACCGCTAGGCTGTGTGGGTATGTTTTTGCTTGGGGGGGTCTTCTCTGCACAATTTGGCATGTCGGCCGTTTATGGCGCCGAGGTAGGGCTCAGTGTTGCGCAAATTTCGCTGTTTGCGGCGACGTTTTATATCTTTGCAACTTTGCTGCAATACCCACTTGGTTGGCTTTCGGACCGCATGGACCGACGGTTATTGATTTTACTGACCGCTTTGATTGCCGCAAGCGGGGCATTTATAGGATATTTTTTTAGTCATAATTACATTTTTTTACTGGTTGCTGCCGGGTTGATAGGCGGATTTTCAAACCCGCTGTATTCGCTTTTGATTGCCCATGCGAATGATTATCTAGATTTTGATGACATGGCGGCGGCCTCTGGCGGTCTGGTGTTTATCACTGGCGTCGGGGCCATTGCTGGGCCAGTGGTTATCGGTTGGGTAATGGAGCGGATTGGACCCCATGGTTATTTTGGGGTGACGGCTTTTTTGCTCTGTGCGATGGCGGCTTATGCTGGTTATCGGATGACCCAGCGCAGTGCGATTGCGGTTGATGCAACGGCTTCTTACATGCCGCTGTCGCCCGGAGCCTCGGTCGTGGCAGTCGAACTGGCACAAGAACATGCAATTGATGTTGCAAAAGAAGACAGTGAATGAGTTAAAATACTTTACTCAGATGCACTTTTATGTCGGTTATGAAGCATAAAGTTACTGTCATTTTGGACAATAGTTATTGTAGGTCTGGGGTATAAAAAAAGAGTGGAGTGTTTGAAATGGCTGCACCAGAAAAACTGTTGAGGTTTTGGTTGGATGAAGTGGGTCCCGCAGGGTGGTATATCCAAGACCCCTCGCTAGATGCCGCTATCTGTGAGCAATTTATGGGGGTTTGGGAACAGGCCATGCAAGGCAAATTCTCGCTTTGGCTTACCTATCCTACAGGTGCGCTGGCGTATTGCATTTTGCTTGACCAGTTTTCGCGTAATATGTTTCGTGGTCGCGCAAAGGCCTATTCCGCTGATCGTGGTGCATTGGCCGCAGCGAAATCGGCGATACACTATAAATGGGATTTGCGCATCGATGAACCAGCACGGCAGTTTTTTTACCTGCCGTTAATGCATTCTGAAAATCTACCTGATCAGGACCGCTGTGTTCGATTAATGAAAACGCGGCTGGAAGACACTGGTGGCTCGGGCTTGGAACATGCTAAAGCGCATCGAGAAGTGATCCGTATGTTTGGACGTTTTCCATTTCGAAACGAGGCTTTGAACCGTCCCTACACGCACTCGGAACGGATGTTTTCAGAGAACGGTGGATATGAAAAAACTCTGAACCCGCTGGAAACAGCGGTCTAAGTCAAAGCTCTGTTGAAGCGGCCTTAAAGATAGTTTAATATCAAACTATCTTTGTTGGAGGACCGTATGGCACAAGATTCGTTTGACCTGATTGTGATTGGCGCAGGACCCGGGGGCTATGTTGCGGCGATCCGAGCTGCCCAACTTGGCTTGAGCGTCGCGGTCATAGAGCGCGAGCATATGGGTGGAATTTGCCTGAACTGGGGATGTATTCCGACCAAAGCAATGTTGCGGTCGTCTGAAGTCTTTCACCTGATGCATCGGGCCAAAGAGTTTGGCCTGTCTGCCACAGGCATCGACTATGATCTGGATGCGGTGGTGAAACGGTCGCGGAGCGTGGCCAAGCAGCTTAGTGGCGGCGTTGGGCATTTATTGAAGAAAAACAAGGTGACTGCCATAATGGGCAGCGCGTCGCTGTCAGGCAAGGGGCGTGTGGTGGTGACCACAAAAGCGGGTACTCAGGCATTGCATGCCAAGCATGTTATCGTTGCAACTGGGGCGCGGGCGCGCGAATTGCCCGGTCTTGAGGCCGATGGAGATCTTGTTTGGTCCTATAAACACGCGTTGACGCCAAAGCGTATGCCCAAAAAGCTCTTGGTGATTGGCTCTGGCGCAATTGGAATCGAATTTGCCAGTTTTTATAATACGCTTGGCGCCAAGACGACCGTGGTTGAAGTGATGGACCGTATTTTGCCGGTGGAAGATGAAGAAATTTCGACCTTTGCCAAGAAGTCTTTTGTCAAACAGGGTATGGACATTCGCGAAAAGGCTTTGGTCAAACAGTTGGATCGTGGCAAGGATACGGTCACGGCGCTTATTGAGCAGAACGGCAAGGTTGAAACACTGACATTTGACACGGTGATTTCTGCTGTCGGGATTGTCGGCAACACCGAAGGCTTGGGGCTTGAGGCGCTTGGGGTAAAGATCGACCGAACCCATGTGGTGACCGATGACTATTGCCGCACCGGCGTCGAGGGCCTGTTTGCTATCGGAGATTTGGCGGGTGCGCCGTGGCTGGCCCATAAAGCCAGTCACGAGGGAACGATGGTGGCCGAATTGATCGCGGGCGGCTCGCCGCATCCGGTCAAACCAGAAAGCATTGCCGGTTGCACCTATTGCTCACCGCAGATCGCCAGTGTTGGTCTGACCGAAGCCAAGGCCAAAGCTGCGGGACATGATATAAAAGTTGGGCGATTTCCGTTTATTGGCAACGGCAAGGCGATCGCACTGGGCGAACCTGAGGGCATGATCAAGACCGTGTTTGATGCCACAACAGGCGAACTTTTGGGCGCGCACATGGTTGGGGCCGAAGTGACCGAGTTGATTCAAGGCTATGTGGTTGGCAAGCAGATGGAGACCACCGAAGAAGACTTGATGAATACGATCTTCCCGCACCCGACCCTGTCGGAAATGATGCACGAAAGCGTGTTGGATGCCTATGACCGTGTGATCCATATGTGAAAAGCGTCTGGGTATTGGCAGGCTCTGCGCCAATATCCCGTCTTAAAGACGATGTTTCAAAGTCCAAATCTAGGATTTTTCCCTGCGTTGTGACCGCCAAGCCTGCCAGGCCTCTGGGCTGTCTAAATCGGTAAGCGCGTGATCCCGCGGCAGTGTAACTTTGATCAATCGGTGGGCGTTTTCGCGGAGAATGGCGCGGCCACCCTGATCGCCGGTCAACCCGCCAAGGGCTTCAAAAAATACGCTGGGAAATATCACGGGATGCCCGGCGATTCCGTCTTGATTGGCTGCACGGCAGATCATGGTTTGGTTGTGGGCGCGAAACGTCTCAAGCATCAAAGCCAGATCTTGCTGCGTCAGATCGGGCATATCTGCGGGCAGGATCATCACCCCTTCACAGGGATGTGGCAGGGCGGTGATGCCGGCGCGGATGGAAGCCGCCATCCCCTCACTTGGGTCTGTGACCTCAACCACACTAAGGCTGTGACCCTCAAGACACCTATGGCGGGGATGCGCCCCTTTTGGCAGGGTTACGATGACATCAGTTGTGACCGCACAGGCGCGCATTACCACGCGGACCAGCAGCGGCACGCCATCGATCTGCTCCAGCAATTTGTCGCGGCCCCGCATGCGCCGGGCGGCACCGGCGGCCGGGATAAGGACAGCAACATGGCTCATGGGTTATTCGCACTCAGTCTTTGCCGACACGCAAGGCGCCTTGAAATCTGCCTATACCAGATGGCGAGATCAGGCAAATATTACCTGTTATTGGGAATTTATGTAAGGTGCTCTCTGCAACAATTGTGGGTCTCGCCGCGTCTACGCGCCGATGGTAATGCCCTAACCTCAAGATCGAAAGGACCGGGCCGCGCCTGCTGCTAATCTACGGCGCGGTTGGTGCTGTCTTGATTGGGTGCGCATTTATCTTGCAAGTGCTTTAGCACAAAGATGCGAATGGCCGAGGCCAAACCGGCTTCAAAACCACGGGCCTCGTCGATCTCGGCTGCCAAGACATTGATCGCAATGTTTTTTTCTTTGGCAATTTGGCGAAACGCCAGCCAGAAAGGGTCTTCCAACGACACGCTGGTACGGTGACCCTTGAGTGTAAGCGAGCGTTTGGCTGGCCGGGCGCTCATGGGTCGCGCCGGTGGCTATCAAGTGTTTTAGCCGCTTTGTCAGTCTGCGCTTTTTGCAGGGCCTTACTGGCTTTGGTTTGGCCATGCGCTGCCGCGTTCTGCGCGGCGCGCACGGTTTTTTCTTGCCGCGCCTTTTGTTTGCGCACCCGGTTTAAATTGACCGGCTGCGACATTACTTTGGGCCTATCATATTTTCGGGGCGCACCACGCGATCAAAGGTGGTTGCGTCGACGAACCCCAAGGCGATCGCCTCTTGCTTCAGGGTCGTGCCGTTTTTATGCGCTGTTTTGGCCACTTCGGTGGCGTTGTCATAGCCGATCTCAGGGGCGAGCGCCGTCACCAGCATCAGCGATTCACGCATCAGTTTTTCAATCCGGTCCTCATCGGCGGCCAAATCCTTGATCAGGTTGTCGGTAAAGGCCGCGGCGGCATCGCCAAGCAACTGCATGGATTGTAGCACGTTATAGGCCATCATCGGCTTGTAGACGTTCAGTTCAAAATGCCCCTGTGATCCAGCAAAGCCAACGGCGGCATCATTGCCCATCACATGAATACACACTTGGGTCAGTGCTTCGCATTGGGTCGGGTTGACCTTGCCGGGCATGATCGAACTTCCTGGTTCGTTTTCGGGCAGGATTAATTCACCCAGACCGCAGCGCGGGCCAGAGCCAAGAAGCCGGATATCATTGGCGATTTTAAACAGGCTGCCAGAGACTACCTTCAGTGCGCCAGAGATTTCCACCATTGCATCATGGGCGGCCAGGGCCTCGAATTTATTGGGGGCTGTGACGAACGGCAGGCCGGTGATCTGCGCCATATTGGACGCCACCATTTCCGACCAGCCCATCTTGGTGTTCAGGCCTGTGCCAACCGCTGTTCCGCCTTGGGCCAGTTCATAGATCCGCCCCAACGCATCTTTAACGCGCTGGATACCCATGGCCACCTGATGGCTATAACCGGAAAACTCTTGACTGAGGGTGAGGGGGGTGGCGTCTTGGGTGTGGGTGCGGCCAATTTTGATGATACCGTCGAATTCGACGATTTTCGCCTGCAGTCCCGCATGCAGTTTTTCCAGCCCGGGCAACAGCACGTCGCGGGCGCTCATCGCGGTGGCGATATGCATTGCTGTGGGAAAGGTGTCATTTGAAGACTGGCTCATATTGCAGTGGTCATTGGGATGCACCGGATCTTTGGAGCCGATCACACCACCAAGTATTTCGATTGCGCGATTGGCGATCACCTCGTTTGAGTTCATATTTGATTGCGTGCCAGATCCGGTTTGCCAGACCACCAGCGGAAAGTTTTCGTCAAACTTGCCCTCGATGACTTCACTGGCGGCTTGGGTGATCGCAGTGCCTCGGCGCTCATCCAAGGCCCCAAGGGTCATATTGGCCTCGGCACAGGCTTTTTTGATCACACCCAATGCGCGGACGATGGCAATGGGTTGTTTTTCCCAACCGATTGGAAAGTTAATAATCGAGCGCTGCGTCTGCGCACCCCAATATTTGTCTGACGGCACCTCAAGGGGGCCAAAGCTATCGGTTTCGGTGCGCGTCTGCGTCATGTTATTCTCCTACCGGTTTACACCACTGCAAAGTGTCAAGACTGGCTTGGACTGCACCAATCTGTTGCGGGTGCGTTATAAACTATATTCAACCAAGGTGCATGGGTAACTTGATCAATCAGCTCAGTTTTTACCGAGGATACAGAATTTCGCTCATTTAAACGGATAAATGCCACTTTATGCTTGGTATTTTGCGTCAGATTGCCCTGTCGGAAATCTATATTCTGTCGTTGGTTAGAATGCCATGATGACACTTACACAGATGTTGCTTCAGGCATGGGTGAACGCCAGATAGGGCCGCGGAACAGTCCGGAGCCGACAACACTGGTGTTTTGGGGGGCGGTGCTTAGACAATAAAAGGCAGTCTTTAAAAACAAAATACCCCTCACGAAGGAGGGGCTTTGCCTGTTCAGTGTTCAAGGCAGCGATTAAATCATGTCGTGGTAAGCTTTTTGCAGAGCGTCCACAACCTTGGCCGAATCATATATATAGGTTCCGGCCCGAATTTCATTTTTGACTTCTGTTACAGCAGTCAGGTCGATCGGCGCGGGCAACTTCTTCATCGAAGAGATCACTTGGTTTGTCACCGAGTTGATTTCCATTGCTACTTTTGCGGTGGTGCTGGCGGCCATGACCATAGCCGCACCTGTATTTTTGGTGGAATAAGTTCCAGACTGGTCAATAGAAGCGGTCAAGACGTCGCCTGCTTTGGAATTCTGACTTACGGCCTGTTGCGTTTTCTCATTGCCGCCGGACGTGACTGGAACGGGCAATGGAATTTTAGCATTCGCGCTGGCTATCCCTTGGATTGACTCAGACATAATGTAACTCCTTCAGCACATAGAACGACCAGATCGTGCCAACTTTAATGCTGGCAGCTAAAATAATTAAATAAAATTGGTTATTCTATATGCAGTCTGTGGATTGCTATTATTGGGCGAAGGCGGCTTGCCGAGTAAGGCGGATGGCCACTTCTGTTTCGTCTCTGAGAAACAGGCAGTCGCCGAGTGCTGGTGCTGGCGACGGGCCTTGCAGTTTACATGCTATCACAGGCGCGGCGGTGGCGTGCTGTCGCCTGCCTGGTTTACGTGACCTCTTCGATCGCGCCGTCCGCCTTGAGCCACGCGGTAAATCCGCCTTCGATATGGGCGACCGGTGCCAGACCCATTTCCATCGCCAACTGGGCGCTTAATGCCGACCGCCAAGCGCTGGCGCAGTAGAACACATAAGTTTTATCCTGATTGAAGATGTCTTTGTGGTAGGGACTTTCGGGGTCAATCCAGAACTCCAACATGCCGCGGGGGCAGGAAAAAGCGCCGGGTATTTTGCCACCACGCTTGATCTCGCGGATATCACGCAGATCGACTAGAACATGCTGGTCGCTATCGACAAGCGCCTTGGCTTCTTCCAGTGGGATCGTGGTGACCACCTTGTTGGCCTCTGCTATAAGGGCCTTGATGCCCTTGGTGATTGTCTGTGCCATTAATGTAAATATCCTATATCGTCAGGTGAAGTTTTGGTTTCCAGAACGGACGGAATAACTCAATTTTGGGACAGCGGTTCATCACCACTTTCAGACCGGCATCCTCGGCTATTTTGGCCGCGTCAGGATGGGTAACACCGATTTGCCCCCACAGTACTTTTGCGCTGATTGCCACAGCCTCCTGCGCGATGCGTGGCAATTCACTGGCGTTGCGAAACACTTCAACCATATCCACCGGCCGATCAATCGCCGCGAGCGATGGATAGACTTTCAAGCCGCGAATTTCTTGACCCGCCAGGCCGGGGTTGACGGGGATCATGTCATAGCCGGTTTCGTGCAGCACCCGCAGTACGCCATAGCTGAACTTGGTTTTATCGCCACTGGCCCCGACCATTGCGATGGTTTTAACGCTGCTGAGAATATCTTGCAGGTATGTTTCTGAATAGGGCTCTTCGTGGTTCATGTAATTCATGGCTTTTCCTCCAAGGGACGCGCGATATCGGCCTTCAACTCATGCGCGGCTAAAGGGTCTAAAAACGGGTTGCGATAAAGTTTGTCATGGCTGTCGACACCGACCTCAATGACACAATCGGTGACCGGGCGGGCCACGCATAGGATCACATAGCCATCGTTGATTTGGCGGTTGTTCAGCGCGACTTGAGCTTTTTGATGTATCTCGCCGGAAATCAGTTTGGCCGCGCAGGTGATGCAACCGCCGTATTTACACCCGTAAGGCAGATCGACGCCCTGTTCTTTAAGACTGTCCAGCAGCGGCTTGCGATGATCGACCAAAAAGGTTTGATCCTGCCGGTTGGCGAGTGTGATTTTGCGCTCAACCATCTCTATAGCCAGATATCTGATGTGCAGTCGCCACCGGGATAGCGGGTCTCATGGCAGCGTGAGGGTCCGTTCGGTTCTTTGCCGAAATCGACAACGAAGTTTGGATCGATCTCCATTCCGCCATTTTCAGTGTCGCAGTTGACCATCAACATGCACCCACCGTTGGTGCGAATCTCGGGATAAAACTGATTGTCCCAAGTCGAGAACAGCGAAGTGGTCACATAGAGGCGTCTGCCATCCAGACTAAGCTGGATCATCTGTGGCCCGCCGGTAACCTTTACGCCGTTGACTTCGGGCGCTTTGCCCAACAAGCCACCCATCCACACTTGTCCGGTCAGCTTGGCATTATGGGGGTCGCTGATGTCATATTGCCGGATGTCGCCGTGCAGCCAGTTGCAGAAATAGATATATTTGTCATCCATCGATAGTAAAATAACGGTGATCACACCGGGGACAGGGATCGGCCATTCTGGATGCGGCTCATTCTCGACATCAATAATTTTTTCCCACTGCCATTTGCCAGCAGCGTCTTTCCACCAGTGAATGATGTTGGACGATAGCGCCGCGCCGACAAACCCGTGGGTGCTGTCAGGGTCATGGTGAAAGCGTACTTCGAGGGGCACGAGACCATCCTCACCCAAATACATGGTTTCCTCGACGCGCTTTTCCTCGAAATTCCAAAAATGGATTTCGCGGCCATATTTCAAATGGCCGACCTCTTCGAGGTCAAACCCGGGCATGAAAGTGTTGGGGGCGGCCCATTCGGAACTGACCATCACGTTGTGGCGGGGTTGATACCAAAAATCATAGCCGAATTTTATATCGCCCATGTCATTTTCCCAGCGGCCGACAATGTCAAAGTTTTCATTGAGATGTAAATAGCCGCCGGGTGCGTTGCCTTGGGCATCGCCCAGCATCGAAATGATGATATCCGAACCCAAGCAATGCACTGTATGTGGCGCAGAAAGGTTGGTTTTTGCTTTGATATCAGCGCCTTGAATTATCATATGCAGCTTTGGATTGCGTGGGTCATCTAGGCAGTCGACAATGTGCAAGTTTGAGGACCTCACCCCCGGAACAATCAAATACCGGCGCTCTTTTCCGGGTACATCATGGCACGAAGAACAGGCGTTCCAACCCATATGGTGCAACTCGTCACCGATTCCGGGCACCTCAAGGCGACTGATCACCTGACTATAGGTCGGGCTTTGCGGATCGGCATCAATCGTGGCCAAGTAATCGGGTTTTTGGATGCCCGTGCCGGTATAGATGGCGATTGTATAAAGCAGTTTTTCATGCGGCGCTTGCATCGCATCGCTCGGAGAGGCGTAGCCGGGTCCACAACAAATCTTGTCCTGCATCTGTGCCCTTTCAGATAAAACCATTGCAAGTTGATATAAAATTTTCATATAGTAAGAAACTTTCTTAGTAAATGAGAATATTATGCAGCTAGATAGAATAATGATGGTGTTGGAATATGTTGCCGCAGCAGACCGGCCGGTGTCGGCAACAGAGCTGCATAAGCTAACTGAAATCCCCAAGCCGACCTGCTATCGCGCGCTGCAAAAACTGGCAGAGAACGGGTTTATTGAAGATGTTGAGGCGGCGGGGCGTTATGCAATCGGCCATCGCCTTCGCGCAGCGGTTCTGCAGGGGCAATCCAATTTCGATGTCTGCGAAGCCACCCGACCTTTTTTAAAAGAGGCCGCCGGGGAATATGACGAAGCGGTGTTTTTATCCCGAATTCGCAACAATGGGGTCGAAATTATTCATGTCGAGGCGCCGGCTAACTCTCGGTCAGGCTTCATTCACCCGGGGCTGGGGTTTCGCCCGATACATGCCTGTTCATGCTCCAAGGCAATTTTGGCTTTTGCCGGTTCTGATCTGCTGATGACGGCGATGAAAACGCCGATGAAGCAATATACAGACAAAACCTATACCGAGATCGATCAATTGAAACGTGATATTGAGCAGGTGAAGGTCAAGGGTTACGCGGAATGTCTGGAAGAAATTCAAACTGGTGTTTCCAGCGTAGCCGTACCCATTTTTATGGCAAATGTAGGCACCATTTTCAGCATTGGTTGCATTGGTCCGGTCAGCAAATTCAATGCAACTAAAAGAGCCGAGATCGGCGCCTCGTTGCTGGGCTTGGTCGGCCGTATTAGTCAAGCTATTCAGATGCATGCGCAAGTCGCACATAGTGCTGCTTTATAGGTGACCTCTTTTACCAGTCTTGTTTCCAGACAATTGTTTTTAAAAGTACGGTCCCTCAAAATACTGTGAAACACATTTTGGTGTTGCCTTTGATGTTTGCAGACTGGTTTTAATTGGGTGCGCTTTTGTTGACGCGTATCGCCGCGTAAAAGTAATTTTATGGTGACTGTGGTGCGGGGCTGGCTTGCGGCGAACGATCAGCTATAACCACCTTATGTTCCGGGCTGATGTTACTGACACGACCAGATCGGATGAGCTTTGCCGACGATCGTGGGGCCATGGTGTGTGGTGAATAATTCTCAACAGGGGGCTTTGATCATGCAAAGCACAAATCGGATGCAGTTTGTTGCTGATGGCTATGTCGCGGCACAAAAATTTTGTGGTATTGAATGGCAGGTCGAACGTGCTGGGGCGGTGTTGCAGTCAGGTCGTGCAGGCTGCGCCGAGTTTGAAACCCAGCGGCCGATCCCCGAGACAGCCCTATATCAGATTTTTTCTATGACCAAGCCGATCATCTCGGTGCTTGCTCTGCGCTTGATCGATCAGGGACGGCTGCGGCTTTATGATCCCGTTGCACAGTTTGATCCTGCGTTTGCAAAGATGAAGGTTCTGGGCACCGATGGGTCGATTACACCAGCTCAGCGGTTGATCACGGTTGAGGATTTGCTGATGCATCGCGCCGGGTTCAGCTATGAATTCATTCTTGGCTGTCACGTTGCCCCCTATTACCGTGGGGCGAATATTCTGGCGGATGGCCACCGATCAATGGCGGATATGATGACGGCACTCGCGGCACTGCCACTGGCGTTTCATCCTGGTACCGCATGGCGCTATAGCGTGGCGACGGATGTGCTTGCTCATGTGATCGAATGCGCCACGGGCTGTGACCTGAGCGCCTTATTGCAGGCTGAAATTTTTGACCCCTTAGGGATGAAAGACACCGGTTTTTGCGTGCCCCGCGCAGATCGGCACCGCCTGATGGCAATGTATGGGCCTGGCGATTTGACAGGATTGCCGCCAGTGTCAGCTTTGCCACACAGTCTTGTGCGACGCGATATCAGTCAGATGTGCCCTGTTGATAAGCCAGATTTTCGCCGCGGTGGCCTAGGGCTTTATGCCAGTCTGAACGATTATATGTGTTTTGCGCGCATGTTGTTAACCGGGCGCACGCCACAGGGTGATGCTGTGGTATCTTCTAAAATGCATGACATGCTTCAGCGCAACAGAATCACGCTTGACCAATTGCCGCTGTCGGTTGGGGCTGTGCCTCTACGGGGCTATGGCTGGGGCCTGACCGGGCGGGTGATGATCGATCCTGGCGCTGCGACTGCCCCGACCTCGGATGGCGAGTTTGGCTGGGCGGGGGCGGCAGATACGTATTTTTGGGTGGATCCGCGCGAAGATATGGTTGGTGTGGTGATGACCCAGTTTTTAGGTGGTGCGTTGCCATTGGCCGAAGATATGCGCACAGCCGCCTATCAAAGCCTGTGATTACGGCCAAGCAAGCCTTGAGACTGCCTGCGAGTTGCGCTATCGCCTGATAGGGCAACGATTTGAGGCCCACAATGAAATTTCTTGATCTGTCCAAAGTCCATATCCGATCCGGTGCCGGAGGCGGGGGAGCGGTGAGTTTCCTGCGTGAAAAGCATCTCGAATACGGGGGACCTGACGGCGGCGATGGTGGTAATGGTGGCTCGGTTTGGGCCGAGGCGGTTGAGGGGCTTAACACCTTGATCGATTTTCGGTATCAGCAACATTTTTTTGCCAAAAACGGTACGCCGGGAATGGGCAAACAACGCACTGGTGCCAATGGAGATGAAATCGTCCTGCGGGTGCCTGTTGGAACCGAGCTTCTCGATGAGGACGAAGAGACGGTGATTGCCGATCTAACCGAGGTGGGGCAACGCGTGCTTTTGGCCAAGGGCGGCAATGGCGGCTTTGGCAACCTGCATTTCAAAAGCGCGACCAATCAAGCACCCCGCCGGGCCAACCCTGGTCAGGATGGCATCGAGCGCACGCTTTGGTTGCGGTTGAAACTGATCGCGGATGCAGGTCTTTTGGGTCTGCCCAATGCCGGAAAATCCACATTTCTAGCAGCGACATCGAACGCGCGACCAAAAATTGCTGATTATCCCTTTACCACGCTCTATCCCAACCTTGGGGTTGTGGCGGTCGATGGCGCCGAATTTGTGATTGCGGATATTCCGGGCCTGATTGAAGGCGCGCATGAGGGTAAGGGTCTGGGTGATTTGTTTCTGGGCCATGTCGAACGCTGCTCGGTGCTGTTGCATTTGGTGGACGGCACGTCGGCTAACTTTATCGAAGATTACCAAACGATTATTGGTGAGTTAGAGGCCTATGGTGGGGATCTTGCGCTCAAGCCAAGGGTGACGGCGCTGAACAAAATCGACGCGCTCGATGCCGACGAACGCGGCGAGGCGTGTGCGGCACTGCAAGCGGTGGTGGATGGCCCGGTTCTGATGATGTCTGGGGTCAGTTCTGAGGGCGTGACGGACGTTTTGCGTGCGGTACGCGGCCAGATCGATGAGGACAGACTGCGTCTTACTCCAATTGTTGAGGAAGTTGAGAAATGGCGACCTTAGGCGACGCAAAACGCTTGGTCATAAAAATCGGGTCGGCCCTGTTGGTTGACCGTAACACTGGCGCGCTGCGGCACGATTGGCTGCAGGCGCTGGCGCAAGACGTTGCCTTTCTCAAGGCGCGGGGCTGTGACGTGGTGCTGGTGTCTTCGGGATCGATTGCATTGGGCCGTGGTGCATTGGGCCTGTCTGCTTCAAAGCTCGCACTTGAAGAATCCCAAGCGGCCGCCGCCGTGGGCCAAATCCGGTTGGCGCGCGCCTATGAAGAGGCGCTAGAGCCTCACAACATCATCACAGCGCAAGTGCTGGTCACCTTAGAAGACAGCAGCAACCGCCGTCGCTATCTGAATTCACGGGCGACTTTAGAGACCTTGCTGGGTCTGGGTGTGGTGCCGATTGTGAATGAAAACGACACCGTTGCAACCGATGAAATCCGCTATGGTGATAACGACCGTTTGGCAGCACAGGTTGCGGTCACCGTCGGGGCAGGGCAGCTTATTTTATTATCTGATGTTGATGGCTTTTATTCTGCCAACCCCCAGAGTGATCCCACCGCGCAGCGCTTTGAGGTGATTGACCAGATCACCCCCGAGATAGAGGCGATGGCTGGGGATGCGGGATCTGGGCTGTCAAAGGGTGGGATGAAGACTAAACTGATGGCAGCCAAGACAGCCACGGCTGCAGGCTGTGGCATGGTGATTGCCGAAGGGTCGGTACTGCATCCGTTACGGGCGCTGGATGCTGGAGGTGCCGCCACATGGTTCACGCCACAACTCGATCCGCGCACAGCGCGCAAACGTTGGATTGCCGCGATGAAACCGCAGGGCTCACTGTGTATCGATACCGGTGCGGCGGCGGCGCTGCAGCAGGGAAAAAGCCTCTTACCGGCTGGCGTGAGCGCGGTAAGCGGTCTGTTTGAACGCGGTGATCCGGTCCGTATTCAAGACGCGCAGGGGTACGAATTAGGGCAGGGGTTGAGCTGTTATTCCAGCCATGAAGCCCAAGCAATCATGGGTCGACAGTCACGCGAGATCGAAGCTATTTTGGGCTATTCCGGGCGGGCGGCCTTGATCCATCGCGATGATATGGCAATATAGGGCGCAGACGAGTTGATGACAGCCTAAATCAGGATAGGGTGCTGATATGAGAGACGTTGCAAAAACTGAAAACGGTGTGGATGGTCTGGATATTGCCGCGTTGATGGCAGACATTGGCGCGCGGGCGAAACAGGCCTCAATCGCGCTTGCGATCGCGCCGGCTGCGGTGAAAACGCAGGCCCTGCAGGCGGCTGCCGACGCGGTCTGGGCCAAGCGGTTAACCATTATCTCGGCCAATCAAAAAGATCTGGAATACGGGCGGGCGAAAAATCTGAGTGCCGCGATGTTGGACCGGTTGTTGCTGGATGAGGTGCGGATTCAAGGAATCGTGGATGGCTTGCGCGCAGTTGCAAACCAGCCTGACCCTGTGGGCGAGGTGCTGGCCGAGTGGGATCGTCCCACCGGGCTTAAGATCAAACGGGTGCGTACCCCTTTAGGTGTGATCGGGGTGATCTATGAAAGCCGCCCGAATGTCACGGCAGATGCCGGGGCGTTGTGTCTAAAAGCTGGAAATGCGGTAATTTTGCGCGGTGGCTCCGAGAGTTTTCACAGCTCGGCTGCGATTCACAGTTGTCTTCTCGAGGGGTTGCGCGTGGCCGATCTGCCCGAGGCAGCTGTGCAGCTGGTGCCGACGCGGGATCGTGCGGCAGTTCAGCAGTTATTGACGATGACTGAAAGTGTTGACGTCATTGTGCCACGTGGTGGTAAGGGCCTCGTTGGTTTGGTACAGCGCGAGGCACGCGTGCCAGTGTTTGCGCACCTCGAGGGTATTGTGCACATTTATATCGATAAAGCTGCAGATGCGGCGAAAACCATGCGGGTTGTATTGAATTCCAAAACCCGGCGTACCGGGATCTGTGGTGCTGCAGAATGCCTGCTGATCCACCGCGATGTGGTGGTGGGTCTCGGCAAAGAGGTGGTTGTCGGACTGATCGAGGCCGGCATCGAAGTACGCGCAACGGCGCCCCTGAACGCCGTTTATGGCAGCATCGAGGCCAAAGAAGAAGACTGGGGTCAAGAGTTCCTCGACAGTATTATTGCGGTGCGAGTGGTGGATGATATGGAGGCTGCGTTGACGCATATTCAAACGCATAGCTCCCATCACACCGAGTGTATTATGACCCAAGACGATCAGGCCGCCGCGGAGTTTTTCAATCGTGTCGACAGTGCCATCTTGATGCATAATGCCTCGACCCAATTTGCGGATGGTGGGGAGTTTGGTATGGGCGCTGAAATCGGCATCGCGACGGGAAAACTGCATGCGCGTGGGCCGGTTGGGGCAATGCAATTGACCAGTTTTAAATATCTCGTGGCGGGAGATGGTGCAATCCGGGCCTGAATCTGTGCGTTTGACCTATAGGGTTACTTGCAGCATTTGTTCGGTCTGTTCCACCTGTAGTTGACGGCCAGTTTGGAAGACACATTCCGACAATAGGGCAAATTGAACATGTGCCGGTGATATTTCGGTTTTCGGTGACGGTCTGACGAGATGTCGCCATAACTCAGTGTCAACTTCAAGCCGGTCAGCTTCGCCGGATATCAGCCAAGTGCTGGCCTTGCGACCAACATGAATTGTCCAGCCATAGGGCAGCGCGGTTTCGAAACATTGCAAAAGCAAAAACGCCAGCTGGATTTCGCGGCGCGGGAAATCACCTTTTGGGTGCCATAGGACTGCCAGACGGTTTGATTGTATCGCACCGTTGATGATCTGGACGGTTTCGCGATTGCTGATAATTTGGCCGTCGAGCGCCGCGCCATAGGCAATTCGAAAAAACTGAATGCGGGCGCTGGCAGCGGCGCAGCTTTGTTCAATCAGTCGCATTTCCGAGCCAACTTGGTCGCCTTTAATCTCTATAAGTTCCAGCCCGTTGTTGATCGCGCCGATCGGACTAATCAGGTCATGACAAATGCGCGACCCTATTAAATTGGACAAGGTTAGGTTAAGATTATTCATAATATTCTCTGGTAGGAAGTGCGCTGATGAAACATTTGACAGTATTTTGGGAACCCGGTGATCTGGTAGAACATCCTCAGCACCCGGACTGGGGCATTGGGCAGGTGCAGTCAGTGGTTGACACTAAAGTAACTGTCAATTTTCGCGAAGTTGGAAAGTTGGTCATTGATGCTACCTTTGTTGAGTTGGTGACGGCCATTCAAAACGAACAGCGTTAACAGAACCTTAACTTATGAAAAACCCATGGATAACCCCTGAGTTGTGTCAGATGTATTATTATCAATTTAGAGCAGTTTTACTTTTGCCATACAGCGGTCAATGGTCCGACTATGTTTAAAGCAGGCTCGAATTTCTCTCTTCGTTTGGCGCAAACCCAAGAGGACCAGCAAGCCGCACAGCGACTGCGTTATCGAGTGTTTGTCCAAGAGCTGGGTGGCGACGGTGCGCTAGTAGACCATACCATGCAATTTGAGGTCGATCGGTTCGATACCTTTTTTGACCATCTTGTTCTTATCGATGAGAGAAGAAGTCGCGCTAATTTAGAACATGTTGTCGGGGTGTATCGTTTGCTGCGTAGCGATCAGGCGGCGCGGGCAGGGCAGTTTTATACTGAGGATGAATACCAGATCACTGCACTGCGAAACAGTGGTCGCAATCTGCTTGAACTGGGGCGATCTTGCGTCCATCCCGATTATCGGGGGGGAACGGCGATGTATCAACTGTGGTCGGGGCTTGCAGCCTATGTAATCGAGCACAAGATCGAAATTCTGTTTGGTGTGGCCAGCTTTCATGGTAGCGATCTGGCGGCGCTTGCTGGACCGCTTAGCATATTACATGCGCGTCATTTGGCCCCGCCCGAGTTACGGGTGCGGGCGCATGATGCAGGGTATCAAACCATGGATTTGCTGACTACAGACAGGCTGGATCGCCGTTTGGCAATGCTGCAGATGCCAGCCTTGATCAAAGCCTATCTGCGGCTAGGTGGCTTTGTCGGTGATGGTGCTTTCATCGACCGCGCCTTTAACACAACTGACGTGTGTCTGGTCATGGATACGGCACGAATGAACCCACGGTATTCGGGGTATTACACAAGCGGGGCCGCGCGATGAGCACGACTTGGGATGCAGGCAAAAAGCCACCACCAGCTCCCGTGACGCCTTGGCGGCTTTTGCTTGCTGCTCTCAGGGTATTGATCTTGGCAGCAGTAGTGTTTGGTGGGTTGGCAGTGTTGTTGGCTTTGCGATTGTTTGAGTGGCCTTTGTTTGGGCAGCACCGCCCGCTGACGCCCTATATCACCCAAGGTGTCTGTCGCGCGGCCTTCGTGATCCTGGGTATTGGCTTTCGCAGTCACGGTCAGGCGATGTGTCATCCTGGGGCGGTGGTGGCGAATCATTCGTCTTGGCTGGATATCTTTGCGCTGAATGCGGGCAAGCGGATTTATTTTGTCTCGAAATCTGAAGTTGCACGCTGGCCTGGCATCGGTTGGTTGGCGCGCGCCACTGGAACGGTGTTTATCCGGCGGGATCCCAAGGATGCAAAGCAGCAAAAAGCCATGTTTCAGACCCGTCTTTTGGCCGGGCATCGGCTGCTATTTTTTCCTGAGGGCACTTCAACCGATGGTTTGCGGGTGTTGCCCTTTAAATCAACACTATTTGCGGCTTTCTTTGATGAAAAATTGCGCTGTGAGATGTACATCCAACCGGTGACAGTTCTGTATAAGGCCCCCCCTGGTCAAGCGGCTGAGTTTTATGGATGGTGGGGGGATATGTCTTTTCATAGTCATCTGCTCAAGACCCTGCTTACCCCGCGGCAGGGTAGGGTCGAAGTGATCTATCATCCACCAGTGCAGGTGGCCACTTATTACGACCGTAAAGCCTTGACTGCCGATGTCGAAGCCCGGGTGCGCGCCGGACACCGGGCGTTGGTGGACGCTGACGCCGGAGTGGGGTAAATCTGCGCAACAGTATGGTGATCACAACTGTCGTTATCTGCGATCCGAGCGACCGCAGGCGTCTAAGAAAACGTCTCTATCGGATTTTGATCCGCGCACATGCCGCTTTGCGCTCTGGCAACCAACACGTCAGCCCCATAGGCACCCGTGTGCGTGAATTAAACGCCATCAGGCATAATGTGCGCGTATGGGGGCTTCAGTGCCCGGCTTTTTTGCGTTCGGACGCAAAGGGGTAAACGCAAAAAAGTATTTATTACATGTCACATCCGCCGGGGTAGTATAGCTGTGTCTTAAACAATTTCCGGTTTGCGTTTGTGCCCTTGTTTCATGGCTTGCAAGGGCGTG
>Ga0114998_10000104_pt1 | contig 50239 bp, 50 predicted proteins | sample ArcticOcean_MG_C_5_FD_87044 | JGI IMG/M metagenome (GOLD analysis project Ga0114998, IMG submission 87044) | Marine microbial communities from western Arctic Ocean - ArcticOcean_MG_CB4_138 | ecosystem: Environmental > Aquatic > Marine > Oceanic | place: Arctic Ocean: Canada Basin | collected... | reverse complement strand
CAGATGGAGATGGAATTGGGGATGTTTGTGATGATTCAGATGGCGATGGTATTTTCGATGATGTAGATAATTGTGTAAATACTGCTAATGCTAATCAAGATGATTTGGATAAAGATGGTATTGGAGATGTTTGTGATGACGACATGGATGGTGATGGTGTTAAAAATGACGTTGATAATTGCCCTAACATAGCCAACTCTGATCAACTAGACTCAGATGGCGATGGCAAAGGGGATGTTTGTGATGATGACGACAAGGATGGTGATGGTATCATTGATAGAAATGATAATTGTCCAAATAAAGCTAATGCTGATCAAAAAGATTCAGATGGAGATGGAATTGGGGATGTTTGTGATGATTCAGATGGCGATGGTATTTTCGATGATGTAGATAATTGTGTAAATACTGTTAATACTGATCAAAAAGACTTTGATGGAGATGGATTAGGAGACGTATGTGATCCTAACCCTATTCCAGTGGACACGTTTACTTTAAAAGTATCAGATGAGACTTGTAGAAGCTCGGATAACGGTTCAGTCAAATTAACTGTTAAAGGTGATTTCAGCCTCCCTTTCACAGTAGATGTTACTGGTGGTCCAACTGGATTTACTCACACACCAGAACCAATCTCAGGATCTGATTGGTCCTTAGGAAGTTTAAAAGCTGCTAATTACAAAGTGTGCCTAACTTCGGGTACGTTCCCTTCCCTTAATCAGTGTTACAATGCAACTGTTAAAGAGCCTGAAGACCTTAGTGTTCTATCTACAATAAATAGAGAAGATAAATTAGCTTCATTGAAACTTGCAGGGGGAACTAAATACAAGGTTGTATTAAATGGTAATTTAATTACTACTTATGATAATGCAATTGACCTAGTATTAAGCCCAGGAATAAATACTATAAAAGTCACAACTAATTTAGAATGTCAAGGAGTTTATGAAGAAACAATATTTGTTTCTGAAGACATTCTACTTAGTCCAAACCCAGCTAACTCAACATCAAAATTATGGGTTGGTGGTAATGATGAAGATGTTAATATAACGCTATTTGATATTACAGGAAGAGTCATTTGGACTAAAAATGATAAAGTGCCCTATTCAAGGTCTGTGAATGTATCTTTCTCAAGTATTAAATCTGGACTTTATATTCTAAAAGTGAACTCAGAAACAATTAATAAAACAATTAAAGTAATAAGAGAATGAAAAAAATAATAATACTAAGCTTTTTTGTTTTTTCAATAGCACTAGCCTCTTGTTCAGGTAGTGCAGACGGAGGGAATAATGGCGGTGGAGACACACCAGGTCCAACAGGACCAGTAGCACCAAAAGCAGCAACACTATCTAAACCTGCAAATAATTCAGAATGTTTAGAGGTTGAAGCCGTTAAATTTGAATGGAATAAATCAGATGACACTACTTCTTATACTTTAACAATTAAAAATCTACTTAACTCTGAATTTATTTCTCAAACTACTACTTCAACAAGTGCAGAAGTTACTCTAAGTAAAGGGAATCCATACTCATGGTATATCATTTCTACTAATACTGGTACAGCAACTGCAACTAGTAATAAGTGGAAATTTTATTTGTCTGGAGAGGCTCAAAAAAACCATGCCCCATTCCCTGCTGACATTTTAGCTCCAAAACCAGGTGTGACAGTCAACGCAGGAGCAATACAGTTTTCATGGTCATTTTCAGACATTGACACTAGTGACACCCACACTTTTGACATTTATTTAGACACAAAAGATGGGTCATCAGTGTATGCTTCTAATTATACAGCAACAAAAAGAACAATTAATTTAAGTGATCCTGGAACTTATTATTGGAAAATTGTAACGAAAGATAATCATGGGAGTACTTCAGATTCTGGGGTTTCTACTTTTATAGTAATAGAATAAAATTTATTAAAAAAAACTCAAAAGGTAATCTATCTCTTCTTTTTTGTTATAAAAATTAAGACTGACTCTTATTCCATCTCCCCTTTGAGAGCATAGAATCTTGTTTTCAATTAACTTCTTAAACAAAAGTTCATCTCCTTTTAAGTTAAATATATTGGAGTGACTGACTCTTTTAACTGTCTGATTATCCAACAATCCTTTATCAATAAATTTCTGTTTAGCATAAACAGAAAGTTCTTTTATGGATTTTTCGATATTATTTAAGCCATACTTAGATAATTTATTTAATGAAAACAATAGACTCCCAAAATTAAAGGTGTCATGATGACCTGGTTCTAAAATCTGATTAACAAAAACACTCTTATGATTTGTAAAAAAATCTTTAGGGGTATTATTTCTTGTTAACACAAACCCATTACCATAACCGCCTAATAGCCATTTGTATCCACTTGAAATTAAAACATCAATTTTAGAATTATTAAAATTAAATTCACTTGTACCACAATACTGAGTTCCATCTGTAATAATTAAAAGGCTAGGAAATAAAATTTTAATTTTTTTAATAAATTCTAAATCTAACAAAGTTCCATTTATATACTGAACAATTGAAAGTACTAGCACATTTGGTTTATATTTTTCAATTCCATTTAAAATTTGTTTCTCAAGGTCAAAAGAATTTTCAATAAAAAAGTGCTTAAATCCTGACATTTGAACCTGATTGATTATTGAGGGGTAATCATTCTTAACTAATAAAAAAGTGTGATTTAAATCAATAAGGTTTAACAATGATTTAAAACCCAAAGAAAAATTTTGTGTCAAGTAAACAGAATGATTATCAGCATTGAAAAAACGACCTAACTCAACTTTTAACTCATCAAGTAAATTTTCATGGTTTAGACTAAACTGGCTACCTTGTTGAAGGAATTTTAAATCATGATTTTTTCTCCAGGATAAAAGCTCATCATATAACAGACCTGATCTAGCAGTGTCTAAATAAGTGAAATTTTTAAGAGCGGGAAAATTCATTTTTTAAAAAATACTAGATTAATTAATTTGTTTTAAAAATACTATTTTTACCAATAAATATTTTCAAACTAGTTATGCTGTTTAAAGGTAAAAGTAATCCCAATATAGATGAAGAACAAATCAAGCTTGTAGAAAATGCTCAAAAAAGAGTGAAACAAAAAAAAAGATTGTTTTACCATTTCTCCATAATGTTATTTGGAATTGCCGTTCTATTAATTACTAATATTCTATTTGGGATTAAAAATGATATTAAGCCTTTTAACTACCCTTGGTCTTATTGGATTAGTATATTCTGGTTTTTAATTCTAGTAGCTCATATTTATAATGTCTACATAACTAGTCGCTTTATGGGAAAAGAATGGGAAAAAGAAGAGGTAAAAAAATTAGTTCTAAAACAAGAACTTGAAATTTCAAAAATAAAAATTGAAGTTGAAAAAGAAGCTAGAATTAAAGCAGAATCACAGTTATTTAATCAAAATAACCGTAAAAATTTAATCACCATAATAGCAGCTGCTAGCGAAAACAATGTAATAGGAAAAAACAATAAGCTTATTTGGTACCTTTCAGACGACTTAAAACACTTTAAAAATCAAACTAAGGGCCATTCAGTAATAATGGGTAGAAAAACATTTGAATCAATGCCTAAAGCTTTGCCTAATAGAACTAATATCATTATAACTAGAAAAACTGATTATATGGTTAAAGATGCCATTGTAGTAAATTCACTAAATCAAGCCCTAGAAAAAGCGGCAGACGATAATCAACCATTTATTATTGGAGGAGGTGAAATTTATAAACTAGCTATTAAAATAGCTGACAGAATAGAGTTGACAAGGGTTCATACGGGAATAGAAGGTGACACCTATTTTCCAGAAATAGATCATAATCTTTGGGAGGAAGTTTCCAGAGAGAAAAGATTAAAAGATGAAAAGCACGACTACGACTTCTCCTTTATTAGATACAATAAAAAATAATTAAATGAAATCATATGTATTTCCTGGTCAGGGTTCACAATTCTCTGGAATGTGTCTTGACCTTTATCAAAAATACCGTGAACTTAAAGAAATATTTGAAAAAGCTGAAGAAGTTTTAAAATTCAATATTTCTAAAATAATGTTCAACGGAAGCCCTGAAGAGTTAACTCAAACTAAAGTAACTCAGCCAGCTATTTTTATTCATTCTATGGCTATTTTAAGCATCCTTAAAGATTCTTTTAAACCAGATCAAGTTGCTGGCCATTCTCTTGGAGAATTTTCTGCTCTTGTAGCTGCTGGAGTTTTAAGTTTTGAAGATGGACTAAGACTTGTTTCGACTAGAGCAAAGGCAATGCAAAAATCATGTGAAAACACTAATGGAACCATGGCAGCTATTTTAGGTTTAGAAAATGATTTAATTGAAAATATTTGCACAAAAACAAATGGAATTGTTGTTGCTGCAAACTACAATTGCCCTGGTCAAGTGGTTATTTCAGGGGAAGTAAAAGCTGTTGAAGAAGCTTGTTCTAAGCTGTCAGACGCAGGCGCCAGAAGAACTCTAATTCTCCCTGTTAGTGGAGCATTTCACTCTCCTTTAATGGAAGATGCTAAAGCAGAATTATCAATTGCAATAAATAACTCTAATTTCAATGAACCAATCTGCCCTATATATCAAAATGTAAATGGAATTGGAGAAACTTCATTAGTTAAAATAAAAGAAAATTTAATTTCACAATTGACTTCACCCGTTAAATGGACTCATAGTGTTAATCAAATGATTAAAGATGGTGCAACAGATTTTACTGAAATTGGTCCAGGAAAAGTTCTGCAAGGTTTAATAAAAAAAATTGACAGGAGTTCGACAACTAGCTGTCCTGATCTTTAAAAAACTTATTTATTTTTTCACAAATAAAATCAATTTGATCTTCTTCCAATTCAGAATGCATTGGCAATGATATTACTTGTTCACTCATTAAATTAGAAGTTTTAAAATCATTTTCATTATACCTTATATCGATATAAGCTTTTTGTCTATGTAATGGAATTGGGTAGTAAATTCCAAAAGGAATCTTTAGCTCTGACAAATAATCTGCTAAAGCATCCCTCATTCCATTAATAACTCTTAAAGTGTATTGATGAAAGACATGAGATTGACAATTTCCTTTCACAATTGGTGTTATTAAATATTGATTACTTTCAAATCTTTTTGAGTAAAATAAAGAAGCCTGTTTTCTTCTTTCATTATAAAAATCTAAAAGGGGGAGTTTAGTGTTTAAAACAGCGGCTTGTATACTGTCTAGCCTTGAATTCACTCCAACAACATCGTGATGATACCTTTTATACATTCCGTGGTTTACAATACCACGAATAGTATGTGCTAAATCATCATCATTGGTAAAAATAGCGCCACCATCTCCAAAGCACCCAAGATTTTTTGAAGGAAAAAAGGAAGTTGTTCCTATATCTCCTATAGCTCCAGATTTAACTTTAGTATTATTTAAAAATTCATATGTTGAACCAATTCCTTGCGCATTATCTTCAACTAAGAAGAGTTTATGAGTTTTAGCTATACTCATTAACTTTTCCATGTTAGCTACTTGACCAAACAAATGAACAGGTATTATGGCTTTAGTTTTTGAAGTTATTGCTTTAACAACCTTATCACAATCAATATTAAAAGTATCGATATCAACATCAACTAAAACTGGTGTCAAACCTAATAAAGCGATTACTTCAACAGTTGCAGCAAAAGTAAAATCAGATGTGATTATTTCATCTCCAGGTTTTAGCTCTAAACTCATTAATGCAATTTGTAGAGCATCGGTACCATTTGCACAAGGTATAACATGCTTAACGTTTAAATAAGATTCTAAATTACTTTGAAACTCTGAAACTGAAGGACCATTAATGAATGTTCCGTTCTTCATTACCTCTAAAACTGAATTATCCACTTTATCTTTTATAAACTCATATTGAGTCTGTAAATCCACCATTTGGATTTTTTTCATATAATGATTTTTTGTAAAAATAATGAAATCCAGAGTTTAAAATTAAATATCTTTACAAAATACTACTTTAGTAGAGTATTAAATCATATGAATATCGTTTATAATTTATTGATGATTAAAGTAGAGATAATGTTATCTATACTTAAATTCTTTAATATAAAAATTAAACAATTCGTTAATGAAAGGAAAAATGTTATTCAAATACTTGAAAAAGAAATTTCTGAAAACGAAAAATACATTTGGATTCATGTAGCTTCTTTAGGTGAATATGAGCAAGGACTCCCTGTTTTTAAGCACATTAAGTCTTTATATAAAAATCATAAAATTGTACTTTCCTTTTTCTCTTCTTCTGGATATAACGCTAGGAAAAATAATCAAATTAGTGATATAACTGTTTATCTTCCACTAGACACAAATAAAAATGTAAATAAGTTTTTAGATATAATCAATCCAGAGATGGCTTTCTTTGTTAAATACGAATTTTGGCCAAATTATTTAAAATCTTTATATAAAAGAAATACGCCTACATACTTAATTTCAGGTGTATTTAGAGAAAGTCATTGGTTTTTTAAATTTTATGGATTCTGGATGAGAAAAGTGCTACGTTCATTTACTCATTTTTTTGTTCAGAATAATAGTTCTAAAGAAATACTTTGCAAATTTAATATCAATAATTGTTCAGTAATGGGTGATTCTAGGTATGATAGAGTTATGGAGTTATTAAATGAAAATAATGAAGTTCCATTTTTAAAAGATTTTAAAAATAATAAAATCTGTATAGTAGCAGGTAGCACCTGGAAGGAAGATGATGATTTAATAATAAAATTTATAAATTCTTGTGCATCAACTAACACTTGCTGGATCATAGCTCCTCACCAAATTAATTTAAAATATATAAAGGAACTTCAAAATAAAATTGAATTAAATTCAATATTATTATCGGAATTAAACTTTGAGAATTTTAAAAATATTAATTTAATTATTGTTGATAGCATAGGTCAACTCACTAAGTTATATTCTTATGCAGACATTTCATATGTTGGAGGGGGAATGGGCACTTCTGGATTACACAATACCTTAGAACCTGCAGTTCATAAAATACCAATAATAATTGGAAAAAATTTTAAAAATTTCCCAGAAGTATCTGAATTAATCAATTTAAATGGAATTAAAACTGTCAATAATTTCGATTCTTTTGAAACTGAAATCATTGAATTAATTCAGTCCAATGATAAAAGAAATAAAATGGGTGAAATTAATTTTGAATATATAAAACGTAATCTTGGAGCATCAGATAAAGTAATCTCCTATTTAAATGAAATAAAATGAAAAAAACACTCTTATTATTGATTTTTACTCAATTATCAATTAGCATTAATGCGCAAAGTTTTGTTGGTGCATGGGAAAGGTATCATAATTCGGAAAAAGGTGAAGAACTAAAGAGTATAGTTATTTTTTCAGATGGCTATCAAGCAATTAGTACTTACAATGCAAAAACCGGAAAGTTTATTTACTCAAATGGAGGTACATGGAAATTAATTGGTAATAGCATTACAGAAAAAGTTGAATTTGATACTGATAATCCTGAACGTGTAGGCTCAGAAGTCACTTTTAAAGTTGAAATTACTGATTCTAGCATGAGAATTGTTGGAAGTGAAATGGAATTTCAAAGAGTTGATAATGGAAAGCCAGGTGAACTTAATGGTGCATGGCTTATGTCAGGAAGAATAAGAGATGGCGAAAAACAATTGAGAGATACAGATAGACCAAGAAAAACAATGAAAATTTTATCTGGAACTCGATTTCAGTGGATTGCTTACAATACAGAGACAAAGAAATTCATGGGGACTGGTGGCGGCACCTATACAACTACAGATGGAAAGTACTCTGAGAATATAGAATTCTTCTCTAAAGATGGCTCAAAAGCAGGGCTTAGTTTGGAATTTAATTATGAACTCATAAATAATGAATGGCGTCACAAAGGGCTTAGCAGTAAAGGAGATACAATTAATGAAACATGGACTCTAAGGTAAATTCTTATGGTCTAATCTTTTCAGTACTTTTAATAAAATTTAAAAATGTCTAAAAAACCTCTAATATTAGTAACGAACGATGATGGAATTACAGCGCCAGGAATAAGAGCTTTAATATCTGTCATGAATGAATTAGGAGACGTCATAGTAGTAGCGCCTGACAGTCCTCAGTCCGCTATGGGCCACGCAATAACTATCAATTCTACATTACATTGTGATTCAATAAAAATAGATGAAGGACCACAAATTGAATATTCCTGTTCGGGCACACCTGCTGACTGTATTAAAATGGGAGTTAATGAAATTTTAAAAAGGAAACCCGATATCTGTGTTTCTGGAGTAAATCATGGATCAAATTCGTCAATTAATGTCATTTATTCAGGAACAATGAGTGCTGCCTTAGAGGCCAGCATTGAGGGGATTCCTGCAATAGGATTTTCATTATTAGATTATAGATGGAATGCTGATTTTGATGTAATAAAACCATTTATAAAAAAAATAACTAAAGCAGCCATTAAGGAAGGGATTCCCAAAGGAAATGCTTTAAATGTTAATTTTCCAAAATTAAAAGAAAGCGAAATAAAAGGAATTAAAATCTGTAGACAAGCAAAAGCACATTGGGTTGAAAAATTTGATAAAAGAAAAAGTCCACAAGGAAAAGAATACTATTGGTTGACAGGTGAGTTTATAAATCAAGATGAAGGAGAAGACTCAGACGAATGGGCTTTGAAAAATGGGTATATCTCACTAGTTCCTGTTAAATTTGATATGACAGATTATTCTAATATTAAAAAGTTAAATAATTGGAAAATATAAATTAAACATGAAGTATTATATAATAGCTGGCGAAGCGTCTGGTGACTTACATGGTTCCAATTTGATTAGCGAAATAATCAAAGTTGATTCAGAAGCAAAAATTAGAGGATGGGGAGGAAATAAAATGGAAAAAGCTGGTGCTAATATTGTAAAACATTATAGCGATTTAGCATTCATGGGGTTTTACGAGGTAATTATTAACTTAAAAAGCATTCTAAATAACATTAAATTTTGCAAAGAAGATATATTAAAGTTCAACCCTGATAAGATTATATTTATTGATTATCCTGGTTTCAATCTAAGAATTGCTAAATGGGCCAAATCAAAAAAAAACAACTTTAAAACATACTATTATATAGCTCCCCAAATCTGGGCCTGGAATGAGAAGAGAATTCATGAAATAAAAAAAAATATTGATCATTTATATGTAATTCTTCCCTTTGAAAAAGAATTTTTTGAAAATAAACATAATTATAAAGTCAATTATTTAGGTCATCCTTTGTTAGATAGTATAAGTGATTTTAAAAAAAATGTAAAAGAAAACTTTATTAAAAAAAATAATTTAAACAATAGTAAACCTATTATTGCAATCCTTCCAGGAAGCAGAAAACAAGAGATAAAAAAAATATTATCTGTGATGATTGAAGTTGTTGATGACTTTAAGGATTATCAATTTGTTATAGCGGCGGCCCCTAATATAAGTTCAGAATTTTTTAATAAATCAATTAAAAATAAAAATGTTAAAATTATAAGCAATAAGACCTATCAAATTTTATCAATATCTAAGGCAGCAATAGTAACAAGTGGAACTGCAACTCTAGAAACCGCAATTTTAAAAGTCCCACAAGTTGTGTGTTATAAGACTAGTTTTTTTAGTTATTTTTTAGCAAAAATATTTGTAAATATAAAATTCATATCATTGGTTAATTTAATAATGAATGAAGAAATTGTTAAGGAATTAATTCAAAGTGATTGCTGTAAAAAAAGTATAAGTAATGAATTAAAAAATATATTAGATAATAATAAAAGAAAAAATCTATTGCTTAAATATGATGAATTAATTAGTAAATTAGGGACTGCTGGTTCAAGTAAAAGAGTTGCGAATGATATTATTTTAAATAAATAAGATTTGAGAATTGATGGTATAGATAAAAAAATTCTTTTTGAATTAATAAATAATTCAAGAATGCCAATTTTAGAAATTTCTAGAAAAATTGGTATTTCGGGTGCTGCTATACATCAAAGGTTAAGAAAACTTGAGAGATCTGATCTAATTTCAGGACATCATTTAAAATTAAATCCTAAAGCTCTTGGCTACTTAACCTTAGCATTTATTGGAGTATATTTTGACAAAGCTGAAAAAAATAAAGAAGCTATAAAGGCAATGAAAAAAATACCTGAGATACTTGAATGTCATTACACAACTGGGAATTGGAGTGTCTTAATAAAGGTGTTGTGCAAAGACAATGAACATCTTATGTCATTATTAAATAAACAAATTCAATCAATTGAAGGTGTTTCAAGAACAGAAACGTTTATATCATTAGAACAGCAAATCGATAGACAGATTACCATTAATTAGACCATTTAGATCTTAATAAAAAATAAAGAATTATAAGAGTCAGTACAATTGTAACTGCATTACCCATAATCATTGGCAAGCTATTTATAATTAACCCATAAACTAGCCATAACAATACACCACAAAAAAATATTAAATACATTGTCAATGACATGCCAGAAACAGATTTTGTTTGCCAAACTTTATAAACTTGAGGAATAAAAGCCACTGTCGTTAAAATAGCTGCTATAAATCCTATCAATTCAATATTAAAACTCATAATTAGCAAACTATATTAATGATTTTTCCTGGAACAATAATGATTTTTTTTATTTCACGACCATCTAAAAAATTATTAGTTCTTTGATCGCTAATAACGTTTTGTTTTATTTGATCAATAACCAATGAAGATTCTTGAATTAATTTAAACTTAAGCTTCCCGTTAAACGAAACAGGGTACTCAATATTATCTTCTTTTATATAATCTGAATTATACTCTGGATATTTGACAAAAGAAATTGTTTCCTTATGGCCTAGTTTACTCCAAATTTCTTCACAAATATGTGGAGCAAATGGAGATAATAAAACGGTTAAAGATTCTAAAACTGATCTATTATTACATTTTATTGCACTCAAACTATTAACACAAATCATAAACGCGCTAACTGACGTGTTAAAAGAAAAGTTCTCAATATCTTTATTAACTTTCTTTATAGTTTTATGTAAAATTTTCAAGCTTTCACTAGATGGTTTATCAATAACTACATTGAAATTTTCATTTTCATGAAATAAATTCCAAAACTTTTTTAGAAACGAAAAAGTCCCAGTTATTCCTGCTGTATTCCAAGGTTTAGCCTGATCAATAGGACCTAAAAACATTTCATATAATCTTAAAGTATCAGCCCCATACTTTTCACATATTTCATCAGGGCTTACTACATTGTATTTAGATTTAGACATTTTTTCTACCTCTCTTTTGACAAAAAACTTATCGTTCTCAAATTCAAATTTTGCTTCTTTAAACTGTGGCTGCCATTTTCTTAGACTTTCTAAATCTAGCTCATCATTAGAATTAACATACCTAATGTCAACATGAATTAATTGAACATGTTGCCTATTTATAAGTTCTTTAGAAATATAAGTATTGGTGCCATTTAATCTATAAACAAAAGCGCTATTACCAAGAATCATTCCTTGATTAATTAATTTTTTTGCATAATCTTTTACTGGAACTAAGCCTAAATCATATAAAAAATATTGCCAAAACCTAGAGTATAATAAATGTCCTGTAGCATGTTCACTTCCTCCAATATACAGATCCACTTCTTTCCAATAATCTAAAGATTTTTTTGATGCAAATTCATCTTTATTAGTTGGGTCCATATACCTATTAAAGTACCATGAGCTTCCAGCCCATCCAGGCATAGTATTAAGTTCCATTCTAAAAACAATCTCATTGTCAATAAGGTTGTTGCTTACAATTATATTATTTAAAGTATCCCAAGCCCAATTAGAGGAATTTCCTAGTGGAGGCTTTCCATCTTCTGTAGGTAGATATTTATCGACATCTGGAAGCTCTATAGGTAAATACTTTTCAGAAATCATTACGGGCATATTATTCCTATAATAAACAGGAAATGGCTCTCCCCAATATCTTTGTCTACTAAAGACAGCGTCTCTTAACTTATAATTTATTTCGTGTGATCCTTTATCTAATTTTTCTAATTTTTTAAGGGCTAATAGACATCCTTTTTTAAAATCTAATCCGTTTAATTCTTCTGAATTTGTTAAAACAAAATTATCTTTTTCCTTAAAAGCTTCTTTTGAAATATCTATGTCTTTAAAAACATTGACTATAGGAAGGTCAAAAAAATTAGCAAAATTATAATCTCTTTGATCACCACAAGGAACGGCCATTACTGCTCCAGTTCCATAACCTGCTAAAACATAATCTGATATCCAAATAGGAATTTTATTATTTGTTAAAGGATGTAAAGCATAAGCTCCCGTAAACACTCCACTTATAGATTTAACATCAGACATTCTATCTCTTTCTGTTTTTTTACTAGATTCTAAAATATAGTTGTTTACAGAATTTTTATTTTCGCCTTTTGTAATTAGCTCTACTAATGAGTGTTCAGGTGCAAGGGTAACAAAAGTTACCCCATAAATTGTGTCTGGTCTAGTTGTAAAAGCTTCAATTTGGCTGTCAAAATTTAAAATATCGAATTTAACTAATGATCCCTCTGATTTTCCTATCCAATTTCTTTGCATTTCCTTTAATGGATCAGGCCAATCTATATCATTTAAACCAGAGAGTAAACGATCAGAATAAGCAGAAATTCTAATACTCCATTGAGTCATTTTTTTTCTAATTACTTCATAACCTCCTCTTTCTGACAATCCATCAATTATTTCATCATTTGCCAATACAGTTCCTAATTTAGAACACCAATTCACTTCGGTTTCTGATAGAAAAGCCATTCTATAATCTAATAGGATTTTTTCTTTTTTTTGATCAGAAAAACTATTCCAACGCTTAGAATTAAATTCTTCAGAAGACTCGTTTTTGGAAGCGCTAAGTTCATAATTCCCGTTTTTTTCAAAAACAGAAATCAATTCATCAATTGACCTAGCTTTATTTAATTTTAAGTCAAACCAAGAATTATAAAGTTTAATAAACATCCATTGTGTCCATTTGTAATAATCTTTATTTGAAGTCCTAATTTCTCTAGACCAATCAAATGAAAATCCTAATCTATCCAATTGCTTTCTATATCTTAAAATATTTTCTTTAGTTGTCTCTGATGGATGTCTTCCAGTCTGAATTGCATACTGTTCAGCAGGCAATCCGAACGAGTCATAACCTTGTGGGTGTAAAACATTAAATCCTTTATGTCTTTTAAACCTGGAGTATATGTCACTGGCTATATAGCCAAGAGGGTGTCCAACATGAAGTCCAGCTCCAGATGGATATGGAAACATATCCATAACATAATACTTAGGAAGAGTACTGTTGTTATAAGCTTTAAAAACCTTATTTCCTGACCAGTACTTTTGCCACTTTTCTTCAATATTTATAAAATCGTAAGACATCTTTATTAATAATCACAAAAATACATTTATTGTATGAACTAGGAAATGTTTAAATGAGTTAACAACAATTAAAAAGGTTTCTTATTTTTACAATTCATTAAATAAAAAATTTTGATTAAAAACAGGAGATTACTTTCGTCATATTTTTTTGTTACCATTAGTATATCTATTGTATTGTATATTATGGGAGCATTTTTTTTAATTGCATTTAATGCGAGAAAAATATCAAATGACTTTAAAGAAAAAATTCCTATTACAATTTATTTTAAGAATAATGCAAAAAAAATTGAAACTATTCAGTTACAAAAAAAATTAAATCTAAAGTCTTATACCAAGTCTATTAATTATATCTCAAAAGAAAAAGGAGCAGAAATATTAATAGATGAAATAGGAGAGAATTTTTTAAGTTTTTACGGAAGCAACCCTTTACTTAATTCAATTGATGTTTTTTTGAAATTTAGCTTCGTTAACTCATCCATATTTAAAGAAATTTCTCAAGAATTTTCGGAATTAGAATTCATTGATGAAATATCTTACGATGCGCCACTTGTTTCTTTAATAAATGATAATCTACTTAAAATTAAGTTCTGGGTTTTAGTATTGGCATCATTTTTCTTAATAGTATCTATAATTATAATAAATGGATCAATTAGACTTTCTATATATTCTAATAGAATGACTATTAAAACCATGCAGTTAGTTGGTGCAACAAAGAGTTTCATAAGAAGACCTTTTATTTCTACTCATATAAATCTTGGATTAATTGGGTCATTAATAGCAATAATATCTCTTTCTTTTTCGATATATTATATTGAAAATTTATATCAAGAATTAAACTTGATTAGTGATATTACTTTAATAATCTCTTTATTTGCATCAATATTAATTTTCAGTATTCTAATAACCTCTATATGTACCTACTTTGCTACACAAAAGTTTTTGAAACTAAAAATTGAACAATTATACTAATGAAAAAAACTAATCAAACAAAAGAAGGTTTCATTTTTGAGAAAAAAAACTATTTAGTCATGTTAATAGGGCTTTGTTTTATTGCCTTAGGTTTTCTTTTAATGTCTGGTGGAGGAAGTGACGATCCAAATGTTTTTAATCCTGAAATTTATAATTTTAGAAGAATCAGACTAGCACCTACTCTAGTTTTAATTGGATTTGCAATTCAAGTTTATGCTATTCTTTTAAATCCAAAAAAATAAATGGACTATTTTGAAGCCTTTTTATTAGGCATAGTACAAGGTTTAACTGAGTTTTTACCAATATCATCAAGTGGACATATTGAAATATCAAAAGTAATTTTAGGAAGTTCTTTTGATAAAAACGAGGGATTATTGTTTACTATTATTTTACATTTTGCAACGTCATTAAGTACTATGTTTTTTTTCAGAAAAGACATAATAGATATTTTTAAAGGCTTGCTTACAAAAAAATGGAATGAATCTAAGAAATTCTCGCTATCCATACTGATTTCTATGATTCCTGCTGTTTTTATTGGACTACTTTATGAGGATTTTATAAATTCTTTATTTAATGGAAGTTTAATATTAGTAGCAGCGATGTTATATATTACTGGTTTACTTTTATTTCTTTCTGATTTTTTAAAACTAAAAAAAAAAGAAATTACTTATAAGAATAGTTTTATAATTGGATTAGCCCAAGCAATTGCAATATTGCCTGGCATTTCAAGAAGTGGCGCAACAATAGCTACATCAGTTATAATGGGGATAGACAGAGAAAAAGCTGCTCGTTTTTCATTTATCATGGTAATTCCTTTAATTTTTGGAAGCATGTTTAAATCAATGATTGATTACGACTTTAATCTTGAGAGTTTTAATATTCTTAGTCTTTTAATAGGGTTTATTTCTGCTTTTATAACTGGACTATTTGCTTGTAAATGGATGATAAGGCTTGTTAAAAGCAGTAAATTATATTACTTCTCTATTTATTGCTGGATTGTTGGATCTATTATTGTTGCCTATTCTTTGAATTAATGGATTATAATAAAAATTCATTTATTGAAGGAAAGATGTTGCTAATTAATAAGCCTGTTGGGTGGACTTCTTTTCAAATAGTTAATAAAGTGAGGTGGTTAATAAAATCCCAATACGATTTAAAAAAAATCAAAGTTGGTCATGCTGGAACATTAGATCCTTTAGCTGAGGGTTTATTAATACTATGCACTGGAAAGTGGACTAAAAAAATAGATGAATTTCAAGGTCAGGACAAGGTTTACTCTGGAATATTTCATCTTGGAGCTACTACTCCATCGTTCGATTTAGAGACAGAAATTAATTCAAGGCAATCGATTGAACATATTGATAAAAATATTTTATTAGAATCTACAAATAAATTTATTGGAGATCAATTCCAAATTCCACCTATTTATTCTGCAATTAAACAAAACGGCAAAAAACTCTATGAATATGCTAGAAATGGGGAAACTATTGAATTAAAAAAAAGAAAAATAAATATTTCAGAATTTAAAATCACTAAAATAGAATTACCCAAAGTTCACTTTAAAGTAAAATGTGGTAAAGGGACCTACATAAGATCTCTGGCGAATGATTATGGTTTAGAGTTAAAAAGTGGTGCCTATCTGTATAAGTTAAAACGAGAAAGGATTGGAGGTTTTAATATAAAAGATGCATTAAGTATTGTAGAGTTTGAAAAAATTATTAATAAAAAATTAGGACAAGTATTTTAAAAAGTCTGATCTAGAAATCTCTTCAGCACCTAAACTCTTAAGGTGAGCACTAGGAACTTGACAATCAATTAATTTATAGCCATTTTTAACTAACTCTTTTACTAAAAAAATAAATCCAATCTTACTAGCATTGTTGGCTTTAGTAAACATACTTTCACCACAAAAAACATCACCAAGATCAATGCCATAAAGCCCTCCAACTAATTCATAATCTTTCCAAACTTCTACAGAGAAAGCATGACCTTGTTTATGCAGTGTGTTGAAAGATTTTTTCAAACCACTTGTAATCCAAGTAGCATCTTGACCAAATCTTTTAACTTTGGCACAGGCATTAACTACCTCATTAAAAGATCTATTAAATGTAATTTTAAAAGGATTGTCTTTTAGAATTTTTTTAGTTGATTTTGAGATTATTAATTTTTCAGGAATCAGAACCATTCTTGGGTCTGGACTCCACCAAGCTAAAAAATCATCATTTTCGAACCAAGGAAATATACCGTTTTTATAAGCAATTAAAATTCTTTCAGGACTTAAGTCACCTCCTACAGCAACAACACCTTCTTTATTAGCAGACAATGCAGAAGGAAAAACATGTTGACTGGTTAATTGGTACATTTTATTTAAAATGGCAGATCATCAGGCTCATTTTCATTGATTTTATCAGCAGGTTGAAAAGCTTCAGCTGGTGGAACAGGGGGAATTCCGTCAGTTCCAGAGTCCGGAACTAATTTTTCAATCCTCCACCCTTGAACCGAATTGAAATATTTTATTTCTTTTTGAGGACTCTCCCATTCTCTTCCTCTTAAATTTATATCAATTTTTACAGAATCTCCTACTTTGTAAGAATTTAATAAATCACATTTATCTTGAATAAATTCAATTAAAAGATCTTGCGGATATTGTTCTTCTGTTGTAACGACAACCTCTCGTTTTCTAAATCCATTACTTCCGTACTCTTTAGTCTCGTTAACCAATTTTAATTTTCCTGATATGTCCATGTTATAATAATTATTATCTAAAAATAAATAATTTTTTGAGCTTAAGTAAAGGAAAAAAAACTTTTATATTAGATAATATTAACAAATTGTGATAAACAACAAATCTAACGGAAAAGTAATTAGAATTATTCTTTTAATTGGACTAATAATTGGTGTTTCCCTAATTTTAATCAATACAATTAAGATTATAGATTTTACTAAGGAAGAAGAGAGAAAAAAAATTGAATTATGGGCTATTGCTCAACAAAATTTTATTGAAAATAAAAATCTGGAAGATAACTTAGGAGAGTTAGCGTTTATGATTTTAACTAAGAATTTTGAAAATCCTATCATTCAAGTTGATAGTAAAGGTAAAATCTTGTCACATAAAAATATTTTTCAAGATGCCACTAAATCTATAGATTCAAATCGACTGAAGTCTGTATTAAGTAAAATTTCAAAAGAAAATCAACCAATTGAAGTTCAGTTTAATAACACAATAAGTCAAAAATTATATTATGGTAATTCTTCAACTTATAATAAATTAAAGTATTACCCCATAGCTCTTTTAATTGTTGGAATATTGTTTTTACTAATAACATTAAATTACTTTAAATCAACTGTAGAGTCCAACAATAATAAAGTTTGGGCTTCTTTTGCTAAAGAAACAGCTCATCAAATTGCTACGCCGCTGTCATCTTTATTGGGTTGGTTAACTATTCTTAAAGATGAAAAAGTAAAAAACAGTATTACTATAGAAATCGAAAAAGATTTAGATAAACTAAAGAAAATTACAAATAGATTTTCTGAAATTGGGAATAAAGCAATTCTAAAAGAAGAAGATGTTAATGAAATCTTAGAAAAAATCATTAATTATTTAAAAAAAAGAAATTCTTCATTAATAAGATTTGAATTTCATCCAATTAATGACAGTGTAAAGAGCCTAATAAACAAAACGCTTTTTGATTGGGTTATTGAAAATTTAGTTAAAAACAGTATTGATTCTATGAAGGGAAAAGGAACTATTAAATTTACTATACTAAAATCAAAAGATAAAGTTGACATTTCCATTAAAGACAATGGAACAGGAATAAATGAAAATTACAAAAAGAAAATATTTAATTCTGGTTTCTCTACTAAAAATAAAGGTTGGGGTTTAGGATTGTCTTTAGCTAAAAGAATAATTACAAAACAACATAATGGAGAAATTTATTTAAAAAAATCTGGAATTAACAAAGGAACTGAAATAGTAATTAGTATTCCTCTAATTTAAAAACTAGCCTTTATTTTTTCTGCAATTTCTTTAAATTCAGTTTCAGAAAATTTTTTTTTATTTACAAAAGTAACATCTTTCATTTCATTAATTGGAATCAAATGAATATGGGCATGTGGCACCTCTAAACCAATAACTGACATTGCTATTCTTTCACATGGAACAGCTTTTTTTAAAGCCTTTGCAACTTTTTTAGAAAACAACATTAATTCATTGTACAACTCTGTATCTAAATCAAATATATTGTCTATTTCTTTTTTAGGAATACATAATGTGTGTCCTTCTGCATTTGGATTAATATCCAGAAAAGCTAAACAATTTTCAGTTTCAGCTACTTTATAGCAGGGAATTTCTTTATTAATAATTTTAGTAAAAATTGAGGCCAAAACTTTATCTATCTATTGAAATTATTTCAAACTTTAATATGCCATTAGGAACAGTAACTTCTGCAATTTCTCCTATTTTTTTTCCTAACAATCCTTTTCCTATTGGCGAATTAACAGAAATTTTTCCTGATTTTAAGTCAGCTTCACTCTCTGCAACCAAAGTGTAATTCATTTGCATTTGATTATTCAGGTTTTTGATCGCAACTTTAGAAAGAACTAAAACTTTTGAAGTATCAAGTTTTGATTCATCTATCAATCTAGCATTTGACATAAATTCTTCCATTTTAGAAATTTTCATTTCTAACATTCCTTGAGCTTCTTTAGCGGCATCGTATTCAGCATTCTCACTTAAATCGCCTTTGTCTCTTGCCTCTCCAATTGCATTAGAGGCATTAGGGCGTTCAACGTCTTTAAGATAACTTAATTCATCTTTAAGTTTTTTTAAACCTTCTTTCGTATAATAAGAAACATCACTCATCGTTATATATTTAAAACAAAAAATCCCTCATAATTGGGATATAAAACAAATATACAAAATTATTAAGTGTATTAATTTTTGCTTATTTTCATCAAGTAATGAATTACTATAGGTTTTTATTATTATTAATATTTTTTGGGACATCCTCTTGTTCAAAAAATCAATTAAACAACAACCCTTATCTCCAAGATATCTCTTTTGAAAAAGTAATAAATTTAAACCTTCCTCAGTATGATAACCTAAAGTATAGTGGAGGTTCTATTTATTTACAATCAGGAGGAATAAAGGGCTTATTACTTTTTAATATTAATGAGCAAATCATGGCTTGGGAGGCAAGCTGTCCAAATCATTTCCCCTCAGATTGCTCAACTATGGACATTAAGGGAGTACTGTCTTCTTGTAAATGCGAAAACTTCAATTATAGTTTAGCAACTGGACAAATCCTATCAGTTGGAAATGGAAACAATTACCCAATGCTTTCTTATTTTTCAGAAAAAAATGGCAATTCAATTCGAATATCCAATTGAGTTAATAATTCACATTAATATTAATCATTATATTTCTACCCAAATCGTGTGAATAATTACGCATACGGTTAAGATAGTTTTTATATGATTTATCTAACAAGTTATTTATGCTAAGTCCTATTTTTATTTTTGATTTATTCTCTGTACTTAGTTCAATAGTAGATCTGAAATTTAATAAATGGTAAGCTTCAGGAGATGAACTAACATCTACTAATTCCATTTTTCCGGTAGTAGGAACAAATACTTCAAAGTTATTATTAGGAAATTCATTTTGTTTAAAAATGTAATCACTTTGAATTGAAAGAATTAAATTATGAAACTTTGAATTTTTATATAAAATTTCATTTTTCAAATTTAAAGGAGGCATATTAATCAAGGGGATATCATTAGATGTATCAATCCCTCTTAAAAAAGATATTTGATTTTTTAAAGTAAATTTTTCAATAAAATCATAACTTATATCGCTATCAATTCCCCAAATACGAGCATTAGTTTGCATGTATTCCCAAACTTGAAAACTTCCTCTAACTGTTTGTTGAATTTCTATTGGATTGATAAAGATAAAGTCAACAATTGAATTTATGTATGGATTAAATGTGATCCTTATATTATTCTTTGTGTGTGATAGCGTCAATCCTACTTTGTGGCTTTTTTCAGAACTAAAACTTAAGTCACCAAGTTCTATTCTAGCGGACGAATGATGTAATCCTTCGCTAAAAAGTTCGGAGGGATTAGGAGCCCTAGATCCAATTGAATAATTTAGTAATACACTATTAAATATGTTTACTTTTTTTGATAATCCAATCGTGGCAGAGAAATTATTAAAATTTCGTTTTGGATTAGTCAACACTTGATTACTTAATTCTTTAACAACTATATCTTGATATATCTTGTTATAGTTTCTAGATTCCCAAAACGATTTTCTATAATACTTTAATGCATCAATTTTGGAATAATCAAATCTTATACCACCCTCCAACAACCAATTTTTATTTAATTTTATATTGGATATGACATAACTTCCAAAATCATATTTATCATAATCAGGAATTATTCTTTTAACTCCTGTCTCCGGATTTGGGAAATTATTTTGAAATTCTCCTTTTATCCCAAATTTAAAATAAAATTTATCTGAAAAACTAGAGTCAAAATCTATTATCAACGTATGTGTTTTAAGTCTCAAATCAGTTGATGCTGTATTTTTATTAATTCCTCTTCTAATATCAAATTCTAATCTCTTGTTATTTTGAAAATGATATTGTAAAGTTGCTTTTCCAAATCCTTGAAATCTTTTGTAAACTTTAGACTTAATCAAGTTATGAGTTACCTTTTGCTTAGGAGCATTTATTTTATAAGTAAAATCATCAACATACAAAATAGAGTCACTATTTATTGCTCTAATTTGATCCCCAGCGGTATGTAAATGAGAGGCTTGTAAAATTCCTATTTCATTATTTATGGAAGATAAAAAAAATTCAAAACCATAATTAAAACGGTTTAATCCAATTTGAAAAGAGGCACTTTTATCAATAAATCCCGTATTACTCATTATATAATCTGGAGCATTAAAATCTCCAAATCTTTTTAAAGTTCCTTGTAATGTAGAGAACCATCCACTTTCATAAGTTCTTGTTAATTTAGATACAATTGAGCCACCTTCACCATTACTTCCCCCATAAATTAAAGTTTTTCCATATAAACTATCTATTAAAAAAGTTTTCGACGGTTCAGCTATAACAATACCACCAATTGCACTACCACTATATTGAAGAGCTCCAGCGCCTTTAATTACATATATATTTCCTGCAGAATTAATATCTATACTTGGAGCATGTTCAATACCCCATTGTTGGTCCTGTATATTAACTTCGTTATTTAATATATCAACTCGACTACCGTACAAACCGTTAATAATTGGCTTTACAATGGAATTTCCTGAATTAATGGATGAAATTCCAGAAACATTTTTTAAAATATCACCAAGATTAGAATTAAAATTATCGTCAATTATTTCTTTAGAAATTTTATTTTCATAAATGGTTTTTGATCTTTTATTTGAGTCTCCTAAAACAATCACTTCGTTGAGCTCATTTATATGATGTTCTAATTTTATAACTTTTTCCAGATTACCATTAAGGTTAATTGATAGTGATTTAGATTTACATTTTAGATGAGAAATTGTAATTTTGTAGTTTTCCTGACAAAGTCCAACAAATTCAAAAAACCCGTTTTCATCACTTAAAATATTTTGATCTAATCCCTCAATACTTATAACAGCATTTGAAAGTGGAGATTCATCATGTAAGTCCATAACAGTTCCACTAAAATTATAACTACAATTTTGAGAATGAATTTCTAGAGATGAAAGCACTAGAAAGTAAAATATTAGAAAAGGTAATTTTAATTTCATATTTAAATTAAAATTACCTTTTCTAAAATTAATAAAATTTGACATGTATATTAAGATAGAATAACTCTATAAAAAATGGCTGTTATTCTATAACTATATCAAAAGTAGCTTCAATATCTGTATCTCCACCAGCATCAGCTAAACCTGTATTTGGTTTTTTTGGCTTGTGTCTTAAAGTAAATGTTAACTTTCCAGAACTTGCTGAAAGACTTTTAACATCAAATTTAGTTCCTAAAGGATTGCCATTTGAATCATTATTAGTAGATGCAACTCCCATTGTTAAGCCAGAACCTACAGTGTAAAATAATTGATGGTCATCAGCTTCTTCCTCAACTTCTAATGTGATATCTTCAGCAGGAGTTTCAGTTTCGTTTAGAAATTTAACACTACCTGAGTAGGTAAGGGATGCTTTTAAATCGCCTGAAACAGTAACAACTGGTGCGTTTGGACCATCTCCATCTAGATCTTGAGTTTTTAGAGTGACATTGGTAGACGCATCGCTTGGAACAAGTGTTACAATCATAGTAGTTATAACTTCCTCTTCGTTTACAGCTATTGGATCGTCCTTAGAGCAGGAAGAGAATAAAAGTAATGCCACTACAGCATATGTATATAATTTTTTCATTATTATTTATTTAATTTGTATTTATTTGAACTATTTTGATACTTATGAAAACAAATAATTTGAGGGTGGTCCTCTTAAATAAAAACAATTAATGAAAGAAAAAGAGGTTGTCTCTTTTTGAACAATTATAACTTCTTTAGAAAAAAATAATTGATTGTATGAATATTTAAATTCATTTGAGCTATAATCAAAATTTAATCTTAAAAAATCGCAAGTAGAACATTCTATTTCTTTCTCATGAAAATGAGTTTTTTGATCGTGACAAACAATATGATCCTCAGAAATAACATGATTTAAGCCAAATAAGGTAGGTAGGCTTAAAATGCATAAAAGAAATAAGCTTATTGTTTTTTTCAAGAGTGTAAAAATATAACTTTATTTATTAAAAATACTCTAGTATTTTAAAATTTTAGTGTCAAACCAAGTAAAAAGTTCCTTGTTGCCTGAGGATAGTAACCTGCACCATCTAATGTTTTAACTTGTCCAGGGCTAGACCATGTGTCATCGTAAGTATAATAATATCCATTAGAGATGTATTCAACATCAAAAATATTATTAACTAATCCTGAAATTACTATGGCTTTAAAAATGCGATTTGGATTTATTTCGTATGAAATATTAAAATCATTTACAAAATAACTTTCAAGTTTTGAATTAATCGCATCTGTATTTCCCATATACTGATCACCAACATATTTTGATAAAATACTTAGGGTAAAATTATCTTTAGGGCAAAATATAATTGAGCTTGAAGTCATAAGTTCTGGTGAAAATGAGATGTTTGTTTTACCAAAATCAAAAATTTTACCATTTTTTCGAGATAAAATTTGTTTATTCTTGTTTGAACTAAGTGTCATATTAGAATTAACAGTAAAAAAATCCGACAACTTTATATTTAGATCAGCCTCTATACCAATTCTATAACTTGAACCAGTGTTTTCTCTTATCGGAGTTCCGACATCATCTAACGCTCCTGTAAGCACTAACTGCTCATTATACAGCATGTAATAAGAGTTTAAATTCAATTTTAATCCATTTTTCCTATAACGCCATCCTAATTCAAAGTCATTTAACTGTTCTGGCTTTATATTAGGATTGCTCTCGTAATCACTTCTACTTGGCTCTCTATTCGCTCTTGAATAAGATCCATAAAGAATAGAGTCTGAGTTTAGTTTGAATGACAAACCAAACTTTGGATTAAAAAAACTATAAGACCGATCAATAACCATATTAACTAAATCTGAGGTTAATCCAATAGTTTTGTAACCAACATTTCTAAGTTGAAGATCACCATAAAGTTCTGTTTTTTCGTTCAATAAATAAGATGCTTTTGTAAAAATACTGAAATCTGTTTTCCTTCCATTTCCCTCATAATAACGATCTCTTATTGATGCGTTTTTTCCAAATTGACGAGCCCATATTACTTCACCAAAATGATCTCCACTGTAAGTGCTATATAAGCTACTGAAAGTCATATTTAAATCAGTGCTTTGGTAATTTACTGATGCGTTTAATACATAGAAATTATTGTCAAGCCAACGTCTTCTTATCAGATCCGTTGTCTCTGTTTTAAGTCCATTAGCATCTAAATCCGATTCTACAATTCCACCATATGTTTTAATAGAATCGTCTTTTCTGAATTGTTCAAAATATCCACGACCATAAGTATAATTTAAACCAATATTAGTTGACCAACTTTGATTTAACTTTTCGTTCCAATGAAATTGGTAATGATCTTGTTTATAATTGTCAATTTCATTTTCATAAGTGTAAGGATTCTGACGTCTATTTTCTAAAATTTGATCTTTTGAAACACCATTCCAAGATTGATATGTTTTCTCGTGACCTCCAAATGCCAAAGCTTTTATAAATGTGGAGCCCTTGAGATAAGATCCTTGCAAAAAATAAGATTTTAAATCTGAAAATGCTCTGTCAATATATCCATCAGAATCAATTTTAGATAATCTTCCTGAAAGTTCAAAAGCATTATTTAATTTTCCTGAACTAAATTTAACTGTGTTTTTATAAGTATCGTAGCTGCCAACAGAATTCGAAATCTCTGCATATGCATCTTCAGAAACAGCATCTGTTAATATGTTGATACTCGCTCCAAATGCGCCTGAACCATTTGTTGATGTGCCTACGCCTCTTTGAACTTGTAAACTCTCAATGGATGAAGTAAAATCTGGTAAATTTACCCAATAAGTTCCTAGAGATTCTGTATCATTAAAAGGAATACCGTTAATAGTAATGTTTGTAGACTGAGCACTTACTCCCCTAATACGAATTCCTGTGTATCCAATACCCGCTCCTGCATCTGATGTTGTAACTACAGAAGGTAAAAAATTTAATAAAATTGGCAAATCTTGACCTAGGTTTTTTAAAGATAATTCAGTTTTAGAAATATTAGAATGACTAAATGGTGCGGAATATTTGACACGAATAGATTTAACAATAACTTCATCTAAGTTTTGTTTAGTTCCTTGCAGAGTATCCAATATTTTTTCTTGAGAAAATAAATTAAAAGATATTATTAATGATAAAAAGTATATGGAATTTTTCATATTTAAATTTGTTATAAAAAATAGGATATACTTTGCGTAGATAACAATTTCCCTTTCCAGCATTACATGGCAGGTTCGTTGGGTATAATCTCAGCCTTAGCACCCCATTCAATTTAAATTCAAATATACGTTAAAAAAAAATAGATTTAAATATTATTTAATAATTTATCTATTTCTTTTGTTGAAGTTTGGATTCTATTATTTAGATCTCCAGAAACTAAAATATAAGGTCTTTTATATTTAATTAAAGCTTCTTTAAAGGAATTAAACATCTCTTTTCTATTGTTTGGTCTGTCTCTTAGATCATCTTTAAACCAAGGAATATCTATGTCAGTTAAAATATATAAATCATATTTATTCTGAATTGCATGTTTTTCTAAAAGAGGGTCACAGAATCCATTGTAATAGGTTTCAGAATAAACTTTAGTTTCTAATAAATCTGTGTCACAGATTAAAAGATTGTTGGCTTTTTTTGAAAATTTATTTTCTAAATTAATTTGTCCATAAGCAATCGGTATAATATCTTTTAATTCACATGTTTTTTTTTCTTTATCCCATTTATTCTGCAGGTAATCACGAGCATATTCTTCGACCCAATAAGAGTTATAATAATTAGCTAATTCTCTAGAAAGGGTGGTTTTTCCAGAGGATTCAGGGCCAAAAAGAACTACTTTTAGGCAGTTTGATGAGATTTGTTTAAGGTTTTTTTCCATGAATAATAGCCTGCAATTGCGATAAAAGTAAAGATTAAATACTGTAAGCTTGTAAAAGTTAATCCTTTATAGAAATATAGAGGAACTGAAATAATATCTCCGACAATCCAAAAAATCCAATTTTCAATTTTTCTTTTGGCCATCAACCACATTCCTACAAAAAATATTGCCGTTGTTAAATTATCTATATAAGCTGTAACACTGTCCCACTTATCAAAATATACATAAACTAAATAAATAAACATTAGAGATGACACGAAAATAATAATGGATACTTTCTTTTCTTTAGAGTTTATAAATGTAATTTGGGTTACAGAATTATCTTTTTTTCTAGTCCATATATACCAGCCATAAATACTCATGACAAAATAATATGCATTAATAATCATATCACCTAAAAGAACCCATTTATAAAGCAAATAAATAAAAATAGCAGTTGATATCATGCCTGTTGGAAATACAAGAATATTATTTTTTTTTGAAAACCAAACACTGGAAATTCCTAAAAAAACAGCAATAATCTCTAAGGCAATATCTATAGATTGATATTGAGAATACTGTTCGAACATTAAGTTTAAAAAATCATACATCGATTATGTTGATTGAATCGCAACGGAGCAAATGTATTGCGAAAAATTAAAGATCTCTATATTATATGATTCAAATTCATCATCAATATTAATTTTAACAAAAGCTTTAGTAAATCTTTTATTAATAGATTCTATAGCTATATTTTTTTTAAAATCAATACCACTAAAACCAAAGGCCTTATAAACAGCTTCTTTAATTGTCCAAACTTTAGTTAAATTTTCAATAGATTGATCTCCAATTAAATTTATTTCATTGGCACTTATAAATTTATGTGAAATTTTTGAAATTTTTGATCTAAATTTCTCAACATCAACACCAACTTTTTTGTCAGAAACAGTAACTGCAGAGTAATCAAACGAATGAGACAAGGAAATATATCTATTTTCAAGTTCTGGCTTACCGTTTACGTTATAGTCTAAATCTTCAAAAGATATATTCTTAAGCTTCATCAACTGAAGATTACTTAAAAATTGTAATTTATGAGAATTACTTTTTAGATGACTTAATTTAAGAGTAAGTTGATTGATGTTTTTTAAATTTTTTATCAACATGTTTTTAGTCTCCGTAATTTCCCAAATTAGTAGAAATGTATTAGGAATAATTTCAGAGTGTTTATATAAAGGCATAGCTCAAGTTATTAAACTAATATGATCTTTAATAAATATATTCGATATGAATTAGAATAAAGTCTTAAGCTTCGAAAGGAACAATAGAAACAAAAGATTTGTTGTCTTTCTTTTTAGTAAATTTAACGATACCATCAACTCTAGCATGTAAAGTGTGGTCTTTACTAACATAAACATTCTCACCTGGTTTATGAGGAGTTCCTCTTTGGCGTAAAATAATATTTCCAGCTATAGCAGCTTGACCACCGAAAATTTTGACACCTAGTCTTTTGGATTCTGATTCTCTACCATTTTTTGAACTACCTACACCTTTTTTATGAGCCATTTTATAATATTTTAATTAAGCTTTTTTCACTGTCTTTTTTGCAACTACTTTTTTAGCAGCTGGTTTCTTAGCAACTGGTTTTTTTACAGCTGTTTTTTTAGCAGGAGCCTTTTCAGTTTTAGAAGCAACAGTTTTTGTTTCAGAAATTTTCACTTCTTCTTTAGCTTTCGTTTGAGTCTTTTTTGATTTTTCTAAAATATTTTCAATCATGATTTCAGTCAAAAGTTGACGATGACCATTCTTTACTTTATATCCTTTTCTTCGTTTTTTCTTAAAAACAATTACTTTATCGTCTTTTAAATGCTTTAAAATTTTTGCCTCTACACTTGCACCCTTTAAAGAAGGATCACCTAAAGCAATTTTCCCAGCATTGTCTAGCAATAATATATTGTCAAAAGTAACTTTCGAACCTTCTTTTCCCTCAAGTCTATTTACAAAGACTTTTTGATCTTTCTCAACTTTAAATTGTTGACCGGCTATTTCTACTATTGCGTACATAATTTATTTTTTTAATCAAAAACGTGTGCAAATATACAAGGATTCATCTTATATAACAATAAATTTATAAATAATAATATGTGTGCTTCAATAAAAAAAGATTAGAAGCTTAAAAATAGGGTAGATTATTGTGGTAATAATATAATTTATAGATTTGTTGTTCAAAATTTTTTAAAATGAAAAATCTTATTTTTTTATCACTTTTAAGCTTAGTCTATATAAGTAACTCTTTTTCTCAATCTGTAGAATTTGAAAAATACACTTTAGAGAATGGATTAGATGTAATTTTACATCAAGACAATTCAACTCCCGTTATTACAACTTCAGTAATGTATCATATAGGAGCTAAAGATGAGAGTCCGGGTAAAACTGGGTTCGCTCATTTTTTCGAACATTTACTTTTTGAAGGTTCCGAAAATATTGAAAGAGGACAATGGGATGTTATAGTTAATTCCAATGGAGGATTTTTTAACGCTAACACAACAGCTGACAGAACTTATTATTACGTTGTCTTCCCTTCAAATAATTTAGAATTATCTCTATGGCTTGAATCTGAAAGAATGTTAAACTCAGTGATAAATCAAATTGGAATTGATACGCAAAAAGAAGTAGTAAAAGAAGAAAAAAGAAGAGGAGAAAATCGCCCATATGCAAAGCTTTTTGATATAATTCAAGAAGAAATATTTAAGGTACACCCATACAAAGGCACCGTTATTGGAGAAATGGATCATTTAGATTCTGCTACTCTTGAAGATTTTGAAGCATTCAATAAAAAATTCCATGTACCAAACAATGCTGTGTTAGTAATTGCTGGGGATTTCGAAATCGCTCAAACAAAATTATTAATAAAAAAATATTTTGGTAGTATTAAACGTGGTAATGAAATTAAAAGAGATTTCCCAGAAGAAAATCCTATTACAAAAACAATATTCAGTGAAGCATTTGATGAAAATATACAGATTCCAGCTAAAATTCTTGCTTACAGAATCCCGTCAATGAAAACAAGAGAATCAAGAGTTTTAGATATGATTTCAACTTATTTAAGCAATGGCGAAAGCTCAGTTCTTTATAAAAAATTAGTTGATGACAAGAAAATGGCTCTTCAGGTATTTGCTTCCAATAATTCTCAAGAAGATTACGGAATTTATCTGATTGGAGGCTTGCCTCTTGGAGAAACTAGCCTGTCTGATATGACTTTAGAAATTGACGAAGAAATAGATAAAATAAAAAGTGCATTAATTTCAGAAAGAGATTTTCAAAAACTTCAAAACATTTTTGAAAGCCAGTATGTGAGTTCTAATTCTACAATCAGTGGGATTGCAAACTCTTTAGCCAGATACCATATGTTATATGAAAATGTTAATTTAATTAATAGTGAAATTGAAATTTACAAATCAATTACTAGAAAAGAAATACAAAAAGTCGCCAACAAGTATTTAAATAAAAATCAAAGATTAGAATTAAAATATTTGCCTAAAAAAAACAATCAATAACATGAAAAAATTATATTTAAACATCTCATTATTATTATTCTTTTCTATCTCATTTAGTCAAGTCGATCGATCTAAAATGCCTGTTTCTGGACCAACGCCTACCATAGAACTTGGAACCCCTATAGAATTTGAGTTGAAAAATGGCTTAAAAGTACTAATGGTTGAGAATCATAAACTTCCTAGAGTATCTGCAAGTCTCTTAATAGACAACCCGCCTAAGATTGGAAGTTCAAAAAACGGTATTTACTCCTTAACCTCTAGTATGCTTGGAAAAGGATCCCAATCAATTACAAAAGACACTTTTATTGAAGAAATAGATTTTCTTGGCGCAACATTAAGTGTAAATGCAGAAGGGGCCTATGCATCGTCATTATCAAGATTCTTTCCTAAAGTGCTAGAAATGATGGCTGATGGCGCTTTAAACCCTCTTTTTTCAGCTGAAGAATTTGATAAAGAAAAGACTAAAACTCTAGAAGGAATAAAATCAAATTCAAAAAGCGTTACCGCAATAGCCAGAAGAGTAGAAAGCGTGTTAGCTTATGGAAAAGATCATCCAAGCGGAAAATTCATTAGCGAAGAATCTATCAATAATATCTCTTTTGAAGATGTAAAAAAATATTATAAAGAAAACTTTATTCCTAACAATTCTTACTTGGTAATAATTGGTGATTTCAAACCTAATGAAACTAGGAAAATGATCAGAAATCTATTTTCTGGATGGAAGAAAGGAGAATTAAACACCTCAAATTGGAAAATACCTTCAGATATCAATGAACTAAGTATAAACTTTATTGATGTATCAAATGCTATTCAATCTGAAATAGTTTATCAAAATTTAGTTGACATATCGATGAATCATCCTGATTATTTTCCTGTAATTGTATCCAATAAAATTTTGGGTGGAGGGCCTGAAAATAGATTAGAAAAGCAAATAAGAGAAACTAAAGGCTATACATATGCTGCTAGATCTTCAATTGGTTCAAGTAAATACACTAAATCTAGATTTAGAGCTTCTACATCTACTAGATTTCAAGTAACTGATAGCGCTGTAGTTGAATTATTGAATGAAATTAAAAAAATTAAAACTATTAATGTAAGCGATAAAGAGCTTTCGGATGTTAAAGCAAAATACGTCGGAAATTTTGTTTTATCTTCTGAAAGTCCATCAACAATAGCTAATTATGCTCTGAACATTAAAACACAAAGCTTAGATAAAGATTTTTATAAAAACTATTTATCAAACATTAATAAAGTTTCTAAAGAAGATATCATTAGAGTTTCAAAAAAATATTTTCAAATTGATAAAGGTCAAATTATAATCACAGGAAAAGGAAGTGAATTAATTAATAAACTTGAAAAAATTAGTTTTGAAAATAAAATTATACCAATCTTATTTTTTGATAAATATGGAAATCAAGTAGAGAAGCCTATTCTTAATAAAAAAATTAGCAAAGAGGTTAACGTAAAAACAATATTCGAAAACTATCTTAATGCTATTGGAGGGCTTGATGAAATAAATAAAATCAAAAGTATTTCTACTATTGCCACTGTGAAAATTCAAAACGCACCTTTTTCTCCTACAGCAGAAATTAAACAAAAACACCCTAATTTAAACTCATTAGTCATGACTGTTGAGGGAATGGGGACTTTAATGTCTCAAAAGTTTGATGGAGAAAATGGCTATATAGAACAAATGGGACAAAAAATTCCTTTTGAGGAAGATCAAATTAATTCAGAAAAAGAAAAATTAGGACTTTTTGAAGAAACTTATCTTGATTCAAATAAAATGGAAATAATTAGTTTGAATCCAATTGACGGAAAAGATTTATATAAAATCAAAGTAAATGGAAAGTCCTTTAGATACTATGATGCTGCAACTAATTTACTAATAATAAAAGAGGAGACTGTCAATGTAGCTGGCAATGAAATAACATCGATAACTAAATATTCTAATTACAAGGAAATAGAGGGGGTTTTATTTCCTTATAAAAGGGAAATAACATCCGGGCCTCAAACGGTTGTTTTTGAAATTTCATCTATAAAATTTAATGAGGAGATAGACGATAGTTTTTTTAAGTAGTCGTTGTCTTACGATTCGCTAAATAAACTCCAACTAAAATAATTGCCGTTGCTAATAATTGACGATTATTAATAGATTCTCCATCAAGATATCCCCACATTATAGCGACAATTGGAAGGGTGTAGGTTACTGAGGAAGCAAAAACTGGAGAAGCTATTTGAATAAATCTATTAAATAATACTTTAGCAAATGCACTACCAAATATTGCTAAAATTAAAATATAAAAAAGAGAGTTTTGCACTTCAGGACTTTCAGCGAAATTGATATTCAAAAAACCTGAACTAAAAAGTATGATTAAAGCTGGAGGAAGAATGCAAAGAAAATTACCTAAAGCAATAGAGATTGCAGGCACTTCTTGTAAATGAGCTTTTAAAATGTTTACAGATGAGGCATAACATATTGAAGCCGCTATAATGAACGCCACTAACAATAAATTTTGATCTGGATTAATTGTCGATCCTTCATAAATAAGCAAAAAAGAACCGATTAACCCAATTATAACTCCTGCAATTTGCTTTGAATCTATAATAAATTTAAAAAATCCTAAACCAATTATAAGTGTAGCCAACGGAGTTAGTGAGTTTAAAATTGCTGCAACTCCACTATCAATTTCAGTTTGAGCAAAAGCAAATAAAAAAGAAGGAAAAAAAGAGCCAATATATCCGGTTAAAAAAATCCATTTCCATTTATTTTTAGGAATTTTTTTTAAGGATGAAAACCCTATGAATAGCAATATTATAGTGGTAAAAATAATTCTAAGACTTCCTAGTTGTAGAGGAGTCAACCCTATTAGCGTTTTTTTTATTAAAATATAAGAACTTCCCCAAACAAGAGAAAGAATAACTAAGTATAACCACTTTTTATTTCTATTTGACATTTAAAATCAATTCCATTTAAAGGTTTGAATGATTTTTTTAATATCATTATTCATATACTGAATTGATGGGAATAGTGAATCGTAGTTTGGTTTCGAATCAAAATAAAGTGATCCACTTATATAGTTCGATATTGAATCTGTGATGTAAAAATGAGTGTTAGAGGGATTGTTTCCTATAAATGTAAAATACTTAGCATATACTTTTTTATTTACATCATTAAATTCACTAGATTTTATTACGCTAGATTTTAAAGAATTCTCTATTATTCTGTTATTAAAATCTAAACTAACTAACTCTAAATTATTGTCAATTTTTATATTGGTTAAAAATACTTCTGACTTTAATAAATCATATTTAATAACAGAATTACAATTTTCATCAAATTCCACTTGAGATAGTTTATTTACTTGAAAGCTATAAAAACAAGGATTATCTATATTACGGTTGGATAAAATTATATTACTATAGTTTGGAACGGAAAATTGATGAACAAAAAATCCTTTTTGTTTGGGCAAATAAACCTGTTCACATGCTGAAATTAAAAGCAATAATAAAAATAATTTTTTCATTATTTTTTTAAACTAACTTTAACTCTTTTAATTCTTTTTCTATCAACTTCATTTATAGTAAACTTGAGGCCATTAACTTTAATTGAATAGCCTTTTTTTGGAAAAAAACCAACTTGTTCAAGAATAAATCCTGCTAAAGTTTCGGAATCTCCTTTTTTCTTTTCAAAAACACTTTGATCATTGAGATCAAGTACTCTGTAAAGATCATTAAGGTTAGTCTTCCCTTCAAAAATATAACTATTCTTATCTATTTTAGAATATGAGATGTCGTCTTGATTTAAATTATCATTTATATCACCCACAATTTCTTCGACAATATCATCCATGGTTACAATTCCCGATGTTCCACCATACTCATCAACAACAACAGCTAGATGCATCTTAAGTTGTTGAAATTCTTTTAACAAATCATCTAATTTTTTGTTTTCAGGAATAAAATAAGGATCTCTAATTAACGAGTTCCAATTAAATTCATCTTTATTTAAATATGGAAATAAATCTTTTAAATAAATCACTCCAATTACTTTATCTATTTTTTTTTGGAAAACAGGAATTCGAGAATAATTGTTTTGTTTGACAATTTTAATTAGTTCTATAAAACTAATGTCTTTTGAAACTGAAAAAACATCTATTCTAGGCTTCATTATTTGTTTAACCTCTAAACTCCCAAATGAGACTATTCCATTTAAGATTTTTTTTTCATCTTTTGAAGTTTCACTTTTATCAGTAAGCTCAAGAGCCTCGGATAATCTATCAACAGATAAGCTTGTCTTTCTGAAAGCTAATTTTTTCTGAATAAATTCGGTCATATTACTCATTGGAATAGTTAGAAAAAAGAAAATATATTTATCTAATATTTGAATTGGTAAAGCCATTTTTTTTGAAAACTCAATTGAATTTCTATGAGCATAGACTTTAGGGAGAATTTCACCAAACAGCAAAATAAGTAAGGTAATAAAGCCAACTTCTAAAATAAAATTTAACCAGGGAGGAAGTAAATAAAAATTGAAAAGCTCTCCTATTGAAGAAAGTAAAAGTACTATTGAAATATTTATAAAATTATTAGAAACTAGCAATACAGCTAAAAGTCTTCTTGGCTTGTTTCTTAACTCTGACATCAATTTTAAAGCTTTATTACTTGATTTAGAGGCTTTTTTGATGTCAGTATTAGAAAGTGAAAAAAAAGCCACTTCAGATCCGGAAATTAATGCAGAACCAAAGAGCAATAGCACAATTAATACTATTTTAATTAACAAAGAATAGGAATCAAATAATAGAGTTAAGTTGATTAGATTTATTAGAGTCTCCAATATTTATGTAATGGTTGATTTAAAACGGTAAATCATCCGCTTGATTAGTTTCATTTGATGATTCGCTCTGATGCTGATTATTATTTTTCAAAGAAGAGTCAGTGCTAGAGTCATTTTTAGTTGATAAAAAATTAAATTCAAATACGTGAATTTCAGTAGAATACCTTTGAACTCCATCTTCAGATTGCCATTTTTTAGTTTTAATTTTCCCTTCAACATAAATTTTATCTCCTTTTTTTAAATATTTTTCACAAACTTCAGCTGCTTTATTTTTAACAACAAGATTATGCCACTCTGTATTTGTAACCTTTTCACCTGTAGTTTTATTTGTATAGCTTTCATTAGTGGCAATAGGAAACCTTCCAATGCAACCTCCACCATCAAAGTGATGCATTTTAACTTCATCACCTAAATTGCCAATTAGCATTACTTTATTTAAAGATCCACTCATTTAAAAAATTATATATCAAATATATAAAAAACCAATCATTGTAAGTTAAAGATTGACAGGAAATTAGATATCGGCTTAGGAAAAGGAAAAGAATTAATTTTATTAAAACTTATAGAATTTGTATTTAAACTTTTGATCTTAATTATCCAAAAAGAAATAGAAATATTTTGATGAGAAAGTTTATGAACTATAGATTGATTTTTAAATAACTCAATAGATCCACTTGGGCTTGATATATATTCAAGAGATTCTACCTGCTTATTTATTTCAATTAAATCAACCAGCTGATAAGATTCAAAAAGGGGAAATTGATATAAATTTTGCCAAATTCCTTTTTTTGATCTCTTTTCGACAACTGTTAGACCATCTTCTGAAACAAAAACCAAATAATTAAAGAATCTGTTTATAGATTTTTTAGTTTTAAGTTTATATGGAAAGTCAAAAACCACATCATTTTTATAAGCATAGCATTGATCATTAAAGATGCAAACAGAACAAGAAGGGGTAGCTGGTTTACAAATCAAAGCACCAAACTCCATAATAGCTTGGTTAAAATCACTAGGATTGTCTTGTGAAATTAATTTCATGGTCACTTTTTTAAACTGTTTTAAGGATTTAGAAGTGTTTATAGGAGTGTTAATTCCAAAAAGTCTTGAAATAAATCGATAAACATTTCCATCAACAACTGAAACCAACTCATTATTAGAGAATGAGCTAATGGCACTAGCTGAATAATCACCAATGCCAGGAAGCTTTAATAATTCGAAGTATGTTAATGGAAATTTCCCGTCTAAGTCATTTGTGACAATTCTAGCAGTCTTGTGTAAGTTCCTTGCTCTACTGTAATAACCCAAGCCTTCCCACATTTTTAAAATATCATTTTCTGAAGCACTAGAAAGCGCTTTAACGTCGGGGTATTTTTCGATAAATCTTAAATAATATGGTAATCCGTGTTTAATCTGAGTTTGTTGTAATATTATTTCTGATAACCATATTTTATATGAATCTGTTGTATTTCTCCAAGGTAAATCTCTTTTGTTTTTAAAATACCAACTAAAAAGTATTATTGAAAAGGTATTAGTGATATTTTTTAATAAAATTCGATCCAAAATGATTATGATGTTTTAGAGTTGTATAAAGAATGAATTATGAATATAAATTTATATATTTGGCACCTTTAAAAGTAAACATAAAAAAAAATAAGATTATGACCAAAGCTGAGATTGTATCGAAAATTTCAAATAATTTAGGATTAGAAAAAAATGAAGTTTTAGCAACAGTTGAAAACTTAATGCAAGAAATAAAAGGATCCTTAAATAATGGAGAAAATGTTTACTTAAGAGGATTTGGAAGTTTTATAGTTAAAAAAAGAGCTGAAAAAACAGGTCGAAATATTTCAAAAAACACAACTATTAGAATACCAGAACATAATATTCCAGCTTTTAAACCTGCGAAAGTTTTTACTCAAGGTGTAAAAGATAACAACTAATATTTTAAAAATAAAAATTATGCCAAGTGGTAAAAAAAGAAAAAGGCACAAGGTAGCTACCCATAAGCGAAAAAAAAGAAGCCGTGCTAATCGTCACAAAAAGAAATAGTAATACTTTTTCTTAATGAATATTCAGTTCTTTGAAATGAGATCTCTCTAGTGTAATTCATCACTAAAAACATCTCGATGTATAAGTAAAAATCCTGTGTATAATAACATAACCCATTCATTCTTATATGAATATTAAAAATCAATATCATGAGTAAAGAAATAATTATTCGTTCAAATTCCTCAGCTGTTGATTTTGCCTTATTAAAAGACGGTAAATTAATTGAACTTCATAAACAAAAAGATGGAAACAAATTTAATGTTGGAGATATTTTTCTAGCTAAAACCAAAAAAACAATTTCTGGTTTGAATGCTGCATTTGTAAATGTAGGCTATGAAAAAGACGCATTTCTACATTATCACGATTTAGGACCAAGAATTCTATCATTAATTAAGTTCATTAAAGGTGTAAGCGCAGGTAAAATAAAAAATTTTTCACTTGACAAATTTCAATTTGAAACAGAAATTGACAAGCAAGGCAGTATCTCAGATGTTATAAGCCCTAATCAATCTGTATTGGTTCAAATCATAAAAGAACCAATTTCTACAAAAGGGCCTAGAATAAGTTCAGAATTATCATTCGCTGGACGATTTTTAGTTTTAGTTCCCTTTTCTAACCGAATATCTATTTCTCAAAAAATTGAGAGTAGAGAAGAAAAGAGCAGACTAAAAAGATTAGTTCAAAGTATCAAACCTAAAGGATTTGGCGTCATAGTAAGAACAGTAGCAAAAGATCAAAAAGTTGCTGAACTTGACAAAGACCTTCAAAATCTTCACGGTCATTGGACAGAACTTTGTAAAAAAATTCAAGGATCAGAAATTCCTGTAAAAGTACAAAGCGAATTAAACAGGTCTTCATCTATATTAAGAGATATATTTAACGACTCATTCACTGGAATATACGTGAATCAAAAATCCATGTATTCAGAAATAAAAGATTATTTACAACAGATTGCCCCGAATAAACAATCTATAGTAAAACTTCATAATTCTGACACACCTATTTTTGAAGAATACGGAATTGAGCGTCAAATAAAAACTGCTTTTGGTAGAACAGTAACAATGAGCAAAGGAGCTTATTTAATCATTGAGCACACAGAAGCTCTACATGTTATTGATGTCAACAGTGGAAACAGATCAACAAAAGCAAAAAATCAAGAAGAGTCTGCTCTTGAGGTCAACCTTGTTTCGGCAACTGAAATAGCCAGACAACTTAGACTTAGAGATATGGGTGGTATTATTGTTGTCGATTTTATTGACATGGCCACTGCTGAAAACAGAAAAAAACTCTTTGATCATTTCACAAATGAAATGAATTCTGACAGAGCAAAACACAAAATACTTCCTCCAAGTAAAATTGGATTAATTCAAATGACTCGTCAAAGAGTCAGATCGGAAATGGAAATAAAAACCGTGGAATTAAATCCAAATATTAATGGGACTGTTGAAGCTCCAATTGTTTTAATTGATAAAATTAATAGTAAACTTGAGAAAATTTTAAAAACAACTAAGTACAATAACGAAAAAATCGTTTTACACTTGCATCCATTTATTGCTGCATATGTGAAAAGTGGATATCCTTCCATAAGATTGAATTGGTATATTGAACATAAAAGATGGATTAAAATTATCCCAAGAGACGCATACACCTATTTACATTTTAGATTCTTTAACAAGAATGGTAAAATCATCAATGCATAAAAGCGGCTTTTGTCGCTTTTTTTTTGTCTTAAATTGTTTTAATTTTCAAGAATGAATAATGGAGATTTTACAATAAAAGAAGTAGAAAAAAAACTACAATACTACTGCTCTTACCAGGACAGATGCCATAAAGAAGTTCATGAGAAATTAAGAACATTTAATATTATCCCTGATGGTGTCAACCAAATAATTTCAAATTTAATTAGCGAAAATTTTTTGAATGAAACCAGGTTTTCGAAAAGTTTTGTTAGAGGAAAATTCAAGATTAAAAATTGGGGAAAATTCAGAATAATTAATGAACTTAAAATGAGAAATATCTCTACTTATAATATGAATCAAGGGTTAAAAGAAATTGATGAAATAGAGTACCAAAATAAGTTTGAAGAAATATTTAATAAAAAATTATCATCTTTGAAGGGACTAGACCCAATAGTAAAAAAGAAAAAAATACTTTCATATTTACTATATAGAGGTTGGGAAAGCAGTTTGATTTATCCAAAAATATATGAAATTTAATTTCAAAATATTAATACTAATCTCTTTAATTTTTTTAGGATGTAAACCTGAAGTGGACCTTATTGTTTATAACGGAAACATATACACTGTTAATGAAGAATTTAAAGTGTCTAATGCTTTAGCAATTAAAGACGGTCTTTTTTATGAAATTGGAACAAATGATATTATCAATAAATATAATTCAAAAGAGTTAATAGATTTAAATGGTTCCACTGTACTTCCTGGTTTAATTGATGCACATTGCCATTTTTATGGCTTAGGCTTGAATCAACAAGTCATAGATTTAGTCGGTACTCAATCATTTAAAGAAGTCTTGTCAAGACTAGAATCTAACTCAAATATTAATAATTCAGTTATTAAAGGAAGAGGTTGGGACCAAAATGACTGGAAAGTAAAAAAGTTTCCAGAAAAAAGCGAGTTAGACAAGCTTTATCCTGATATTCCTGTTGTTTTAGAAAGAATTGATGGTCATGCCTATTTAGTTAATCAAAAAGCTCTTGATTTAGCTAAAATAACAAATGACACTAAATCCAATAATGGAACCATTATAAAAAAGAATGGAAAGATAACTGGTGTATTAATCGATGGTCCAATGAGTTTAATTGATAATATTTTACCAGAATTATCAATTTACGAAAAAGAACAAGCTCTCTTAAATGCTCAAAAAATTTGTTTTAAAAATGGTCTAACTACAGTTGATGATGCTGGTTTATCTAAAGAAATAATTCTATTAGTAGACAGTCTACATAAAAAGAAAGAGTTAAAAATCAGAATTTACGCCATGATTAGTAATTCTAAAGATAATCTAGATTATTTTCTTAAAAAGGGTGCTATTAAAACACCACAATTAAATGTAAGTTCTGTAAAAGTATACGGAGATGGCGCATTAGGTTCAAGAGGAGCTACATTGAAAGAACCTTATCATGATGACCCCAATAACTACGGTAAATTAATCACAAACCCTGATGATCTAAAAAAGTTAGCCACTAGAATTGCTAAGGCTAATTTTCAAATGAACACACATGCCATTGGAGATTCAACAGTTAAGTTATTAATCGACACCTATTCAAAGGTTCTTGAAAACAAAGAAGACCCTAGATGGAGAATTGAACATTCTCAAATTATTGATTTAGAAGATATGGAAGGTTTCAATAATAAAATCCTGCCTTCTGTTCAGCCTACCCACGCTACAAGTGATATGTATTGGGCTGAGGACAGGGTTGGATCTAACAGAATAAATGGGGCTTATGCCTATAAAGCTCTATTAAATAAATCTAAAGTAATTGGACTAGGTACTGATTTTCCAGTTGAAAAAGTCAATCCATTTCATACTTTTTATGCAGCTATTTCTAGAAAAGATATGAATGGATATCCAGAAAATGGGTTTGAATCTAATAACGCCCTTTCTAGAGAAGAAACATTAAAAGGAATGACCATTTGGGCCGCCTATTTAAATTTTGAAGAAAATGAAAAGGGAAGTATTGAAAAAGGGAAGTTAGCTGACTTTATTGTAATTGATAGAGATATAATGCGTGTCAAAATTGATGAAACTCATAAAACCAAAGTTCTAAAAACGTTTGTTTCGGGTGATTTAGTTTATTCGATACAAGAGCCCTAACAATACGTTTCTCCCAGGCATAGGGACTAAGTTGGTTTCTGAATAAACCACATCTAATATGTTATTTACGTTTATAAAAAAGGATTTGTAAAATACTTTAGAATCTATAACCGAATAATTAGATCCGTCTGAACGCTGAGCATATTTAAAAACAGTAGAAAGAAATATCTTTTTATAATTAAGGTTAAGCTTAGAGATAAAGTGGTTTTTTAGAGAATTCAATGAATACCTAGAATAATTAATGTTACTCAAGTAGTTATCATCTTTAAGATTAGAGTAACCTAAACTAATTGAATTTAAAGACAAATGTTTACTTAAAAATTTATATTCTAAATCTACTTCAAAACCAGTAGTATTTAAAGAGCCTATATTGACAGCTTCCCATAAATCATTTTCATTTTCTTTTACATAATCTATAATATTTTTAGATTTTCTTGAGAATAAAGCGGCAGACAAGTTAAACTTTGAATCATTGTATTTAAAACCAAATTCTGATGTAGTGGCTTGTTCAGGGTTCAAATTCTCGTTTCCAACCGTTGTTCTATCGCTATAGTATAAATCGGTATAAGTAGGTATTCTATAAGTTTTACCAATATTACTATAGAGTTTAAAATTTGAACTTAAATGATACCCTAAATCAATACCTGGAAAACTATGAAAAGATAAGTCTGAAAAATAACTAATAGCTAATCCAGGTGAAACACTTAAGTTATCATTAAAAAACTCGAAAGTGTGGTCTATAAAAGCATTGATTGTAGCCCTATTGTGTTCACCTAAATTATTACTTGTAATATTAACGCTAGATAGATCTAATCCGAATCCAGAAACTCCTAAATTTGAAAAATAAGAAGCACTTAATTCAACTGAGACCTTATTGGTTTTATGAAGATTTCTATAAACAGAAGGATTATCCCTTACATAAATGTACATGTCTTGACCTCGTTTCCAATAAAGTCTGGGTTTAATTATAAATTTTTCAGATTTAAAAACAGTAGAAATTCCTAACAAACTTGCTTGTGTTTCTTCATACTGTTCAGTAGCGCTAGGGCTTGCATAAAAACCATTTGCTCCAAATTTACGCTGTGAAAAAGAGCTAATTAAATCAATGGGATATTTTTTTGTTTTAAAGGACGTCTTGTTAAAATAATTCACATTTGAAAAATCAGTATTATGCCTATACCCATCAGATTTATTGGTAGAAAAACTAAAAATACTTTTAATTTTTTCTCTTAATATAGATGAAGATAAGGCAAGGTTCTTTTGACTATAAGAGCCAAAAGATAATTCACGAATACTAGTATTTTGCTTCCCTATTTCTCCTTCAATTTCTTTAGTCACAATATTAATAGCGCCATTAAAAGCATTTTGACCAAAAATTCTAGCCGCAGGGCCTTTAATTATTTCTATTCTTTCAATCAAATAAAGAGGAAGGATCATATTAAGAGTATGATGTCCAGTTTGAGCATTATCCATTTTCATGCCATCAATCAGTAGCAAAGTTTGGTCAAACCCTCCTCCTCTTATATATAAATCACCTTGAGTACCAGAAACTCCTCTTCTTCTAATATCGATTCCCGTAGTTTGCTGCAATAAGTCTGAGACATTAGTTGCAGTACTATTCGAAATTTCTTTAGAGCTAATAATTGTTATTGTTCTGAAATTTTTTGAAAATGGTAAATTTATTTTAGATGAAGAAACTACTACTTCATCTAAAATTTGACCATTAGTTGTTTGTTGAGATAGTGAAAATTGAATTGAGAAAAGAAGTAGTATATATATTTTTACTTTCATATAATTAACTGAAAACTAATGTAATATAACTATAAAAGCTAAATAAAGTTTTATTTCAATCAGTCAAAATAATTACTTTATTTTCTTTCATTTCAACAACACCCGATGTTATGTTTAAATGTGTTTCTCTTGAACTTACTTTAGAAAAAACTTCAGCTAATTCGATTGAATCACTAATTTCACCTAAAATTTTTACAGTTCCATTAATTAGAGTAGAAACTATAGGGGCATGATTATTTAACATTTGAAAAGACCCATCAGCTCCAGGAACTAACACAGAATCTACATCTCCATTAAATAAAGTCTTTTCTGGACTAACAATTTCTAAATACATATTTTATTCTTATGCTTCAGCTAGCATTTTTTCACCAGCTTCAATAGCTTCTTCAATAGTTCCTTTAAGGTTAAATGCCGATTCAGGAATGTGATCTAACTCACCGTCCATTATCATATTAAACCCTTTTATAGTGTCTTTAATATCAACTAAAACTCCTGGCATTCCAGTAAATTGTTCTGCAACATGAAAAGGTTGAGAAAGGAATCTTTGAACTTTTCTAGCTCTATATACAGAAAGCTTATCTTCTTCCGAGAGCTCTTCCATACCTAAAATAGCGATGATATCTTGAAGTTCTTTATATTTTTGCAAAAGTTCTTTAACTCTTTGTGCGCAGTTATAATGTTCATCTCCTATTATTTCTGGAGCAAGAATTCTTGAGGTAGAGTCTAAAGGATCAACCGCAGGATAAATACCAAGTTCAGCAATTTTTCTAGACAATACTGTAGTTGCATCTAAGTGAGCAAATGTAGTTGCTGGAGCAGGATCTGTTAAATCATCTGCAGGAACATATACTGCTTGTACAGATGTAATTGAGCCGTTTTTAGTAGAGGTAATTCTTTCTTGCATCGCTCCCATTTCAGTAGCCAAAGTTGGCTGATAACCTACTGCAGATGGCATTCTTCCTAAAAGAGCAGAAACTTCTGAACCAGCTTGCGTAAATCTAAAGATGTTGTCTACAAAAAACAAAACGTCTTTTCCTTGACCTTCTCCTGCACCATCTCTAAAATATTCTGCTACAGTAAGACCAGAAAGAGCGACTCTAGCTCTAGCTCCTGGAGGTTCATTCATCTGACCAAAAACAAAAGTTGCTTTTGACTCTTTTAAAGCATTTTTATCAACTTTACTTAAATCCCAACCACCTTCTTCCATGGATTTATCAAATTCTTCTCCGTACTTAATAATACCTGACTCTAACATCTCTCTTAAAAGATCGTTACCCTCTCTTGTTCTTTCTCCAACACCAGCAAAAACAGAAAGACCACCATGACCCTTAGCAATATTATTAATCAATTCTTGAATTAAAACAGTTTTACCAACACCAGCGCCACCAAAAAGTCCAATCTTACCACCTTTAGCATAAGGCTCAATAAGATCAATAACCTTAATCCCTGTAAATAAAACTTCTGTAGAAGTTGATAACTGATCAAAATCTGGAGCTTCTCTATGAATTGATAATCCGTCTTTTCCAGTTTTAGGTAAATTTCCTAAACCATCAATTGCATCTCCGATTACATTAAATAATCTTCCGTAAATATCTTCACCAACAGGCATTTTAATAGGATTTCCTGTGGCTAATACTTCTGCTCCTCTTTGAAGACCATCTGTAGAATCCATAGAAATAGTTCTAACCACATCTTCTCCAACATGAGATTGAACTTCTAAAACTAAAATAGAACCATCTACTTTTTTAATTTCTAGAGAATCATAAATTTTTGGCAGTGAGTTTGATGTAGTGTCAAAAATGACATCAACTACTGGTCCCATTATTTGCGAAACTTTACCTATTGAGTTTGACATTGTATATTATTTATTTTAAATGAATTCTTTAAACGAAAATTTAATGTGGCAAATATAAAATTTTATAGCTTAAATTCTTTTATTTTTTAAACAAAAAAAGGCGACCTAAGTCGCCTTTTATTAACATTTTTATAAATATTAAGGATTCAATGTAAATCCAACGTAGAACTGCTGTCCAACCATTCCTGAACCTGGCATTACTAAGTATTCACATCCACCTATGTTAGTACCACCAATTTTAATTCTAGAATCTAATTTAGGAATATCAAAATTCATAGAAGCATCAAATGTAGTATTAGTAGGTATTACACCATCAACAAACCCTGACTGTTGCCATAGGAAAGAATCATGGTATTTTGCTGATACATTAAACGAAAAGTTGTCAGCTATTTTTGTCGAACCTAAAGACATAACAATTCTAGTTTGAGGAGTGTTAAACCCAGCTTCAAAATCAGTATTTGAATTGTCAAAATCCATTTTATTATAAGAGTAAGTCATGTTTAAATCAAACACTTTTAAAAACTGTGTTTCAATTCCAGCACTAACTCCTATTGTTTTCACGACTTGATCAGTATTTGAATCATAAGAAAAGACTTTATAATCTCCTTGAGATAAAGCTGCTAAACCTCCAAAAGTATTATACATCGGAGTAATCACATTTACAGCTGAAATAAAGTTATCCCATTTTGTAAAATAAGCATTAATATCAAACGCTGTTTTCTTTCCATTAATTCTGTATCCAAGGTCATAAGACTGCACATACTGAGCTTCAACATTTCCAAGGTTTCCAGCCTTAACAGGAGCACCAGCTAAAACAGATGCAAGGGTAAATGAATTTTGTTGAACTTGCTTACCAGTGATATAACCGGTGTAGCCAGAAAGACCTCTAAACTTCATGTTAAATCTATCAACATTATCAGGAGAACTACCCATTAAAACAGCCGCACCTGCGTCAAGGCCGATGTATTGATCTTGAGCTGATGGATTTTGGAATCCTGTTTGATAAGAAAATCTAATATTTTGATTCTCAGAAAGATTTACAAGAGCTCCTATTCTTGGAGTAATATGTCCATCAAAAAATTCACTTTTATCATATCTCATAGATCCTGTTAATTTCACAGCACCACCTAAAACTGATTTTTGAGCTTGTGCATACATTCCCATTTCATTATACTCAATTGGTGCATCATAATCTGTAAAAAGTGTTCCATTAGATCTTAAAATATAATCTCTGTATGAAGTTCCTATAACTATATCTACTCCACTTACTAAATCTTGAAGATTGTAATTAGCTTCAAAACTATTTGATTTTGAAGTATCTAAAATTCCTGCTCCGCCACCAAACACATCAATTCCATTTGTTAAAGCTACTTTATAAGCATCATTCCATGCTTTAGAACCAGGTCTTAGCATGTTAGCATCAGCAGCTTTTCTACCAGCAGCATGAGCAGCTAATCTTTGTTCTCCACTTAACAAGAAGGGAAGATCATATCCAGCTGCAGCATAGGCAGCCATTGTACCAAAACCAACAATCGGGTTAGGATCTATTAAATATGGAAGAGCTCCAAAATATCCATTAAAGTATTTAGCAAAGTATCCGTTTAATCCTCCTGGCTGCGCAATTCCCATTACCGCTCCAAGTGCAGAAACATCATGCGTATTTCCAGAGTTTTCAATAGAAGCGTAATACCTTAAATTTAAGTTTTTGTTATTATATTCAATTTTATGTTGTTGAAGTCCAAAGTTTTTTAACATGTTTCTATTAGTAGCGTGAAGCATGGTATTTCCTTGACCAATTTTTGAATTGAATATAATTTCAGAATCTTCCGTAGGCTTGTAATTTAAAGAAATATCTGTTTTAAAAGTTGAAGCAATGTTATCTACTAGATCAACTTCATTGTAACCACTTAAATTAATCACAGTAGATCCAAAAAAATCTGTATTCATTTGTCCAAAAATTGCAGCAAATTGACCACCTTGAGCAGGTGTAAAAGTTCCATTTGCTACAAGTGCAGGAAGAACCAAACCAGCAAAGACTTGTGTCATATCAAAATTCTGTCCGATGTCTCCATAAACATTTACCCCATCATAATCTGGGAAATCTCTTGGATTTTGAGCTTCAACTGATCCATCGACATAACGACCATCTAAACCATTTACATCTCTATAATCTACAGCATGCCAGTCAGTACCTCTTTTGTAACTCACTGTGATTTTAGCAGCAAATTTATCAGAAAATTTATTTGCAGCTCTAAAACCAAAATCATAATATGAGTTATCTCCAGCAGCTTTCTGAGAAGTTAAACCATGCTTATAGTAAGCACTCACCCCTTGAAAATCAAATGGATTTTTACTATTCATAAATAAAATACCTTTTGTTGCATTCGCTCCATAAAGAGCCGATGAAGCACCAGGCATTAATTCTACACTTTGTATATCTAATTCGTTTATCCCTAAAAGGTTACCCGCTGAAAAGTTTAATCCAGGAGCTTCATTATTCATTCCATCAACGAGTTGAACAAAACCATTGTTATAAATAGTTGAAAAGCCCCTTGTATTAACTTGCTGTAAGAAAAGCCCACCTGAATTAATTTGAACTCCTTTTAGTCCTTCTAAACTACTGTAAAAATCAGCTCCAGTAGACTGGGCGATATCTTTATAGTCAAATTTCTCTATAGTTACTGGAGACTCAAAAAGTCTTTCAGCAATTCTAGAAGCTGAAACTACAATTTCATCTAGTAAATTTTGAGAAGATTCTAATTTTACATCAAAATCTAGATTAGATACTGTCACGTTTAAAGTGGCAGAATCAAAACCAACACTTGAAACAGTTATTGTAAATGGTGGCGTGTTTTGAACAGAAATAGTAAAATTACCGTCAAAATCTGCAACAGTACCATTCATAGAGTCGACAACAATAGTTGCTCCAGGAATTGGATCATTGTTATCATCAACTACAGTACCTGTAACGGTAGTTTGTGCGAAAATTATAGTACTAAATAGTACCGCAATCATAGACAAAATTCTTTTCATAATAGAGTTTGTTTTTAGTTTTTAAGTTGTAATGGTATTCATATAATTCAGCAAATATAAATAAAATTGTAAAACTATCAGTTTTTTAAGCTTTTATAGGTAAATTAATAATTCTAAAACCTGCTTTTTATAGAATATAAAAAATCAAACCAAGTTTAAATTGTTTTAAATTCTTTAATTCTTGATATTTTACAGTGAATTTATCATTAAATAAAGGATTAAGCCCTAGATAAAGGGCTAAATTCCAAGTATTATTGCCTGCATTAAGAGTAAATCCTGATTGAATCTTATTAAAAGGAAGACTTTTTAAGTCATAGTTCTCTATTGATGATTCGTGCTTAAACTTACTAGCAAATATATAAGTGGTCTTAACTCCAAAGTATACTCTCCAAAATTTATAATTTTCAGCAGATGAAGTCCTCCACCTAATTTCAAAAGGCATTTCAAGTTCATTAATAACCCATTTATTTTTACTAAATGAATCGGAGTCCTCAATTATCATCCCAGTAAAATCATTTCCATCAACGCTGAGTTTCAAATTATGATTATATGAGCTAGTGGACAAGCCTAATCCTAGACCTAGACCAAAATCCCTATTACTATTTAAAGGTAAGTCTCTAATAAAACCAAAGTTAATAGAACTAGAAAATTTATTCTGGCTAAAATCAGAGGGATCATCTATTAACGAGTTGTAATAAAATCCGAAATATATCTGGTCTTCTCTATACTTATCATCAATCTCTTTACTTTGAGAAAAAGAGCTAATGACAAAAAATAATGCGTAAAAAAGGATAATAGTTTTATGCATAACACAAATTTACTTTAATAAAAACAAAAAAGCACCCTATAAGGATGCTTTGAATTTTAAACTAAATGCTTGTTTTATCTATTTTGAGTATAATCACCAACTCTTGTTGTATAATTAATCTTTAAAGCATTTACTTTTCTAAGTTCCTGCTTGATGTCTGAAATAACACCCATATTAGTCTCGCCATCAACTTTTAAAGCAGTGGTAAGTACATTTTGTAATTCTTCTCTTTTAGTAGCTCTCTCAGCAAGTACATAGGCTCCAACATCAGAAACAACAGAAAACTTGTCATTCAACTGAATTCTTGCCTGATCACCATACTTAGATTCATACCTAGCACTTGGCTTTCCGGCATAAATATAAATCACACGATCTTTTTTATCTAATTTTTGAATTTGATCAGCAGCAGGAAGCTTGTTTTCTACCATTAAGGTATTATCACGCATAACTGTTGCAACCATAAAGAAAAATAAAAGCATAAAAACAATATCAGGTAAAGAAGCTGTATTTATTGCAGCTTGCCCATCATTTTTTTTCTTTTTAAACTTAGACATACTAATTGTTTTTAGTTGGTTCAGCCTCAGATAATTTTTGAGGATACATTTTCTTTAGAACACTAAGTTTAAGTTTAAGAGCTGCCTTAACTTTTACACTAGTTCTAGGGTCTGAATATTTTTTATCTGCTTCAACAAAACTCATTCTTTCGTTTGGATAAAGAGCTATAAACTCTCTATTTCTTAACTCATTATAAGCCGCTACAAGTTCGTTTTGAACTGATATGTATACTTTATAGTCTGTTTCTCTATCATTCTTTAATGAAATAATAGCTTTATCAGGATTATCAGAGGACGATCTATCTCTTTCACCTTTACAATAATCACAAGCTTCTTCACCAATTCCACCACCGTTATCTAGAAATTTAACAGCAGCTCTTCTAACATCACTTAGATCCATTAGTTTTTCTTCAACTAGAATCATGTTATTTTTATTAACTACAACGGTAAAAATATTTCTTTGTTTAATTACTGGAGGATCAACCACATCTTCCATCGGAGGAAGTTTTCTGTTAATTCCAGAATCAGTTTCTATAGTTGTAGTAACTAAAAAAAATATTAATAATAGAAAAGCAATGTCAGCCATTGAGCCTGCATTTACTTCTGGTGATTTTCTAGCCATCTATTTCTTGATTAATTTTCTTATCGAACCATAACTCATTGATGCTATAGCTATAACAGTTAAAAAGTAAAACATTCTAATTCCTGCCTCTACCCATCTAGCGCCATTAGCAGATAAAAATGCTCCATCTTGCATAGGCGTTTCTTCTCCTGATGAAAAAAGATAAGCAACTACAAGAACTAATAAAAAAGCTCCAATTGCCATTAAAGAGCTTTTAAGCTTTCCTTTATCTGAGGCTAAATTCTTAATAGAAAATACCACTGTAATTAAAATAGCTATTGCTAATATTATTTGAGCTAGAAGAATAATAGGTGTAACACTACCAAAATCTCCTTGCATAGCACTCATTTCTATTGCATCATTTCCTTTACCTACTATCATTAAAACGAAGACAGCTCCTAAAACACCCAGAGAGGTAACAATAATTGTAGTTATTTTTTGAATATTCATAAAATTTATTTTTTGTGAGCTACTAAAATATCTATTAAAGTAATTGATGCATCTTCCATATCATTTACTATACTATCTATTTTAGCAACAATGTAATTATAAAAAATTTGAAGAATAATAGCGACTACAAGACCAAATACAGTTGTTAATAGAGCAACTTTAATACCACCCGCAACAAGTGAAGGTTGCATATCTCCAGCAGCTTGAATTTTATCAAATGCTTGAATCATTCCTATTACAGTACCCATGAAACCAAGCATTGGAGCAAGTGCAATAAACAAAGAAATCCAAGAAACATTTTTTTCTAATTGTCCCATTTGAACACCACCATAAGCTACAACAGCTTTTTCAGCGCTTTCAACTCCATCTCCTGCTCTATCTAATCCTTGATAAAAAATAGATGCAACCGGTCCTGAAGTATTTCTACAAATTTCTTTTGCAGCTTCAGTTCCTCCTGATTTTAATGCGCTTTCAACATCTTCTGTTAGTTTCTTAGAGTTAGTGGTTGCAAGATTTAAATAAATAATTCTTTCAATAGCAATTGCTAGTCCAAAAATAAGACAAGCAAGAACAATACCCATAAATCCAGGACCCCCTTCAATAAAACGATTTTTTAATTCTTGAGTGAAACCTCTTTCAGCTGGAGCTTCTTCAGCCATAATTTCTTCAACCATAGTTTCTTCAACCATAGTTTCTTCAACCATAGTTTCTTCAACCATAGTTTCTTCTTGTGCATTTAACTGTCCAATGTTTGAGAAAAAAACAGCGCTTAATAGTAAAAGTGATAAT
>Ga0114998_10000103_pt1 | contig 50397 bp, 30 predicted proteins | sample ArcticOcean_MG_C_5_FD_87044 | JGI IMG/M metagenome (GOLD analysis project Ga0114998, IMG submission 87044) | Marine microbial communities from western Arctic Ocean - ArcticOcean_MG_CB4_138 | ecosystem: Environmental > Aquatic > Marine > Oceanic | place: Arctic Ocean: Canada Basin | collected... | reverse complement strand
GACGGCTTGAGTTCTTTCACCATCGGCGGCTTACAAAACTTTGGAGGCCACGGTATCAAAGGCGACGTCGTCGCGATTCGTATTTGGGAAACCGCCGTCGACGAAACCGAGGTCGCTCTCCTTTGGAACGATATCGCCGATGCATTCGAGGAAATGAACACCTCTTTGAAGACCGCGCAGTGATAATACATTTTTCTCTTACTACTATGAATACGCATACCATCGACGTCTTCTTCTCTTTTTCTGCTTACTTCACTATTCTCTTCCTTCGCGCGTCATATTTATCATCACATCACGTCCCTGTTTTTGTGATTGTAATTCATAAACATACCTATCTACGAATGAGAAAATGTATTTACAAAAAACACTGATGATGTTTAGGTATCGCGTGTAGCCGTCAGTAAAGAACGTGCTTAAGCGCGCACTAAGCGCCACGGCGTAACAAAAACACACGAGAGAGAGAGATGGAGAATCATCATCGTCTTCAGCAGCACTCGCAACGACAGATCACGGCTTTGCGAGTAGTTCTGGACCGAGTTTGGAAGCTCAGGGCTTTCGTTTTCCTTTTCCTGATCCCTAGCACGTTATGCGCGATGGTCTTCGTTCTGATGCCTGACTCGCAGAAGGTGTTAGAAACGCATAACGAGCTCCAGTTCGAGCAATCGCGAGAACCACACGCGCTCATTCATCAGAATAACGAAAAGAAGTATGCAGGGCATTCTTCGATTGCGAACGAGAATAGGATGCGCGTGCACGAGGAGAGTACTACTGTTCTCAGTAGTACTGGTGATGATGTTGATTTTGACGAGAACGCGGTGAGTAAGATGAGTTTACACACGGCACATGACGAGGAAGAGGAAGAGGAAGCAGATCAGTATAAGTACGCGATAGTGATCGACGCAGGGAGCACTGGTAGCAGAGTGCACGTGTTCAGGTTCGAAAAGAGAACGGGGGAGTTAGTCGATGATACGTTCGAGCAATTGAAACCGGGGCTATCGAGTTATGAGGATGACGCGGAAGCGGCCGGGAAGAGTTTGATACCGTTGTTAGAGAAGGCGATGGAGACTGTACCGGAACAGGAAAGAGCTGAGACACCGGTTGAAGTGAGAGCGACTGCTGGTTTACGGTTGATTAGTCCACAGTCGAAAGCGGATGATTTGCTCGAGAGCGTGAGAGATGTTCTGAAGACGTATCCGTTTTTGTTTGAGAAAAAAGATGTTTCGATCATGGGCGGCGAAGACGAAGGCGCGTTTCAATGGTTGGCTTTGAATTATTTGTTGAATAGATTAGATACTACGAGCAGCAGCGTTGAGAATGCGAAAAAGAAAGATCATCTTAATAGTAGCGGCGCAGGTGTTACAGTTGCCGTGATTGATTTAGGAGGTGGTTCTGTTCAGCTCGCGCACGCTATGGACGATAAGGTCGCTAAAAGAGCGCCAAAAGGGTACTCAAAATCCATATCGTTTCCAGGTGCCAAGAAACCGTTTGAAGTGTACGTTAAATCACATTTAGGGTATGGCTTAATGGCCGCCAGGGCTGCGACGTTGAAAGAAGCGAACGGTGGAAGCAGTCCGTGTTTACCAAAAGGCTCAGATCCGCGATACGTATATGCTGGAGAAGACTTTTCTGTGACTGGCGATGACGAGAAGAATTCAGATTACAAATCGTGCAGAAAACATGTCGAAAACATGCTCCACCTCGAATCAGAATGTGAAGTCATGGATGAATGTTCATTCAACGGCGCGTGGGGCGGCGATTTCAACTCAGCGCACGCGAAAGAGGTATATTTATCATCGTACATGTGGGATCGAGCGTTGAACGCGAAATTGATTCCGACAGATGCAATCGATGGCGAGTTGACTTTAGACGAACTCGAAGATGCAGCTAAGCTAGCGTGCGATACCGCTGAAACAGAAATTATGACTTCTTTTGAAAGCGTCGGAGAGAAAGATGCGGCGTTTCTTTGCACGGACTTGACATACATCGTCGCTTTATTGGAAAAAGGATTTGAGAAGAATGATTGGAAAAGTGTACGCTTAGTGAAGCAAGTCGAATATCGTGGACAAAACGTAGAGGTTGCTTGGGCTCTCGGAGCCGCTTTGAATGCCTTAGCAGCTGTGGCTGCTAAGAAGAAATGACTATAATTATTATTTCCAGCTTAACAAGTAGAAGATAAATTATAATTAAAAGAGATATTATTATACGCCAATGGGCATTTCGATATCGCGTGCTGCGGCTGATGAACTTTTTCCCGTTCCCGATAAGTTCGTAGCACTTTGTACCAATAAAGTAAGCGTGTACATCAACGCATTCGCCTCTTGCGACGATAATTTATCCCCGCTTTCCGCATTAACGAGCTCAAACTTCCATTTTTTCCCTGACCCGGTTTCCTCGGCATCTATCAGCGTCGCCGAATCTATCTTCAACTTCAACGCAGTTACGGCGCTAGAAATCGGTAACAACGTTTTCACTGGCGAACTATTCACTGCAACCATCGCGATCGTAGTATCTTTGCTCGTCTCATTATCCACGCAAACGCCTCTCCTCGTCTTGATCCCGAACGCAGCCTCTTGTTCGTTCGATAAACAAAAGTTCAAATAATCTTCCAAGCGCTCTTTCACGGCATCTGGATCACAAATTTTCACAAACTTATCGTCCCCTGTTTTCTCTACAATCTCAAACTCCATGCATACGAACGAATCTTGATCGGTCGTTATCTTCGCCTCGAAGATCTCGAGATCTAATCCTTCCAATAACCACGAAATCACTCTCATCAGACCAGGTATTGACTGAATAGAAATCGATATAAACGATCGATCTGTAAACCTCTCGTTATCGACGGTTATAATCACAAACGCGCACGACATGTCTTCATCTTGTGAATCCGCTATCTTCGGTGGTAATGGTGCTTTCGTATCGCTTTCATCGATTGATTTCTTTTTCGCTTCCGTAACGAACTTCTTTTTGCGGCGCGAGTAAGTACTACGTTTGAATGAGTTTTGTTCAGATCGCGATTGAGAGATGTGTTGAACGCGTGTTTGTGGTTTCATTAGCGATATAAGTGATCGCATTTGTTCGTTATGTTATCTATTTATGATTCGATCGATATTTATGAATTATATGAATATAACCGCCCTGATGCTGTGCTAAGGTTCTAAGCTGTCATAAATTCGAGCTCCTCTGGACTCTGAAATATTTCCATACTTCGCAGGTTTGAAAATCGTAAATCTTTCTTAAGATTGAACCCAGATAGTTTCTGAAACAGAACCGCGAACGACTCTGAAGATTTATTGAGTATCGCTTCAGATTTCTCAGCGACGACTATGCAATTGTTCGATTGACCGCTCGGTTCAGAGCAACAGAAAGAACGCGAAGGACCGAAACAGGAATCGAGCGTTCTCATGAACTCTACTACGGCACCAGTGTTTTCGGAAAATAAATTACATATTAATAATCCGTTTAATGACGAGAGACAGTCGTAGATTCCTTGGATGAATGATTTATTGAGGCATCTTTTCGGGATTTTCCCATCACCATTGTAACAATCTAAGAAGACGATACTCGCGCAAAGTTTCTTCGTTTTATATTCCTCGATGAATACATCCGCTGATTGCTCTACAATTTTCTCGTTCGGAAAAAGACTGAAAGTAATCGATGGATTTCGGACAGTCGCGTCGAGCATTTGCGTTGAAAGCTCTACGTTTTCAATAAGCAGGTAATCTTTCTTTTCTTTGAATACTGACGCGATGAAGCCAGAAAGCGCGCCCGTCCCGAAACCGAGGTTAATAACGCGTGTATTCGTTGACGTTCGTATGTTTACAACCCACCCATTATTACGACAACCGAGCGCTATTGCAATAGTTGCCATCGCACGAATGTATTCAAAACCAATCACTTCGCGGTCGATAGTAGCCTTAGAATCATCAGCGTTCTCACCATCGCTTTTCCATGTTTTATCATAAATCAAACCTTGTTCGACGTCGTCTAAATAAGCGCAAAGCCACGGGCCATGTCTTTTGATTTTTACGTTAGTTACTTTCTCTTCTTCTGATCTCTTTCTCTTCTTGCTCGTACTTTTACTTAAATGTTCTTTTTGAGAATAAAACAAGCTTTCGGGCGTATTCGCGAGATGATTGTAGTATCCACACTCGGCGAGAGGGTTGATGCGCGAGCCGGCTGAATAATCGGGACCGACTGTGATTATATCCCCTCGTTCTATGGTCTCTATCGCGCGCAAACAAACGCAGTGGCGAAACGTAAAATGATAAAACTCGCCGCTTCGCTCGCAGTTGAACGGTTTAGATACTTCTACTCTTGCTTTGCAACCGAACGTGAAATCTGACCAGTTGATACGATTACCACTACTCTCATATTTTCCATAATCACGTAAACCGTTCACATCGCATTTCAAATAGTCTATGAAATATCCACCTAAACCAATAGATTCGTCGACATCATCACCTTCAGATAAATCATCAAGAAATGCAAGTCTACTCTTTACCCTCCATCGTCTTGACGAACCTTTGATTTTCTTTTTGCCCGGAACATCCTCTCCTCCGTCTCCTGCGATCGCGCGTTTATTAGCTATCAACGCCACTAACTCGCCCCTCTCTGCTTTTCTGTAATCTAACCGTAATCCATTGTTAATTGTGAGAGTATTAATTTCAAATTCATCAAAAATGTCTTCCTCGTTCAACGCAAGTGATTGTGCGCGTTTAGTAGAACCGTCATCTTGTTCGGCATACATTTTTTGATTTTGAATTTGTACGAACTTGCAATATTTATTACTCGCGTAAAATTCGTGATATCCAGTCGACCCTTTCGGATCCCGATCATTCAAATCTTCCTTATAATGTTCGTATGGGTTTTCCAAGTACTCTAACAGCCAATGAAACGCGCCCGCTGGTTCCTGAATAACCTCGAACTCTTCACTTGAATGTGAACTCCTACTGATATATATATGCGGTTCACTCGCTTCTTCGAAATCAATTTTGCCTTCACAGAAATCGCCTAAAATGTAATCGTTATTGCACAATACATCCCATAAACCTTTCGCGCATACGCGTTGTTCGTTTTCGAAACCGCCGTCATCTTCTTCGTCATCACGGTCATCGTCGTTCTCCTTCGTCCTAGTTCCGCGACTACACAAAGTTTCTCTAATTTCGTTCTGATTCGGATACACGTAAACGCAAGACCCTTCGGGTAACCCGTTTCTGTACTCTCCATATATAACAACATCGCCCGCGAAAAACGCTAAGCATTTCTTACCCTCTCTCTTCCCTTCCCTTGAATAATACCCTTGATACATTAAATCACCTTCACAATCGTACTCGCATCCATATAAAAGACGACCGGTTCTATCATCGAACAATCCATAGACGTACGATCCATCATCCGCGATAACTTTCTTCACGTTATCCTCGTCGTCATCGTTTTTCGATCGTAACAGTCTCTCGAGCGATGGGAAACATCTTCGATCGTTCGCCTCTGCTGCATCGTTTTCTTTCATAAATCTCGCACGCGATGCGTTCGATCTTATTCGTTCGTTCGTTTCGTATTCGTCTTCGCGTGTTTTTGTGCGCGCGTTTTTACAAAGGAGAGCGTAAAGAAGTGCGTGGTTTTCCGCTCGCTTTCTTCTGTTGCGATAAATTTGATTATGCAATTGATGATAAGTTTTCTTCCCTATAAAAGGAATGCACTGCCTAAGATTTAGGGTTTCAGTACTAAATTATTTAGGGTTTCATTGAAAAGTACTACTGTACCCTATTAAAAAATAAATACATATCATCATTACTATTATCACGCGCGTCATTAATTTCACGACGACTCAGTCGCGACAGAGAGACAGAGGAGAGTGCCAGCGTCAGCAGCGTCCAAGCAGGTTCTGTTTTTGATCGATTTAACTTCCCGAGCTTGTAAGTGTGTTAAAATATAAACAGCTCTCTCTCTCTCTCTCTCTCGTACTTACATAAAATTCGCAAACGACACATATCAGCCGTCATTGGGAGAAGGAAAGAGAAATAGATAATAACTTGACGATGATGATGTTCACCAAAGCGAGAGCTTCGATCGTGAACGCTATGAATAGCAGTAGTAGTGGACAACGACGACTGCGACGACAAAGATCTTCGTGTTCATCTTGCAAGAGCCACGCTAGTGCGCTGAATGAGAACAGTCGTAGTGCTACTACTAATTATGTGAACTATGTGAAGAAGAAGAAGCTCTCGAGCGGTATGTACTTACAGCGAAGGCGAAGAGGAACAGCCGCGATTGAAATCTCGAGCAAAGCAGCTAAACGAGGATCCGTCGACGATGAAGATTACGCGGACGATGACTATAGCGAAGATGAGGACGATGAACGAGTCGAGAAAGCGACGTCGCCGACTGCGACTGTTAAGAAAGAACGAAGGAACGGCGGAGACGTAAAAAGTACGAGCGGCAACGACGGCGAAGAGTTCAAAATGGATGCTGAGAAAAATGGGAAGATTTTCAGGACGAAGGCTGGGAAAGCTTCGTACGGTATCGCGAGAAAAGACGGGAAAGAAGTCGATACGAACGCGAAAGATTTCCTGAAATTCAAGAAGCGCGCTGAAACGAAATTCGATGTCATCGCGTTCGTTGCACAGAATAATAAATGGGAGGATATTAACGAGGCAAGGAAGATTAGAGAATTCAGACAACGCGAAGGGTACGAACTTTTCACTGATTTGGAGGCGGACGCGGTGTATGAGAATCTTGATTTAGATCAAGAGACGCCGGAGTTTTTAGATCACTTGAAGTTCTTGGACGAGCAAGGGAACATTACTGGAAGAGCTTTGTTTGTATGCATTACTTCGTTTTGGATGAGATTGTATTATAACTTGGCGCAATTCGACTTGAACAAGGCGGAGTTGTTAGATATTACGAATAGAGCTTTGGTTCCGAAAGAAAAAGTGAGCGAATGGTTTACGTTCGCTACACAGAATTATAACAGATTGAATACGTTAGAAAAGAAAGAATATTACGATGCCGAGATTGTGAAATTGTTAAAGTTTGAAAAGTTAGTCGAGGACGATTTTAACGAATGCGTTAGACTTGGAGAGAATTGGAGATTGGATAGATATTACGGCGAAAATGAAAGTTTCGTTGCAGTTGATGGATTTGGGATGACTCAGCTAGACGTCGATAACGATCCGGTTTATAGAGCGTTTACGAAGTTCCTTGAACTCACCAAAAACGAACAAAAAGAAGAGGAGGAACGAAAAAGAAAAGAAGAGGAAGAAAAATTGCTCGATCGCTCAAAGCTCGAACGTATTTTCCAAGACGGTTCGAACGAACACCCGTTTTTACTCGACGGAAAGAAGTTAGAGACCTCTGGGTCGTGGAAAACGTTAGAAACCGATTTTGACCGTAAAGAGGCTATATTAAAAACCGAAATTGAAGCTCCCATCTTGGATGACGCAGACGACGGAGAATGGATAATTGACGGAGGATGGGATGTTTTGCCTGATCATACCGCGGTCGATGCGAGAGATGGTTCGGCTTTGAAATTTGTCGGCGTGAAACATGCTTTAGATCCAGAAACTGGTAAAGTTACCTCTGATTGGAACGAGGCTTACGATAGCGCGACTTGGATGTACGAACGTCCAGCGAACGCGACAAAGTTTCCCATATTGGAACCGATGGATCAAATCGATTTGCGTAATTTAAATGAAAATAAAATGCCGAGCATTGAAAAAATGGAAAAATATATGACTGCTAAATCAATTGCAGCTGGGGATGGTCGTAACGCCAGGAGAAGAGTGGGAGATCCTACGCGAAAAATGCTCACGAGATTAGAAAACGGAGAGACGTTGAAAGCGGTTGTTAAATCTTTAGATTTGTATCACGGTGCTTTAGTTGATTGCGGTACGGAAATTGATGGATTAGTTCCAATCGCGGAAGCAGATATGCCACGCGCACGCGTATTTCTTGCCGTTGGTACTGAGTTAGATGTCAAAGTATCTCGCGTTCACGCGAAATGGTGGCGCATCAGGTTTCCTCTTGAAGTTATGCCATTAGATCAAAATATTTTAAACGAACTGAAGAATGGGCATCCGCACGATTACAATTATCCTCCGATAAATATTTATCAAGGCGAATCGGACGAATTCGCTTTTCTCGATGCTGGTAGAGATATACGATCCGATGAAGCTATTGCAGCTGTGAATAAGAGGAAAGAAGAACAGTCAGAGAAGAGAAGATTAATTAAAGAAAAAGAAAAAGAGAGCATGAAACGTTACGAAAAGGCAACGACAAGAGCGAAGCTAGCGGCAGCGGCGAAATTAAAAAATAATAAAGATCTAATTCAAGAAGATAACGATGAGTTAAGTGATGAAGATATTGAGATTGCAGAAGCGCATGATCTCTCATCAAAACTACGTCGGCAATTCGAGGACGAGGAAGAAGCTGCTTTGAATAAAAGCGATGGTATGCAGATTGGCGCAATCGATTCGACTCGGATATCTGACAAACCTCGATCGAGTCGTCAAGATGAAGAAGATGCCGAAGAAGGGATCACACCCAATCGCGCTGCAGAAGATGTAGAACTCGCTAAATTGAAAGAAGGAAAAGCGTTTGTAGATCCGGATGCGGATGATTTGAGGGGAGGGGTTTTCGGCGTAGACGATACATGGGTCGATGATGACAATTTCGATGATGATGACGATGATCGCGAAACTTTGAGAAAACCAACAAATAACGTCTTAGGTATCAATGTCGATGATGATGATGATAAAGTTGATGGCGACGACGACGATGTCGTTGACGACGGACAATTTTTAATAACCGACGACGACGGCGATGACGCGTAAAGTAAGTACAGCAGTAAGCTTTTACGACGAGATAAGAACATTTTTGGACGATATAACGTTTTACCCACGCTTACAGTGGCGGCGCCTTCTATACATAAATTCTAGGGGTTTTTATATATTCATTTCGTGTATTTTATATAATGATAACAAGTTCTTCTATTATTAAGATTAACATTATTCGCTCGTCGTCGTCGTCGACGATACTTTCGACCCCTTAAAATTAAATATCAACTCCTCGTACTTTTCGTTCTCAATTCGTTCTTTTTCTTTCTCAATCCTCCTTTGCTCGCGTCTGTTTTGCCAAAACTGCTTCAACAAATCTGAACATTCCTCTCTTAAAACGTCCGCTCTGACGTTCACTTCGGGCATGATCGCGTGCGTCTTCAAACCATTAACACCGTTCGCTAAAGATTCCTCTTCATCTCTCGCGCCTAATAAAGCGCACCAACTCCCGTGCGCCCCTAACTGCGGATTCCTCGCTCCGTATACGACGTTCCCGACCCTTGCTTGCAAAATTGCTCCGGCGCACATCGCGCAAGGCTCTAACGTAACGTACAAAGTCGACTCCTTCAACCTCCTCCAATTCCCTAAAGCTTTCCTCCCTTCTTCGATGCACATTAACTCCGCGTGCGCTAACGGATCATCTCTCTGTTGTGATCTATTTCGTGTTCTCGCGATTACGTAATCGCCGTGCACTAATATCGCCCCCACCGGTACTTCGCCTTTCTCCATCGCCTTTCGCGCCTCTTCGATCGCTACGCTCATGTAGTGCTCGTCTTCCGCCTTCGATCTGTTCCTATAATCAGTAGCCGGTTCCATCGCCCGTTCCTCGTGCTCGGATTGCTTCTTCGTCTTCTTAGTATTACTATTATCGTTATTATTGTTATTATTACTATTCGCTCTCGTGTTAATGAATCTATTAAATCTTTCGTTGTTATCATTACTGTTATTATTCTTTCTCGTTGAAGGGAAAGAATTTGCGCGGTAGTAGTCATATTCACGCGCACTCCATTTCGCAGCGGCAGAGGAACGAGCGCAACGTGTTTCGGATGAGCAGAATCTGCTCAGGCCTGATTTTCGCGCTCGATCGATCGTTCTAACGGTCGAGATCATCGATCTCTATTCCTCTACTCTCTCTTACACTCGATCGATCGATCGATGCAGAGAGCAGCTGCTGCGTGTGTTCTCGTTATTATAAGAGTGCGCTCAGGCTATTGCTCGTTTGTTGCGTTATGTGTACACTTCGAATTATGGGGAAATGAGCAGGGAAATCCGGGAAATCGACTTTTTAAAAAATCGAGAAAAATAAACCTGTGAGTTTAGGGTTTAGGGTTTATACACTAAACCCTAAACAATATTAACATCAGTTGATTAACTGATGCTCATATTAAACTACTCGTTCTTCGCGTATTTGTGAAATTAGAAAGAAAGATATCGATACAACCATGAGCGCTTATTCGTGTCAGACGACGGCTCGTACTGCTACTACTCGCTCTTCCTCCTCCTCTTCCACTTCTACTTCTTCTACTTCTTTCGTGATCAGGAGTGCGCAAAGTAAACGAATCAGGAGGAAAGGGCGTTCCAGGAACATCGGCATGGAAACAAAATCATCATCACCATCATCATCGTCGTCATCGAACGCGGAACAGCTTACGAAGGAATCGGACGTAAGCGAAGAAACGGAAGCGATGAAGAAGTTCTTGGACTCGTTGAAGTACGACCAAAACGGGTTAGTCGCCGCGATCGCGCAAGATGTCGATACAGGAGCAATTCTGATGCAAGGTTTCGCTACTAGGGTGGCCGTACAGTATACTTTAGAGCATAGGAAGGCGTGTTTTTTTTCGAGGTCGAGGAAACAGTTATGGTGTAAAGGCGAATCGAGTGGGAATTTTATTAGCGTTGATAGCGTACACGTGGATTGTGATAGGGATTCTTTGATCTATTTAGGCGTCCCGAGTGGACCGACGTGTCATACTGGAGCGCATACGTGTTATTATAAAAGGGTCGACGGCGAGGACGGGTTAGTCGGAGCGGCGATGACTGATGGGAGACACAAGGCCGAAGAAGCTTTGACGACTTTGTACGAACTCGAGGCTACGATTGAAGAGAGGAAACGAGAACACGTCAAAGAAGGCTCGAAACCTTCTTGGACGAGGAGACTTCTTGAGGATCCGGCGCTTTTGTGCTCTAAAATAAGAGAAGAGGCGGGAGAGTTATGCGAAACGTATGAGAAAAATGAGGGAAAGGAACGAGCTGCGAGTGAATGCGCGGACGTTTTATATCACGCCATGGTACTCTTGAACGTACAAGGCGTCGAGATTGCGGACGTCATGGAGGTTTTAAGAAATCGATTCGGCGTCTCTGGCGTGGAAGAAAAAGCGAAAAGATCGCCTAAAACTAAGCTCATCGATCCAACGACGACTTTAAAGAAATAATTGTAGAAGTTGTTTCATGCAAACATTAATGATTTCATATTTGTATTACGTATTGGTACTTGAATAAATAAATATATATACACAAATATATAGTACTACAATTAATTCGTAACTAATAATTTTATATGCTGCTGATGGTACCTAGTACTGGTAATACAGTAATACACACAATTGTTTCAGAGTAATTCGTTTTTCGTGATCGCTGTTGATAATTAGTTATAACAAAATCATCGGCGAGTCTTCGTTTTGTTCAAAGACTTCGTACATTAACGAATACGAATTGATTGCCATATTCATAATGAGGACCAACAGTGCCATATTATAGTATATTAGTAGTTTCTCTCTCTCGCTCGCTCGCTCTCGTGTGTGTGTGTGTGCTTTGTCTATGCTTTGCTTAAGGCCGTGTTGACTGGATAGATTAAATACTGCAGCAGGAACGAAAAAAACGCATGAAAAACAAAAAGAAAAGTAGAAAATATAATTATTTCGCTCCGAACTTCTTTATACATAAACACGCACGTATAAACGAATTAGTTTAAAAAATATGCCATTCGATCTCATCGTAAGTCGTTCTTCGTCGCGTTTCTTATCTCGTTCGCTCTTTTTGTTGTTGTTGTTGTTGTTGTTGTTGTTGTTGTTGTTGTTGTTGTTGTCGTGTTTATGATCTTTAGAAATCAACGCATTTCTTGAGATCATAAAAAATAATTAATTCCATATCCTTCGTTCATACGAACAAACACAAATTAATGATCGTGATTATTATTATTATTATTATTATGTATATATAGACGGGCCGATTTATTCCGGACAAATCAAACATCTGGCGTGATTGCGTCGATGGATATTACGATTGGGTCAAAGAGCACATCAACGAAGGCGCGCCGTTGAACGAAGCGGACCACTGCGGCGACCCTCCGTTACTTTTAGCAGCTGGAAACGGTCATACGGCCGTGTGCGATTTGTTAATTTCGGAAGGCGCGGATATTCAACAAGCCGGTTTAATGAAGGATACGCCTTTACAACGCGCTGCACACAACGGGCACTTGCAAACGTGCAGATTTTTAATCGAAAACGGGGCAGAAGTTGACGCCTTGGATGGCGGAGATAACACCGCCATGCACTGGGCGGCTATGCGCGGACACGTCGAGATCGTGAATTATTTGCTTCAAAACGGAGCAAATAAGAACATTAAAAACGCACAAGATAAGTTGCCGATCGATTTATGTCAAGCGGTTTGGAGTGATTCGTATAAGTACGTGAGAGAGGTTTTAGCGTAAGATTATTATATTCGTCTTTTTTTCGTTTTGTATATATGAACAAAAATGTCTCTTTCTTTTCTCTCTAGCACTCGCGCTTCTTTTTTACAGCTTTGTTTGCGAAGCGTGCTTGCCGCCAGGGCGTTTGGCCTCCTTTTCCTTCATCTTGGTCTCTTCTTCTTTCGTTTGAGAAGGAGTCGCGTGGTAGACTAAGACAGGGCAGTTTGCTTTGCGCATAACAGAATCGGCTACGCTTGAGCCTTCAATAATTTTCGTGAACCAACTCTTGTCGTGCTTAATTACGACAATCATCGAAGCGTTAATATCGAGAGCTTTTTGTGCGATAATTTCACTCGTCGTATTGAACTTTACATTCAAAATAGCGTCCAATTCAATCGCCGGCTCTGGTACTGCCTCGTTAAGCGCGAAAGCTCGTTCGTCGTGCTTTTTTCTCACGAAATCGTACGTTTGTTTTAGGATATCTTCCAAGAGGAGCTCGGTCGCCTTGAGTTCGTTTTCCCAGAACTTCGATTGAGCTGCTCGATCCGCTGAATTATATCTCGCAATCGCAGCATCGAGCGTCCACAAGCCGTCTGGTGGGAGCATGTATCTAGTATCATGAAAAGTGAAAGAAACATACATATAATACATATTGTTAAGTGAGTTCAAAAGAAATATTTATTTTTATAGTCGCGTTCGATATACCGGTTCAGTTGAAGATCGTCTGACCTTTTCGTTGTGAGTAGCTGGTCATCAATCGCCTCGGATAAAATATACACCTGCGAGGAAAACACACAAAACGATATATACAAAAACAAATCATTACCCCCCTAAATCATCTTGATCCGATACATGAATCAAATGAATCAAATCTCCCGGTCGATAGATGTTATCGACGACCCAACTCGTAACTTTCGCGCATTCCTTAACTCCTTTATCCTGTACGTATAGAAAAAATAAAACGTAAAAGATACAAATTAAGTATCCAAGAAAAAAAAACTCACCACGGCAACGATCAAATGTCGATCAAACTGGTCGCTTAATCCACTCAATTTCGGTGGATAAACTCGGTTATATGAAAGCATCCCGTGTAGGTATTCTGGCGCATTTCCAGGTATCATGACCGGTACGGCGTTACTTTTTAACTCATCCGCAGTCCATTCGTTCGTGCCCGATATAGGATCGTGTAAGTTCGCTCGCCAGTTCTTTGTTTCCGTGCGCTTTTTTTGCGCACTGCGACGAAGAGAGATCGTGCGCGCGTCGAACGCGAGTTGTCTCGTGATCGATTGCATTAACGTGTATTGTGTGTGTGTGTGTGTGCGCGTGATTATGCGCGATAAAAATGAAGCGCAGGCGAGTTTAAATAAGTTCTCTGTGCCACATGTTTGACTTTGTATCTACATTTCGTTCGTCTACTCTTGGATATTTAAAATAAAAGTAAGGCTACTACACGTCTCACTCTTCGACTACTTATCGCCGATGGAATTATCGCAGCCGACTAAATTGACGTAGAACTGAATGCCTTGGAGTGAAAACAACACGTCGTCCCGTTGTACGAGCATGCTCACGCGTCTCGCATACTCTTCGCGTCCAACTTTGATCAACAACAGTCTCGCATCGGCTAAACGATCACATGCGGTTGAAAAATCGCTCGGAACCATCTCGCGGATCCTCGCTTCTTTGCATAATAACGTGTACTGTCTCAATAGTTCGTTGAGCGTTATTTCCTTTGCTGTTTTGTTGAAGTCTGTGCGTTTACCGAACGTGCGTACGCATGCGCAGAGAATCATTTGCTGTTGTTGCGGTAAAGCGCGAATGGTCTCTACGACTGGGTTTTGAAACATTTTCGATATCGCGCGAGCCATGTGCGAGACTTTAACTTTTCGAATCGGTGGGAGATTAGCGAGAGCGCTTTCGCCTTCTATGATTTCTCCGTTATCGCTTATAAGACATCCTTCGCGTTGGATTGATTCGTAACGGTTGCGCGCTTCTTCGACGCATAACTGCGCAGCGTCAGTGCACACGCGCAAGGCTTTACGCATATCACCAGTTTGAGAGGAGACTTTTCTCGCACATAATTCGAGCGCGTTTTGTTCAAATGCATCGAATTTAACGACTCGTTCAAGAAGTAATTGTTTGAGTTGCACAGAAGTGTAAGCCGTGAACGCGACTAAAGCTGGTTCGCAACCGCGAGCGCGAAGTCTTGGCAAAGCCTTATCGGTTAGATTCATCGCGTTCGAAACGCCTACGAGAATGCATCTAGAGTTTGGAAGCGATGGTAGTGCAAACAATTCGTATAAAATTGCCGCATCTCGATATTCAAGTTGATCCATTTCGTCGAGGAGAATAATAATCATCGAACGTCCTGGAGACGAATTCATTAATTCTAAGCGATGGTCCCGACGGTTATCGTTTTCTTCTTCGTGATCGTTCTGACAATATCGATCCGTTTCGCCAGTCGCTTTACCGCCACTGAGAAATCTACGCAAAGCTGCAATTTCTGCGCAAACTTCGTACATATCCGAGCACTCGGCTTGGCCTCTAATCTTATCTTGCTCGGTTGGCACAATATTCAACTGCTCGCATATGCGCCTAAACACGGAAGTTGGTTTTCCTTGAATAGCCATGCAATTGATAGAGCAGACCTTTGGACGCGATTTCTGATTACCGCCACTGGACCATTTCTTAACAATTTTCTCAACGGCACCGAGCGTGAGCGATTTCCCAGTACCCGGTAAACCTCCTACGTAAATTGAGCCAGAGCGTTGGTCTCGCAAGCAACTTTCAACGATCGTCGTTATTTGACGCAACTCATCATCTCTTTGCGAAATGAACATCTTTGCTTCTTCGTTTTGCAAAGATAAAGCGCGAAATACTTCGTTTACGGTAAACTGATCAAGCGGATTGAACGCTTTTGAAGCCACGACGAGAGCTTGACTATTTTTATTTTGCTCATGCAAACGCGAACCAGTAACTCTTGACATTAAAAACGATGTATCATTAACGTCATGTTGTTGTTGCTGCTGTTGTTGATTTTTTTGATGATATTGGTTCGTTATATCTCGTGGTGCATTCGACCTATGCGTGCTTGGCGCATACGTTGCCGGAGAGGAACCATTGTTGATGGTACTGTTAAACGTCGTGTTTCCGAGGTATTTCGGAACGCGTTCAGTACCTCGCCACTGCTTATTCATATCGCTTCGATTTTCGACTGCGAGTGCATTCGAAAACTTTGCCTCGGCGCTCTCGAATACTAACGCTCTTTGTAACGCTAATTCACCACTCGTCGGAAGACTCCTACCGTTACTCGTATCGACCGAACCGTAATACCCGCCTACGCCTTGCTGTTTATTCCTTCTCTCTCTATCGACCATGCTTTTCAACTCAATTAAATCTCTATATTTCGGTTCAAACCCGGTCATTTCAAAGTACTCACTCAACATTTTCTCTTCTACGTTGTTCTCGTTGTCGCGCTCATTATTATTCTCGTTCGCATCATCTCCGTCTTCGTCGTCGTTCTCAACCTTTGCTGGCCGTTCTAAAAGTCCGTGCACGAACGCTTTCAACTCCGTGAACTGTTCCGAATCTTGCGATTGTTGTTGCTGTACGCCGAACTCATCCTCATCATCTTCTTCTTCGTCGTCCTCGATGCCTACGATCGAAAAACGTTCGTTTTGCTCTTCCTTACGCGGTCGTTGCCTTTGTTCGACTTCGTTCAAGAAGTTGTGCCGAGCTGTCATCGGCGCTGATTTCGATTTTTGAATTTTTTTCGAATCCTTCTTCTGCGCAGTCATCTCAGTCGCATTAAAGTTAACCGTTCTTCGCTCCTTCTCGCAAACATGTTTACTGTTCTTACAGAGAACAGGGGCATTAGTCGCCACTCGCGCTCTCTTGTTCCTCTGTTGCGCGTTCTCGCCCAAGAATCTCATCACTTCCATGCGCGAACGAAGTTTCCTCTCGCATGGAGTGAAGTAATATTTATCCGTGCCGCCCTTGGTGGAACCGGACTTCCTGGTCTCGATTGCGACGCGCCATCCAGGGGCGAGATGGAAGCCTTCTTGCTCGAGGTCTTTTCTTAGTTTCTGGAGCACTTTTGATTCTTGATCGTTCATCTGTTTATGTTTAATCGATTAATCGATTAATCGATTAATCGATTATGATGATGATGATTTGTAGCGCACGGGAAGTTTTTTGAATTTTGAATTTTTTGAATTTTTGAAATATTGAAAATCGTCTAAAAAGATTGCCAATGTGCTCGTATGCATAGTGCGGAAGGTACTACTAAAATAGGTAAGTATATGACGCGTGTATTACTACTATGGTGCTAGTACAACTAAGTAACTATAACTAAACGGTACGAATGATGCGTAATAATTAATATTCGTTAGGTTGCCATTGCTTAAAAAAGTCGTTCCCTTTATCGTCGACGACGACGAACGCGGGGAAATCTACGACGTCGATTTTCCAAATCGCCTCCATCCCGAGCTCTTCGAACTCTTGCACTCGAACGCGCTTGATGTTATTTTGAGCCAAAATAGCGGCTGGGCCGCCGACTGAACCTAAGTAGAAACCACCGTTTTCTTTACACGCCTTAGTGACTTTTGTCGAGCGGTTTCCTTTTGCTAACATGATCATTGAACCGCCGGCTTTTTGGAATTGGTCGACGTAAGCGTCCATGCGACCCGCAGTCGTCGGTCCAAAGCTTCCGGACGGTTTACCTTCCGGGCATTTCGCTGGACCTGCGTAATAGACTGGATGGTCTTTCATGTATTGTGGTAACGGTAAGCCTTCGTTCAAGCGCTCTTGAAGTTTCGCGTGCGCAATATCTCTTGCGACGATTAGAGAACCGGTAAGAGATAAGCGCGTTGCTACGGAACATTTCGATAACGTTTTCAAGACTTCTGACATTGGTTGATTCAAATCAATTTTAACGACATCGTTCGTCATTGCACTAGTATTTTCGCCATCATCGCTACCGCCTCCTAATTTAACTTCTGGGAGATATTTCGCTGGGTCATCTTCCAATTGTTCAATGAACACGCCATCTTTCGTTATTTTACCGTGCGCCTGTCTATCCGCCGAACACGAAACGCCTAAACCGACTGGACAAGACGCGCCATGTCTTGGTAAACGAATTACGCGAACATCGTGGCAAAAATATTTCCCCCCGAATTGAGCACCAATACCCATCTCTCTAGTTATTTCTAATATTTCCTTCTCGAGCTCTAGATCTCGAAACGCTCTACCGTAAGCGTTACCGGTCGTAGGTAAAGTATCGTAATATCTCGCCGAAGCCATTTTAACTGTTTTCAAGTTCTGCTCGGCCGATAAACCACCGACAACGAACGCTAAATGATACGGCGGACATGCGGAAGTACCAAGTAATTTAATCTTTTCTTGCAGAAACTGCTTCATTCGTTTAGGGTTCAATAAAGCCTTCGTTTCCTGAAAAAGAAACGTCTTATTTGCCGACCCTCCTCCTTTCGCCATGAAATGAAAATGATACTCTGGAACTAAATCACCATCATCATCTTTATTCGACGACGTAGAGCTACTACTAGTCGTGGCATATAAATCAATTTGCGCAGGTAAATTAGACCCAGTATTCTTCTCCTCGTACATCGACTGCGCCGCTACTTGACTATACCTCAAATTCCTCTTCACGTACGCGTCGAAAACGCCTCTCGAAATCATCTCCTCGTCCGAACCGCTCGTGAACACGCCCATGTCTCTATACGCGCTCACAATAGCGGTCCCGGTATCTTGACAGCCCGGCAAAACTTTCCCAGCAGCAACGCACGCGTTCTTCAATAGCTCCAAAGCGACAAACTTATCGTTCTTCGAAGCCTCTTCGTCGTCTAAAATCATTCGTAACTGCTTCAAATGCCCCGCTCTCAATAAATGTGCAATATCAATCATGGCCGTTTCAGTCAAAATCCTAATCGCCTCATCGTCGACTTTCAAGAACTTCTTCTTCGTGAAATCCTTACTCTCGATGACTTGAACGAAATCTTCGGTTATTTTTCTCCACTCTATTTCCTTCAGCTTTTCTTGTTCGAACACTTTTTGGTACTCGAACTGAACGACTCCCGTTTTTACGTCTTCTTCCTTCTTCGTCTTCTTCTTCGTCGTCGTCGTCGTCGTATTCGTCGTTGATGAACTACTGATGTTCTTTGAAGATCTGTGGAACGAACATCGAGCGTTAATGAAAATCGATGACAACGACGTCGACGTCGATTGATTACAGTAATCGATGAATTTTCGTACGGGTTGTTGATTTGCAGCGCGTTGTCGGATGTATCTACGTGCGATTTGCGTAAACATTTCTCTCTTCTTCTTCCTCTTCTTCTTCTTCCTTTGTGAATTATATGTAAAGTTCGAAGGTGATGAAGGTCGCGAGAAAGCATCAGTGGAAGATATTTTCAAAAAATTGTTTAGGGTTTAGGGTGTCGATAAGTAATAAAAAATCGGTCTTTTAAAATAAATAATAGATATAAAAACATTGATCAACCACGGCACTCATAACAACGCGCTGAAGAAATGTCGCAACTAACGAGTGATCGTGGAAAAGAGATGACGCGAATGAAGGAATTACCTAAATTCCGAGTCGCGTCGTCGAGGAACAACACTAATTTGATCACCGAGACCATAAATGATTCAGTAGTAGTCGTCGCAGAAGAACGCGATGAAGACGAAGATCTAGATAACGTTCCAGATTTGGTTGACTTTAGGAAATGGATCGCGGCAGCAGCGCTCGCGAAGAAAGATGCAGAAGCTAAAGCTCTGCGTTGTAGTAGTGATGATGAGGGTAGGGATGATCACGATTGTGGAGCTTTTTGTTCGTTGAGTCTTAAAGGACTCGCGTTAGAGACGCTCGTTGAAGAGGAAGAAGTTGATGAACGAGAAGAAGTCAACGCAAGTAGTACGAGTGAAAATTTTCAAACAGCGACGACGACGGCGACGCGGGAAAAGAAAGATGACGATGCGAAGATTAGAAAGCTTTTACAAGAACGTTTGAGGTTTGAAAAAGCAAAGAATCGAGTGTATGAACGAAACGTGAAAGCGGAAGCGCTGGCAATGGCGAGGAGGATTTTGGCCGAGGAGAAGAGGAGAAAAGGAGAAAAGTCTCTCGTGTCAGTAAAAGAAAGAGTTCGCGCGCAAGAGGAAAAGACGAATGAAGCGAATATTAAAATTAACTTCGAGGAAAGGTACAAAGAGCGAACTGAGTTAATGAAACGAAGGAAAGAAGCTCGGCAGTCATCATCATCATCATCGTCATCATCTTTATCCTCTCCTAATGCTGCAACCACCACTTCTTCAGAGGTCGGTGAGAAGAAAGCGTCGGTAGTAAATAATGGTAAACCCGAATGGAACGACTCGTTTGCAACGGAACAGTTACCGAATAGATTTCCAGAGGCACCTATAAGGAGCCCAATAACAGTCGAAGAACTGAGAAGACGCGAAAAAGAGAAACGAAAAGAAGCTTTAAAGAAGAAAGTTGGTTCTTCGACCGTGAAAACATCAGCGACGCGAAAATCATCATCGTCGAGAAGTTCGTCGTCGTCGTCGTCTCGGTCGTCTTTAACGTCCGTCCTTCAAAGCTCGCGCAGATTGTTTAACTGATTTAATTATTTATATAAAGTAGTAGTAATGCTGATTTAATTTATTCAACGTAAAATATTATAATTATGGCTAATCGTTTTACACACAATGTTCGTCTTCTTGTTCGTCTTTTTTATTTGTCCTTTTTTGAGTCTCTTCTAACGTATTCCTCCTCCTCTTCATCTTCTAGGCCCAACAATTCGAGGAAACCTCCCAAGGGGTCATCTTCTTCTTCGAGCTCTCGAGGCGTTTTTTTCTTTTTCGGCTTCATCTTTGGCTTTTCGTCCTTAATCTTGCCTCTTCTACTCGCGTTCAGAGTCGCGCCACCGGCGACGACGTGCCCGTCGCCTCGCACTGAGTCGTCCTCCTCTTCGATTTCATCGCCTTCTTCGTCTTCTGCGGGACCGAGCAACTCCTCGGCAATAGCATCCGTCATCGATTTTACATTCCTCGATAACTCGCCGGCGTAATAATTCGCTTGATTCGCGAGCCAATTAAACGTGTCTTCGTCCTCGGTTATCCCAGTCGCGTAATTCGCGCTCGACGCCGGTACTCTTCTCCCTCCACTTTCTTCGCCGGTGAGCCACCCCCAAAAATTATCATCCTCGTCAGGCGGTGGTTGACTGTTATATACGCTGCTGTGTCTGTGTTCATAAATAAGTAAGCGTACGTTAGTGAGTTTAAAAATATATACGTAAGGAAAAGAGTAGAAAGAAAGCGAGCGTGATGATGATGGACGATGTCGACGATGATGTCGATCATTCTCTCTCTCTCTCTCGTCATGAAATGCTCCAGCGAATGAATTTCTTTTTATTCGTTCGTTTTGTTCGTTCGAGAACGAACAAAACAACCTCCCATTCTCTCAACAGAACGAGGAGGATGTTTTTATTATGGAAAACCGCGCGCGCGCTTTTGCGTCGCCATTGGACGATCTGAAGACCAATCGCACTCTCAAACAAACGAAACGGAGACATAAAATACAAACTCGATTCGTATTCGCGATTCACGCGCGAAACATAAATTCGCAAACGCGATCTCCTCTTCGTCCAAGTCTACATCTTTCGCTTAAAAAACTTCTCGATCGTTTTCACTGCGTGGACACACGAACAACAAAAGCGAGGAAACAAAACGATGATGATCGATCGACACAAACCTCGCATCTCTCGAATACGGATTAACATCCTCCGACTGCGCGCTACTCGCACCCATTTGCTCTAGCCTCGGCGCATCGCCGTACCCATTAGCAGCAGACACCGACGCCGTTTGCCCGGCATTCACTCGCCTCATTTGCGACATTTTCAGAAGTTTCTCGCACGACGAGTTCATGTCGCCATCTTTCGCGTCCAAGACCGAGCGAACGACTATTGGGTCCAAGTCAGGGAACATGTCCTCCAGAGTCCTGCACGCGGCCTCGAACGTCGGGTCCTGCGACATCTCTCTTAATCTTAATCTCTCTCTTAATCTCTCTCTCTCTCTCACTCTCTTTCAAACGCAAATCGTATAAGGCGTGCTGGTAAGTTTTACTGTTTTTTTTATTTTATTTGTTAGGGTTTAGGGTTTTTAGGGTTTAGGGTTTATTGCTTTTGTTCATTTAGAATTTGAAGGAGTATCATAGTTTGTTATTAAATAATCAATTAATTGATTGATTGATTGAAAGAGAGAGAGAGAGAGAGAGAAACGATGATCACTTATTCCAAGAAGACTATATTCGTGCTGCTACTTTCTTTAAGAGCATCGGCGGTGATCCATAACCAAATCCATGACTGCGACGAGACGTTTCAGGTCTTGGAACCGGTGCATTATTTATTGTACGATTACGCGTTTCAGTCTTGGGAGCTATCGAGTGAATACGCGTTAAGGTCGTACTTATACGCGTTCGTGTTCAGTTGTATCGTATTTCCAGTGCGGGTAGTGTTACTCGTGACGGGCGTTGAACATGCTCGGAAGAAAATTCTGTTCTATTTATTGAGGGCGTGCGTGGCAGTGTTCACCGCAAAAAGCGACGCGCTCGTCGTCGTTGAAGCGATAAGAATGGAAAGAAGAGTAGGAGCCGTATGTCTGTTAGTCATGAGTTTTAGTACCGGGTTCTTCTGCGCGGCGACGAGTTTGTTAGCGAATACGTTCGCGATGGCGTGCGTGAGTAGGGCGGTTGCAAACGCGCTCGCGTATCAGAATTTTTGTAGTAGTAAGAGTAGTAATAATAGCAGTAATAGGAGGAGTAGTAGTAAGAGTAATAAGAAGAAGAAGAGGAAAGAAAAGGTTTCCGACGAAGAAGAAGAAGAAGAAGAAGAAATAGTAGAAATAGAGGAGGTTGTAATCGAGTCGAGGGCGATGGAACGCGCGTGCATGTGGTGCGTCGTAGCGGTTATCGTTGGTTGGCCTTTTGCAGGTATCGCGTGCGTTCCTATTGGAATCTTTTCGGTTTGTATTATTCGCATGAAAAGAACGTTTAGGGCGATCGTAGTACCTAGCTTACTGTTGATGCTCATTTCAACGTTTTGCGATACACTTTTTTATGGCGGGTTCTCAAACGGATTCTTGAGGACGAAATTGATAAGTTCGGTGTTTAATCTCATAAAATATAACGTCCGAGGGACTGGGGGGTCGGAGTTATATGGAACGGAAAATTATTCGTTTTATTTTCGAAATTTATTCTTGCATTTCAACGTTGCGTTTTTGCTCGCGCTTCCAGCGCCTTTATTAGCTTTCTTTTCGCACGTGTTGCAAAATATTCGTCAGAGGAACAAAGAATTAAAGAAGAAACAAACAACAAACATAACAACAAAATTGGTTCCATGGAAGGCTATGATGGTATGCGCTTTGCCGTTCCACGTTGCTTTGATTTTCTTTTCGTTAATGCCGCATAAGGAGGAACGATTTTTGTACATCGCCTACGGACCGCTCGCGTTATCGTGCGGAATTTCAGTTGCAGCGATTTTTGATACGTTTCGCATATTTAAACGTATTAAACTCCCCGGGAAAGAAAATAGCATATTCGTGAAAGGTATAAGACGTGCGATGTCGTTACTTGCCGCAGAGTTTGGTATATTGTTGCTAATAGTTTTTATGCTGGTTTCGGCATCAAGGACGTACGCTCTCGTGTCTTATTACGGCGCGCCAATAGAAATATACGGCGCATTACCTTCAAAACCGCACGGATGGTTGCCTGATAGGAAACTTCAGGATGAAATCAATGTTTGCGTAGGCGATGAATGGTATAGGTTTCCATCACATTTTCATTTACCGAACGAAAGATATAGATTGCGATTTATCAAAGGCGCTTTTGCTGGTGCGTTGCCGATGTATTACGAAGGTAAAGCTTTGCATGGTACCGCTGGTGCACCAGAGGGGTTGAATGATAAAAACCAGGAACACGAAAGACAATGGTTCCACAACGCTACTGAAAGATGTGACTTTCTCATCGAAAGCGATGAGACAAAAGATAGTGAGAAATACTTTGACAAAGATTTAGGATGGGACATCGTAAAGAGTTTACCATTTTTGGATAATTCAAAGTCTTCGCATTTCCTCGCTCGAACGCTTTATATACCAGGGTATTCAGAGAAGCGCAACGTTTATACGCAGTATCATCTGAAAGTTCGAACTAAAAATTTAGAAACTGGAGAACTATTAGAGTTGTCGTGATTATATCAAGGCATTTTTTTGAGTTTCGATTTATAATATTTATTCGAAGTGGAACGTCTCTAAAGTTACCGAAATGAACGGTATGTTTAATGGAGCTTCATCGTTCGAGCAAGTATCGGTACACAATGGGAAGGATCAGGCGCAAAGGCTCAACAACAATCAATCTTTTTTGGTGCCGATGCTTTTAACGCCAAGTTTGCATGCAAAACTTCGGTAGACGGCCCGATATCTTCGCGTAGAAAAGAATCTCAAATAACACCCTCGATTTGGCGCTCTATGTAATTACGATCTTTTTCCAGGTATTATTTGTAAATTAAAAACGAGCTACGAAGCTATCCAATTTAATTGACACCTTCCCATTCGTTCGAGAAATCGTTCAGAAATCTAACCATGACTTCATGCCTTCCACATGCTCTCTTCTTCCCGCTCTCGGTCTTCATTAAATCCTTCAACTTCAACAACTTTTCGTGAAAATGATTAATCGTCGGGTTCACGTTGCCGTGATTATTCACATACTCCTCCTTCGTTAAACCGACGTTCGGCTCTATACCTGGTACGTACATCGGGTTCCCTTTCGCTCCACCGAAACAAAACGTCCTCGCGATCCCGATCGCTCCAATCGCATCTAGTCTATCCGCGTCTTGCACAATCTTAAATATCAAATCGTTTCTCACATCGTCTTCATCAACAACGGCACCGCCTATTTTGCTTTCACTATTATTACTAAGTTCTTCCTTAAAACCCATTTGCGAAATGATCTTCTTCACCAAATCTATTCTATCATACTCAACTAAAACTTCGTTCAAAACCTCGTCTAGCTGCTTTTCCAAATCATTTCCCGTCGTTCCCTTTTTAGCATATTTATAATCCCTCACATCGTGTAACAATGTCGTTATTTCAATCAATTCGAAATCTGCGTTTGTTGTGATTCCTTCAAATTCTTCTTTCGCGATCGATAAAGCGGTGTTACGAACGCGATGGATGTGCCAGAAATCGTGCGATCCATCATGGTTCGCGAGTTCGCGTTTTACGTATTTTTCGACTCGTTTAACGAGCTCGGTTTGTTCGTAAGACATCTTCGTTCTTGTGCGCAGGTAATTATGTGAGAAAGGTGGTTTTTGAATTTCCCCAACTACCGACTAAATTCAAAATGTGAAAATGAACACCTCAACACCTAATTCTTTGCAATGTAGGTAGTCTCGTTATACATAATCCTATATATAATACACTATGCTTTCTATTGCTCTAATACTGCTACCTTTTTTTCTTGTTTCTACTGTTATTTTGTTTCAAAGATAAGCAATCGAGCTCTTCGTCGAGCATTTGAAACCTTTGTGAGATTAAAATGTTCTCGCCTAAGCGTTGTTTTTTTTCAATCAAGAAGCGCTCTTCGCGGAAGTTTTCATCACTTTTTTCTCTGTATGCATCGATGACGAACGAGCACGCCTCTCGAACGTCGCTTAAGCGTTTGACGCGTACGTTTGTTTCGCTTTCGATGAATGCGCTGACTTTGCCGCCGTCTTCGGGAAAATGGAGCGTAAGAGCGCATCCGCGAGACGCGCATCCAGGGCGACCGGCTCTTCCAGATCTGTGCACGTACGATTCAGAGTCTTTCGGGAATCCACAATGGATGACGAGTTCGACGCCTGGGAGATCGATTCCACGCGAGGCAACGTCCGTAGCGACGATGATGTCTATTTCGCGCTTGCGAGCTTCTGAAAGCGTCGTATCTCGTTGATTTTGTGGCAAATTAGAATGTAACGTCCTGACTTCAACGTTGTTATTACTACCCTGTTCATTTTGTTAGATTATGAAGAAGAAAGAGAGAAAGTTATTATATTAAACGTTAGAATAGTGAGTGATTAACAATATCCTGCAGTAATCGTTGTTGTTTTCGCGGTTTCGCAAGATAAATATATATAAATGGCTCGGAATGGTTTTTGTGCACATCGACGCTCGTCTAAAAGCGTCTCAACAGTCTAACATGTGAAAATTGTGTATCTTCATCGCCAATATATAAAAACATACATAAATCTTTATCAATAAATAATAACATATATGTTCCTTTTTTTGTATAGTTTCAGAGAATTGTAGTCTTGTAAACGTTCACGAAATCATCCGCGAGGAATGACTAAATAACGTACGAGTATTTTCTTCATTAACCGAGAAAGACAGAGGAAACCATTCGAAATATATATATGCAAGCATACCAATAAAAATCACGAACAAACAAAAGAAATCAAAACGTACCATCGCAACTACTTCTTTTTGCAAAGCAACTTCAATCTTATCACATAACGATTTTGTTTCAACAAAACATAAGCACTGTGTTTTGTTAATTTTATCCTCTGAAGCATTTACGAATCCTTTGAATGCGCTAAGAATGGCTTTTGCGTAATTTGCGGAAACTTCGTTATCGCTGTTACCTTTAGCCACCGTGCAGGAACAGTGCGCGACATTCCCCCCAATCTCAACTATTATTTGATCATCTAAATTACCTAATTTATTATTATTATTATTATTATTATTATTATTATTATTATTATTATTATTATTATTATTATCATCATCATCTTCTTCTGCTCCGGATGAAATTTCTTTATACCCGACGCATAAGGTCTTATTAAGAAACCTACGTAAATTCGCCCGCGCCGTAGCGGTCGCGCATATAGTCTGACACGCCCCAGGTGGCCTCAACACATCTAACACATCGTTCTCGAACCCACCATCGAGCAATCGATCGATCTCGTCCAATATCTGCACCTCGATCTTACTCAAATCGAGCGCCTTCATTTTCTTCAACTCTAACAGCCTCCCAGGCGTACCGACGACAAAGACTGGCTTATTCTTCCTTAAATCCTCGCAATCTTTCTCGTGCGATCTTGTTCCACCGACTAACAACGAACACTTGAGTCCATTCGCTGTTTCGAAAATCATCTTTGCCTTCTCGAACACTTGAAGCGCGAGCTCTCTCGTCGGCAATATCGCAATCGCCCTCACAAAGTGCCCGCGTTCATCATCGCCATCGCAACATTCACCACCACCACGACCATCAGTAGAGGATACCAATCGAATCAACGAAGGCATCAGAAACGCTAAAGTCTTCCCCGAACCAGTCCTCGCGGCTATTAAACCATCTCTTCCATCTTTCAAGCGCTCCATCGCCTTCACTTGCACGCGCGTCCATTTCTTAACATTCATCTCGCGCACGATTTCACAAGTTCTCTCGTTTATCCACTTCGAAGGTTTTACGAGTTCCTCCGAAAGATCTTCTTGCATCCGCGTCGTCGTCGTTCTTCGTCCTCTCGCATAAGCGAGTTCCATTTTAGTTTCCTGCCTTCTCTCGTCTCTCTCTCTTCTGTCGTCGTCTTCGAGCAGCGGCGGCGGCGGCGGCGGCGGCGAGAGTTCACTCGTTTCTTTTTCGCGCATTCATAGCGTTCTCCGTTTCGTCGTCCTCAGTGAAACGATCTTCGAACTTCTTCTTCGCACGACTACTTTATGATTACTTTTTCCATCATCGCGCCGTGTACTGGTCGTGTACGAAAACTACTTTCTCTCCCTACTGTGATCGATAAATCCTGATTTGTGAGTAAAACGTACGGTTCGAATTACCGTAAAAATATAGTAGTGCGTACGCCACAGAAACGGGCGCTAGTTTTAGCGGTTAAAGCCGCGCCCTTCCCTGCCCTGATTGCGTTATCCCGTTTAAAGTAGTCGTGAATATTTCCTCCTACAAACGATTGCACGCATTAGTACGACGCGGTCACTTTTATTTAGGTCTGTTTTGTTTAGGGTTTAGGGTGTGTTTATGTCTGTTTTGTTTAGGGTTTAGGGTGTGAATCCATTTTTTTTCTCTGCTGCTGCTTCTACTTTTTTTCCATTCAACACTCGAAAGATCCTCCGTGTGCGACCGCGTGGTTTCCAGGTTCACCTTTTGTTCTCTTCAGATCGCACTAGGGCGAGCGAGCTCACTAGAGAGAGAGAGAGAACGAGACCGCGCGCGCGTTTACTGGCCAAGCGCTAGTTTTAGTTCTCGCAATAGCGTGCGTGCGTGTGTGTGTGCGTGTGCGTTGTGATATAAATACGAATGGGAAATACTAAGAAGAACAAGGCGAGGTCGAAATCAAGACCGACGAAGAAGGATGGGACGAAAACGAACGCGCAGAAGAACGAGATCGCGGCAGTGAACGACGAAGCCGCCGCCGCTGCCGATGCCGCGGAAACGAGTGATCGAGAAAGTGTAGTAGCAGTAACTGCCGTGATCGAAGAAAGGAATGCGAGCGAAACCTGCGCTGCCTCGGTTGAAGAAGAGGAAAGACTTGACGCAGTACCGGCTATGACGAACGAGACAGAGTTGAGCGTAGTGAAGGCCTTGAAGAGAGTACAGGCAGTCGTCAGAGGCTGGAAAACGAGAGCGCGTTTACAGGCTGAGTTAGCGAAGGCATCAGTCGAGCTCGGTGGGCCATGGGAGACGTTCGAGCTAGCGCCTTCGGAGAAGGTCACGAAGGGGCCGATGAAAGCTTCGGCGATGTTGCCGAAGGCGAGCGGACAAGGAGAGATGTTCGTGACGACTTCTTACGTGTGTTTCGACGCGAAGGAGACGAAGGAGGATACTAATTTGTTGACCGCGTTGTTGCCGAAGATTTCGGATGGTCCGAAGCAAGCTTTGAGGTTGAAAATACCGTTGTTTGATCTCGAATCGGTCGCTCCAAAAGTCACGTACGGGAACTTCTTTCAAACGAGTACGTCGTTGATTATGTTGTTTAAAGATAAAGCTTTCAAGCCGAAAGAGTTTGTTGACGTTGAAGATATCGAGGGCGTAGTTGAGACTATCAACGTGCAGTTGAGACAACGCGCGAATGATATTTCAAACGCCCGATTAATGGCGTCAATGGCCGAAGTCGCTTTGAAAGATAGGAGACAAAGATTAGGAAAAGCGCACGTCGATTTACGAAAGACGAAATTCTTTGAAGTCGCGAAGAAAATGGACGATAAGCTAAAAACTGATCTGGATTTAATAAAAGAAGCGAGGAATCGCTATGCCAACAGAGACGACGACGGAGAGAATACAGTCGTCGCCACGGTGAAGAACGATAAAGGCGAAGATATTTCTTTGAGCGAAGATGAAATTAAATTGCTTCCAAACGCAATCGCGCGCATGAAAGTGAAGCATGCGAACGAAATGGCCGATATGAGGCGGCAAAGTGCGGATACAGTAAACGATATAAGCGAGCGATACTCAAGGAAAATCAAAGAACTCGAAGCGCGCGTAATTGAATCCGACCAAGCCGCTCATAACGAAAGAGACGATCGCAATAAAATCGTAAAGAGTTTAAACGAACAAGTAACGCAGTTGAAAACGATCATTAAAAGTTCTGATTCAGAAGCTGCGTTTAATATAAAGAAACTTGATGACCGTTTGGCATCGATTGTCGCTGAAAATGAAAAGTTCAAATGGTATCTCGAAAGAGCCGAGCAATCTAAAACGGCCGCAGAAATGAGCTTACAAGTCGAGAGAGATAATTTTGCGAAGCTCATGGAGGTCGAACGCGAAAACTTTTCAAAGTACAGCGAAAAATATTCATCAGGTGAAAAACAACTCGCAATGTCTTTGGAGGAAAAGTCAAAAGCACTCGAACAGACGAGAAAGGAGAAGGAGAAGATGTTGGAGGAAAAGTCAAAAGCGCACGAAGAAATGAAAAAGGAAAAAGAAAAGGTGATGGAGGAAAAATCTAAAGCGCTCGAAGAGATGAAGAAGCTGCACGAACAAATCAAAGACAATTTGAATTCTGAAGGACTCACAAAGTCTGCGCAGTTGGCGGAGACAAAACAAACGATTATCGCTTTGCAAAAAGAAACGGCCAAATACGAGAAAGAAGTGGAAACTTTGAACGCGAAATACGAGAAAGAAGTGGAAACTTTGAACGTCAAATACGAAAAGGAGGTAGATGCATTGACGAAGGAAAATTTGACGACCAAAAAGATGTTGGAGCAGTCGCGCGAGAACCAGAAAGATGCCATGGAGAATATCGAAAAGCTCACGAAAGAATTATCCGAAATGCAAGAGAAGAGCGAAAAGAAAATTGCTATGTTGAGCGAGAAACTCAAAGAAATGCAAGAGGACACGAAAGTCGTCGTACAAGATCACGTCGAGCTTGTAGAAGAAGACATCTTCCGCAACTGTAATTTTGTCGTCATGGAATCGAAATTGAAACTCGTGAACGAAGAAGTACAAAGATTGACCGTTGAGTTAATTCGCGCGAGACAAAGCGAAGGTATTGATCGTGTTGGTATTGCCGCTCAAGCGTTGCAGGAACGTCTTGACTCGGCAGAGGAGCGCGCTCAATTTGCACAAGAGAATGCGTCGCGTCTCGAATCCAAACGCGCCATTGCAGAGCAAATGCTCGCCACAATGAAGAGAGCTCTCGCTGAATCGCAAAAGGAGCAAGATTCACTTGAAACTGGTAAATCGTCATCAACTTCGGCTTTGGCCGTGCTTTCTGGAATTAAATCTCGCGAGTATTCTATGAAACACGCAATACATTTTGATCCGCGACAGCACGAGATGGTTCAAGGTGGCGACGTAATGTCTACTCCTATTTCGAAAATGGCTAAGTTCAATACTCCGGGGAAAATTTCAACGCCAGCATCAAAATCCGCAAAATACGCATCTCCAGTGATTGATACACCAATGTCGTCGTTGGTTAAATCGAGATCTGGTGAGTTTGCGATGAGTAGTTCACCTGCTGGTATGACTGGTTCGCCTATCATCGTCGAGAGAATCGTGGAAAAGATTGTCGAAGTCCCTGTGTATAGAGATGTTCCAACGGTTGTCGAGAAAGTCATCGAGAAAGTTGTCGAAAAGAAAGTGACGACAGGTATTACGGAATCTGATTTACAACGTGCTAAAGATCTCGGTAAAGCTGAGCTGAAATCAGAAATAGAGCAACTCGAGAAGTTGAAGAAAGAAACTGCACCGAAAGAAATCGAAGTTGAGAAAATTGTTGAAGTGTATTTGACTCAAGACGACGTGAAAAAGAAGAACGAACAGTTACTGACGAAGATTGAAGCGCTCGAAAATTCTATCGCTAAAGAACAAGCTCAAAAGAAAAAGAATGAAGATCTCGTGAAGAAGCTCGAGAAAGAATTGAAAGAAGTTCGCAAAGCACTCGATTCGAAAAAGCCAGTCATCAAAGAGAAAATCGTTGAACTCGAATATCACATTGAAGTTCCAACTGGGATTTCAGAAGAAACTCTCAAGAGGCACGAAAAGAAAATTATAGAAAAGTTTGAAAAGGAATCTGCAAAAGTTATCAAAGAAGCGGAAGAGAAAGTCGCGAATGCGGAGAAGAATGCGTTGGAGGCTTTGGGAGCCGAGCGCAAATCCCTCGACGAAATTAAAAAATCCCTCGACATAGATACTAACAATTTCAAAAAGAAAGTCGAAAAAGAAACGGTAGAGTTTAAAAAAGCCTTACGAAAGGAGGCGGACGAGAAAAGTAAAATTGCCAAAAAAGATCTCGACGAGGCCAAGGCTGAATACAAAGCTAAGATTCAACGCGCTCGAGAAGATTCAAAAATTGCAGAAGATCAAATGCGAGAAGAAATCAGAGCGATGAAGTCAATTAACGCTGATTCCATGAAAGCGTTCGAAGTAGGACAAAAAGAGGCGAGAACTTTACTTTCAAATGAAATTAAACGATTTAAGTCCAAAGAAGTCGAGCTTTCGAAACAATCTGAATCCCTTGCAAAAAATATTGAAAGCGCAAAAGCTAACGGGTTCAAAGAAGCGGAGCAAACTTATTGCGAAGAAATCGACAGATTGAAGAAGATTGAATCGAGTATGGAAGATGAAATCAATCGCACGCGTCTGGAACTCAATAAAGAATTCGTTGCAAAACTTTCCAATCTCGAAAGCTTGAGGAAGGAGTCGGAGAAGAAGTATATCGCTGAGATTGCGCAGCTCCGCGCTTCGGCCGTTGCGCCCTCTATAGTCGCTGCGGCGACAGATATGATGTCAACAGCATCAGCAGATCCAGCTGTGGTGAATAAAAAATCTGATGAGAAAGATTCAGAGGTGAAAATTCAATATGTTGAAGTTGCGGATAAAGAAAGCGTGAAGAAGTTTGATGCTGAAATTGCTCGATTATCGAAGGAGCACGAGGCGAAGTTAAAAGAGTCTGACAGCAAAATTGAAAAGATCAAAAAGTCACATCAATTGCAAATCAAAAAAATTGAAACCGATTTTGAGAATGAGATTAAAGCACTCAAGAATCTTGACGCAGATGCTGCAAAAGCGCGCGAACAGGGCCAAAAAGACGCAATGAACAAGTACGAGCACGATATGAACGAGTTGAGAAAAAACGCCGAGAACGAGAAGAAGCAACTCGAAAAGACGATTTCAAAACTTGAAACTGAAATTGAAAATGCGACCAGGAAGGCAAAAAATGAACTCGAAGATGTCCGCCGGTCTCTCGAAAGAGAAAAGGAGAAGATTTCAGACGATCTCGCTCGCGCCAAAAACGCGAGCGATATTTCAATTTCAAACGCAAAATTCAAACTTGAATTGTCCGAGAAAAAGACACAAGAACTTGAGAAAAAGATTGCCTCAATGCAAGAACGAATTTCATCACCGGATGAGCAAGCTAAGGCGATTGAAAAGCAGGACAAAGAGCGTATGCAACTCCAAACGGAGAAGATCAAGTTGCAAGCAAAGGTGAAATCTTTAGAAGAAAAAGTGTCTTTGCACAAGTTGGAAATGAAAGAAACGCTTTTGAATTCGCCGGCGCAAGTATCCTCGCGAGATATGCAAAAGCTTAAAGATCAAGCTGTTGAAGCGCGAGCTGATCATGAAGCTGCGCGAGACGAGCTCATAAGAGTACAGAGTGAAAACACGCGACTTTCGCGCGAGATTGCCACGCTTGAAGTTGAAAAAGCCAAAAATGCGAAACCACCTATTGATCCAAAACTTGCCGAAGAGCTCTCGAAATTGAAAGACCAGTTTGCGAAATCGATGGAGGACAAAGCTATCATGGAAACGAAGCTATCGTTTCTTGAGAGAGATGCACCGGCGATGAGGAAAGAATTGCTGACGCTCGAGGCCGAAAAGAAGAAACTTGAAGCAAAGATTTCTATGCTCGAGTCTATTGAGAGAGAGTTAAATGCGCGAGCGATTAATGCCGAAAAGGGCAAAGTTTTACTCGAAAAGTCTGTAGGTGATTACGAGAAGCGAGAAAAAGCGACCGATTCCTCTTTGCGAAATCTCGAGAAGGAGAATTCTCTTCATGCGCAAAGACGCGAGCAGCTCGAAAAAGAGGCTTCTGCATCAGAGACAAAAATTTCAAAACTTACTGAGTCGAACAGCGAGAACGAGAGGAATCTTAGTGCTCAGACAGCGCGCTTATCTGAAATAGAGAAGCAGAGAGCTCTTTTAGATAAACGCGTTGAACGGCTCGAAAAAGAAAAAGCTGAGTTTGAAGCCGAACTCGAAGAATCCAAAGAACTCGGCTACGTGTTGCAAAATACGCAGACGAGGTTACAATCGGTTGAACAAACTCTGCGTGAAACTGTGAATACTTGGAAAGACCTCGAAGAAAAGCACGAGCTTGCTAAAGAAGAGTTGGAGAGAGCTCAAAGATCCGAAGAGACCTTGAAGCAAACGCTCAAGTCACTCGAGAAGGAATGCGCTGCATTTGAGTCAAAATCGAAGCACATGGCTGAAGAACTCGAGAGGAACGAAGAAAAGTTGAAGCGATTGGCAGAGGCTGAAACTAAACTTGCAGTCGAAGCTGAAAAACATAAACTCAACGAGGAAAAGTTTAAGAATTTGGAACAGAGAACAGAGCAAATTGAGAGAAGAGCTGAAATTTTAGGCCTGAAGGAGCTCGAGCTCGTTGGCGTCAAGGAAAAACTCATCGCGCATGAAGCGCAGAAGAAAATGTTCGAGAAAGAAGTCAAACAAGCGCAAGAGAAACAATCAATGCTCGAGTCCACGATTGAAACGCGCAGGGGTGAATACCAAGCTGTCATTTCCAAAATGTCCGAAGCCGAGCGTGAAGTTGCAAATGCAAAGGTTGCCGCGGCAATGGCTAAAGAGTACGCATCGAATTCTCGAGATACTTTGGAAAAAGTTCAAGAGCGCGAAATTCAAATGCGCGAAGAGCTCACTCAAATTCGAATCGCATACGAGGCTCTTACTGTCGAGTATAGAGAGAAAGCGTTTGAATATGCCTCAAACGCTGCGCGTCTCGAGAAAGTCATCGCGGACTTGCAAAGACAAGTTGCTTTGCTCGAACAAAAAGCCGAAGCGCTCGTAGAAAAGAATCATCAGCAGGATCTCGAAAAGCAAAAGTTATTGAACCATATCAAGAACCAAGAGTATGACATGGAGCAGCTCAGAAAAGAATCTTTAGGGTATTACAACGCATATGTCAAAGTGAACGAACAACTTAAGCGAACGCAAGAAATGCTCAATAAAGAAGTTCGAGATTCGCAGCAATTACATAACGCTATTGCAATGGGAAAACAAAATGCGACGAATAGTTACAACCAAATCGGCTATGGGAACTATAACAGCGGCGGTGGATACTCACAACAGCAACAGCAGCGTTTGAATTTAGCGCCTCCGCCCGAGGCTTTATCTTCGTTCTCGCCCGACAAACCAACCGGTAGATTTCAATTATTACCTCCTCCCGACGACATCAAGGACATGTTAGGCGGTAATAATAATATGAACCGATAAATTTTTACCAACACAAGTTAGTATATACCAGTATTATAAGTTATTTTTAGTGTATAAAAAAAGCAAAAACAACCTGACAACAGCAAATTCAAATCCATCATCACAGACAGTGACGGGAACTTACTATATCAGACAGATACAAAAACCTCCTTTTTTTTTCTTTACAAGTATTTAACGTTTAATACGCAAACGCAAAATAATTAATTATTAAAGTAAATTAAAGCCAAGAAAGATGCCATTGAAACCGAAAAAGAACAAGCGTTCGTTCTATTATCGTCTATGTGATTCAGACACTCTCTCGATTCTCGCTGAAGCCGCAAGCGCTCTCGGTATCGAAGAGAAAGAGAATAAAAAGAAGAGGCGGGAGAACTTTTCTTCTTCGAAGGAAAATATCAGCGAAGAAGAAGAGGAAGAAGAAGAAGAAGAAAAACTACCCGATGCAGCAGCGTCGTCGTTACTTTTATTGAGATCATCGTCGCTGTCGAGTAGTTTGTGTGAAGAGGCGATCGAAGCCTGTTTCGTTAAGAAGAAAGGAACGCGAGGAAAAGGAAAGAAAAACCTTTTAAAAGAAAAGGTTCAGTCGCAGAAGACACAAGAGGTTCAGTCACCTGCGAGAGTGACGAAGAAAGCTGCAAAGACGACGGTGGTATATGCTAGAGTATTAATACCATTAAAAAAGTTAAGCGAGGAGAGGATTAAAGATTTGGAAGAACTGTACGAGTTTCGTGAGTTATTGAGACGAGCGAGCTCGGTGTTATCGTTGTTGAGTAATCACGCTCCAACGACCGACGCGTCTGTATTTTAATGAAGAAAGAGACAAACAAACTAATTTATATATTATTATTTATCACCCCGTATCTGATAGACGGGTATTTATATAATATTTAATAGTACATACTAATACTTATTACAACTCAGATACGTTTCCTTTCGAAGAAGATCGTCCTTTCATACTTTTATAGATGGATGTTAAATTTTTTGCCACTTCGGCGGATTGTATGACCTTTCTAACGTTTCCAACACCTCTCTTCGTCGTACTCGCAACTTCGCTAATAACTTCTGCAGAATACGGTTCTAAATCCGCTCGTTCCCTAGCAATGCTCTCGACGCCTTCGAACGTTCTCCTGACAATAGGCTTCACAGTTCTCTTCATTTGCCTCTTCGCTCTAGGCATAGCCGTTTTCGAGCCTTCGTACATGAACCCGCCAACTCTCTGCGCCGCTATTAAACTCTGATCAATCGCCCTCGTCGTCCGTTTCGTTACCCCAGTAAACTCGCTCGTTAACTCTCCCACTTCTTCTAAAGCATCAGTTAACTCTAATCCAGATACTCTAACGGCGGCCAACGTATCAGGAATCTCGTCCCTCAACGCTTCGGCTAAACTCGCGAACTCGTTCATTGCATTCGTCGCCGCTCTCAGCGTAGGCACTAACTGCAATAAAATCGCCGATATGCTAGATCCGAGCACGCATAGGACGACTAAATACACGGTCTCCGAAAACTGCTGAGACGATGAACTGTTTGGCATGAAATCTTTCTGTTTGTGTGGTATTGATACAATACTCTTCGTGTTCTGTCTAGATGTCGAGTTAGGCGGTTTTAACGACGATATTTCTGAAATAGATTCATTAACCTTAATCTTATTATTAATCTTATCATGAAGATTGAGATTATTTAGTTTATTATCCTTAATCGAAAGTTCTTCTTCAGTTCTCTTTTGGATTTTGTTGACGTTCTGTTGTTGTAGAAGTTCTTGTGCTCTCACTGTTATTGTTGTTCTATAGGAATTATATCTATGCTTTGAAGAAGAAGGATGATGATGATTATAATTAGTGGAAGAAAAAGAGAGTTTTATTGTTTGATTCGTGATCGTTTGATAGCGCATGATTGATTAATTTCAATTATTTATTGTTTGTTGTTGTTATTGTTGTTGCAATTTTAAGAATAAGTTCTTCTCTTGACTTTTGAAAAGATGAAGCCACGATTGTGAGGTGTTGCCAGCTTACATATCCGGGTCCATGGAATCTTTTTCCATGAGTTCTTCGAAAGCTTTATCCATTTGTTTAATACGATCGAAATCACCAGATTCGAGAGCTCGTTGCCTCGTTAAGTAATCACCAGCGAGCGAGAAGACTTCTTCGCCTTCGTCGGTTGACATTAAATCGAACGACTCTCCCGGGTTCCTACTGTTTTGTCTCGTTTCTTGTGAATTTTTGTTTTCGGATGGTGGGCTATTCGTTTTATTATCATCATTGTCGTCGTCGTAGTCGTCGTCGTCGTCGTCGGATGATGCGGTTGCTGCGCCGACGAACGCGAAAGATGATTTGTTTTCTTCTTCTTCTTCTTCTTTTTCGGATCCTCCAACCAAATTCCCTACTCCTTCTTCGTCCAAGATCTCTGTAAATAATTGCGTGGCATAGGTGGATACTAAAATGGAGACGCCTAGGAGCGCGCACGTTTCAAAAACAACTGCATTTTTCGCTTGTTCTTTCACTGCTCCAGTGACGCCATCTACTTCGGGAGATAAAATAGTGCGTAAGATGATACTCCCGAGATATGCATCAATGAAGGCCGTCTTTGAGCTACCGATGAAGTGAGCTAAGAAGAACTCCCAATATCGCAATTTCGTGACGCCGCATACGTACCAATTACCACTGATTGGAATAGGTAATATTGGACATAAACGTAATAATAACGCGGATTTAAATCCTTCTGGGACTAATTGATCCGGAAAATTTTCTGAATCAAAACGGCGATCTAGAGCTTGGTACCATTTTCGGTCCCTGGTCTTCTCTCCGTCTTTTGAGAACCATTTGAAATCTAAAGCTTTTTCTCGTAAAACAGTTCGTCCGAGCCAAAAATTAACACTCGCTGCTAAAGTTGAGGCTAAGGAAGTTAACATCGTTCCATTGAACACGTTCCCGAAAACCATCGGCGATAATACTGGCAATACAAACCCGATAGGTAAGAACTCGTCAGTCATCGTAACCTTCTCGGCTAAGAACAACAAAACGTAAATAGCAAATATTATGATCATGGGCTGTCCATTAATTTGATCTAAATAGTTCACTAAATCTGCCCTCGGCGGTATCCCAAAAAACTCCGCGAGTTCATCGAAACCTCCGACGGCGTTCAACGCCGCAAGCCGCGGTAGAAATATCCTCAACACTAACCCTCCCACGGCTACGTTCACGGCACTGCCTAACAAAGGCGCGGCATCTTTCACCGCATCGCTCTCTCCAAACTCTTCAATCTTGCTCTTCCAATATTTCGCAATCGCTTTCCCGATCTTCTTCTTCGCCTCTCGTTCAATCTTTTTCTGTATCTCAGTTTTATCCCGACCATCGGAAGAGCTTCCCTTGGAGAGCTCTATTAAGGCCCTGAGTTCTTGCGCTGCTACACCATCATCCTCGGACAACCGCTTAGGCTTCAAAGCAACGAACAAGTTCTTCGCAATCTCCTGCAAAGGTTTCCTCTCTCGCCTCTCGCTCTTCTTCTTCTTTTTATTCATTGGCCAATCTGTCGCAGGCCTGTTCTTCGCCTCGAGCTTCACCACGATGGAACGAGTTGTAAAATTCGTATCCAAATTCGTTCGCGTACGATCACACTTCCTCGAGCCTTTGCTCTTGCTGAAAATCGTTCGCGACTTCGACGAAATCGTGACATAGGACGATCCAGTCGAGCACGACGAGCACGACTTCGTGCCAACGCTCATCATCGCTCTTACGCTCTCTCTCTCTCACTGTCTTACAATGAATACGTAAACGACACGTTTTTTTAAACGCGATAAAAAATCAATTTTTTTTTTCACATAAACCCTAAACCCTCTTTATATTTTTTTCACATTGACACCCTAAACCCTCTTTAGCATTTATTCTTTTTTACTTCGACCCATTTCGAATCCGCGATTTTTACGTATTTCGTGCATTCGATAGACGTCAACAAAAGAGACTATTACTGACGCGCACATAAAACAGAACGAGCTGCTCGAGAGCGAATCACTCGGATCACTCTGCTGCAAGTCGTGAATTTGTTCGCACTCGCACTCTGCGTAAAGAATACGCGCGCGAGCTTTTTAAAGCAAAACACATCAAGGGCAGGGTTAAGATCATCGCTTTGTGGAGGGCACAAAGGGTCGGGCAGCCGAATTCCAAACTGGCGAAGTTTCAAGAACACTTCCGAGACGTACGCGCCTGCGGAAGTATATCACCGAACACAGAGAGAGAGAGAGAGAAGAGAGAGAGAGAGAGTAGAGAGTGATAATAACAGAGTAGCAGCAGTAGTAATCGAAGCTGAATAACGACAGAGATCTTGCGACGATTAATACTGATTACGACTGAATAATGGGTAAGCGAGAGTTAGCACAGATCTTAGCGCAGGCGGAGTGGCACGATCCGACGAAGTGGCCGAGGAAAAGGGCGGATACCGAGACGACCGTGGATCTGCAGTCGGTCGAGGAAGACCGTGGTCGCGGTACTGCTAAGAAAACGAACGACGACGACGACGACGACGACGATAACGAGGATTGGCAACAACGACAACAACAACAACAACAACAACGAAAGAAGAAGAAGAAACAGAAGACTAATAACGACAAGAAAGACGAAGTTATTGACGCGGAGAATAAGAAGCAAAAGAATAGTAAGCAGAAGAAAACTAAACAATCTAAGGAAGAAGAAGAAGAAGAAGAAGAAGAAGAAGCGACGACGACGACAGAGGTGGTAAAAAAGACGATTGTGTCAGAACCGAAGAAGACGAAGAAGAGGCGGAATGCTACTCCTCCTCCTCCTCCTACTACTACTACTACTCCTACTGCTGTTGATGAAAATATTTCAAGAGATGATTCGGCAAAAGATCGTGAACAGTCACCAACGAGTATTCAAGATGAAGACCAACACAATAATGATGTAACTACTAATGCTACTAATGATGATGACGATCAGTTCGGTGCAGTTCGAGCAGGACAACAAGTGGTTTCTGCTGCTGCAAAGAAAGAACTGGTTAGCGCTGAGCAATTGATGAAGGAAGCGCTCGAATCACAAAATCGAGAAAAAGCAGCAAAAGAAGAACAAAAGAAGAAGAAAGACGAAGAAGATGAACAAGAACAAAAGAAGAAGTTGAAGAGAGAAGAAGAAGAAGGAGGAGAAGAAGAAAAAAAGAAGAGGAAAGAAGAACAACTTGCAAAGAAAGTGATTACGCTTAGGAACGTTCAAGATGTACACATGGTATCGAATAATAACAATAATAATAATAATGACGCAGCAATTTCTGATAAGAATGTTGTCGTTGAAGCGACGAATCAAAAACAATATGCAAAAAACGCCACCACCGACGACGTTTTCATCGTCCGAAAACAAGATAATGCGATGAAGTCGACGATCGCTAATAATAATGCTCAGATTCCCGCTTCCATGACTCTACCGACTCTGTCTTGTTTTCAGACTACTACTGTTCCTACTATTCCTCATCCTCCTAACATTATTACTACTGCTACGACGACGACGACGACAACTCCTCCTCCTTCTGCGCTGCCACTCGTTAATAAAAAGGGCACTATGATAAAAAAACAAAAGAAGACGATGATGAGCAATGTTACTTTCGCACCGAATAACAAGATGTGTTTTTACTGTGAAACTAGTCATCATTTTGTACCAGAGACGTTAGTTTTATGCGCAAACGTTTGTCCAGAGTTTTTGAACGACGTCGCTACAAAGCCTTTGCACGCGATTAAAGCAAAGTTTCCTGAAGGCTCAAGAGAAAGAGTCGCAGTCGAATCAGCTCTGTTGCAAGAAATTTCTGGAGACCACAATTGCGGAACGCAATCTTTATCGCTTGGTCAAAAAACAGTATCGAAATCATTAAATCAAATAAATGACGTCATGGATGCTCAATATCGACCCGGAGGTGAAATGCAAGATTTTCATTACAAACAAGAGGAAATGGACGAATTTAAAAAGACGTTAAAATCTTTGAAAGGATTTAGTAACGTTGACGATGCGTTGGGTATTTACGACGCAGCGGCTACGCTGAGTAATTTTTCAAAAGAGATTTCCAAAAGTACGAAAAACAGCAATGGTAAAACTTTTTCGCGAGATAAGTCAACGCTGCGTGATAACTTTATTAATAGTAGCAAGCCGCCGCCTCGTGGCGAAGAAAGTGTACAATATCACAAGAATGGAAAAAAGAATGGCTTAAACCCATATACGCACTCAGCCGAGAAAGAGAGGAAGAAAAAATATAAAGAAGACGTTAAGAACGTTCCGAAGCTTGCGACGGCACAAACTTTGGAAACTGGAAAGACAAATTTACCGTTACAAGCGCAACAAGAGGCGTCTACGTTAATAACAAAAGTTGAGCCAAACGCGGCGTTGACTTTATTTAGTGGCGGCAAGTGGCGCTTAGTCGAAGCCGAGGAAGTAGACGATGTTCAAAAAGCTTTGGACGAAAAACGCGCTCGTCAAGTTGGAGAAAAAGTTTTGTTTCCCAGAGATTTGCATTACGAAGACGAAGAAGAAGATGAGCCTAACAAGCTTAGCGATTCTAAGAAGAGGCAACTTCCCGTTAGCGTTAAAGACGCCACTACGTTAAATCACGAAATTTCAAATAACCCGGCGAAAAAAACAAAGAAAAAAACAAATTCAAAGCAGTCTTGGGGATCAAAACATAGCATCGAAGGTATGAAATTAGAGCGCGTCGATCCGCCGGTAGATGGCGATAATCCAATACTACAACCGAAGCGCGCAAGATTTGCGAGCAATCCCTCTTTTGGTATCACTCGCGCCATGATCGAGGCGAGGTTTCACATGCCTCTGAGAGAAGCGGCAGCGGAACTCAACGTTGGGCGAACGACGTTCAAACGAGTTTTACGTCTGCACGGTATCGAACGCTGGCCTTCACAAAGTTTGAACGCAAAACAATTAACGTTGAAAACGATTACTTCGTTAATGTCCTTACCCATGGCTAAAGAAGGCTTGCAAGCTGCGAGCACGGGCGAGAAGCGGGATAAATCAGAACCAGTGGAAAAAGAGGGCGAGAAAAAAACAAAATCAATATCTGTCTTGTTTAATGGACCGTACCCGACTTTTTCGAATCCATATTCTCTTAGTGACTTCCAAATGAATGAAGGTGCAAACGGCTCGAAACGATTCGGAGGTTTGAGCGGATTACTCGGACTTACTGACAAACAGATTATGGGGAGATCAAAATCAAACGCCGGTTCGTATTCGCTCGGCTTGGGACGTTCTGAAGACTTCCAAAACAACTCCAATTTACCGAATGTTATTAACATCGCCTCCTTACAAGATAACATCTCTCTGGGTTCTCTCGGTTTATCGGCGAACACGTTGGATACGATCGTTCGAAGCGCCCAGTTTGGTTTCGGCCAACAAACGAAATCGAAATCGAATAATAATAATAAGAAGAAGAATAGTAATAATAAGAATCCAAACGATTTCTCTCGCAATCCAACTCAAATTGCTACGACTCCATCTGTCCGAGCAGGAGAGCAGCAAGCGTTAGGTCATAAACTATCTGGTGGCAAAAAGTCCGACTCTCCTTTATCGCAAACGCCGACGAAAGAAAAGCAGCAGCAGCAGCAGCAGCAAATTCCTCGAAAAATAAAGATTGCATCAAACGCAGAACAACGAAAACAAAAACAAACTGAAAGCGAGATCGTCTTATTATCGAACACGCTCGATATGGCCAAACTTGCCGAAGCCGGCGCTCTGCTCGAAAAAGAAGCCCCAACGCTCTCGTCGCCTTCGCAGGTCGCTACGAAAGATTTAGCGGCCAGCGCTTCGGGTGCTACGTGAGAACCGAACGCGCGGTTGCTTCTGCGAAATACGAGCAAATTTACCTAGCAGCAGCAGTAGCAGCAGCATCAGCAGCGGCGTAATCAACAGCATCAAAAGAAAGCCATTCAAAGCCGCCGTGGCCGGCCGAACTCAAACGCAGAGAACAAAGAAGATCGTAGTAGCCTCATCGCAGTGAAGAGTTCAGAAGGTTATTCATAACGGTAAATGCGGACTTGTTATTTATTATATACACACACACATACGCGCGCGACCAAAAGCGCATCGATTGCAATAAAAAAAAACACGACTAACAAGAAATACGCTCCTGAATCGATATAGATCTCATCAATAACGCCGCGCGAGAGAGAATGGCATCGGAGAACTTTTTCAACACCGTTTTCCTCTTCGTCTCGTTGTTACTCTCGAGCTCGATTTTCTTGCCCAATTCGGTGCTAGCGAGTAAGAACTATTTCCCAACTCGTAAATCTGAATCAACAAAGGCCACGAACGAGCGTTCGTTCGAGATGTTTTCGATCGATTTCGACTTATCTTCGTTCTCAGTCGCGAACGTTGACGTTGACGATGAGAGCGACGGAGTACATCCGATGAGGACTGAGAAAATGTCAAAACGGTGCAAAGACGATTTCGGGAAGATAATGCGAGCGGATTCAGTGAAAGCAATTAACGAAGAAATCATGAACGGCACGGACGCAGTGTTCGCAGGAGCGTTCGAGACCTGTGTTAGTTCGTTATGGGATTGCTTTACCGTTGTTGGACAGGGAAAATGTTGCAACGCGGACGTCGGCGTCGAATGGGTAAGACGAGCGTATTTAAAGACCATCGAGAGATTACACGGCGAAGGGAATAAGATCGCGAAAGGTGGAGTGACCATGACTACTATTTCGATGACTTTTAAGGAGATCAACGGCGAGAGAGTGGCGTTAAGCGCCAGGTGGAGCAGCGCGACGCCGCAGTACGTTCCCGAAAGCTGTACGACGAGCGACTGGCTCGTCGTCGACCGGTACATGTCAGAGACGTGCATGGCAGACGCGCGAAATAAGCGCACGCACGAGCTCGAGAACTGCCTGGTCACTATGTAAATTATTCTCTTCGTACATATCTGGTCGTAGTACTATTTTTTATCATACCCTACTCGTCAGAAAACTTTCTCGTTCAGTCGTTCTTGTTCTAAGCTTTCTAGAAGGCACCCTCTAAATAACGTCGCACCATCATCTTACTAATAATATAAGTAAATAAATAAAGTAAATAGGAAGGAACGCAAAAGGTAAAGCTTGGTGAAGAAAAAGAAACGCGAGTGGATTCTGTGTACGCGCACTTAAAGCCTATACGATCTTGTATATATCATCGCAAGCAGTGAAACTGAATCGATCGAGCTCTATGCAGCGTGATGTAGATCTCGCGCAATGCCCTGCAGTCGCGACAGAGCAGTTGAAGAAAAACATAAAACAGGCGTTGTTGCTCGCTACTGATGAGGATAAGGAAGTAGTCGCGAAGGCTTTGATTGCGAAGCAGCAGAGCTTTAGGGCCACGATCGATTTGTTAGACCATTTGAGGAGCGAAGAGTTACCTTTGCATACGCAAAAGACCGCTGAGTTCATCAGTGACTTGTTAGGCCCTGCTGGAAGCTATGAACGAGGAGGAGAAGACGATCGAAACGATAATGGTGGATGCGAGGATAAAGAAGACGGCGACGAGTTGGGAGGAGAGAAGATCGAGGAGAGGGATGTACCGTTGCAAGAGCAGTTATTGATCGCGAAGAGACGATTGAACGAGACTTTGGAGACTTTAGAGAGTTTGAATTCGCAACAACAGGAAAAGGAGGGTATGACGCGACACAGCGACAGGAAGAGGAAACGCGATGATGGTGACGTAGAAGATGATGGATCTGGCGGTAGTGGTAATGGTCGCCAGAATTTGAAAAGAGGCGCTTCGATGAAAAAGGAGGAAACGAAACAACAACAACAACAACAACAACAACAACAACAACAACAACAAGCAATCGCGGCAGCTCAGGAAAAGAAAACATCAACGAGGAAAGGTGTTTTCGGCGCAGTTAAAGCACCTGCTGGTGATAAAGATCTAGCCGTAATTAAACCTAAGCGTGCCGATCGAAGACGTACGATTGCGAGATTTACGACGGCAATTTTGCGCGCAGAAGGATCGCACGTTTTCATAAGCAGAGACGGGCTCGGGTATCGCAAAGCGTTTGATAAGTTTCTCGCGCAAACGTATGGGAAAACGTTTGATGTGAACGGGTATTGGTGGACTAACGCCCGCGTTGAACCATTCGTTCGTTTACTCATTCATGTCGCATCGGAAGGCGCGATTAACATTTCAGAGCGAGAAGCGAACGAGTTGTTCAAGAAGAAGGACGAAAGACAAGCCGCTGAATGGGTTCTCGACGAAGCGAAGCTCGCTAAATTTGCGAATGGAATGACAGCAAAAGAGCTCGCGGCTATTTTTGAAGGAAAATCAAGTAAAACAAAGAGCGGTTTCCCGAGAGGAACGCCTTTGTTAGTTCCATCCGAGGAGATTTTACCAGTCGACATAGACGCAGTCGCGAAGGCGGACGAGGCGAAAAGAGTGGCAAAAGAAAGCAGAACGCGCGCTCAAAGCGAAAGAAAGACATCGAAAGAAATAATCAAAAGTAACAGCGAGGAGAAAAAAAATAACAAGAACAAAAATAAAAAGAACAGTTCTCTCTTTGGCGATGCGCGAGCGTCTGTTCCAACTGATGGTGTGAAGGAAGATTCGCAGGTCACGTTAAATCCGCCACCCGCGAAGAAAGCAAAAGCAACTCGGGCGTCTTCGAATACTGGAAGCGAAAAATTGAGTTTATTCACGGATGCTTTACCTGGGCGATCGACGATAACGCCAAACTTTTTCCCAACCGCGAAACAAAATAAAAAAAACAACAACAACATCGCACAAATAGCACCACCACAAATGATGCTCCCACCATCACCGAAAACGACGCAACCGCAAGGGTTTCGATTAACGTCGTTAACGCCCCCTCCGGACGTTGCACGATTATTTCAAAATGTGCAGAGCTTCGGAGGCATAACGAATAACAACAGCAATACCAACAACAATAACGCGATAGGAAGCTCGAACAGCTTATTGATGTTAGGCCGAACTGGATCGAGACAAGCCGGTGCGACGAATTTCACGGCCGCCGGCGTCGCTCGCCAATATTCAAGCGACTTATCCCGAATGATGAGCGAATTCAATAACGACCCGGATACTTCGGATCTATACCTATCGTCATATCAAGCGTTATCGGCTTCGGAGTTAGACGCCGTCGCGGCCACTAGAGAGACGAACCCGGCTTTAAAACGCGGAATGTCAAGAGCGCATCCAACGCAACCGAAATTCCCCAAAAAAAAGAAATAGATTAAACATTAAACTTTAAACGTGTATGGTTTTCATCATCATACTTTACAGTTCATTCAATTGCGTGTGTGTGTCAGTGTGTCAGTGTGTGCGTACCTTGTAACTTGTACCTAGAAAAGAGTTGAAATTTGAAAAACGTCAGAGGCAGATTACGCAGCTTAACGGCAACACAATATTACATTTAATACGCACGCGGCATAGAATTAAGAAAATGGCTTCATCAACGGCTTTACCGAATCAACTACCACGAACGACATCGCCATCGACGAGAACTAGTACTACCAAAAAACGACCACTAGTACTCTTTATCGTAGCCGCTAAAGGTCGAAACGCTTCTAGAAATGGAAGAAACCCTACGCAACCGGTTCCTCCAATCATCCCTACTACTGATACTGATCCTACAACGACTGCTACTCCTACTGCTGCGAAAAAAAGAGTACCGAACGTGAAATATAGCGACAGGACAGGGAAACCGATTCAATCGAGCGGTGGACAGATCTCCAAAGCGCGCATGAAAAAAATAAGGGAAGCGAAAGATACCGCAGCAGCTTTAGATGACGGGAAACGAGAGAGTGAGACAAAGGCGAGAGAGAAATTCCAAAACGCGAAATCGAAAGCGGTTCCGCAAATAGTCACGGATCGCATGCTTTCGAGAGTAGTGCGGTTTTCGGGTGTACCGATGGTGCTTGGATTTACGACTGGCCCTTTGTTCTATTACTTTAGCAAGATAAATCGACAGGATTGGCTGGAGCCTTGGATGTTTTTCGTTGCGTCGACGGCGACGTTTGGTTTAGCGTTTGTAGGTATAACGTATGGGGTGTTATCGGCGAGTTGGGATCCAAAGAGAACTGGCACGGCCTTAGGGGTAGAAGAGTTTAAGCAGAACGTACCGATTTTGTTTCAAACGATTTTGGGAAAGAGTAATCGAGAGTACGACGCCGCTGAGTTTGATAAAGGCGAAGGCGAAGGCGATTATGAATGAGAAGAAGAATTGTTTTATTGATTTGCTATACATTATTATCGCTTAAATTTTTCAAAGAGATCTAATCGTTCTTTTGACGCTTCACTGTTACTTCGTCAGCATGTCCGCCATCAGCATTTAAGTCAGAAAAAGAGCCTTTGTTATCGTCGTCGCCGCCGCCCCCTAATTTGTCGTCTCGATCGCGTTTCTTTTCAGCTCTCGCTTTCGCTTTTGCGACTTTATTAGCGGCTGCAATCGCCGCGCGCTCTAGTCTAGCCTCGGCAGTCGGCGCCGAACGCTCTTCGCGTTCTTTAAACGATTGCTCAATCGCTTGCGGAGCCGCTACCCAGCTACCGACGGCGCCACTTTTTCTAGCATCGGCGTACAGTTTTCTTTTCTTCGCAGCCGCTTTTCGCCTCGCTTTAAATCCATCGGATGTTTTTTGATTTCTGTAATAATATACAACGCAATCTGCAGTATCACGACCGGGCAAATGATTTGAAATTCTTCGGAAGTTTTTACCATAGGCAGAAAACTTTTCGTGGTATACGCGGACCTCTTCCTCTGTCCACGGTCGAATGAATTTCTCGCGATCGTGCTCGCCCTTTGGATCTTCGACGAGACCGTTTCTACTATCAAAAATTGCTATTCTTTTTTCGTGTTCGTCCAAAATCATATCTGGAACTTTGCATAGAGTTTTGAGCTCTTCTTTACGTTGCAACGCTTTAATCATTTGCATTTCTTCATACTCTGATCGAGCAACACCATCGTTTCTGCCTACTAAACCACCGTAAGAACTTCCACCTGGAGTACCAATTTGGTTTCTTGAAGATGGGCGATAATTAAAAGAACCTCCACCCTGACCAGTAATACCTCTTCGACCTTTGTTTTGCATGCGCTCGCGCTTTTCTCTTTCCGCCGCAGCGAGCATGAGAGAGACGCGCCATCGTTCTCTATGTTTCAAATAAGTCAAGGCAAGCGTATATTCCTTTTCGTTCAATTTTTTCTTTCGTTTGCGCAAGACGTTCATCACCATTTCACGAACCTTTCCTCTTTTTGATTCGTCTTTTTCTTCGTCGTAGACTCTCTTTGCGATATCAGCCGCGTTTGTTTGTTCTTCTCTTGGTATTGAATATAACCCAGGAAGAGAAATCTCATCTTTTGCGGTAATTTTATTTTCAGCGTCTTCGTGACGTTTACGATTCTCTAACGCGACTTGTTTCGGAAATTCTTCGTTTATTTTTTTCTTATCGCGTTCGAGTAATTCCTTGCACGATTTGTTCGCCAAAAACCTCGAAGCCATTTCGGTTTCTGAAGCTTTTGCTTTCCTATTTTCTTTCAACTCGCGCTCACGGTTTGCTAAATCTCTCGCCTCTTGGTTCCGTTCTTCAAGAAACAACTCTCGCTGTTCTCTATGCCTCTCTGCAGTCTGTAAGCGATTACGTAAACCTTCGGTCTCGCGTTTCGCAAATCGCAAATCAGCTGCATCACCATCTTTATCTTCCTTATCTTTTTGCTTTTCTAAACGCCTAGCATCGACGAGCGCTTCGAGTTCTTTCTCCAATTCGATGACTGTTTCATCCACGCGATCCATTTGTGCGACTAAAGCCGCCTTTGTCGTCTTCAAGCGGTTTTCGGCAGCTTTGAGCTTTTTCTGTTCCACGTCGTCGATTTGGTCTTCGTTACCTGCTTCGCCGTCTGCTTTTTGTGTCAACGGTACTTTCTTTTCGTTATCAATACTAGCTACTGTAGGTTGAGCCGATGGCGGTCTAGAAGGATGCTTGTCCTCCTCTTCATTATCTTCATCCTTTGTCTTTTCCTCTTCGTTTTCTTCTTCGTCTTCTTTCTTCGAAGTGACTGGTTTCAACGATCGTCCCCATCCGAATTTCGTCTTCCCAGTCGACGCGGGTGGTACGGCGTTGTTTTCTTTTTTCTTCGTAATAATTGGTGGTTCATCAGGTTTCAACTTTCCAGGAGGTGGTCCCAAACCAGTTTGCGGTGCAGCTTCTCCAGGCATTGGCGGCGCTACGTATTTCTTCGCTTGCGTCTGTGCTAAAAGCGACGGTCGAGAACTGGGCTGTTGCTGATTAGCCATCGACGGTTCGTCAAATCCAGGTCTTGGTTGACTCGTCCTCCCTCCAGTCGGAATCGGAGGAAACTCCGGCCTCTGTTGTTGTTGTTGATATTGTTGTTGTTGTTGATATTGTTGCATCATCCCGGGCGGACGTCTAGGCAACTCCCCAATCTCGCCTTGTTCGCTTTGTTCGAACCTATCGCGACTGTTAGATCTTTGCATGTTCAATTGCTGTGGTCTCGTACCACCTTGACCACTACCATACCCTCCTCTATTACCGCTTGCAAACCCTGGACCGCCTACGCCGCCCTGTTGTCTCCCGCCAGAATTCGGATTATGTTGTTGTTGTCTCTGATAATCAAACATGCTCACTCTAGCTCTCCCGTAATAATTATTATTATTATTGCCACTATTACTATTATTATAATGTTGATGTTGTTGTTGATTATTATACCCGCCAGGACCTCGCTGTTGCTGTCCACCCATCATCCCTGGCGGGAGCCCGTCTCTGTTATTAGGCGCGTTCAAGTCCTACTCGATATCGTAATAAACCGAAACCAAGGCATAAAAAGAAACAAGGAACGAACGAAAGAGGGAAGAGCACGTCATTAAAGTTGCAAAGCATTGATCGACACGTAAACATCTTAAACATTCGTTTATTAGATTAAAAAGAAAAGCACGAGATCACGCATCATCCAATCGACTTCCAAAAGCAATCGCACTTTTAAGAGAGAACGCGCACACAAACACAAATCAAAAAAAAAAAAACATGTATCTATTTCTTTGTAAGAACGCACTCGTTTCGGCCAGTTCCCACGATTCGCGGTATTCTCGTTATCTCCCATCCTATTTTACTTTATGATGGTCACTCTCTGTATTGAACGTTTTATGATAATTAAAAAGGAAAGGAAAAGGAAGAAAAAAAAACATGGAGAAAACCCTAAACCCTACACCCAACACAGAAAATCGTTTCCCTCGCCACATTCGTCGGCGTCATCGGCAGCGCGCGGTCTGGATATACTACATACGACGTTTCGTCGTTAATTCAGGGTCTCGTTCCTAAAACGGACCACTTCCCTGCTTGTATCGATATTTTCATTCGCACCATCAGTGTTTGCATCGGCAGTAGACCGTTTTCTTTCTCTAGTCAAATCGAGGCCGTAAAAAGCGTCGTCAAGAAATGTTTTTATTCCCTACGAGCAATGCAAATACCGCGATTGCGAGGAATGGGTCGCAATGCTCTACTTCAAAGTACTCGATCGACCAGAGAGTTCTAGCGAAGAAGAAGAAGACGAACGATGGGCACAGATTTCTGCAGAGCCGTGGTGCGCATGCCGCCACTGTCGCTACTACTACTGCTAAGCGTAGGCGAAGAACTGACTGGAGTTTTCATGGAGTGAGAGCTTCGGGTGATGACGAGAAATCGGAGGAAGATGGGCGAGCGATAGTGAACGCACGAACGACTGCGCAAAAGCAAGATATGGACGAATCTTTAATTGGGAGACCAATAAATGCAAAGATGAACCCGATCACGGCAGAGCCTTTAGTGAAAGGGCAGATAACCGCGATCGTTACTGGAGCGGTCTCGGTCGCTATCGCGGTGTTATACTTATGCCTAGTGCAAGTGATGGATTCGAGGGAGATG